>Ga0315282_10012920_pt1 | contig 12690 bp, 12 predicted proteins | sample YL17G07_20_MG_FD_203693 | JGI IMG/M metagenome (GOLD analysis project Ga0315282, IMG submission 203693) | Sediment microbial communities from Yellowstone Lake, YNP, Wyoming, USA - YL17G07_20 | ecosystem: Environmental > Aquatic > Freshwater > Lake > Sediment | place: USA: Wyoming | collected... | reverse complement strand
CTGTCCATCCCTCTTGGAACATTCCAACGGCCTGGTTCTATGATTCGACTCATACGACTAGGTCGTTGGAACGTTCCCTAAATTTTGATCTACTGTAAACAGGTGGGTTTTCCCGCTCGCCTCTGATAAGGGCGCCTACGGAGATTCCCCAACGATCTGTAGGGGAAAAACAGGCTTGAGTTTGACGAGCCTTGGTTGCACCGGAGACGGGCGGTCTACCTGAACGCGTCACCCTGAAAAGGTAACCTTGGATGAGAATACTTCCCCGCTTGCGACGACTGTAACCTTGTATGACGAGCCCGCGTCGAAGACTTTGTTCAAGTTGGCTGTGAATGTGAACTCCAACGTGACTCTTGCACCTGCCGGGACAAACAAGTAACCGTCAGACGTTATTCCCGCGCCGGCCGTATCTGAATAGAGAGCCCCCGCCTTATCCGTGAATACGCCGGTCGCGTTGAACATAGGCGAGTTGTTCTTGAAGCCGATCTGTACAGTGCTAACCTTCGCTCCCACAAACGTGATACCTTTGATTCGAAGCGTGCCTGTTCCGCTGTTTCTTATTTTGATCAGCATCTGACCGGTGCCGTCAACAGGATTCACCCACGCTTCCGAGGCAGACATGTCCAACGCAGGCGTCTGCCCGAGGCTGCCTAGGAGACCCATCTGCTGCGCTGCAAAGGTAGCAACCATCGATAACACGACGACGACGATCAGCACCTCTGTTAGAACTCGCGAGACACCCTTCAAGCGTGCCAGATTAGACACCAGCAGGTCTCAGAGGCTCCAATAAAAAAGGGCGGAGTACGAGAAGAAAAGGGGGCAAGAATAGGGAGGGTTCCTCGCGACTACCAAGAAGGTAGAAGGAAGCGAAACTGGATGGGGTTGCCGCTCAAAGGAAACGCGATGCCTGAATAGTTGACACCGATGTCAAACACATCCGTAAGCTTCTTGTTGGCCGAACCATCAAAGGTGAACTTTAGAGTTGTAACTTGACCGCTTGGAATGAGAATCGAGTTTCCGCTCACGCCCGCCAGTGGTGATGACGCTGTAAAGGTTCCGTCAATATGATGGTCACCCGTTCCCCACGCGAGACGCGGGATGCCGCCCACACCCGTTATGGTGATGTTCGTCTTTCCGTCGATGGTCAAGCTACTCAACTGTAGCGTGCCGCTGCCGGAGTTCTTCAATGTCAGGTATATTGTTCCCGACCCGTCGCCAAGGTTGACGGATGAACTTGCCGCCTCAACCATTAGTACCGGATTGCTTCCGCCGATCAATGAGGACAGCGTACCGGTGAAGTAGAGCCCTGCCAGCGCGCATGCCCCGAGTACGATGACAATTATGATGACTTCTGTGATGACTCTGCTAAGTCCCCGTCTTCTTCTTAATCCAAACCGCTTTTTCGACGACATTGGATATCTAGCAGGATCTCTCGGCCACTTAAAAAGCGGGGAGCGGGAAATCCCACACCATTTATGGGTGGGATGAAAGCGAGCGGAAAGCAGGTTCGATGCCGTTACAGTGTAAAGCGCTGCGTAGAGGCGCAGAGGAAAATGAAAGATGCCGAGAAGAACGAAGTAATCGCCAAAGCCTACAGGTACAGGGCTTACCCTACACCAGAACAGCAGAAAATGTCTCTAGGCCAACTGGAGCTATGCCGCAGGATCTACAACTGCTCTATTCAGGAGAGAAAGGAACACTACAAGGCGACGGGAAAGGGCTTGAACTATCAAGACCAGCAGGACAGGCTGCCTGAATACAAGGAGGAACACCCCGAGTACAAGGCGGTCCACAGCCAAGTCCTTCAGGACGTTCTCCGCAGAGTTGACAGGGCCTACGTCAACTTCTTCGAGGGACGGGCGAGATACCCCAAGTTCAAGAAGTATGGAGGATACAGAAGCGTCACCTACCCACAGATAACTCAAGAGAACATCGGCAGAAACAGTATACTGCTCCCCAAGATTGGCAGGGTGAGGATAGTAAAGCACAGGCCACTCAAAGGCAAACCCAAGACGCTCACGTTCGTGCACAGCAAGAGCGGCGAGTGGTTCGTAGCGGTGACGGCCGAGCAGAAGAGCAGAAGGTGCCTAGGAGAACCGAAGCTTTCGTTTCGAAGCCCTGCCGGCGCAGATTCAGGGCTCATAAAATATGTTTACCTTTCCGACGGCTCAAGCGTGGACAACCCGCGCTTCATCGCGAAACATCAGAAAAGAATAATCAAGGCCCAGAGGAAGCTGAGCAGGAAGAAGAGAAAAGTCAAGAAGACAGTATTAGTGAACGAAGCGTTCAAAGTAGTGGAGAGACCGAGCGACAACTGGTTGAAGGCGAGGCAGGTACTCGCAAAGCGCTGGCGTGACTACGTGAACGCCAAAGAGGATTGGCAGTGGAAGCTCGCAGGAACGCTTGTGGAGAAGTATGACTTCATAGGATACGAGGATCTCCCAATCGGAAATATGCTCAAGAACCACAACCTCGCACGTTCGATTCAGGATGCAGCCTGGGGCGGATTCTGGAGCAAAGTGGAGAGCAAGGCGGTAACAGCCGCCTCCACGGTCACCCAGAAGGTTCCGGCGCAGTACACCACCCAAGAGTGCTCCAAATGCCACTTCAGACACAAAGTGGCCTTATCCGAGAGGACTTTTCAGTGTCCAAGCTGCGGACACATCGACGACAGAGACCACAACGCAAGTGACACAGTTCTGCAGAAAGCCTTGAAAGTCTACTACGAAAAGATAGGGATGGACATGCCCGAATCTACGCCTGTAGAGATTGAGCCTCTACCTCCTAACGCAAAGATGATGGAGGCAAGTTCGATCAGTGAATCAGGAAACAAGTTCTCTATGCGTAGACAAAACCCCGAGTTCGCTTCGGCGGATGGTGATGGGAAGACAACGCACAGGGAAGCCCACACGCTTCAGCGGTGGGAGGATGTCACAAAGCGGCTAAGCGGCGCCTCGCCTTTCTTCGGCTAACCGTCGGGGCCTGTAACTTGCTGCGAAGTCTGCGGCGAAATACTTCGAACATAACAATCGGGATGAAGGCAAAGGGCATTGTTGCTGGAATTAGCGGGCTTGTGTTGACGCTGATCTCCTCGGTCGCAACCTGCCCAAGCGCGGATGCTTCAACGCTTACAGCGACACTTGACTCGACGCCGAGTGACATGGACAGTACCGCGTAGCCGTGTTCCGTGCTGGCCTTGTCGACTGCGACGGCGCCGCGCTTGAGGCGAACCGTCGCGTTCTTGACTGTGATGTCGCCTACGCGTACCTCTACTTTCAATGTCAGTGAACCCAACATGTATGCTCTAACGACTTCAATGTTCAGGCTTAGCCCATGTGTGAAGACATTGACGGTTACGGGCACACCGTTAAAGACGAAGCGGCTCGGCACATTTTGGAGAACCGACACTGACATAGGTGCGTGCGGTGCCTGTGGCAGTCTGATGACGCCTGTGCTATCCGATGTCAGCGTGAAGTTATGCATCCCAATCTGCAGGAAGGTTGGCCGTGCGCGAACAGGAGCAGAGTTCTCATCAACCAGTTGAACTTCAAGCGGCGAGATGGTGGCGTTGATTAGCCACGAATCGTCGCGCCAAACCTGAACGTTCCGATCTTCGAAAACATTGAATTCGTAGTACTCCACCTCCAGCGCGTGATATCCATCCTTTACGAAGAGAAACGCGCGGCCTGTAGCATCAGTTACGTTCGCAGGGTTCCCGTCAAGCCTGATAATTGCGCTCTCGACCGGGTGGCCTGTCAAGTCAAACACCCGCGCGTTGATAACCCTGTAATCTGGAGACGCGGATAGAGTGAGCACAACGTTCTTGCTGAGTTCCAGTTCCTTCTCCGCGACTAGCCGAGTGAGGCCTTGAACGGCGGCGAATAGGAAGATCGATACGTCCCCAGCCGGCAGCTGACTGAAATCCACTGTCGCGTCGGTGCTGCGTACGGTAACAAGCTTATCGGATACTCTCGCAACGCCAAGCAGCGTTGCGTTCGTCTGTATTCCAGTCACGGTTACTTTGACATCATAGATAGCGCATTTGATTGCTGCGTCTAACGGCCCTGAGACCAGGAGCGATCCAGAATACACCAGCACCGACAGGAATGAGACCGATAGATCGTACTTGCCTGCTTTCAGCTGAAGCTGAACTATACCAGAGACGCCCGTAATGACGGTTCCATAGTTTGAAAGTTGAAGCGCCGCACCCGAGACGGATTTCCCGTTGAAGTCTTCGATCGTCAGCTTGACAGGGAACAGCTCCTGTGCTACCCCGGCCGTCATCAGTGGAACCGGCGTGGAAAGGCCCGTGCAGACGGCTAGGAGAACGAGAAGAAGAAACGCAGGCGGCCGTAGCACGCTTTCTACCCTCGACTACGTTCAAGGTGAATGCTTAAGAGAAGTCCAAACTCTGATTCCGTTTATGTCGACTATTACGAGCTGCGCGTCAGTCCAGCCGGTGGGAACCTGCGCCTGCAGGAGCATGGAACCATCCGAGTATCTAGCAGTGACGGTGCATGGCGTAGTCGAGAATAACGCTGACGAGATCTGGTCTGGCACATTATTCAGCGTGACGAGGACTTTCAAGCTTAGCTCCTCGAACTGCGGCGATGTGCCTCCCGCTACAGTCATGGAGAGAATCTCCAGCCTGACTAATAGAGGCACACTCATGTTCCAGCGAGTCTCGTCCGCATCGAAGGTAACCCTTACCTTAGCATTGACGGTTCCGTTTCCCCTTGAAGCCGGTTCAACTATCTCAAAGTCTACGAACAGCCTGTCCTCCGCTTCCGTAATTCTGTTCAAGTAGCTTCGGACGAGCATGTTGTTGAAGGCGCCGCTAACATCATCTCTACTCGACGCGTTGGCGAACGCGCTTCTCATCGCCCTCATCACTTCAGCTTCTATGAGAAGCGAATGCGCTGCTGAACTCGGAGCACTTGGCCTGAAAGCTCTAGTCGTAGCTAGGAAGACTATGCCCATCAGGCTGAGGAGGATAAGCCCTACGCCGATGAAGAACTGCCCTCTCTTTCGCATGGTAGCTCTTTATCTCCTCCAAACAACAAGCGTGAGATGATATACGCTGCCACTAGGCGCGACGAAAACATACTCTACTTGAACTGCGCCTGCTCCCAACTGCTCCGGCCCAACGCGAGTTGGAGATTCATTACCCTGAGAGTAAAACAGTACAAAGTCGACGTCACCTGGTAAAGATGCGCGAAAGACCCGCCGTAGGCACATAGTGTCGTTCATAACCAGAAGAGGAAGAAGGACCCCGTTCTCATCCAGCGCCCTCACAGCGGTCGCTGCAGCATCATGCAGCGTCGGGTCAGGAATTGATGGAGGCACATAGTAGTAGAGCAGGTAGATTGAGAACGGAACTACCAGCGCAATAGTGAGAACAGCCTCAATCAGCCTAGCTTGCGCGCGGTGTCTCAATGAAAAGTCCCTCCGCTTCCCCAGACCTGCAGTTTCACCTTCATAATTGACCGCTCAACTATCACGATGGTCGTAAGAGTGATCGCGGTCTTAGATGTGGGCGCGCCGTAGTCTACTGGAAAGTGTGGATACGCCAAAAGATGAATTATGTTGCCGGTGTCCATCCATGCGATGGCCGCTGGGAGAGCGTATCCGGCAACGTTCCCTGCTCCAGTGCTGACGGGGCCCGTGTATCCGTCCTTGGAGAAGATGAAGTATGACTGCGGGCGGCGCTCTTGCGGTAGAAGTTGCCCGTTTCTCACGTAGACCCCGAACGAGTCGGCGGCGCCCATCACTGTACCGTTTACATATGCAAAGCCGACACTTGCACCCTGAGATGCAAACACTATGACTACTCCATCCTCGGTTGGCTGAAGAACCGCCCTTCCTTGAGCGTTGGTCTCGCCAACAAGCGTCTCCCGGACCTTGACCCCGTCGAAAACGTACGCCACCAACTGTGCAGCAACCCCGTCCCGCGAGAACGGTTGCAGAACCTCTATGCTAACCGTAGCGTTCGCCCAAACGGCGGACGCATCCAAGCCGCCTGTGATCCACAGATGAAACTCGGCATCCTCAAGTCCGAGTTCGGTGACTAACGTCCCATACGTTTTGAAGAGAGACGGTACAGCCAGCTCATATGTCGCACTCAACTCGTCAAGCTTGTCGATGTCGATGCGGTTCGGATTGTTCGAGCCGCCGAGATGCGTGAAGAGCGCTTGCTCAACCGTATACGCATTCGCGACATCACCTTCCACTGCAAGACTCATGCCAAAATGGTTGATCTGCACCATCGCCACGGTAGAAGAAACAATGGCGATCAGCACTAGGCTCATCGCCAAGGCATGTTCGATTGCCGTCGCAACCATAGTGGCCACCTAGGCGATGCCGGATATGATGAAAGCTGCAAGCGTTATCGCGGTAGTGGCTGCACAGTGCTTGAATCCGCCTACCATTGAACCTTCCGCCACTTTGCCGGCTAGAAGGCCGAGTTCAAAGCTGTTGATGAGGACGCCCATCATTATTAGAGTGATGAGGCTTTCAACCTGTTCGGGGGATGGTGCCATCGTCGGGATCATTCCGCCTGCAATCTGGCCGAAGAGACTGCTCTGCGGTATCAGCGCGAACCGTAGAACGAGAACAACCGCCGCGATCACGATAATCGCAGTTACATAGTACATTGCGACGTGCGTTCTGAGATCGCGCCTAATCTTATCCCTCGTTTCGATGTAGTTCCTCGCAAATTTGGTGAGCCTCTCAAATATGAGTACTGTTCCGCCGCCCGTGAGGAAAGCCTCCTGAAGAAGAAAGAAAACAACCCTCCCGAACCAGCCTCGCAGCCTCGCCATGGCTAACTGAGTTGCTCTAGGCAGAGGCGCACCAGTCTCGATATTCGCTGCAAGTATCTTTACAATCTGGTTGAGTGGACGCGAGTACCTGCCGATTTGCGCGAGACGAGGGACCGCCCTCTCCAATTCCTGCGCTATCCGTTTCGCCTCAGTTATGTCGGCGAGGAACTCAGGCAAGTATTTCTCAACAGCTCGTTCTTCACGGTTTGCGGTCTCGAAGGCTATGCATCCCGGTGCCGAGAAAGCAATCAGCGCGATCGCAGAGGCTACATGGACCTTCAGTCCCAGCAGGAAATACGCTATGGCGCCTACTGCAGCACCCACAATCAGCCACGGAACTGCTCGAACGTAGAATGCTCTTGTCTCTTCAGGCGTTCTGGGAACTATCCGCTCGACCATGAGCAACATGCCTATCGTAGTCATCGGCGAGACGACGAACACGTACAGTGACAGAAGCGCGAAGTTCGGAACGTTTGACGTGAAAATGGTTACCATCACGAAGATCAGTAATGGAACAAAACTGTAAGCCATCATCACCATGTTGCCCATATCGACCGCTCTCCCTGCGAATGAAACCCATGTTTCCTCCAGCTTCTCGATCGCGCGGTCAGCGGCATCCTCCAAGTGCTTTGCTAAGGCGCCGCCTGTGCGTGTGACATAGACGAGCCCGCTTAGCCAAGCGCGGTACTGTGCACTGGGGTGTTTTGTAGATGTCTGCTCGATAGCGAGTAGGGGATCCTTCGTGAACCATGTGCTTGCCTTAACTACTTCTGCGCTTTCCATCCTGCATGCCTGCAATGGGGATGGCTTCGAAGCCAGACTTTCGAGCGCCCTGTATATTGAAACACCCGCGCTTCCGGCCATTGCTGCGTAGGTTGCTAACGCAGGCAGCTCATTATCAATCGCTTCTACTCGCACTCTAGACTGGATCACGGGGTAGTAGAGTAGAATGAGGAACAGCACCACCGGTCCCGCAAGAAAACAGAGAGGAAGCAGGGAAGAGAAGAAGAGCCCCAGCAAGGCCGCTGCGCCTATGCAGATTGGAATGGAGAGCACAACATAGTGGATGACTACGGCAGCGTACCCGGCAGGGGCAACACCCATGTTCGCGTCTCTTAGGTAACGGGAAAGCAGAGGATCTGCTCCCAGCCTGTCCGCGAGGTTTGCGTAGCGTCTGTAACATGGCTTCACCTGCTGCCCCAAGGCGCTGATCGGCGTCAACTGTGCTGTTCCCGAGTTGGGATCGGCTCTATGACGCAACCACAATAGCTGAGGCATCTTACTTTTCACGCAGCTTTCTCATCATGACATCAAAAGCGGACCCGGCTGCGATGGGGGTTGTTGGTTCAACTTGGAGCGGCGGCAGCTTTGTTGCGTAGTACTTTGAGACCTCGCTCACAACATCTTCAAACTTCTCTAGGCCTCTATTCGCCAATGAGGAAAAGAAGCCCGCTTTCTCTTCGAGGTCTGCTACGAGAGCTTCCGCAGATACTCCCTGGCGTCGACCGTACTTGTTTAGGACTCTGCTTCTTCGAATTATCTCTACTGGGAGGCTAGGAGAAAACCATTCTCCGGAAGGATCCCAAGAAAATATGCTCTTGAATTTCCCGATGTTCTCGCGTTCGGCACCCAGCGATTCATGTATGTCCGTGACTCGACGTTCGAAGGTTCCTGCCAGTGTCTTCAGCTGCTTTATGGAGACAACGCAGTCGAGATTACTGACCAACGCGGGCGGCGTATCAATGGGGCGGGAGGTCATACGTTGGAAGGCGGAGTATACGTCAAAGGAGTGAAACGTCGTGATCGTCCCCTGCCCTGTCGCGATGGCTTGAAACAGTGTCTGCGCCTCTTCTCCGATGACTTCCCCGACGGTGATGAAGTCGGGACGAACCCGGAGCGCGATTCGCAGCAGGTCGAACTGATCGATCTCGCCCACCCGCTTTGCACCTCCCCGTCTGCTAACAGCTTCTCCTCCCTCAACGCTGTACGATGAGCGGGTAGTCAGAGGCAGCCAGTGGTCGTGTGGAAACCTGAGTTCTGGGATATCTTCGATGGTGAGTATGGACATCGACGGATGTATGAGTATGCCGAGTGCGCAGGTCAAGGAGGTCTTGCCTGAACCGGTTTCGCCGATTATCAGAATCGACCCGCGACTCTCCAAGATCGCCCAAAGATAAGCTGCCATCAGCGGGCTCAGTGCGCCCGTTCTGATCAAGTATGAGATCGTGAAGGGTTCCGCCCTGAAGAGTCTGACTTCAATCGCTGTCCCTTTCGGGGACACTTCGCGGCCATAGACCACCATGAGCCTATGTCGTCCCGGCAGCATCACCTCCGCGACTGGAAACGCTGTCGAGAGGCTCCTGCCGCCCATATGCGCCAGTCGAAGGCCCAGCGCGTCTTGGTCAGCCGGGTCCAGCGTAATGTTAGTTTCCATCCAGCGGAGCTCGGAGTGCAGTCGGTTTATCACGATGAAGGGGGTGTTGTATCCTTCGCTCTTCAAGTCTTCAAGGTTGGGTTCATGGAAGAGCGGGTCGATCGGACCATACCCAACCACATCCCTAGTAACGTAGTATAGGATCTTAGGCGTTGCCAGCCGGTACATGGCCCTCAGCCCCGCCCTGTACGTGTCCACTATCCTCGACGCTGCAGCCTGCATCTGTGCAGTAAGCTCTTCCGGCGATAAACGAGCCCCATGTATACTGATCTCGAACGGCATCTCGTAGGCGAGGTGACTCATTATCTTCCTGAAAATCCGAAGTTCCGCAGCGTCAAGAGACGGCTCTTGAACGTAGAACAGCCCCCTTCCTCTTGAGGTAACTCCGACCTGCACACCTACCCCATTGTCGAGCTTGTAACTGTCAATGAGCTTCGCGTCGGGGGGAAGCGGCGTCGATGATGAGGTGAGCGTGAACAGAGCCTCCTCGGGCAGCGCAGGCTTCCAAACCCATCCGAGGAGCCCCTTCGCCACACGAAGGAGTGAACCAAGCCCTGGCATCTGAATCTGAAGGGTTACCTAGTCAAATTCTTAAAGCACGGAGGGAGACGCTTCCCGCTCCGAAAACCTCCCGTGGGGAATCGGGAGCTCCCCCTTTTTATTTCATAGCCGTTACGCTCGTTGGTGTACGAATAGATGGGACTGCTCGGACGCGGACGCGGAAAGAGAACGCGGGAAGATGAGGGCGAAGACGACGAGTTCGCTAGCTCCGCTCTCGACAAGCTGGCCGAACGTCAAGACGAAATAGAGTCTGTCTTGAAGGACTTTATCGGAGAGTCCAAGCGCAGGTTCGAGGACTTCGCCAACAACGTTACCGCCATGAAGAGCGAGGCGGAGAAGATCCGGATCGCAGCGAGCAGGCCGCAAACGATGCTGCGCCCCCCTACATCCATCGTCATGGCAGGGAACCCTCAGGAAGGCACGTCCATGCTCTCAGCGGAGGGTGCTGAAGCTGCTTCTGCAGATCTGGTGAAGATGTTGACTGCAATCAACACGAGGCTTGACCGGCTAGAAAAGATGGGGCAGGAGAAGGCGGAAGAGGAGGAGGGGGACCCGGTCGAAGTCGTCATGAGGGAAGCGTACCAGGACCTACGCAAGAAGATTGCAAAGGATGTCGCTGCAACGTTCAAGGCAAGCACATTCAAGATCGCGGACACCTACAGAGCCAAGGTCAAGAAGGCGGTTCTCAAAGAAACCGAAGAAGCGACGAGTTCAGCGTGAATCGTCCACTCTTTCGGTACCGGCCTGCGCATGATTGATGAAGCTGGCAGGAGGATTCGATGACTCGTGGCGAAGAAAAAACTTTCCAAGAAGGCCGTCGTTGAGAGTTTGAAGGAAGCCTTGGGCGATAACTCTCCCGCGGTTGAGATGATAATTGAAGAGTCAGAGAAACGGAACAAGCATGGACGCAACAAGAACCGGCACTCTCGGGTGTCCTTGAAACAAGGCGTGAAGGCCTCACAGTTGGAGCCATCGGACCGTGCAGATCATTGAGGCCGTAATTCTCTTCACCGCCCTCACTTCCATCATCATCGTCAGTTTCAGCCAAGCAGCCAGTTTCGCCATTTACCAAGCCACAGCCTTCGAGACGAAGTACGCTGTCGGCAGCATGATTCAGCTTGGCCACGGCGCCCAAAGCATCGCGGACGGAAGCGAAGGCACAGCAGATGTACAGTTCACCTACAGATACGGCGTCTTCACCTACCTGAACGGCACCGCAGTAACGGTGGAATTGATCACTCAAAGCCAAACCACGACAGTTTACACAAACACTCAGTACGGGCGCTTCGAATACATCACTCCCTATACCATGTACGGGTCGACGCCTGTTCAAGACAAGGGAAGCGAACTCACCCCATTCGTGACGAAACCTGAAGACGCTGTCGCCGTTTACCATTATTCTGCGGATGGAAGAACCCACGCAGTAGTGCAACCTCGCCCCGTTGTCACTTGGCACATGAACAGTGACGGGACCATCGACATCCGCATCTTCATCGTAGAGCTAATACGAGAACAGCCGCTTCTCACAAGACAGGGCCCAGTCAGACTCCTGTACAGCACAACCATCTACGGGGAACCGCCCGCTCTTACAGGCCCGGTCACGATACGTGTGACATTTGCAGGAGAAAACCGTGAAACCACTGTGGGAGGCGCGGGCGCCACAGTCCGCGTGTACCTGAAGATTGTGCAGGTGACGAGTTAGATGACATTTCAGATGATTCAGAAGCTCATTCTAACCGTCGTCTTAATCCTGATAATCATAGGGGTAGTAGGCTACCAGATTTCCCTGATGCAGAGACAGAGCTACGCCGAGGAGGTCGCCTACGTAGTTACATTACTCAAACAGGCCGGCGATTTCATCAGAACACACACCGCACACGGGGGACAGGCAAGGTTCGGCAGTCAACTCCAGTTCGGCGTCATAGAGCGGGTCCAGCAGGGCATGTGTCTGGTCCGCTTCGATGTGGGCGAAGGAAACATCATCACCCTCTATCAAAGTAGCTACAGCTACCTTCAGTATCAAACCCCACATGCACTGTACGGTGAAACATGGATCTTCGACAGAGGAGACACGATGAGAGCCCACGCTGGCACACCGGACGAGGCGGACGCCGTCTTCCATTACTCTGCAGGCGACATCACGTATGTAATCCTTAGAACCGCCACTTACGTGGCAGCGACGAAGACTCAGGGAGCAGTGAATGTGAACGTCTATGTTTTCCAATTCAAGTCGCCCGGCACTGGCGGGTCAGGCACTTTCACGCTAAGCACACAGACAGAAACCATCATTGAACATTTGAGGTTCATGCCATCAACAGGCAGCACGGTCCTCACCCTATACGCTCAAACCGGAACAGACGCACGAGGACTCCCATTGGAAGAACAGATACCTCTACCTTCACTCAATCCGGGCGACCTCGTAGACGTCTCCGTCAGCCTAGTCACGGTGACCATCGCATGGTGAAGCTGAGGACACACAGGGCAGTCAGCAACATACTCGCAGCTCTGATGCTGGTCGTGCTTGGAATCGCAGCTGCAGGAGTCGGAATCACCTACATGAGCAAACAAACAGAAACAATGACAAAGGTAACCCGCATGGAAATGGGTGAGTCACGTCTCTACGTGAATCCCGTTACCGACGAGGGAGCCCTTACGCTTGTGCTCACGAACACAGGTACGACATCAATTATAGTTCGTCTAGTCAAGATCGGGTTACAGGGCCTCGCGAACGTGACGTTCCAAGCACAGGCTCAGATCACATACAAGACCGAAGCTGGACCGGAGACCGTCGTCGCATATGAAGTAACCGTGAGCGACCCGAAAGAGTCGGGAGTCACCTCGCAGGGGCTAGTCCTAGCCGCTCAGACATCCAGG
>Ga0315282_10012919_pt1 | contig 12690 bp, 11 predicted proteins | sample YL17G07_20_MG_FD_203693 | JGI IMG/M metagenome (GOLD analysis project Ga0315282, IMG submission 203693) | Sediment microbial communities from Yellowstone Lake, YNP, Wyoming, USA - YL17G07_20 | ecosystem: Environmental > Aquatic > Freshwater > Lake > Sediment | place: USA: Wyoming | collected... | reverse complement strand
CACCCCGCCTCGCGGCGACGCAGTTGCAGTCGGTTTCAAGTTACGTTGACTTGGAGGGGACTTCCACCTCTCCGGTCGATTGCGCTTTCAGGCGCACTAGCCGGGGGCAACGCCCCCGGAACGCGTTGCGTTCCACAGCCGACCCTGAAGGGGTCGCACAACTGCCGGCAGGGCGGACACAAATTGGGCGTAAGCGCGCGCGGATTCGACCCTTTCAGGGTCGGACCGGGTTGGGGATGCGTTTTCCGGGGGCGTTGCCCCCGGCTATTGTATGTATCCCCTGCGTGGATCCAATTCCTAGCCAGCAAGCTGGCTGGCGAAAAAGCGGCAGCAAGCTGCCGCACTCCAAAGCTTCGCATGCTCGCATATAAGGGAGGGAAGGGTTCGCATGAAAAAAGTGGTGAAATCTGACGCGGAATGGAAGCAAATTCTCACCCCGCAGGAGTACCAGGTGACACGTCACGGTGGGACCGAGTGCGCCTTCACCGGCCAATTCTGGGATTTTCACGAGGAAGGAGTTTTCCGCTGCGTTTGTTGCGGAGCCGATCTCTTTCATTCCCAAAAGAAATTCGATTCCGGCACGGGCTGGCCGAGCTTTTGGGAGCCGGCGGCGACCGAGAACATCCAACTGAAAACCGACATGAGTTACGGCATGAGACGCACGGAAGTGCAGTGCGCCCGGTGCGACGCCCACCTCGGACACGTGTTTGAAGACGGCCCCCCGCCGACTCACCTCCGCTATTGCATTAATTCGGTCGCTCTCAAATTTGTGAGGAATGAATGAGAAGGCGCCGGCGGTTGGATTGCCACTCGGCACCGCGGCCGCCTTCCGCCCATGCTCGCGGGGTGCGATTCCTTTCAGTGGCTGCCCGCGGCGCGATCGAGTGCATCCAAATCCGCGAGTTGCTTTTCCAAATCCGCAAGCGCGTTTTGGAGCATGTCTCGATGGCGCGGGTGCTGACTTGCTTGCATTTGTTGTTGCAGGTGGGCGCGAGCCAGCAGCAGCGTTTCCTTCTTACGCAGTGCTGCGGCCACTTCCGGGGTCAGGCGCACCTTGGCAGTCTGTTTGCGCTCCGACTGCAAGGTTTCCATCTGCGACTCAATCGATTTGCTTTCCCAGCCTCTGGCCATGAATTTCCCAGTTGAAGAACGGCCCGCTCTTCCCGCCTCGCCAGGATCGGCCTGGGGAGAAGCTGTTTGTGGGCGCACTAAGCATTTTACTCCCACAGAAGGCAATGTGACTCACCAAGCAGGGTCGCGCGCGCGCCCCTCGGGTTGCAAATGCCCGGCGGTTCATCTATTGTCATGCGCGCCATCGCAGTTTTTCTTATCGTAGTGGCAATGACCGGATTGGCATCGCCGGCGCCTGGGCAGAGGATTTGTCAGCGGTAGGCAGGGCGGGGCTGGAGGCGTTAGACTACCTTGACGCCGGCAATCCTGCCCCTGAAGCATGGGTGCAGGAGCAGTTTGTGCTGTTGGACTTGGCCGCCAAACCCCGTGCGGAGCTGCTGTTGATGATCGTGGCGCCCGTGCGCAAGCTCCTCGAGACAGCCCAGAGAGGTTCTTGGTTGGAGGGTGAGGAAAACATGTTGCCCCGCGCCCGCGGACGGGAGGTGAAATGACCGGGATCTGCCCCACACGATGGATAAAGTTGACTGGCTTTGTGGCAGCGGTGTTTCTGGTTCTCGTTGCTGCCACGCCTTGCCAGCAGGATAACCAAATTCCCCTTTGGCCCTTGGCGGCTCCTCTGGCCAAGGGCGCGGGCCCGGAGGATAGTCCGGCGATTTTCCTTTATCTGCCTTCCTCGCATCGGCCCACCCCGGGTATCGTCGTCTGTCCATCTGGCAGCTACAGATCCCTCTCATTGGACCACGAAGGCCGCCAAGTGGCGGAGTGGTTGAACAACCTGGGGATTGCCGCTTTTGTTCTGAAATACCGCCTTGCGCCGACCTACCGCTATCCCGTGCCGCTTCTCGACGCGCAACGCGCGCTGCGCTACGTTCGTTCCAACGCCTCACTCTATAACGTCGTCGAGCATGAGATCGGCATCATGGGCTTTTCCGCCGGAGGCCATCTGGCGGCAATGGCAGCGACGCACTTCGACGCGGGCAAAGCAGCTCCCAGCGATGGCATCGACCGGATGAACTCGCGCCCGGACTTTCTGGTTCTCATTTATCCTGTGATTACCTGTTCTGAGCCCTTTCGGCACGCGTTGTCGTGTACAAATTTGTTGGGAGACCATCCCGATCCCAGCCTGGCCGCCTTGGTTTCAAACGAGAAACACGTTACTCCGAAAACGCCGCCCACCTTTCTTTTCCACACTTACGACGACGAGACGGTCCCAGTGGAAAACAGCCTGGCCTTCTTCGCTGCCTTGCGCAAGGCGGGGGTTCCCTCGGAACTTCATATCTACGAGGACGGTCCGCACGGCGTGGGCCTGGCGCAGGATGACCCCGTGTTGTCCACCTGGCCGAAGCTGTTGGAGAATTGGTTTCGCGTGCGCGGATTGCTCCCCAAGAAAGTGTTGCCGTAGCGGCAATACGGTTCCCCCAAGGGGTTGTAAGTTTTCAGTTCTCAGTTTTCAGGCGTCAGTATCCTCTCCCCCAAGAGGCATAAACGTTAAACTAATCGTCAGGTAGGCCCGAAAGCCCGCCTTGGCGGGCGGCATAATGTGGCCCACGGCGAAAGCCGTGGGAAAAAAGGGAAGTGGAAATACTTCTCAAGCCCCGGCAGGGGCGACATCATCACGGCGGACCGAGGGGAATTCTTATGTCGCCCCTTCCGGGGCTGGAATCTGGGTCGTAGCTGCCTTGTTTTAACGCCTATGCCCCCAAGGGGGCGAGGGGAGTAAATTCAAATGCGCGGGTCAGCTCCGCGCGCAGATTCGGAAAATGACTTTGCCCAGCGCAGTTTGGAAAACTTCACGCCCGGGCAGGAGGCTCACGATGAGAAAGCCTTCGGAGGGAAAATCGTAGAAGTGTCCCGGATGCACAGAGACGCCCTCTTGGGTGAGCAATTCCGCCGCCCAGTCCTCATCGCTGCGCGTCGAGGGCACCCTCAGAATGGCATACCAGCCGCCTTCGACTTTTAACCTGCTCACGGGCAGGCCGGGGGTAAGCAGTTCGTCGAGCCTGCGCAGATTGGCCTGTACCCGCTCCAGTATTTGCGATTGAATGGCGTGCCGATGCGCGAGCCAAGCGGGCGTGGCCAGGGCCACGGGGGCGCTAACGGAAAGGTAAGTGTCCGCAATCACCTCAAGGCGGGCTTGGGCCTGACTCCGCAATTCCGGCGGGCCATTCACCACAATCCAGCCCAACTTCATCTGCGGCAAGGCGGAGATCTTCGATAGCCCGCTGAGGGTGAAGGTGAGGGCCTCCGAGCTTTGGGCGTGGGTCACCACTCGTTCCGCGTCCGTACGGAAGCCATAGTCGGCAAAGACTTCATCGGCGATGATGGCCGCGCGGTTTTGGTGACAAATCTCGATCATTCGCCCCAGTTCGCGCTTTTGAATGAAGGACCCCGTGGGATTGTTGGGGTGCACAACCAGCACGGCACGCGAGCGTGATTCCCATCGCGAGGCGAGCGCTTGCAAATCCACCTGCCAACCGTCGTCATAGACCAGGGGGTAGGAGAGCACCTCGACGTCATTCAAGGCGCCGAGAAAATCGAAGAGGGGATAGCTCGGCTGAGGCGCCAGGATTTTGTCGCCCGGGTCGGCGAGAAGCCGGAACACGAATGAGTAGGCTTCGCTGGTGCTGGTGGTGAGGAAGATTTGGTCAGGGTCAAGGTGAACTCCGCGCTCGGAGTAGTACTGCGCCACCGCTTCCCGCGCCGTTCGCAGGCCACGCGGGTCCGGTTCGTACGTAAGTGAGCGGGGATTGTGGAGCGGGGCAAGAATCTCGTCCACGTCGACCGCGAAGCCGCAGCGCGTAGGATTTGATTCCGTCAGGTCCTGGATAGGCAAACCGCGCGCCCGGCGCTCGCGCAGCAACTCCGAAAGGCGATTGGGGGTTAGCGACCAGTTGGTGCGGGATGAGAACATGCATGAAGGGCAGAAGTTAGAAGCTAGGAGTTAGAAGTTAGAAGGCTAAAAGTAGGAGTTAGGAGAAATACCTCTCAACTCCAACCCTGACTTCTAGCTCCCGACTTCTGACTTCAGCTTCATAACTTCATCCTTTAACCTTTATCCTTTAACCTTCAACCTTCTAACTCCTAGCTCCTAGCTCCTAACTTCTGATTTTAAGACCTTCAACAAGCCTTGCAGAGACTCGCGCGTGCTTTCCACTTTATTGCCGTCCGGGCGGCGGTAATGGGTCTCAAGTGACATTGTCCCGTGGTATCCGTCTTTGATCAGGGCCCGGAACTGGCCCTGAAAATCCACGACGCCGCTGCCCACGGGCATCCAGTGGGTCTTGCCGGTCTTGGGATCGCGGGCCACATCTTTCACGTGCATGTGGGGGAAAAGGCCGCGCACGTGGTTGTACCCGTCGGGGTAGGGAACTTCATTCAATTCCACGCCGTTGGCGGGATCCCAGTTGCCGAGCAGCCAGGGTGAGTTGATATCGCGGAGCATCCGCCCCAATTCCTTCCCCGTGCCGACGTTGCACGAGGGCTCGTTCTCGAGCACCAGCAAGATCTTGTTCTGTTCCGCCAGGGCCGCAGCTTTCTTCAAACGCTTAACGATGTGCGGGTACGCTTTGTCGGGGTCCTGCACGCGCCAGTAGCTGAAGATGCGAACCTTGTCGGTGCCGAAAAGCCGCGCTATTTGAAAGGACTTTTTCAGCAAATCCTCTGCGTCCTGCTCCGTGAAGTGGGCCTTAAAGGTGTCGCGTTTTTCGGAAGGCAGCGCGGGCATTTCCGGCAGATTCCATTTGTAAATCGGCGAGGCGATATCCGATACGTGAAAGTGATGCCTGTCGATGATCTGTTTGGCGCGCTCGAGCTCCGGCGGGGACATACTCATAATGTTCTTGCCGCCGATACCACGCAATTCGCAGTAGGAAAGCGAGTAGTTGGCCATAAACTCCAAAGCTTGATCGAGATCCTGAGAGATTTCGTCGGTGATGACGCCCAGCTTGAACGGCAGAGGCTCATTCCCGGGCGCCGCCGCGCCGAGCGTAACTCCTGCGCTCAAGCCGCTTATTGCCAAACAGAACTTTCTTCGCGTCCACTGGTCCGTCATGCCATGCCCCCTTTGGTGAAAGAATGCTTCTGAGCAAGAATACAGGATGGCGTGCTTATTGAGAAGCCTCGCGGTTACCGGCCTCAGAAACAGCGGTCGATGGCGCACCCTTGAGAGTTTCGAAGGACTTCTTCGCCTCACCCAGGGCGTTGCCGACCAGGCTGATGGCGGAGCTATCTTCACCTTCCACCGAGAGGAATGTCGAAGTGTTCGGTGGCGCCCAGCAACCGTAAATGAACCCGCGGCGGACATTGCGGAAAACGAGGAGCGGTTCGCCGCCAGCCGGCGCGTCCCCTGCCAATCCCGTGACGCTCAGGTTTTTCACATCGTCACACAGAAGGAGAGGCCGCATATCCGGCTTCCGGGTTTCCACGCGAACGTTATCGAACCTCAGCCCATTTACGTGCCGGCAATAGAACCCGTAGGCTGGCAGCCGGCCGAACATGTGAGCCTCGGGATACTTGGCGGGAACTTCCGGCACTTCAGGGTTGACCCAATCCTGTTCACCACCCTCAACCGTATCAATGCGGATGTTACTCAGAGTGACGTCCTCCACATCGTGGCCGGGCAGCCCGGTGACAGAAGAAGTCAAAATAGCTCCCGTCGCATATACATTTTCAATCATGACGCCGCGCAGCGCGGCCGGCTTTGGACCGGAGGGCGGGTTGCCGCTGCGGTTGCCAAGGCGGATGAAGATCGGTGTTCGGGTGTTTTGCATCCGGATGTTGGAAATCACCAGACCGCCTAGCGAGCCGCCGTCCACCATTTCCACCGCGATTCCCGAGATGATACGGCTATGGAGAGGAGCGTCGTCTTTATTGTAGATGACGGAGTTGGTAAAAGTAATATTTTCAAAAGCGCCCCGCGTTGCAGTGCCGAACTTCAAACCGTTGCAGCACCCGGTCAGCACGCAATTGGTAATAGTGATGTTTTGTGTTGGCGCTACATCGCCCCCATAAGGACTTTCGCTCTTAAGGCAGATGGCGTCGTCGCCGGTCGAGATGTCACAGTCGGCAATGAGGACGTTGCAGCAACAGGTCACATCCAAACCGTCGGTATTCGGGCCCTCAACCGGATTCCGGATCCGGATCGCGTGGATGAAAACCGATTCGCAATCGACCGGCCGCAGGGTCCACCCTGCCGAGTTCGCCATCGTCACATCTTCGATGCGAAGGTTTTTGCAGCGAACGAATTCGAGCATGGGCGACGGGCGTGCATTGCCCGGAAGCGGCCGAAAGGAATTGGAAATGGCCTCCCGCCAGAAGTTTTCGGGATTTTGCCGCCGGGGGGACGGCGTCCAGAACGACCGTCCCTGGCCATCAATGCGCCCCGGGCCGCACAGGGTCACGTTTACTGCGTCGCGAGCAAATATCAGATGGTGCATGTTAGCGTCGCTGTGGGGGTCTGGGCCAGCCTGTGGCGCGTAATCAGCCAAGTCTTTGCTCCCGAGAAGTGTGGCCCCAGCTTCCAGGTAAAGGGTGACGTTGCTCTTAAGCACGATGCCACCGGTAAGATAATCCCCAGAACCAAGATGGACGGCTCCGCCACCCGCCTTGAAGGCGGCGTCAATCGCCCTTTGAATCGCGGCGGTGTCCTTGGTTTTGCCGTCCCCGCGAGCGCCATGTTTACGAACATCGAAAACCGGGGTGCTGCTGCGCCCGGTGCCGGCTGCGCCGGCAGGAAGAGAAAAGCCTGCCGCCCCCAGTGCCAACAAGGTTCTGCGATGCATAGTATCCTCCGAATGGTTGAAGAAGCCGCTCCCCGAATGAGGGCGGCGGAAGGAGTCCCCCCTCTGGAAGGAAACTTGAGGAAACGAAGTTTCCATTTCCAAACCGCGCCGCCTCATCATAGCAATGACGGCAAGCGGTCTCAATAACTGACATTGTTGTGGTCCCGACCGTGGCAACGCAGCTTGCAGGAACCATGGAAGGTGGTGGAGCCCTTCGCCCGGCTCGGCCCCAACGCGGCGCCTTTGGGTACGACGATGTTGAGATCGAAGTTAACCAGGCTGCCGTTGTTCGTCGCCGTCCCATTCGGTACGCCAAGATCGTCTCCTCCTCCCCCAGCCGGCACAGCGTCGTCCCCGTCGCATCGTCCACCATGTTCATTAAGCAGCCGCCCGGCCCCCGCCCTTCCAGCCAATCGTGAAAGCTTCCGTCCAGTTGCACCAACTCGCCAAAGTGCGCCTTCCGCTCCCGTCTCTGCCGATGCGCGGCCCTCCGCCGTTCCTGGCCCCACAACCCCTCCTCCAACATCCGACGCCGCAGCGTTTCCACTCCCACCTCAATCCCGCCTTCCTCCGCCAAGCGCTCCGCCGCCAGCGTCGGCCCAAACCGCTGCCCTACTTTTCCCCTATACTTCTTCCGCATCAGACCCGGCACCCGTCGCCGCAAACTTCTCGGCTTCGCCCGGTTCGATACCTGCCCGGCGTTCCCATGCACCAATCCCCGCGGTCCTTTCTCTCGGTAGTTTTTCCACCACCACTTCGCCTGCCGATAACTCACCTCCATCCGCTCGGCAGCTTGCGCCAAACTCCACCCTTCTTTCGCCCCTCGTGAAAGTATCGCCGCCCGCCTCAGTTCCCGCTTACTCATCCCTGTCCTCTTCAACCCGGCCTCCTTTAGAGGCCTCCAGTTTTGGGGACATGTCTCTATTGGGGCCAGATGGGGACATTATCATTGGGGTATAACAATGTTTGTAGCGAGGTAGGTACATGCCGCATGGCGAATTGTCGGCAACCATTGATTGCAAACTGACCTTCTGCTGCGTCCTTTCGCGAACTATGTTGCGGAAAGTGACGCCTCCTGCTGACAAATTCATCTCCCTGGGGCAACTTGTCCCACACAGACATATCGCAGGTGCACATTTTTCGACAAAATGTCTTCAGATGTGCGCTGACATTGGCGATTGTGTTGCAAAGGTACACAGCGTGCGCTAAAAGCCGGGTTTTTTTGTCCGGCGTGGACTGACAGGGTGGTTGTTTCGCACGTTGGCTTGGATCCGCTCAGCCAGGCTCGATCTTAGGAAAGGGAGAGGGACGCATATGACAAGATCTTACGGCAAGCTCCGGATGGGTGTCTGGCTCCTTGCAACTGGTGGCATCGTTGGCTTGGGAGTTAGTCCCCTTCTTGCCCAGAAGCAGCCTGCCTCAAGCAAACCCATTTCGGTCTCCTGGAGAGGACCCGCCGCGGGTGAGGCAGCCAAGAAGCCGGTTTCTGCTCTCTCCCGGTTTTTCCTGATGAGTGCGAACGCGCGGACTGCTGCTCAGGACAAAACCGCGCCCGCAGCACCGAGCTCGAAAGCGGGAGCCGCGGCGATGGGGAACGGAGACTACGTCGGGACAGAAACTTGCGTGGGCTGTCACGAGGATCAGCAGCGTCGGTTCAGGAATACGATCATGGGGAAGATTTTCGCCAATCCTCGGACGGAATTAGAAAAGCTTGGTTGCGAATCCTGTCACGGGCCCGGCAAAGCTCACGTCGCCGCTAGCGGTGGCAAGGACACCATCCCCCTCCGGTTCGGCAAGGATTCCAACAACACGATCGAAGAGCAAAACGCCGCTTGCTTAGCGTGCCATTCACGCGGCAACCGTCTGTTCTGGAAGGGCAGCCCGCACGAATCGCGCGCCATGGCCTGCGTGGACTGCCACCAGGTGAAGCAGGAGCTGCACGTCTTGCTCTCATCCGACACCCGCTACAGCGCTCCGCTGACCGAGAACAGGGGGGTCAAGAAGTCGCAGCCAGAACTCTGTCTGCAATGTCACCAGATGCGCCGCGCACAGTTGCAGCGCTCATCGCACATGCCGTATCGCGAAGGCAAGGTGACGTGCACGAGCTGTCACAATCCGCACGGCACTCCCAACCCGAAGCAGTTGATTCAGAGCACGGTCAACGAGAACTGCCTTAGCTGCCATACCGAGCGCCGTGGTCCTTTCCTGTGGGAGCACCCTCCGGTGATGGAAAACTGCGCTAATTGCCATGAGGCGCACGGCACCAACAACCCGCAGTTGCTGAAGGTGCGCATGCCTCGCGTTTGCGATAGCTGCCACGACTCCAGTCGTCACCCAACTACCCCGACACTCCTCAACGCCGTCCGGGATTTCAACCGGGGTTGCACGAACTGCCATTCAAGGATCCACGGATCGAACCATCCCTCCGGGAACATGTTCCTGCGCTAGGAAGGAGAGAGCAATGAAATTGATGAGACCGCCTATGATACTGGTACTGCTCGCGCTGCTGCTCGCCCCGAGTCTGCTGTTCAGCCAGGAAGCACCTGCGAAACAGGAGCAGCCCGCACAGCGTGGGAGCGTCGAGTTTGGATTCCGGCATGTCTTGGGCGATGAGTATGGGCGCCCGGATCTTCCGTTTACCCCGGACGTGATGAGTTCGAAATTCAACGAGTATAGCGACATCAGGAGCGGCTTTTTCATCCGCAACTTCCACATGAATTTTGACGACATCCTCGGTTCGAAGAACTATGTGAGCCTGCAGTCGCAGAGCACCATCTACAAGAACCAAAGCTATCTGGCCACCTTCGGCCGATACGGCAAGTTCAAGATCCAGTTCCGCTACGACGAGATACCGCACATCTACACCAATACCGCCCGCATGCTTTACACCCAAACGAGCCCGGGCGTGTATACCCTCCCTTTTACGCTGAAGGCCAGCCTGCAGGCCCAATCATTAAGCCCCACTGCTGCCACGACGCTGCCGTATTTCATGGTTAGTCAGGTGCTGTGTGGTATAGCCATACCCCCGGCAACGCAGCCACCGTCCTGTAGCGAGCAGTTCATTACTCCGTCGATCTTGCGCAAGGCCGGAACCGGAACGGTCAGCTATTACGTCACCCCGGACTGGAGTATCTACGGCATGTTCTCGCGAGAGAACGAAGTCGGCAGCCGGCCCATCGGGGCGATCCTTAATTCCAGCCCGAGCGCAAGTGCTACCGGCGGCGCCGGCGCCGAGCTGCCGGAACCCATCGACTACTTCACCAACACGGTCAAGGCCGGCACCGAGTACGGCAAGAAGGACTGGGGCATACAACTCGGCTATCTGGGATCGTTCTTCGAGGACAACATCAATCAGATGGTGTTTGACAACCCGTTCCGCGCCACCAATGAGGACGCCAACGACCCTCTTACCGGGCGCATGGCCATGTATCCCAATAACCACGCGCACTACTTGAACTTTGCGGGTGCTTCCGACGTGACCAAGTACCTCCGGTTCATGGCCACCGTCAGCCCGGGCTGGCTGAGCCAAAACGACCCCTTCTTGCCCTACACCACTAACAGTGCGATCAATACCTGCGGCACCGGTACGCAGCCCTGCTCTTCGCTTGCGGTACTGCCGGCTCCGAGTCTGAACGGCAGCAAGCAAACTCTGGCCATGAACTACACGCTCGTCACCTTACCCTGGAAGAAAATCCAGGTGAAGGGTGCCTACCGCCAATACGACTATAACAACAACACGGGAGTGCACCACTTCACGCCCGCCGCGGGTGACGTTGGTGTCCCCAACGTAACCAGCCCCACGGATAACAAACCTTTCGGCTACAACAAGAAGAACGTCGAACTGACCGCCAACTGGTTCTTCGGCAAAAAGAGCTCCCTAAAGGCCGGTTACGAAGGTGAATGGTTCGACCGTTCCTATCGCGACGTGGAGAACTCGGTCGAGCACTCGTTCATCTCTGCTCTCGACCTGAGCCCACGCAAGGACCTGCTTTTCCGGTTTGCCTACCGCCGCTCGGACCGGACACCCGATACATACCAGGACGATACCGCCAGCGATCCCACGACGGGTCTCCCGGTCGGATGCACCTCCACTAGCGTGGTTTTCACTGCCGAGCAGCGTTGTCATCGCAGATTCGACGAGGCTGCCAGGCTGCTGAACCGTGCCGATGCGTCGGTGGAGTACGACGTGCAGAAGTTCAGCTTCGACGGAAGCTTCCAGACGATCCAATCCAATTACAACCTGCCCGGTGGCACCAATAGCCCCACGCCACTTAACTTCCTTACGGGCGCCGCGGCGACCACGGCACCCTACTACCTCTATGGGGCTTTGAAGGACCTCTCGTACATCTACAGCGTTGATGCGAACTACACACTCTCGCCGGCGGTTTCACTGTTCGCCGAATATACGCACGAAAGGTACTACAAGAGAATGATCTCGCGGAACCGCACGCCGACTTCGGGTACGCAGACAATTCTGACTTGCTTGGGCTGCGACAGCGCCAATGATGACTGGGAAAGTTCGTACCACGACATCTTTGATACCTACGCCGGGGGCGTGGATCTGTATCTTGGGAAGAAGGTCTACCTGACGACGTACTATTCTCTATCCGCAGGTAAGGGCAATGTCTTTTCGAGCGCGCTTGGTGATCCTACGATCACTACCGGCCCTAATAGGTTCGTTCTTACCGGCACCAGCATGCCCCAAGACTACCCGGAGACGACCACCCGAATTCACGAACTCGGAGTCGTCTTCAAGTACACGCTCACGAAGAACATCATGCCGAAGCTAGAGTACCGCTACCAGCAGTTCGACAACCGGGACTACCAGACGTCCGCCATGACTCCGTACATGGGTTGCATCGGCACCACGGCGGCACCGGTTACGGGCTGTCCCAGTGCGACTGCGAACGTTGGAATACCGCAGCCCAGCTCCTTCTATCCGGGTTTCGTCGTCGGCGATACCTCGGCTGCCAGGTACATCTTCCTGGGTGCGGATCAGCCTTCGTACCGGGTCCACGTCTTGTCGGCCACAATCGAATACCAGTTCTAGCTGGTTGGTCTCCGGGCCGGGGGATCGACTATTCCCTCACCGGATCCTGCGCTCCCGAATTTGTCAGGACCGGTGCTACTTTGCGGCCCTGGCGATTTAAGTTTGACTCGATAAGGCAACCACTTACGGTTTTAAGGGAAGTTGAAGTTGAAATCGGAAATTCCGGTCAACGCATTGCCGTCGTCATCGAAGGCGTAAACATGCCGCCCGGCGCCGTCCGCGACCCACAGCCGATCCTTGCCATCTACAGTGATCCCCAAGGGAACCCGCACCCTGACCTGGGGGCCTGACCCAATCAACGTGACTTTCTCATTTTCGCGGTCGAGAACGAACACAATTCGTGGGCCAGTGTCGGTGACGTAGATGCGATTGTGGGAATCCACCGCGATGCCGAAGGGCTTTACAAAGCCGGGCTTGAAGCCCTTAATCTGGGTGCCCGGCACGCGATCCAGGAAGCTGGCCTTCTGGATGGGTTCGACAGCCCGCGCCCCGTATATTGCCGAAATGACGATAAGTCCCCTTTGGACCCTTCCGCTAACCGAATTCTATGAGAGTGGTGCTTTAGAAACATTGTTTCGCAACCCGACGACCAGAGCGTAGGTGGCAATGCCTTCGCCAGAGATGTGACGAGTTTGTCCGTCGATCTCATTAGAAAGCGTTAATTTTCTATACGTTCCGGCTAGCCATAAGTTCGATGCTGGCGCCGTGTCGTGTTTTGCAGCATAGTGC
>Ga0315282_10012918_pt1 | contig 12690 bp, 12 predicted proteins | sample YL17G07_20_MG_FD_203693 | JGI IMG/M metagenome (GOLD analysis project Ga0315282, IMG submission 203693) | Sediment microbial communities from Yellowstone Lake, YNP, Wyoming, USA - YL17G07_20 | ecosystem: Environmental > Aquatic > Freshwater > Lake > Sediment | place: USA: Wyoming | collected... | reverse complement strand
TCCACGATCAGGGCGTCAAAACCGGCCTTTCGGATCTGCTCGGTGAAGCGCGTTCCCAGGTTTCCGTCACCGTAGCCCCCGGTCATGGGCGACTTGGCTGCGACAACTGTCTTTCCTGTATTGGGGGCAGGAATTCCGGCGATGGGTCCGACGCTGACGATGAACTTGTTGTCGGGACCAAGAGGGTCGATTCCCGGCTTGAGCTCGTCAAAGAGGATTTTGGAGGCAAAGCCTCGCCCGCCGACCCATTTCTGGGCGAACCCCTCGTCGAATGTCTCTTTTTTAGCCTTTTTTGATGTCAGATCGATCCTGAGAATATTGCCCGTCCATCCGTACATGTTTCTATCCTCCAGGTCTAAAGGTGATATCCAAGTCTGAGATATGGACGCCGGAAATTTTTGTCTTAGAGCCGGATTTCTGAATGAGGCTTCCAATCTCCCTCTGGGAAGCCTAATATAGCGTGCCCCGAAGATTAATGTCAAGGAAGAAAATCGGCTCCAATTTCTGATCGATTTCTGCTATAATGCCGTTCGCATGAGAGTCAGATGAGAGTCCAAGTGAAAATGATCGGCCCCTTGATGTATGAGGCCGGTTTTAGCGAAAAGGAAATCGAGGTCCCGGACCGTGCGACCGTGAGCCTTCTTCTCTCGCTCATTCAATTTAAGAAAGAGCGTCCCAAGATTATCACTCGAAATGGAAGGGCTGTGGCGCCGGAAGAGGAGCTTCAAGACGGGGACCGAATTGCCATCTCGCCCATCTACTCGGGCGGATAATCTATCAGCTTTCGGGCGTCTGCCCTTCAATCGGAAACGACTGAGTGCGAGATGACCACTCCCCTCTTTCTCAAGGCTTCCATGAAATCCGGATAAAGGTCGCCGTCAAAGACGTTCTCCGGGAAGAGGGCGCCGCGCCGGGCGATCCTGCCGGCCGCGATCATCTGGGCGGCGATTGAGGCCGGGAACCCGGTCGTCTTGGCCATTGACGTGACCCTCTTAGCTTGATCAAAATAATCGATCATTTCAAAGCTATGTCTTTGGGCCCGGCCCGATTTTAAGCCCTCTACCTCGATCCTCAACAGGGTCACGTCGCTCTCATCCCTGAGTCTCATCCTCTCCTCGAGAAGAGATTCCAGGACCTCACGGGGAACAACTCGCTGCCCTGCGACTGCAATCGGCTCCCGGGAAAAGAGGCCGCAGTCCATCAAGGTCTTGAAACCTTTAGCGTGTCCTCGGTAGCGGACCGTTTTTTCATACAGGTCTCTTTGGATCCTGCCCCTCATGGTGTGAAAAAGGGAGCTCAGCCCGTCGGTAAAAAAGCACTCCATCTCCGGGAAATCCGGGCCGAAGCCGATGGCTTCGACCTCCGAGAGAGCGGGGATCTCCTCTATCCGGCCGTTTCTGATGATAACGGCTGGTCGCTGATAAAAATTGAGCAGACTATCGATGGAGTAGACAATCCGGTAGCTCAAGGGCGGCCGCGGCCGGACGGGATTGCCCCCGCAATAAATCCGGGCGCTATAAGTTTCGTCGAGCAAGAAAACGGCCCTGCCGACGCAGACGTTGGTTATACCGGGCGAAACACCCACGCCGGAGATCGCGATAACCTTGTTCCGCCTGGCCTCTTCATCATCTTCCAGACGAGCTAACGGCGCTTCCCCCACCAAGTCCACAAAATGGGTCCCGCTTCGGACGGCTGTTTTCAAGGCGGGAAGGCTGTGTCTGTGGAGCATAGCGTTCAGGACGACGTCCTTTCCTCTAATCACGGCCTCCCTCTCTTTATCATCCTCCATGTTCTTTTGTTCAGTCGACAATCGATCGCTGCCGATGAAGCGCGCGGCCGCTTCGAGCCGAGAGCCATCGATGTCGACAAGACTCACTCTGTGGCCTGGGCCGCTTTCGATCAGGTCTTTGGCCAGGACAACACCTATTTTCCCCGCTCCCATGACAAGATAGTGGCTCATGACGGCTCCTCTTCTCCGCGATCAGAAGCAGAATTATAGGGTCATTCAACCTGAAAGACAAGGTGAAGTCGTTGATATCGGATGTTGATTCGCATCAAAAAAAGCCACTCGAAGCTGGGGATTCATTGACAAGCGAAAAACCGCTTGCCTATAATCCTATTTGCTTGGATCAAGGAGAGACAAAATGATACTTCAGCCAGTCCTCGTCGATGGAGTATGGCGACAACCCGCTCGGCCGTGTGGAACTTTTCAAGCCGTGAACCCCGCGACCAAGAAGACCCTGCCCGATGTTTACCCGATTTCGAGTTTTGAAGAGGTCGAAGCCTGTCTAAAAGCCGCCCACGAAGCAGTCGATAAACTAGACTCGTTCTCGCCTGATTCCATCGCCCAGTTTCTGGCGGTGTGCGCCGATCTGCTCGAATCCCGCGGCCAGGCGCTGGCCGAAGCGGCTCATGCAGAAACCGGATTGCCCGTAGAGCCTCGGCTTCGCACGACCGAATTGCTCAGGACAACCGACCAGCTTCGCCAGGCGGCGGCCGCCTGTCGGGACCGCTCCTGGTGCCGGGCGACACTCGATATAACAAAAAATATCCGCTCCAAACACGGCCCACTCGGCGGCCCCGTCGTAATCTTCGGACCGAACAATTTCCCCTTCGCTTTCAACTCCGCGGCCGGGGGGGATTTTGCCGCGGCCATCGCCTCAGGCAATCCGGTCATCGCCAAGGCTAACCCCGGACACCCGGGAACGACCAAACTCCTCGCGGAGGTGGCTTTAGACGGGCTGAAGGAGACCGGACTCCCCAGAGCCACCGTCCAGATGCTCTATCACTTCAGTCCCGAAGACGGACTGAAGCTCGCCGCTCACCCGCTGATAGGAGCGACGGCCTTCACCGGGAGCCGGACCGCGGGGCTCCGCCTTAAGGCGGCTGCGGACAGGGTCGGCAAACCCATTTATCTTGAGATGTCCAGCCTGAACCCCGTGTTCGTTCTTCCGGGAGCCATGGCAGAGCGAAAAGAGCAAATCGCCCAGGAAATATTCGCCTCCTGCACCATAGGAACAGGGCAATTTTGCACTAAGCCAGGACTCGTGATCCTCAAGGGCGACGACCAGAGCGAGTCTTTTCTTGGGATCGTGGAGAATCTTTTTGAGACAAATCCGCCGGGGCTCCTCGTCGGCCGGCAGGCTATGGACACTATCCAAGCCGCGCTCAAGAAAATGACCAGGCTCGGCGCCCTGATTCTGACCGGAGGCCGCGAGTTTCCCGGGCCGGGTTACAGTTTTGCAAACACTCTGCTCTGTGTTTCCGGTCAACAGTTCCTTAAACACCCACAGGGGCTGCAAGTGGAAGCCTTTGGAAATGTCTCGCTGTTCGTCTTGTTCAGTCATGACGCCCAGCTTGCCGAGATCGCCGGTCAGCTGGACGGTAATCTCACCGGAACCATTTACAGCCAAAGCCGGGGCCACGACGATCCTCTCTATGAGAGAATCGCGCCGATCCTGCGCCGGAAAGTCGGCCGCCTGCTTAACGACAAAATGCCTACGGGAGTTGTCGTCACTGCGGCGATGAATCACGGCGGCCCATTCCCGGCTACGGGCCACCCTGGATTTACGTCGGTGGGCATACCGGCTTCCCTGCTCCGGTTCACGGCCCTCCATTGTTATGACAATGTCCGGCCGGGCCGCCTCCCCGAAGAATTGAGGGACAAAAATCCCACCGGCAGCATGTGGCGTTTGATCAACGGAGAATGGACGCAGCGCGACGTCGCCTGACGTCTACCTCGTTCCCTGTACTCCGTCCCGCATGCCCCATCGATCGACCCGAAACATGAGCAAAAAACCACCCCGAAAGGTAACATAATTTGACCTTTGAAAATCGGCAAAGAAACATAGCGAAGTATAGCGAACGAGGGACGGGGAACTTCCTTCTTATCGATACAGGCAGATATAGGCCGTGTCCTCTTCGTCCTTGAGCTGGAACTTCTCATTGGCCTCAACGGTGAACGTTTGATTGATACCGATATCATTCCAAACCTTGCTTCCCGGGAGCTTAACCGCCAGCTGGCCGGCAATGACGGTAACGATTTCTCTCGATGAGGTTCCGAACTCATATTCACCTTTGGCCATGACGCCGACCGTCGCCGGCCCATCGGGGGTCTTGAGGGCGAGGGATTTCACATTGCCGTTGTAATATTCATTGACTTTGAACAAATCATCCTCCCAGTACTGATTCTTTTCCCTTTATTTTCATCAACAACTCCAAGACGAGGTTAGCCTGCATGTTGGCCACGATGGCCACCCTGGGAGCCATCGGAGAGATGCACTCTTCACACTCCGTCTCTTCATCACCGCAGATATAGAGATTTCCCAGCTTTCTCTGATGGAGTTTCCTATTTTTGCCGAACCCGGCCAATCCAGAAGCAGCGATAATCGGCCTGTCGGGGAAAAGAGAAAGCCAGGTTTCAATAAGCATCTGCTTCATCTCGGCCTGGTCAAGCGCTTCTACAAGAATATCCGCCTGCGAAAAAATCGTGGCGACATTATTCGGTCCGATCCTGACATTATGACTTTCATAATGGGAAAATGGATTGATTTTTTTTAAGTTTTCTACCAGGGCCTCAACCTTGGGCTTTCCTATCTGTTCGATAAAGTACTGCTGTCTGTTAAGGTCGGAAGGTTCGATGATATCAAAATCGGCGATGATCAGCTTCCCCATTCCCAACCTCGCCAGAGTCACGGCCACATTCGAGCCAATTCCGCCCGCGCCGGCAATGCCGACAACGCTCTTAGATAGAACGGCCAGGATTTTGAGGTCGTGCTTGGCGAAAAGCTGCTTTTCGAGATCCTTCATCTTAGATCGGGAAAGGCGAGTCCTTCATCCCACCAATCTCCCTAGCACCCAGAGAACGGCCAGCCCAGCCAGAGCGCCCCCGTAGGCCCAGTTCGGCCGGCGCTCGACGATCTGCCAGCCCTTTGCGCCAAGGAAAAATCCAATGGGCACGAGCGCGGCTGCCGCCAGGGCAGTCCAACTTCCGCTGACAAAGATGTGATGGGAGACTTTGGGCCAGCCACCGGCGACCCAGGGCCGGTAGCGAATGACGTAGGTTATGAGGACCGCAAAAAGGGCGTTGGCGCCATAGGCGCTCATAATTCCGGTCAGGGCAGTGCGGAATGACGCCTTTCGGTCGCGCTTTAGGAAAGCCGTACAGAACAGGTCAAAAACCGCGCCGATGATGAATATCCCCAGAAGATGACAATAGAATGGGGCAGCATTCGCCAGCTTAAAAAGCGCCGCAAAAGCACCCACGGCGGTCGAGGAGCCCGGCTCGTTGAGGATGCCTCTGGCGTTGGCTAGGACGAGTAAGGCGAAGGCTGAAAGCCAGACCGAAGCGAAGGGGAGATTCTTTCCCCACAGACTTTCTCCCACAAACACCTCAGCCAGCCCCCAGACTGAGCCGAACAAAACGATCCAGATCCAATTCTTATAGTTCCTCATCTTGAGGATCCCTCCTCTGAAGCGACAAGAATACATTCTTTGGATTTGCCGCGGCCCCCTTCAGGGACCGGACCATGCCCATCAGTATATTCTCAAACAGAATCCCGACAAACGGGTTGAGAGGAAGGGCGTCGCCGTCGACCTCCAAAAGAACAGACGAGTCCCCCAAATCGGACCTCTGCTCCAGAAAATCCGCGATCTCTTTAGCCTGGCCAGGATGGAACGATGGCTCTGAAAAAGGGCCCGCCTCTTCTGATACAATGGCCAGAAGGTCCTCCGGCGCAGAAGCGGGTCTGTCGCCGAAACCCTTCCTGAGGACCTCGATTTTCTTGAAGCCTCGAATTCCAGGGCCGCCTTCCACCATGACGAAATCGGCCGTGGGAAAATGTCTTCGCGCTATCTGCCGGAAATCAATATCTGCTTTTTCTTTTATGATGACCGCCAGCTCATCCGGGCCGACCATCCCCACTCCGGCTGCTCCCGCCTCTGAAAATTCCCAGGAATCCTTCCCTTCAAGATCGAGGCTGAATCCGTGGCCGCAATGCTTGATGACGAAAACAGAATTGCCTCTTTTTTGGAGTTCGGGAATCAGCCGGCGGATCAAGCTCGTCTTGCCGCTTTGCGATTGGCCGACGATGGCCACGGTTTTCATGAGCCTCATCTCTTCCCGCAGTATATAGCATAAATCCTCGGCCTCGTCTATCTCGCAAAAGAATACGGAAGCATTTCTTTTTCTGTGACAATTCAGGGCGGCTCGATTCGGCGCTCCGATCGGCTGCGCGGCTCAGGTTGGCTGTCTCGAAGGCACGCCGCAACTGTTTTCAAAGCCCTTTTATCACAAAAAAAGAAATGCTTTCAGAGAATAGTGAGGAGTAAGGGGTAAAGAGTAGAGAGTCTAAGAAGCATTGAGTTCACATTTGGCTGCTCAGTGCTCACTGCTCACGGCTCACTTCTTTTGACGAGACGACGTGATGGACGCTACCGACATCTTTAACACAGAGGGTTTTTGGGGTTGAAAATGGAGCTTTCCTTTGTTATAATCTATCGCTACTCCGAGTCACGGGCCCTAAAGCGTCGCCGGAGATGCCACGGCCCTTGACCGATAGGGCAAGGCTGGAAACGGCTTTACCTTCCGTGTTTGAAAAGGAGGCATTATGAAATTATCTTTCCACACCCACAAGCCAAAATTTATTATCTCTCTTGCCTTTTTGATCCTGTTGTCGGTTCCCTTATGCATCCTCGCCCAGGAGGAAAAGGAGAAAGAAAAAAAAGAGGAGAAGATCCCCAAGATTACCGAGGAGATCCTGGTCGTGGGCAAAGCGCCCAAAGAGGCTCCCGTCTCTATGGTGATCAGCATCGGCTCAACACAGATCGATCAACTGAAGCCCCTCGACCTCTCCGAAGCCATCAAGTACGCGCCCGGAGCCATGGTCACCGTCGGCAACAAGAACGAATTCTCTCTGAAGCTGAGAGGTTTCGATAACAAGCGGATCGCCCTCCTTGTCGACGGCGTTCCGGTCATCGATCCCTACTACGGCTCCTTCGATCTCAAGACCATTTCGGCCGGGGGAATCGAGTCCATCCAGATAACGGAAGGCCCCTCCTCGGTCCTTTATGGTCCCAACACGCTGGGCGGGATCGTCAATGTCATCACCCGGAGACCCGGTCCCGACCCTAAGCTGGCCCTCACCGGGTCCTACGGTGAAAAGACAACGAAAAGCGCGGGAGTGGACTCTTCCTACGAGTGGAAGAAGTTGGGGTTTGCCGCAGCAGCTTACTACCAGGATTCTGATGGTTACAACTACAAGAATGCCAACGGCCTTCAGTTGGCCCGGGCCAACAGCGACTACAAGAGAACAAACCTTAATCTGAAGCTTTATTATGTCCCTTCAGACAAGACCGAGATCATGGTCAACGGCGGCTATTACCATTCGGAATATGGCATGCCGCCGGATCTTTACTCCGGCAGGCCTCGTTATTGGCGTTTTCCGGACTGGGATAGGTACACTCTCAATGCGGGCGGTTATACGGCCCTGGGAACTCGTTCCACCCTTCGTTTCCGGGCTTTCTACGTCCGGTACAACAACACCCTCGACTTTTTTGGGGACCAGGCCATGACCCTCCGGCAATCGGAGAGCACCTTCAATAACGCGGATTACGGCGTCTTCGGCATCGGGGATTTCTATTTGAGTTCCTGGAATTCGCTCAAGGTCAGCATTTATTATCAGGGAGATTCGGTCAAGACTCAGGACGACATCAACCTTCCCTGGACAAAATTCCATCAGGGGACGCTCTCCAGCGGGATCGAAGACCATATCACCGTCTTCGAAAAATGGAAAATCATCGCCGGTGCAAGTTTTGATTACCTCGATAAGTTCAAGGGCGGCAGCACATCAAGGGTGAACCCCCTGGTGGGCTTGAAGTATTCACCGACAGACAACCTGGACCTGCATATCTCTTTTGCCAACAAGTCCAAGTTCCCATCCATGAGCTCCCTGTACTCTCCGAGCCAAGGAAATCCCAACCTCCACAGTGAATTCGCCTCTACCTGGGAGGTAGGGGCCACCTACGGCAAGGGGATCTACTTGACGGGCTCCGTCTTCGTAACCAAGCTCAAGGACATGATCAACAGTTTCAGGCTGCCCAACGGGCTGCGCACCTACTTCAACATTGGAGAGGCGCGCCTGAACGGAGCCGAGATTCAAACTCAAAAATCATGGAAGTGGCTGAACGCAACGGTGAATTACACCTACCTGGACCACAGGAACATCAGCGACAACCGGCCGCTGGATGTTCTGTCCAAGCACAACCTGAGCTTCGAGCTCGATGTGATGCCTTTGCCGAGCCTTCACTTGGGCCTCTCCGGGCTCTATGCCTCCAAGTCCTATTGGTACGATAATAATGCCAGAAAACTGCTCGACATACCCCCTTACAGGTTCCTGGATGCGGTCCTCTCCTACTCTCTAGGCCAGTTCTCCCCCTTTATCAAGATCTCCAACATATTCAACACCTATTTCTATACAGAACCCGGATTTCCTTGGAGAGGACGTTATCTCGAGGTCGGCTTCAGGGCGGACATCCTTAAATAAAACGAGATAGACGATTTTAGAGCCCGAGCTCTTGGGCAATCCCCTGCATCGCCTTGATGCAGACGGAGATGAATTCATCCAGCTCCATCGGGATGTTCCTGCATTCTTCGATCTCTTCCCGCCTGGCCCCTCGGGCGAAGCTTTTTTCCTTGTACCGCCGCTTGACAAATTCCAGGTCGATTGAGCTGAGCTTTTTATCCGGATGCATCAGAGTCGCGGCTATGATCAATCCGGTCAGAGGGTCAACGGAATAGATCGACCAATCCAAGGCGTTCTGGCAGGGGACTTTGCCGGCGTGGGCCTGAACGGCCTCTATGATCTCGGGGTCAATTTGAAGGTCTTTCAGAATCTTGACGGTCTCGGTGGTGTGCAGCTCGGGGCTTTTTTCCGTCAGTTCGTAATCGAGGTCATGCAGGACTCCGGCCAGGCCCCACTTTCCCACATCCTGGCCGAGCCGCGCGGCCATCGCCCTCATGCAGGCCTCGACAGCCAGACAGTGTTTCACTAGGTTTTTGTTTTTAAGGTGCTTTTTTAAAAGTTCGAGAGCTTCGTCTCGGTGCATGGTTGATTCTCCTTTCGATCACTCTTTTTATCTTGATCGGCCTTGGTATCCTTTTTCTCGGCGGCCCCTTTTTTCTCTATCGTATAGGGGACTTCCACTTCCGCCTTTTCCCTGCCGTCCCCAACCCGGACGCCCACGACATAGGTCCCCTCCTTTTGAGGATACCAGATAAACGTGTTTTTGTCCGATTCTTTCTGGACGACCTCGCTCTTATCCCCCTCCTTTACATAAAACTCAACCTTAGGAAGAAAGAACCCAGATGTCGTGGCTGTGAAACCGATCTCGTCGCCCACTTTCCCGGGAGATTCCTTCATCGGACTCAAGATAACCTTGACCTGTTTCGACAGGTAAATGAGCTCTCCCTCCCCTCGCTGGGGGTTGTAGATATTGACCAAGAGATAGGGGTTGAGCCAGAGGGCGTTTGACTTCAGATCCAGAGGTGCGCTGTAATCTCCGGCATTTTTCCCCGTTTCAATGTCGTAACAGGCCAGCTGCGTGGAGAAGGACGAAGCCAGGATCTTGTCTCCGGCCAATTCCAGCCGGAACACGCTGTGGGAAGGAAGAGGCTGCCACCAGAGGATATCGCCGCTTCGCTTATTCAGGCAATAAAGAACGTTGTTAGTGGTAAAAAAATAGAGACGTTTTTTGTCCATGATAGGCTCGGTCGATATCCGGCCGCCCATCAGGATCCGCCATTTTCTTGATCGTCTGCCCAGTCCCAGGCAGTAGAAGTAGTTGTCCGCAGAGCCAAAATAGAGACGATCATCTTCAACCACCGGAGCGACCCGGATCCCGGAGCCGGCACTGAAATTGCCGGCGAGTTTGCCCTTCTCAGTCAGGAAGTAGACTCGTCCGTCGTCACAGCCAAAGATCACGTGCTGTCCCGAAAAGGCTGGGGCGGCGCGGACGGCGCCCCCCGCTTTGAACCGCCAGATCTCCTTGCCTCGGTTCGAATCGAGAGCGAGCAGTTCGCCAGATTCGAGGCCGAAGTAGATTATCCCCGCATTCTCTCTGAGCTCGGAGGTTATGGCGACCTCGATCTTCTTCTGCCAGATCAATTGACCCTGGAGGTCGAGATGGTAGAGCGTGTTGGATCGATCATAGATCGTGAGACCGTGCCCACCCAAGCACGGGGAGGTGAGGAAATCAGCTTCGGCCTTGAATTTCCAGAGAATCCTTTTTTTGAGGCCATCCAGGCAGAAGACAAATCCGTTTCTGGTCGAAAAATAAAGCCGACCGTCGTCCCGGCGGATCAGGCCATCGATTTCCCCCCCATAGGCGACCGAAAATGTCTCCTCGATGGGGAAAATGAGCCCGCTCGGGTAAGGAGGGATCTTCTCCCTGAACAGCGCGCATTGAACGGAGAAAAGCCCAATCGCAAGGAACAAACAGACCGATCTTCTCCTCATCATTATTCAGGCGGATTATCATATCATTTTTTCCGATCCTTCAAAAGTTGAGCCGCTCCGCCTTCCTCTCCTCCGTTCCTTTACAGAATAATCCCAAGCTGTTATCATTCTGGAGAAATCACCATGATCAATTACATCTTGCTGTATAAGATCAAAAAGAAAGTCAAGAAGATCCTCAAGGATAAGATCGCGGACGATGAGCTGGCCACGACCAAGAGATCTTGTATCGACTGCCTGGCCAGCGACATCAGTTGGGAAATCTATTACATTATGAAAGAAAAAGAACACAGTGAACAGTGAGCTGTGAGCGGACAAAACAAGACTCGTTTTCGTGGTCTTGCCCGCGCAGATGCGGAAGGCTCCCTTGGGAGTAAGCGACCTTTTAATCCAAAAAACCTCCTTCTAGATTCGTATAGATCACTGCTCAGTGCTCACTTCTCAGCGCTCACTTTTTTTAGCTTTTCTTTGATCATCTTCCACCACTCGATGCGCTTCTTGATTTCTTTCTCCAGCCCGAAGCTCCCCGGCTCGTAGTAAACTCTGCCCTTGAGCCTCTCGGGAAACGTCTCCATGTCTGTCGTGGAAAAAGGGAAATCATGGGCATACTGGTACTCCTGGCCATAGCCCAGGTCTTTCATCAGCCCGGTGACCGGGTTCCTGATCTGGAGCGGAACCGGTTCGTGCGGGCTGGCCTCGACATCTTTCATCGCTTTGCCGAAAGCCTCATAGGCCCGGTTGCTCTTGGGGGCGGAAGCCAAGTAGATCACCGCCTCCGCCAGGGCCAGCTCCCCTTCGGGGGTCCCCAGAAAATCGTAAGCCTCCTTGGCGTGAAGGGCAATGGCCAGCGCCTGAGGATCGGCCAGACCTATATCCTCGGAGGCGAACCTGACCAGACGCCGAACGATGTAGAGAGGGTCTTCGCCTGAGGTGACCATGCGGGCGAGCCAATAAAGCGAGGCATCGACGTCGCTATTACGCAAACTCTTGTGCAGCGCCGAGATCAGGTTGAAGTGCTCCTCGCCGGATTTGTCATAGAGGAGGATTCTCTTCTGGAGGGCCTCCTGGACCTCGGCCACGGTGATGACGGAGCCCCTCGCCAAGTTGCCCGCTATCTCCAGCGTGTTGAGGGCCCGCCGGGCATCCCCGTTGGCGTAGTCGATGATCATCTTCCGGGCTGCCTCTTCCAGGCTAAGGTTTGTCATTCCCAGCCCTCGCTCCCTATCGACCAAAGCATCCTGGACAATTTTGCTCAGGGCTTCCTCCAAGAGAGGGTTGAGGACAAGGACCTTCGTCCGGGAGAGGAGCGGCGCGATCACCTCAAAAGAAGGATTCTCGGTGGTTGAGCCGAAGAGGATAATATCGCCTCTCTCCACGTAAGGAAGGAAGGCGCCCTGTTGGGCCTTGTTGAAGCGGTGGATCTCGTCGATAAAAATAACCGTCGGCTGGCCGTACATTTTGCGGTGGCTCTCCGCCTCGGCCATGACCTCCTTGACCTCTTTGATTCCGGAGAGTACGGCGCTAAAAAAGAGGCAGGGGAAATTGAAGCGGTGGGCCAGCATGTAGGCGAGCGTCGTCTTCCCCGAACCCGGAGGCCCCCAGAATATCAACGAGACGAGATGGTCGGCCTCGACGAGCTCCGTCAGGATCTTCCCCTTGCCCAGCAGGTGCTCCTGGCCATAGAATTCTTCGAAGGTCCGCGGCCTCATGCGCTCGGCAAGCGGGACCTGGGCATCCTGGACTTTCGCTCCCTTCTGTATTTGCTGCGAAGCCCTGGCTTCTCGGCCCTTGGGAGGCCCCTGCGCCTCTTTTGTTTTTTTGTCCGCGGCCATGGCTGTTTAGATTATAGCAAATATTCCCAAGAAATCTGAGATTTCTCTTTGACGAGGTAGATGTCTTCCTCGTCTTGACGAAAGGGCGATTAAATGGTAATTTGAGTGCTGATCTTAGGCCAGTGAGAACTGAAACCAACCAAGCCAGCGTGAAAAAGTCGGAGAAACCCGCAGAAAAGCTCATCTACAGGCTTGACGAGGTCGGCCGGATGACCAAAGTCGCGATCGGGACGATCGAGGCTTGGGAGAAAGAGTTCCCTTTTCTTCACGCCGGGCTGGATTCGCGGGGCCAGAAGATTTTCAGGCTCAGGGACGTCGAGATCATGCGCCGGATCAAGACGCTCCTA
>Ga0315282_10012916_pt1 | contig 12690 bp, 9 predicted proteins | sample YL17G07_20_MG_FD_203693 | JGI IMG/M metagenome (GOLD analysis project Ga0315282, IMG submission 203693) | Sediment microbial communities from Yellowstone Lake, YNP, Wyoming, USA - YL17G07_20 | ecosystem: Environmental > Aquatic > Freshwater > Lake > Sediment | place: USA: Wyoming | collected... | reverse complement strand
ACCCCTCACCCCATCCCTCTCCCCCAAGAGACTGTGTCACAATTGTAGGGGCTTGATTTATCAAACCCGCCAACAGGGCTCAATGAATTGAGCCCCTACAACATATTGTGTGTGCCCATTCGGTAAATCATATTATGACACAGTCTCAAGGGGAGAGGGGAGACGGGAGTGTAAGGGATTAAAGACGGGATTTGAAATCCCCCGTCCTGCTGCGGATTTCCGCCGCTGCCCCCGCTTACTTCTCCTTCTTAAGCTTTTTGATCATCTTTGGGATGAAAAGGGAAAAAACAAATAGGCCGACGGAGAAAAAGACCTTGAAGGAAAGTAATTGACTCCAATGCCCACTGGCCCAAACCTCTTTCAGTGTGCCGACGAAGAAGGTAAAAACGAACGTCCCCACGATGATGCCCAATCCGGTGCCAAAAAAATAATCCCAGAACCGGACCTTGGTCAGCCCCATGCCGAAGTTCATCGGGGTAAAAGGAAAATAAACCAGACGCAAATAAAGCACCGTCGCAAAGCCGTTCCGTTCAACGGCATCATCGTATTTTCTCAAGCGATCACCGATCACGGAAGCTGCAAATTCTCTGCCCAAGGTCCGCCCGATCCAGAAAGCGGCGCTTGATCCGACTATGGCTCCTATCCAGACATACAAAAACCCCCGGTAAGCACCGAAGATAGCCGCTCCCAGAGCAGTGAGCAAGGTGCCCGGCACAAACAAACAGACTCCCACGGCATACACAAAGATAAAGAGCAGAGGAGCCCATATGCCTGCGGTCTCCAGAAAATGACTTAGGGCTGTTTCTGTAAAAAATGCTTTGACCGAGGTGAACCGGATAAAGTAAACGGCGGCAATGATGAAGAGGACAAACACAACCGCTTTTATCACTGCTCTCTTACGGCCCTTCGTTGGTTCTTGGGAAGCGGCTTTCATCGTCTCGTACCACTCATTAGAAATCGTAACACTTTGGCCCTTTGAAAGATTGACGTGGAAGGCCCCCGGCCAGGAATGCTCTTAAAGCTTTAGAATGCGGTGTCTTAATATTTTCATGGGAAACAAATGTGATGATCTCGCCAACCATGACATATTGATTTAGGGCCCAAACAGGACTCGGGAAAAGGTCTCCGCTCTAAAGCTTTTTGAGCACCCCTGACCGGTGTCCCTTTCTATTCATCATCTCCTTTTCAAAGAGCTATAGTCTTATGACAAATCAATCTTTACCCTTCCGTTATCGCCTCCAGGCCAGCCATCGGGTAAACAGTCCTTTAATAAAAGGAGTCAACCGGGTTCGGTTGCAGGCATCGGCCACCTGTTTGATGGCTTCAGCCTGTGTGGGATAGGTATGGATTACGTTCGACAATGTTCCCAGTCCCAGATTGCCCACGATAGCCAGGGTGATCTCACCGAGCATCTCTCCGGCATGACGGGCTACGATGGTTGCTCCGAGAATCATGTCCGTTCCTTTCCTAACGTGAATCTTAACAAAACCTTCTTCCTCTCCATCGGCGATGGCACGGTCGACGTCGTTCAACGGTCTTATGAAGGTATCTACAGCGATTCCCTTCTCCTGGGCATCTCTTTCGTACATCCCGACATGGGCGATCTCTGGATCGGTATAAGTACACCAGGGAATCGTCAAGGTACTCTGTCTCTTGCGCCCCAAAAACAGGGCATTCTGGATGACCATCCGAGCGGTGGCATCCGCGGTGTGAGTAAACTTGTACTTTAGACAGATATCCCCGGCAGCGTAGATCCTGGGATTTGTGGTCTGGAGATGTTCGTTTACCTCGACCCCTTCTCTCTTGTCGTACTTCACCCCTGCGGCCTCGAGATTTAGCCCCTCTACATTGGGAGCCCGCCCGGCTCCCGCCAGGATCTCATCCACCGCGATCTCTTCTTCCTTTCCCCCGCATTCAATATGGATAACTTTGTTCCCATTTTCCTTTCCAATTCGTTTGGTCTTGCAGTTGAGGATCAGGCGGATCCCGTCACGGATGAAGGACAGCTGGAGAATTTCGGCTGCATCGCCGTCCTCACGATTCAGGATATGAGAGGCATTGTGAAAAAGAGTCACCTCACATCCCAAGCGCCGAAATGCCTGGGCCAGCTCGCAGCCAATGGGTCCGCCGCCAATGACGGCCAGACGCCGCGGCCGCTCCGTCAGGGAGAAGACAGTCTCGTTGGTGAGAAAGCCGGCTTCGACTAATCCTTCGATGGTGGGATGTACCGGACGCGTGCCAGTGGCAATCACAGCTTTTTCAAAGCGAAGAGTCTTTCCAGCCACCTCCACGGCATCCGGTCCCGAAAAATGACCTTCTCCCAGGAACAGATCGACCCCCATATCCTTAAACCGTCTCGCCGAATCATGGGCACTGATCCGAGCCCGAAGCCTTCTCATGCGCTCCATCACGGCAGGAAAATCGACTTCCATGCCTTGCGGAACCCTGATGCCAAATTGGTTCGCATCACGAATATCAGCCACCACCCGGGAGGATCGAATAATGCATTTCGAGGGCACACACCCAACATTGAGACAATCTCCTCCCAGGAGGTGCCGCTCCACCAGGGCGACCTTTGCCCCCAATCCCGCCGCGCCTGCCGCCGTGACCAGGCCCGCCGTTCCTGCTCCAATCACGACAAGGTTGTAACGGGGGGCTGGCTTAGGGTTTTCCCAGTTGACCGGACGGACATTGGAAACCAAAGCTTCGTTGTAAGCGTCAAGGGGCAGAACCGCCGGGATCGGTTGCATCGCTATCTCCTCCATTGGGTGAGCATATTCTTTCATGAAAATTTTAGTAACACTTTAGCACTTTGTAAAATAACTCTAAGGGGACGCCGATCAGGGATGCCGAGAAAGTTTTAGAGCGGAAACCTATTATTGTATTATTCAGATGGCTCAAAAAGTATCGCTGCGGCTCGATCAATTTCTCTATTTCGATACCAAGAGTTATAAAAGACCGCATTCTAAAACTTTTGAAGTATCTCTGACCGGGAGACCCACCCACCCGATTTTCAAAGAGCTAAAGTGTTACGAATTTTCTACTATCGTTTCCAATTCATACCAGCGCCCCGCCACAGGACGACCCGGATCCGGCGGTGCAAGCAAAGCAGTGTTCTCCCGTAACCACCCGGCGCATTCTCAGATCCAACGGTCTGAAAGACCGTATGTGGTTAGGAGCTCCGTGATTCACGGGAAGAGCGAGCGCTAGGTTGAAGTCGCAGTCATAAAGAGTGCCATCCCATCCCACACTAATTTGATGGCGACACATCAATCCTGTGACCGTCCGGGGATTGAAGGATTTTCGGAGAAGTTGCAGATAATTCTCCTCTTCCCTTTTCCGAATCAGTTCCGTCCGAAAACGTCCCAGAGGCATATTGGTAATGGTGAGAAGGCGAGTAAAAGTGATGCCAAAGCGCTGACCCAGCTCGCGCCGGTAATCTTCTTCAAGGACCAATTGTGGGGGCGGGAGAAATGGTCCTCCAGGGTTGTAGACAAGGTTCAGCGGCAACTCAGGGTTAGATCCATAGCCCAGGACATTCAATCGCTTGATGGCCGCTATACTTCTCGCATAGACCCCTTTACCCCGCTGAGCGCACACGTTCTCTTCAAGGTAACACGGCATGGATGCCACGAGCTGAACCTGGTGGTCCCGGAAGAACTCGGGCAAACCTTCCATGCCCGGTTCCAAAAGCACAGTCAGGTTCGTTCTCACCTGGACTCGGTGAATTTCTTGGCAGAGGACCTTTACAAAACGGCGGAAATTCGGGTTGAGCTCGGGGGCTCCTCCGGTCAGGTCTATAAGTTTGGAATGCACGCTTTTCGCCGCCCTCAGAACCAGTTGCATGGTCGGCCATTCCATCATCTCCTTTCGTTGGGGGGATGCCTCGAGGTGACAATGGGTGCATTGCTGATTGCACCGGAGTCCCAAATTCACTTGCAGAGTCTCAATCTTCACACAATATAATCCGTTGTCGCACATACCGGCGATCTGTTTTTCGAAATCGTTCATCCCTATTCCTCCCATGCGAGTTGATTTAACATTCTCGACGAATCCGCCTGACGCCTGCCTCTGATGGGTCCTTAACCTGTTCCCCGAGGCGGCTGAAATCGACCGAAAGGATCAATACAGCAATCTGGCTTTTTTTCTCTCGTCCTTTCCATTAAATATATTCTATTTTAAGGGCGGGTAACAAGTAAATAGGTTGAAATCAGTATTTTTCCATAAGAAGACCCTATTATCCATCATCGGGCTGGGTAGATTTGGAGGTTAGCTGATGAACGAGAGGTTAAACTCGCGGTTCCGGACCTTGGAGGAATAACCGAAGGGTCGGAAGCAGGCTTCTCTGCAAACCTCAAAATACTATCCTTTCACTAAAAAAATACAGTCATTGCTCCATTTACTTCAAACAATACCTTTATTAGTATTAATTCAAATAATAAGTAATGGGGGCCATTCGGTTGGAGTTCGCCCCAGCCATTTTCCACGATCGTCGAACGGGAGGTAATCTATGACAGGTCGGCTTGTCAGTCCTTTTGAATATTGGCCAAGCCTTCCCCTGAAAGATTGGCAGGACACCTATGCGACTCTCCATATGTGGACACAGATTGTCGGAAAGGTCCGGCTTAGACAGGCGCCGCACATAAACCACTGGTGGCAGGTTCCTTTCTACATGACCCCTCGCGGGCTTACCACCTCTCCCATCCCGTACGGCCAGCGCACCTTCGAAGTGCAATTCGACTTCCACGGCCACCGGCTCATTGTCCATACTTGCAGTGAGGGCGAGACCACCAGGTCGTTTCCGCTAGCCGCCCGTTCCGTTGCCGAGTTCTACGGGCGGTTCATGGACCTGTTGCGCTCATTGGATCTGGAGGTCCGGATCTGGCCTGTACCGGTCGAGGTGGAGAATCCGATTCCCTTCAAACAGGACCGAAGGCATGCGGCTTACGACCCTGAATATGCATCAAGGTTCTGGCGCATCCTCGTGCAGTCGGACCGGGTGTTCCAGATCTTTCGTTCCCGCTTCATCGGCAAGTGCAGCCCCGTGCACTTCTTCTGGGGAAGTTTTGATATGGCGCTGACACGTTTCTCCGGTCGCCGGGCTCCCCGGCACCCGCCCGTACCGAACCTTGCACACTTCGTCGTCATCGAAGCTTATTCACACGAAGTCAGCAGCTGCGGGTTCTGGCCCGGAGGTGGTCCCGTCCAGGAGCCTGTCTACTATTCTTACGCCTACCCCGAACCAGATGGGTTTAAGGGCTATCCGGTCCGCCCTACGGGCGCCTTTTACAGCAGCGAATTGGGGGAGTTCATCCTACCTTACGATGTGGTTCGCCGGTCTAAGAACCCGGATCAGGAACTGCTCGCTTTCCTTCAGAGCACCTACGAAGCGGCGGCAGAGACGGGTCGCTGGGACCGGGTGAACCTGGAACGGATGACGGAACAGCAGGTCAGTGCGAAGTGCCTCTAATTTCGATCGGCCGGATTGAGAAAGACCCTGCCTTACCGGCACCCGGGCGAAGCTGGCATTCTGGCTTTAGCCCTGGACATGTGAACCGGGCAACGGGAAAAACAGAATTGTCGAACACCGCTATTATAATTGACGGTGCTAAAAACCTTTGTGATTGTGACTGAAAGGAGGAATGATCAGCTATGAATGCAGACAAAGCAATTCGTGAACAACTACTCGCCCTCTTGAGGGCCGGGAATGCTCACATGAGTTTTAGTGATGCCGTTTCCGGTTTTCCCCTGAAGGAAATCAACAGGAGACTGCCGAACGCAAGCTACACGGTCTGGCATCTTCTCGAGCACATACGCATCGCCCAGTGGGATATCCTCGAATTCGTCAGGAACCCTCATCACATCTCCCCTGAGTTTCCCGCTGGATACTGGCCCAGAGAAGACCAGATGGCAACAGCAAGCCAATGGAAGAAGACGATTAAAGGCTTTCTCGACGACCTGAAGGCGGTAGAGAAACTGGTAAAGGATCCTCGAGCAGATTTCTTCGGCCCGATTCCTCACGCGAAGGATTACACGCTATTTCTGGAGATTCTCACGTTGGCTGACCACAACGCCTACCACGTCGGAGAATTTGTCACTCTCAGGCGCGTCCTCAATATGAAACCTATAAAAGAATATTGAATGTTTCGACCTTTCCTTGAAAGGTTCAGATTCTTCGAATCGAGATATGAAGCTCATCCACCGCCTGACGCGCCATCTCATAGGCGATGTGACTGGAGGCAGGGTGTGTCGCTAAGGCCCAGGCGACGTGGGGATAGGTTTCCGGGTCCGGAGGGGCGACGAAGCGGGCGCCTTCATGTGTGGCCAGTCCGAGTTTGAGCCCCTCGTGCTCCAGTTGAGCCAGCTCGTCTCGGGTAGGCAGGTCTTCTACGATCCCATGGTAGTAACAGCAACGATAGGCTACCGCGGCAAAACGGCTTTCATCACGAATAAGCTCGGGTTCGATTCCCAGGGCCAGCTGTATTGTCTGGAAAATTCGTTCCTGATGCGTACGGACCTGAAACAGATCGCTGAAGGCCTCGTCCCAGCCAAGCCGTCCGTTTACCTCGACGACGCAAATCTCGCGACCGCATACGCGCAATTCGATAGAAAAAGCGGAATCGCCCAGCCCCAAGACATCGATGATCGCATCCGATACAGCCTCGATCGGTTTGTTATCCGAACACGCAGCAGGGAAAAGGTAGCCCTCGATGAAGAAAGGAGGATTTACGCTTTGAACCTGCTCCGTGACACCAAAGGTGAAAGGTTTCCTTCCAATGATCAGCCCGTCCGTTTCGACGAAATCGCCCCCCAAAAAAGACTCGACCAGGAACTGGCGCCTCGGGTCGCAGCCCAGGTCCACTTTTCCCGTCCGAGAGAAGCCAATGAGCCGGGCCACGTCAAGGGACTCAGACAGTCCGACGCCTATCCGTGCAACCGCTGTGTCAATATCGTCCTTACTGCAGACCAGCGTCACCAGTCGCGACATCGTTGAAATGACGCATTTCAACACGAGCGGGAAACCAAAGTTTCGACTGAGACGGCGGACGTCCTTGGCACTCTCACCCAGGGCAAAGAGGGGGTTCCCAATGCCGGCTCCCGACAGCGCAACCCGCTGCAAATATTTATTCGAGCAGGGGTGGGCGGCTTCTACCGTTGGTCCCTTTAGGTCAAATTCGCGAGCCAGGAGGGAGCCGAGGAGCAGCCCCCTCTCCGACTGCATGAAGATGCCATCAGGGTGGCGCTTCTCACACCAGCGTCGCATAATTTCGTGAGTCCCGGCGAGGTCCTCAGGGGGCGGGACTTCGATAACCTCATTAAATATGTCTTCGTCGTAAGAGGTCGGGTCCTCGGTAGCGAGAGCAAGCTTTAAACCGTCAATTTGCTGGGCGTACCGGGCCACCTTCCCGCACGAGGTTGTCCCATAAGCGGGGTAGAGCACAAGTATTGTAGGCATTGCGGAATCCTCCTTTGCAGGGTCCGAAACTTTCCTTGAGATCTATTCTCCCAGAGCCAGCCGCAACCCCTTCGGCACGAAGTGACGTTCGGCCAAATCGAAGATCCCCTGAACACCCAGAGCCAGGCCTGCCGCCGGGATGGCCCCTTCCAGAATCAATGCCATATCGTCGAGGCGAATACCCGTGAGAATAGGCTGTCCATACCCGCCCGCTCCGATGAGGGCGCCGAGAGTGGCCGTACCCACATTGATGACGGCCGAGGTTTTGATGCCACTCAGGATCGCAGGAGAAGCCAGAGGAAGCTCAATCATCCACAGTCGATGGCCGTAAGATAATCCTAAGGCTTCGGCAGATTCGCGAATTTCAAGGGGGATAGTTTGCAGGCCGGAGTGGGTGTTCCTCACAATCGGGAGCAAACTATAAAGGAATAAGGCCGCGATGGCCGGGGCTGACCCGATTCCCAGCAAGGGTATCATAAAAACAAGCAGGGCCAGGGAGGGCACGGTCTGGATAATGCCCACCGCGCCCAATATGATCTGACCTTTCTGAGAGGATCGAGCCGCTAAAATGCCCATGGGGATGGAAAGAACGATTGCCGCTCCCAGGGAGATTCCCACCAGCGAAAGATGCTCCCGGGTTCTTGAGATGAAATTTTGGACCCTTGATTCTTTCTTAGCCTGGACCCGGACGCCGAGTTCTTTCTGGAGGAAGACTGCCGCCGCAATGCTGGCAGGAACTTTATTTATCTTGGCTTGCTCATTCATCCCAATCATATCCGATCCCGAAATTTTCCCCTCTAACCCGAGCATCGCCCTGACTCCTTTGGGCCAGCGTCCGACAAGGTCGGAGCGGTAAAGGAGCACAGCCTCGTAGGTGGGGAAGAAATGCAGATCATCCTTTAAGGTTCTAAGATGATAATAGGCGATCTCCGCATCGGTAGAGTATAAGTCCGTTACCTGAATGGCCCCGCTCAGTAATCCTACGTAGGCCAACTCGTGTTCCAATCCGCGGACATCGTTTTGAGGAAGCCGGTAGGCTTGACGCAGGCCGGGCCAGCCATCCTGACGATTCATGAATTCGTTGGCGAATCCCAATTTTAATTGCGGGTGCTTGCGCAAATCCGAGATCTTTGTGATGCCGAGGCGTTCAGCCAGGTCTTCCTTCATCCCGAGGGCATAGGTGTTGTTGAAACCTAAGGGCTGGCTCATGAGAATGCCTGAGCGGGAAAGATATCTCCGGGTATCTTCCTTTCCTCGAAGACCTTCACCCGCCAATATCTCCCGGGTGATCGTTCCGGTATACTCGGGATAGACGTCAATGTCTCCTTTTAGCAAAGCATCCCAGAGAATTCTTGTGCCGCCCAGTTGATCACGGTGGATCACGGGGACACCCTGGTTCGCCACCAGGAGAGTGACCATCTCGCCCAAAATCACACTCTCCGTAAATTTCTTCGATCCCACCTGAAAAGGGATCCGAGAATCGGCGGCCAACCCGGAATCGAAAAGGCAAAATGTCAGCAGGACGAAAACGGGCAGTCCTGTTTTTATATTTGATCTCAAGCCAATACCTTCTCTCGCCTCCGCTGGGCATGAATAAAGTGTGTTACAAAAGGATCTATCGGGGCATTGATCATTTCATGGATCGAGCCCTGTTGTACAATTCGGCCTTCCCGCATCAAAACGATGGAGTCTCCAAAGTATTCGGCTTCATCCAGATTATGGGTGACTAAGACGACCGTCTTACGTAGTCTTTGGAAAATCCGCTTCAGATCGGTTTGCAGATCGAACCGGATGATGGGATCCAGGGCTCCCAGCGGCTCGTCGAGCAGTAAAACTTTCGGCTCTAACATCAGGGCACGCATCAGGGCCAGCCGCTGCTTCTGGCCTCCGGAGAGCTGCACGGGATAGCGGTCCAACCCATCCGGGGGAAACTGCGTCAGCTCCGCCAATTCCAAAAGGCGAGCCTCGATTTTACTTCTCTTCCACTTGAGATAACGGGCCATCAGCGTGACGTTTCGGCGTGCCGTCAAATGAGGGAAAAGGCCGCCGTTCTGGATCACGTAGCCCATCTGATGGCGAAGTCCCGGCATATCCTGAAGATCCATTTCTCTTCCCTCGAAACGAATCTCTCCCCGGTCGGGTCGCACTAAACCGATGATCAGGCGCAAGAGAGTCGACTTTCCGCAACCACTGGGCCCGATCAAAGCAGTCGTTTTTTCGGCAGGGATTTGCAAATGGATCGATCTCAGAGCTTGAACTCTTCCATAAGCCTTCCAGCAATTCTGAAGTTGAATGATCGCATGGGGAAAGGAATTTACGCCGAGCACGGGAGCCACTCCATAAAAAACCTTTTGACCGTCTAAATTTCTACTCGGTACCATTCACTCGGAGTTCGACCAGAGAAAACCAGCCTTTGGAATCGGTAAACCACCTGGAAACGGTCAACCCGGCGTTCCGGAAGAGTCGTTCGGCGCTCTGGCGGCTGAACTTTTTGCAGATCTCTGTGTGAATGGTTTCGCCTTCCTTGATTTCAACAGACAGTCCCAGGGCCGCTATCTGAGCTGTGATCTTACGCCTGGCCTTCAGGTGTATCTCCATACACTCCATTCCGGTGTTAAAGAACGCCAGATGTTCAAAATCTTTCGGATTAAAGTCGGCCTTCAGTTCCCTGTCGATGTGGACCAATATATTCCGATTGAAATCGCGCGTTACACCCTGCCTGTCGTTGTAAGCTGCCTCGAGAATCTCGACGGGCTTAAGCATGTCCATCCCGAGCAGGAAGCGGTCGTCACGATTCATGATCGCCCGAAGGCTTTTTAACAAATCAACGGCCTCCATTTCCGTGAAATTCCCGATCGTGCTACCGAAGAAAGTGATCAGCTTTCTGCCACGCGGAAGCACCCCCATATGCTGAGTAAAATCGGCCAGGACCCCCAGGATGACCAGGTTTTCATAATCGCCCAGGAGTTCCCTGGCTGATTCAACCAGACAACTTCTGCTAATATCAACAGGAACGTACCGGATCCGGCTGTGTTCGAGGGGATGCATTACGTCCAGAAGTTTCCGGATCTTTCGATTTGACCCGCATCCCAGCTCGATCAAGTCTCCCCCCGCATGGGAGAAGAAGTGCATGATCTCGGTGGCCGACCGGTCCAGAATCGACAGTTCGGTCTCTGTGAGATAGTATTCGGGAGTCGAACAGATCTGATCGAAGAGCTGAGAACCGCGAGCGTCGTAAAAATACTTGGCCGGAATGGACTTCTGTGTCTTCATCATTCCCCGTCGAATATCCTTGACCATCTCTTCGCGATGATCTCCGCTCAAGTAATTCAAGACTTCTAACTTTCTATTTTGAAGAGCAAAAACTTCCGGATTTTCCTGCCAGGCATCAGCCTGGCCGGTTTCAGGCATCCCGAATTCCATTTCACTCCGTCTCGCAGCCGTCCTGTTCATTTTGATATCCTCCCCTCCTCATCTCTTTTTCCGACCCAGCTGAATCGACTGAACCCTCTTCGCGGCCAAGAATGGAATTCTTGGCTTATCGGCAGGGTACGAAACGAACGGTCATCATGGACTCGCGGATCACTTCCTCCATCCGTTCCAGAGTCTTGTCGATCTGTGCTTCCGTGTTACCGATGCCAAGAGATAGCCGCAGGGCGCAGTGAGCCTCTTCTTCCGTTAAGCCCATATTCAAAAGGGCATGGGAAGGCTTAGGAGAACCCGCGCGGCAGGCAGACCCCGAAGAAAGATCCACGCCCTTCTGATCCAGGGCCAGCACCATCGCTTCCCCTCGAATACCCGGCAAGGAGACATTCAGAGTATTGGGAAGCCTGTATTCCGGGTGTCCGTTGAGCTTTGCCGCAGGGAGCAGACGCCGGATACCCTCCCAGAGCCGGTTCCTCAGAATGCGAACCCGTTGGTTCATGTCAATAAGGCGCTCTTCAGCCAGCTCGGCGGCTTTCCCGACTCCTGCAATGCCGACCGTATTCTCTGTTCCGGCTCGCAGGCCTCCCTCTTGCTCGCCCCCGTGAACCAAGGGCTCCAGTTCAATCCCCTTCCGGATATACAGGGCGCCCACACCCTTGGGCCCGTGAAACTTGTGGCCAGACAGGGTCAGAAAGTCAATTCCCAGCGCTTCGACATCCACAGGAATCTTTCCGACGGCCTGTACGGCATCGGTATGGAAAAGGACTCCTCGTTGGTGAGTCATCCTGACCAGATCCGCGATGGGCTGCAGCGAACCCGTCTCGTTATTCGCGGTCATGATACTCACTAAAAAGGTGTCACCGGTCATCGCCTTTTCGAGGTCTTCGGGCCTGACCCGTCCGAATGAATCCACCGGCAGGCAGGTCACCGTGAAACCATATTTTTCCAGCCAGGCGCAGATTTTCAAAATAGAAGGATGCTCGATCGATGAGGTGATTAAATGTTTCCTGCCGTTCCAGTTGGCCAGGGCCAGACTCTTGATCACCTGGTTATTCGCTTCACTTCCGCCTCCGGTGAAGACGATTCTTCGCGCCGTGCAGCCAAGCAGTTTGGCTACCCTCCTGCGGGCCTCCTCTATGGCTGCCTTCGCGTCCCTGCCCTCCCGGTGAATGGCCGAAGGGTTTCCATATCGGCTATCCATATATTCGTCCATCAGTGCTTGCACCTCAGGATCGGGATGAGTGGTGGCGTTATGATCCAGGTAAATCCGGTCTTCGACCGCCAACCGGGGCAATGGTGCCGGCGAAGAAATGAGGCTTGATTCTCCGGAATCGATTTCAACCGCTTCTCCGGATTCCGGAGCTTTAGCGACTTCACAGAGAAGGGACTTGTAGATGGGAAACCCGGAGATCGGGTCGTACTTCAGATCGGTGAGGTCATTGATGTTGCACTCCTGCCACGCCTTAGGGCCAAGCGGACCTCCGCCTCCCATGTTCGCATCGATTGCGCCCCGCACAATGTCATCGGTTACAAGGGCCCGGAGCCGGACAGAGCCTCGGGGGCTGAGAAGGATCACTGCATCTCCGTTACGGATTCCCCTGGCCGCTGCATCCTCGGTGTGGATCGTTACCGTAGGCTCCGGGCGCTCTTTTACAAGTCCGGGGATTCCGTGAAACTGGCTGCGAAAGTCCGTGGTCACCCTGGATCCAGAATTGAACACCAAGGGGAACTTCCGGGCAAGATTCGGTTGGCTCAGAGGACTTTCGGAAGGTTCCGTATAAACAGGCAGGGGATCATAGCCGTGTTCT
>Ga0315282_10012915_pt1 | contig 12690 bp, 13 predicted proteins | sample YL17G07_20_MG_FD_203693 | JGI IMG/M metagenome (GOLD analysis project Ga0315282, IMG submission 203693) | Sediment microbial communities from Yellowstone Lake, YNP, Wyoming, USA - YL17G07_20 | ecosystem: Environmental > Aquatic > Freshwater > Lake > Sediment | place: USA: Wyoming | collected... | reverse complement strand
CCGGCCTGCGGCTTCCACTTTCGGCTCTCCGCTTCGGAGCGCCTGGCGATGCTGTTCGACGAGGGCCGGTTCGACGTCATCGACCACGCGATCTTGCCCCTCGACCCCCTGAAATTCTTCGACAAGAAGAGCTATTCGGAGAGGCTGGCGGCCAATCAGGAGAAGACGTCGCTCCCCGAGGCCGCGATCAACGCCGTGGGAACCATGGGCGGCATCCGGGTCGTCATCTCCGCCCTGGATTTCGGCTTCATGGGCGGAAGCATGGGCTCGGTCGTGGGGGAGAAGGTCACCCGGGCAACGGAGCGGGCGCTCAAGGAAAAGATCCCCCTGATCGTCGTGTCGTGCTCGGGCGGGGCGCGGATGCAGGAAGGCGCCCTCTCTCTGATGCAGCTCGTGAAATGCAGCGCGGCCCTCGCCCGCCTCGACGAGGCGCGCGTCCCCTACATCTCCGTCCTCGCCGATCCGACGTCGGGCGGCGTCACGGCGAGCTTCGCCATGCTGGGCGACATCAACATCGCCGAGCCCAACGCCTTTATCGGGTTCGCCGGCCCCCGCGTGATCGAGCAGACGATCAAGGAGAAGCTGCCCAAGGGCTTTCAGCGCTCGGAGTTCATGCTCAAGCACGGCCTGCTCGACGACGTCGTCCCTCGAAAAAACCTTCGGGCGACGATCATCCGGGCGCTGCGTCTGTTCCTCGATCGTCCTCAATGAACCCGTCGAGTTGCGCGTCTCGCCTACGCCTGCATTTATTGAGGGAATATCCCGAACGCGCAACCGCCGGGGAGTTTGAGGGGGCGGCGTGGCCCCCTCAGGGGTTCAGCGGAGCGGAGCGAAGCGCCGAAGGGGGAGCTTGACTCCCCCTTGGAAGTGTCCCGGCTCTGCGCGATCGTGGATAGGAAATTGATGAGACGGGACACTGGTTGCCGGTCCTTCCTCGAGGACCTCCAGCGGTTCGGAATCAAGCTCGGACTCGAAAACATCGCGGCCGTCCTCTCTTCGTTCGATCACCCGGAGAGGTCCTTTCCGTCCGTTCTCGTTGCGGGCACGAACGGAAAGGGATCGGTCTGTGCGATGCTGGCCGAGATCCTCACCCGCTCCGGTCTGAGAGTCGGGCTCTACACCTCGCCCCATCTCGTCCGGGTCGAGGAGAGGATCCGGGTCGCGGGCCGGCTGATCTCCGAGGGTGATTTTTGCCGTCTGGCCGGGTCGGTCAAGCGCCGGACCGATCGGCTTCTGGCGGAAAGGAAGCTCCGGGCCTGCCCGACCTATTTCGAGGTTGTGACGGCTCTCGCGTTCCTTCATTTCCGGGAGAGGGACGTCGACATCGCCGTTCTCGAGGTTGGGCTGGGAGGCCGGTTCGACGCGACCAACGTCGTCACTCCGCTCGTGTCCGTCATCACGAATATTTCCAGAGACCATCAGGCTCACCTCGGCCGGACGATCGGAGAGATCGCCTTTGAAAAGGCGGGGATCATCAAGCCCGGCGTGCCCGTCATCTGCGGGCCCTCGTCCGGCTGCGCCCGCCGGATCATCCGGCGCCGGGCGCGCGAGGAGCGGTCTCCGTGCCTGGACGTCTTCGGCGGCGGATGCGCGCTGAGTTCTTCGAAGCGCGGCGGCCGCACCGTTTTCCGCTATCGGCTCGACGGGAAGACGTTTGTTTATTCACCGGAGCTTCGCGGGGAGCACCAGGGACGGAACGCGGCCGTCGCCATCGCCGCCGCGTCGACCTTGAGCCGGATCTGGCGTCCGCTTCCGAAGCGGACAATTATTGAAGGAATAGAGCACGCCCGCTGGGAGGGCCGGCTGGAAGTGGTTTCGCGGAAGCCGTTGATTCTCCTCGACGGGGCCCATAACGAGGCCGGAGCGTCCTCCCTTCAGAAATACGTCCGAGGTTTTTTAGCCGAGCCTCCGGTCGTCATTTTCGGAATCATGAAAGACAAGTCCATAAGGCGCGTGGCCGGCCTCCTTTTTCCCTACGCCGCGAAAGTGATCCTGACATCGATCCCGCTCGAGCGTGCGGCGGAGCCGGCAGAAGTCCTGGCCCTGGTCCCCGCCTTTAAGTCGAAAATCATTCTGGAGCCGTCCTTGAAAAAAGCGTTCGCCATCGCCTTTTCGGAGGCGGGCCGGCGGGGCACGATCCTGATCACCGGCTCGTTGTTTCTTGTCGGCGAAGCCAAAAAGCTCCTCCCCCGGCTCCGAAGATCGGGGTTAACACCTTCACTTTTCACAACATCGTCGCGGTTTTCAAGTTTTAACGTTTCCACGTTCGAACGTTAAAACGTTATAACGTAGGAGTATGAGATGGACGCGCGAAGGGCGACGCAAACGAGCGAATCCTCCACCCCGAGCTCCCCTTGAATTTCGCGGCCAAACATGTTATTTTTCTGCATTACCTTCGACAGTTGAGAAAGCCACCGGATGCTGCAGATTGACGCGACTTTTCTTGTTATCTTCTTTATCGTCTGGATTCTCGTTTTTTTTCTGTCCAGGATCTTCTGGAAACCCCTGGTCAGGCTCATGAGCGACCGGGAGGCCGGCATCCAGGGAGATTGGTCCGAATCCCGGAAAAGCTTCGAGTCTTACGAGCAGGCTCTCCAGGACATCGCCCGCAATTTGAAGGAGGCGGGGCTCAAGGCCGAAGAGACCCGGGAAGAGCTCAAGGCCGACGCCATGAAAGAGCGGTCCCGCCTCGTCAGCGAAGCCGGCGCGGCCAGCCGGACTGAAATTGAAAAAGCAAAGGCCAAGCTCGCCGAAGAGACCCGGGAGTTGAGACGGGAGCTGGAGGCGGAAGCGACCCGCCTGGCCGGCGAAATCGAAAAGAGGTTGCTGAGCTGATCATGGTCCGTAAGCGCGCCCTGGCCGTTCTTCTGATCGCGCCCCTGTTTCTGTTTTTTGCGCCGGCGGCCGAGGAGCCCCCGTCCTCGGGCTCGTCGGGAATGCTGGGGAATGTCGTCAATTTCGTCATCCTCGCGGGGGCGTTGCTTGTTGTCCTTCGAAAACCCATCCGCGATCTCCTGGATAAGCGCACCCGGGACATCGAGATCATGATCGTCGAAGCTCAGGAGGCCCGGCGCGACGCGCTGGCGAAGCTCGAAGAGGCCCAAAAAAGGGCCGCCCTGCTCGACGACGAAATCGCCCGGATCAGGCAGGACGCCCAGGTCCAAGGACTCCGCGAGAAGGAGAGGATCCGGGCCCTCGGGGAAAAAGAGGTCGAGCGGATCCGGATTTTCGCCGAACAGGAGATCGATCTCCTCCTCAAGGCCGGAATCCAGGAGCTCAAGAATTATACGGCGGAGCTTGCCGCGGCTCTTGCCGAGACACGACTCCAGCAGAGAATCACCCAGGAAGACCACGCAGGGCTCATCGATAAATCCATCGAAAGGCTGGCGGAAAGACATGAGATTCCGGATTCTCGTTAAGCGCTACGACGAAGGCCTGGCTGCGGCCCTGAAGACCGAAGAGGAATTCGGGATCGTCAGCCGCGAGCTGGCCGAATTTGCGGACCTCCTCCACACGAACGAGACGCTCCGCCGGATCCTCCTCAGCCCGTTCCTTGAGACGTCCAAAAAGAACCTGATCGCCGGAGAGATTTTCTCGGCCCAGGCCTATCACCCGAAAACCGTCCGGTTCCTCGGGCTTCTTCTCAGGCACAGGCGGCTCGATCTGCTTCCCGAGGTCATGGCGGCTCTGCCCGAGCTCTGGAAAGAACACCGCGGCGTCGTCACCTTCGAGGTTCGGTCCGTGGTCCCCCTCACCGGCGTCCAGAGCCGAAGACTCGAGGAAGAGCTTTCGAGGCTCGAGGGCAGGCCCGTCTTCTGCAACTATCTCCTCGATCCCGCGGTCGTGGGCGGCCTGACCGTCAGGAAGGGGAACTTCGTGTACGACGTCTCGCTCAAGGGACAGTTGGAGCGGTTCAAAGAAAATATCAGGGAAAGGTAAATCGTTATGGCCATCAAAGCGGACGAGATCAGCAAGATCATCCAGCGCGAAATCGAAGGACTCGAAATCGAAGTCGATACCAGGGAGATCGGGACGGTCATTTCCGTCGGCGACGGCATCGCCCGCCTCTACGGGCTGGACCGGGTCATGTACAACGAGCTCCTCGAGTTCCCGCACGGCATCTTCGGACTGGCCCTCAACCTCGAAGAAGACAGCGTGGGGGCGGTCCTCCTCGGAGAGAGCCACTTGATCAAAGAGGGGGACGTGGTCAAGCGGACTCGCCGGATCATGTCTGTTCCTTCGGGGCAGGCTCTCGTCGGCCGCGTCGTCGATCCCCTGGGCAAGCCCCTCGACGGCCGAGGGCCGATCAAGACCGAGTTCTTTCAGCCCATCGAACGGCAGGCCCCAGGCGTCGTCGACCGGCTGCCGGTCAGGGAGCCGCTCCAGACCGGGATCAAGGCCATCGACGCCATGATCCCCATCGGCCGGGGGCAGCGCGAGCTCATCATCGGCGACCGCCAGACGGGGAAATCGGCCATCGTCATCGACGCGATCATCAATCAGAAGGAAACGGGCGTCATCTGCATCTACGTGGCCATCGGCCAGAAGAACTCGACGGTCGCCCACTTCGTCAAGACCCTCACCGAATACGGAGCGATGGACTACTCCATCGTCGTCGCCTCCTCGGCCTCCGATTCCTCCTCTCTCCAGTACCTGGCGCCCTACAGCGGCTGCGCCATGGGCGAGTACTTCCGGGACAACGGCCGCCACGCGCTCGTCATCTACGACGATCTCTCCAAGCACGCCGCCGCGTATCGCGAGATCTCACTGCTGCTTCGCCGGCCGCCCGGCCGAGAGGCTTTTCCCGGCGACGTGTTCTATCTCCACTCCCGGCTCCTCGAACGCGCGGCGAAGCTCAACGACGAGAAGGGCGGCGGGTCTCTGACCGCGCTCCCGATCATCGAGACCCAGGCGGGCGACGTCTCGGGCTACATCCCGACGAACGTCATCTCGATCACGGACGGGCAAATCTACCTGGAGCCGGAGCTCTTCAATTCCGGGGTGCGGCCGGCGATCAACGTGGGGATCTCGGTCTCGCGGGTCGGCGGCAACGCCCAGGTCAAGGCCATGAAGCAGGTCGCGGGAAAGCTCCGGGGCGACCTCCAGCAGTACCGGGAGCTCCTGACATTCGCCCAGTTCGGGACGGAGCTCGACAAGATCAGCCAGGCCCAGCTCGACCGGGGCGAGCGCCTGACCGAGATTCTCAAACAGAGTCAGTACAACCCGCTCCCCGTCGAGGAGCAGGTCCTGATCATCTACGCGGGAAACCGCGGGTTTCTGGACACGTTTCGCACCAACCAGATCGGGGAGTACGAGAAGGAGCTGCGCGAGTTCTTTAACCGCGATCGGGCCGAGATCATGACCAAGCTCCGCGAGCGGAAGCAGATCGACGTGGGCCTGGACGAGGCGATCAGCTCCGGGCTGACCGAATTCAACGCGAAGTTCAAGCAGGCCCATCCCTGATGCCGACTCTGATCGACCTCCGTCGCCGGATCCGCAGCGTCAAGAACACGCAGCAGATCACCAAGGCGATGAAGACCGTCTCGACGGCGAAGTTCAAAAAGGCCCAGCGGTTCGTCATCGAGGGACGTCCCTCGTGGCACGGGTCTCCCGATTTCCTGGCCAGGATCTCGAGGTGGGCCGGATCGAACACTCATCCGCTCTTCGCCGGCCGGACCGAAAAAAGGGTCCGCGTCATCGTCTTCACCTCGGACAAGGGTTTGTGCGGGGCCTTCAACTCGAACCTCCTCACCCGGGCCTCGGATTTCATCTGGACCAAGGCGAAGCAGACGGAAGTCCGGCTGACGCTCGTCGGCAAGAAGGCGGTCGGGTTCTTCCGGAGAACTCTCTATCCCGTGGACGCGGCCTACGCCGAGAGAGTGGAGAGGATGTCCGACGAGGATCTGCGGAGCATCGCCCGGGAGCAGATCCGGGCGTTCACCCTCCAGGAGACCGACGCGGTTTACATCGCCTATAACGAATTCAAGTCCGTTCTCGCCCCGCGAATCACGATCACGAAACTCCTGCCTGTCGCGGCGGAGGAGGGCTCGCCCGGGACGGAGGCCCCGCCTCCGGAGTGGGAACCGGCCGAGGCCGCTCTTCTCGAAGCCCTGGTCCCCCGCTACGTCGAAGACCAGTTGCTTCACGCCTACCACGAGGCCCAGGCGGCCGAGCAGGCGGCCCGGATGATGGCGATGGACAACGCTTCGAAGAACGCCGAGGATCTCGTCGCCGCCCTCGTCCTCGTCCTGAACAAGATCCGCCAGGCGGGGATCACGAAAGAGCTTCTCGAGATCATGACCGCCGTGGAAGCCCTGAAGTCCGAGAGAGAGTGATTGGAGATGCCGATGAAGGAAGCCGCACAAATCGAGAGGACGGGGAAGGTCGTCCAGGTCATCGGGCCCGTGGTCGACGTCTCGTTCAAGGGGATGGAACTCCCCGAGATCTACACCGCCATTCGGATCACGAGCGAGGGGTTCGACTCGCCGATTCCCGTGAATATCATCGTCGAGGTCGAGCAGCACCTCGGCGAAGACGTCGTCCGCTGCGTGTCCATGCATCCGACGGACGGGCTGGCCCGGGGCATGAAGGCCATCGATCTCCGCGGGCCGATCGAGGTTCCGGTCGGGGAAGCCACCCTCGGCCGGGTGATGAACGTCATCGGAGAGCCCGTGGACCACATGGGACCGATCGACGCCAAGAAGAAGTACCCGATTCACCGGGTTCCGCCGACGCTCGAGGACCAGAGCACCCAGCTCGAGATGTTCGAGACCGGGATCAAGGTCATCGACCTCATCCAGCCGTTTTTGAAGGGCGGGAAGATCGGCCTCTTCGGGGGCGCGGGCGTGGGCAAGACCGTCATCATCATGGAGCTCATCCACAACGTCGCCCTGAAGCACGGCGGCTATTCCGTGTTCGCCGGCGTCGGCGAGCGGACGCGCGAGGGGAACGACCTCTGGATCGAGATGAAGGAATCCCGGGTCATCGAGAAGACGGCCCTCATCTACGGCCAGATGACCGAGCCGCCGGGAGCGCGGCTGCGGGTCGGCCTCTCGGCCCTCTCGGTCGCCGAATATTTCCGGGACGAGATGAACCAGGATATTCTTCTCTTCATCGACAACATCTTCCGTTTCACCCAGGCGGGCTCGGAAGTCTCGGCCCTTCTGGGCCGGATGCCCTCCGCCGTTGGATACCAGCCCAACCTGGCTTCGGAGCTGGGCGAGCTTGAGGAGCGGATCACGTCTACGAGGAAAGGATCGATCACCTCGGTCCAGGCGATCTACGTTCCCGCCGACGACTTCACCGACCCGGCGCCCGCGACGACGTTTTCCCATCTCGACGCCTCGACCAGCCTCTCCCGGGCGCTTACGGACATGGGCCTCTACCCCGCGGTTGATCCTCTGGCCTCCTATTCCCGGATCCTGGATCCCAACATCATCGGGGCGGAGCACTACGCCGTCGCGCGCCGGGTGAAGGAGATCCTCCAGAGGTATAAGGACCTGCAGGACATCATCGCCATCCTCGGGATCGAGGAGCTGTCCGACGAAGACAAGCTCATCGTCGGCCGGGCGCGCAAGATCCAGCGGTTCCTTTCCCAGCCCTTCCATGTCGCGGAAGAGTTCACCGGCCGTCCGGGCAAGTACGTCTCCATCGAGGAGACGGTCCGCGGTTTCAAGGAGATCTGCGAGGGGAAGCACGACGACAAGCCCGAGCAGGCGTTCTACATGATGGGCGGGATCGAGGACGTGGTCAAGCGCTCCGAGGAGCTGATGAACATATGAGCTCTGATTCTCCGGCGTCCTTCCACATCACGATCATCACCTCGAAGCTCCGGCTGGCTGAAGCTGACGCCGAGGAGGCGACGATTCCGAGCATCGACGGCCTCATCGGGATTCTCCCCGGTCACCGGCCGCTCGTGACCGCTCTGGGAGAAGGAACGCTGACCTACAGAATTGGAGTGACTTCGGAGAGCTTTGAGATCCGCGGCGGCACCGCGGAGATCCTGCCCGAGAGCGTCCTTGTCTTTACCGAGCTGGCGGAGGACCAAGAGCCTTAAGCGAGCCGCAGGCGCGCATACTATATGTGTGCCTCGAATTCATGAAGGCATGATCAGGCCCAGGTTAACCGGAGGACTCCATACGGGATATGTCCCCGTTCTTGAAGACGAAACGCTGGATTCTTTCTACCGGGGCCGTGTCCTGGTTCTTCAGAGCCGAAAGGGATACCGCTTCGCCCTGGACGCCCCCCTTCTCGCCGATTTCGTGCGCCCGCGGCGGGGCGAGGAGATGTTGGATCTGGGCGCCGGAAACGGCATCATCTCCCTCCTTCTCAGCGTCAGGCCGTTTGCCCGGGCCACCCTGATCGAAATCCAGGAGTCCCTCGCCTCCCTCGCCCGGAGAAACGTGATTCTCAACGGCCTGGGGAAAAAGATGACCGTCGTCCGCGGCGACCTCAGAAGGTACAGGCGCTCCAGGAAATTCGATGTCATCTATTCGAACCCTCCTTACATCGCGAGAAGAACCGGCTTCCTGAGCGCGTCCGAGGAGAAATCCGTTGCAAAACACGAGGTAAAGTGCGATATTCTAGAGGTTATGCGCGCGACGGCAAGACTGTTGAAGAAACACGGGAGGGCCTACGTCGTCTATCCCGCCCGGCGGCGGGACGACCTCGAGAAGGCCGCAGAAGCGTCCGGCCTCCACGTCCGCCGGCTGCGTTTTGTCCACCCGCGAAAACGGGGGGAGGCGTGCCTGTTTCTCGCCGAGCTGGGCTTCGCCCCGGCGAAAACGCACATCCTCCCGCCGCTCGTCCTGCGCGATCCGCGGGGGAAGGATACGGCCGAGACGCGCCGAATCTTCGAAGGGAAGGGCCGTGCCCGCGCTTCTTAAGAACCTCGGCACCCTCTACCGGTACCGAGTCCTCATTCAGAACCTCGTCAGCCGCGAGCTCAAGGCCAGGTACAGGGGGACGGTCCTCGGCTTCCTCTGGTCGTTCTTCAACCCTCTTCTCCTCATGGTCGTGTACACGATCGTCTTCGGCCTGATCATCAACCCCCGCGATCCGACCTTCAATAACTCGCCCTGGCTCTACGCCTTGTACCTGTTCAGCGGCGTCCTGCCCTGGGTCTGGTTCTCCTCGTCCTCGATCGAGTCGGCCAACGTGCTCATGATCCACGGCAACCTCATCAAGAAGATTCTCTTCCCCGCCGAAATATTGCCCGTCGTCACCGTCACGAGCAACCTCGTCCACTTCAGCTTCGGGCTCCCGATTCTCCTCCTCTTCCTGATCCTCTTCGGGAAATCCGTGACGGTCTACATCTTCCTCCTGCCGATCGTTATCCTCGTTCAGTTCATCTTCTCCCTGGCCTTCGGGTTTCTCATCTCCTCGCTCACCGTCCATTTCCGCGACATCAAGGACATCCTGGCCAACCTCCTGACCTTCTGGTTTTTCGCGACGCCCATCGTCTACCCGGTCTCGTTCGAATCGGTGAAGAAATCCGGCGTCCTCCGGACCCTCCTCAACCTCAACCCCATGACCCACATCATCGGCGGCTACCACGACTGCCTGTTCTATGGGCGCATGCTCCGCTGGCCGTCCCTGGGGATCACCCTCGGCGTGTCGATCGTCTTCTTCGGCCTCGCCTACGCGGTGTTCGACCGGCTGAGGGACTCCTTCCCGGAGGAGGTCTGATGTACGCGATCGAGCTCGAGAACGTCACCCGGGTCTACCAGAAGTACTCGGCCCGACACCGCTTCCAGACGTTCAAGAGCGCCCTGGTGAAGGGCGACCTCTTCCGCGCCCTGAGGCCGGACGAGCTCGTCACGGCGCTCGACGGCATCAACCTGAAGATCGACAAGGGAATGACCTTCGGCGTCATCGGCGAGAACGGCTCGGGCAAGAGCACGCTCCTGAAGATTGTCTCGGGCATCGCCAAGCCGACCTCGGGGCGGCTGAGCGTCGACGGCAAGATCTCGGCGCTCATCGAGCTCGGGGCCGGCTTCCATCCCGAGATCTCGGGCCGGGAGAACGTCTTCATCAACGGAATCATGCTCGGGCTCTCGAAGAAGGAAATTACCCGGAAGTTCGACGAGATCGTCCAGTTCGCCGAGCTTCAGGACTTCATCGACGCACCGGTCAAGACCTATTCCTCGGGGATGTACATGAGGCTCGGGTTCTCGATCGCGATCAACGTCAATCCCGAGATCCTGCTCATCGACGAGGTCCTGGCGGTCGGCGACGCCGCCTTCGTTCCCAAGTGCCTCGACCGCATCGACGAGTTCCGGCGCCGCAAAAAGACGATCCTCTTCGTCAGCCACGACCTCGCCACGGTCGGCAAGATCTGCGACCGGGTCGCCTGGCTCAAGGGGGGCAGGATCCGGATGATCGGCGAGCCGAAGAGGATCGTCGACGCCTACCTCCAGGACGTGGCCGGGAAGCAGGAAGAGGATTTTCAGGAGAGGCACAGGGACGTGGACCTCGAGACGAAGTGGGAGGACGAGCGGCGGGAGCAGAGGTGGGGGCGGCGCGAGATCGAGATCCGCAAGGTCACCCTCCGGACCCTCGGCGGCGAGGAAAAGCATGTCTTTCATCCCGAGGACGGCCTGGCGATCGAGATGCAGGTCGTCGCGAGTGAGCCGATCAAAGATTTCGTTTTCGGGATCGGGGTTTTCAACTCCCAGGGCATCTCTTGCTACGGGACGAACACCCAGCTCGAAGACCTCGAGCCCGTCTCGATCAGCGGCGAGGGCCGCGTCACCTGCCGGATCGAGAGGCTGGATCTGATTAACGGGACGTACTACCTGGACATCGCGGTGCACAAGAGGGACGGCTATCCCTACGATTACCACCGGAACCTGTATACGTTCCTCGTTTCCTCGACGCACAGAGACGTGGGCATTGTCCGGCTTCCGCACTCGTGGAGCTTTTCGCCGACGGTCAAGTTCAAGCTCCCGGACAAGGCCTAGGGGCGACACGCCCGCGCGAGTCGAGCCGAATTTCCGCCCGGGCGAGGCGCCCGGCGGAATACGCGATAGACGATGAAGAGCGCAAAAATCAAGCCGCTCGCCGCCCTCGAGAGGCTCCGGGAGGATCTCCGGAAGCAGGGGAAGACGGTTGTCTTCACGAACGGCTGTTTCGACCTCGTCCACGCCGGCCACATCAGGCTCTTCGAGAAGGCGAAGAGCTGCGGCGATGTTTTGATCGTCGCCCTGAACTCGGACTCCTCCGTGCGGAAGATCAAGGGCCCGGCGAGGCCGCTCTTCCCCCTGAGCGAGCGATTCGAGGTCCTGGCCGCGATCGACGTCATCGATTATCTCACCTCGTTCTCCGAAGAAACTCCCCGGAAGATCATCTCCGCACTCGTTCCCGATGTTCTGGTCAAGGGGGGAGACTGGGGAGCCGGGGAGATCGTCGGACGGGCCGAGGTCGAGGCCGCCGGCGGGAAGGTCGTTCGAGCCCCCTATCTCCGCGGCCATTCCAGCACGAACCTCATCGAAAAGATCATCGAGAATTCCCGGAAACGGCGACCGGCCGGGAGACCGGGAAAACGGCGGGGCGGAGAGGGCGTCCGAGCATGAGCCCGACCCGAGTCGCGATCCTGGCCGGGCTTGTCGCCCTCGCGGCCTTGAGGGCTTCGGCGTGGGCCGCCGGCGACCATTCTCCCCAAGCCCTGATCGAGGCCGGGCACTGGAATCGGGCTCGAGCCGCCATCGAGCCGCTTCTCGAGGCCAATCCGAATGACCCCGAAGCCCTGCTCATGATGTCGCGGGTCAAGGAGGTGGCGGGGGATCTCGACACGGCCCTCATCCTCGTCCAGAAAGCCCTGGCCGTTTCGCCGAAGAGCGCCGACTGTCACTGCCAGCTCGCCATCGTCTATGGGAGAGAGGCGATCCGAGCCAGCATTTTCCGGCGACCCGGCCTGGCCGGCAATCTGAGGAAAGCCGCCGAGACGGCCCTCAAGATCGACCCCGGTCACGTCGAAGCCCGCCGTGTCCTCATTGAATTCTATCTCCTCGCCCCGGGCATCATCGGAGGGGACAAGACCAGGGCCCGAACCCTGGCCGAAGAGCTCGTCAAGATCGAGCCGGCGATCGGGGATATCGCCCTGGCGAGAGTCGCCCACGAGGAAAGGCAGCCGGCTCGGCAGGAGGAGCTCCTCCTAAAATCCTGCCGGGCGAGCCCCCCGTCGTATGAGTCCCTGATCACCCTGGCCGAGTTTTACTCTTACGGACCCCAGAGGAAAGTCGATCTCGTCGAACGCTACGCCCTCGAGGCCGTGAAGCTCGACCCGGGGCGGATCACGGCCTACCGCCTGGCCGCCCAGGCCTACGCCCGCGAAGAGCGGTGGCCCGAGCTCGATGAGATCCTCGAACGGAGCGGGACGAACGTCCCGGACGACCTGAGCCCTTTTTTTTCGGCCGGCCGAGTCATCTCCCAGATGGGAAAGGACCCCGCTCGGGCCGAGCGCTATTTCCGGGAATATCTGACACGGGAGCCGGAGCTCGGGGCGCCTTCCCATGCTCAGGCCTACTGGCGCCTGGGGCTGACTCTCGAGAAACTGAGTCGAAAGGACGAGGCCGTCGAGGCGGTCCGGACCGCGGTGAAGCTCGATTCCGGCCTCGAAGGCGCGAAGAAAGATCTGAAGCGGCTTCGCTGAAGTGAAAGACCGACGCCATCGACCGCGGGTTCTCCCCT
>Ga0315282_10012914_pt1 | contig 12691 bp, 12 predicted proteins | sample YL17G07_20_MG_FD_203693 | JGI IMG/M metagenome (GOLD analysis project Ga0315282, IMG submission 203693) | Sediment microbial communities from Yellowstone Lake, YNP, Wyoming, USA - YL17G07_20 | ecosystem: Environmental > Aquatic > Freshwater > Lake > Sediment | place: USA: Wyoming | collected... | reverse complement strand
TAACAACTGATCAGGATTGTATGGCCGAAAAGGTGTTTGTGTTTTCATGAAACGCAGTATAGCATAATTATTTAAGGAATCCATGGGTACTCCGACAGGCTCCTAGAAAAAATAGATATAGGAAAAAGCAAATAGCCCGGCGCTTGCAATAGTGAAAGCCCAGAATAGCAGGTTTTCCTGTTTCATCATTCCTAAATCGATCAAAAAGAGTCGGAGTCCGTAGAGGGCGTGGAAAATGAATAGAAAAATAAGGGAGAAGTCAAGGCTTTTGCTTAAGTGGAGGTTTGTAAGCCAGGGGACTCCTTGAATCTTTCCGATCAAGGCATACCCGGAAAGGATCTTTAATCCCACCAGAATAAAAAGCAAAGGGCCACTAAATCGGATGAAGTAGTAGGGAAACATTTTTTTCTTAAGGGTTCAAGGATTCGAGGGTTCAAGGGTTCAAGTATTTATTGATCGATATTTGTAAAGGTTTTGGAAGTTCACTTAATCACTTGAACCCTAGGCCCCTAGGCCCCTTTATTTACCCAGGGTGGCTTTTTGGCGGAGAGGCTTCAACAGAAAGTCGAGAGCATCCAGAATGTCCGTGAAAACCAAGTCGGCATTTTTCATGGCCTCTCCAGAAGATCCCTCCTTACCGATGACACAGATGCCGATGCCAGCCTCCTGGATCATGGTCGCATCGTCCCCACCATTTCCAATGGCGACACACCGGGTCGGCCCTAAGCGATGCAACAAATCCACCTTCCTCTGTGAAGAATCTCCTTCCGCCAAATAGATGATCTCGGCCTTTACTTTTCTCAGCCTCTCGTCGGCCAGTTCTTTCTTCTCCTTTGTCAGAATATGGATTTTGGTTCGCTTGGAAAGAAGGTTGATCTTATCCTTTGCCTTCGGATGAACCCGCCGATCGCTGGCAAGGGTTCCTTCGAAATCTATGAGGACGAATTCGATTTTCAGAGGATTTAGCCCAGGTCGCTCAATCGGTATCATCTTCGTCCTTCATTGGCAAAACGTTGCCGCATCACTTCATAAAGGATGATGCCCCCGGAGACGGAGGCATTAAAAGAGGAGATAGGTCCCTTCATCGGAATTGAAAAGAGGCGGTCACACTTTTTCTTTACCAGAGGCCTGATTCCTTTCCCTTCCGCACCGACGACAATGGCAAGATCCATGTCGAGATCAAGTTGATAGATGAGATCCTTCGCTTCTCCCGAGGCACCGTAGACCCAGATCCCCTCCTTTTTTAAGGCTTCGATGGTGGCAGCGATGTTCACCACTCTTGCAATGGGAAGATGGGCAGCTGCTCCTGCGGAGGCTTTGACAACCACCGGGGTGATTCCAACAGACCTGTCCCTTGGAATGATGATCCCATGGACTCCGCATCCCAATGCAGTTCGAATCAGAGACCCGAAGTTCTGCGGATCCTGAATTCCGTCGAGGATGAGCAAAAGAGCCTTGGCGCCGCTCTTCTTCCAGTTGGAAAGAATCTCTGCAACTTCTGCATAAGGCGTTTCTTTGACCAAACCCACGACATTCTGATGGACGCCACCCTTTGTCATTCGTTCGAGGGATTCCGTGGCGGTGAATGTCACAGAGATTTTCCTGTGGCCGGCGAGGTCGAGGATCGATTGGAGTTGGAGAGATGGTTTTTGACTGCCAATCAAAATTTTTTCAATTTGGAGGTGAGACGATTTCAGTGCTTCTTTAACGGGATGAATTCCATAAATGATTTGAGCCATATACAAAGACAGGCTATGTCGCTCATCAGGACATCAGGGTATCAGTCAGTGGGTATCAGGAGATCAGGTATCAGGTTAAAGGATTTTCTTCTTCTGTTTCCCCTGATATCCTGATCATCTGGTATCCTGCCTTCTGATTTTCCGGTATCCTGATTCACTGCGAGTTTCATATTTATGAAATATCTTCGATAATTTTCTGAACTGCTTCCAGGGGGTCTTTCGCCTCTTTGATAGGGCGACCGATCACAAGATAGTTGGCTCCGGCAGAGACTGCTTCTTTCGGTGTGAGCGTTCTCTTTTGGTCATCTTTTTTGTCGGATGGAGCACGTATGCCCGGGGTGACGATGAGAAATTTTTCTCCGCATCGCTCACGAATAATCCCTATCTCTTGCGGGGAAGCAACGACTCCATCTACTCCCGCCTTGGCAGCGAGGAAGGCGAGACGTCCCACTTCTTCCAGGACGGAATCCTGAATTCCCACTTCTCTTAAGGCATTCTCGTCCATGCTGGTGAGAATGGTTACAGCTAAGATGATGGGTTTTGGCACGCCAAGGCTCTTGGCCGTTGCCCGGGAGGCCTCCACAGTCTTTTTCATCATTTCTATTCCTCCCAATGCATGGAGGTTAAACATCGACACATTCAGTTTGGTGGCCTCCTCTCCTGCCCGGGCGACGGTGTTAGGAATATCATGGTACTTGAGGTCGAGAAAGACCTTTTGCCCCTTCTGACGGATCATATCCACCACCTTTGGCCCGGCATGAGTGAAGAGTTGTTTCCCCACCTTAAACAACCCGATATGGTTTTTCAAAAGATTTACCCAACGCTGGGCGTCTGCGAAGTGTTCAACATCGAGGGCAAAGATGATCTTTTCTTTTGGATCGGCCATGGAAGAAGACCTCGAAAAGCCCAATTAAGATACCCTATCATATAAATCTTCTAAAGGTGCTGTCAATGAATAATTTATGCTTGCCCACTCCTATTATACCGCCCCTGAAATGACTTCGCAGGTCTTGTCATTCCGGACTCGATAAGCCTGCCCCGTACTTGATACGGGGGAATCCAGTCCCTTCCTTTACAGAGAGGTCCGTGTTTGTTATAAGAGGAGAGGGAAGTTTTGGATGAGGAAGGAAATGGAAAAAGAAGTCAGGGAGGAGAACAGAAGAATTCGTTATCTTCGGTTTCTGGTTGATTTTTCTATCTTGTCTATCCAACAAGATGACCTCTCGTTTGAAGAGGCGCAGAAACTGGTAGAGGATGTGAAAAAGGCAGCCGGCAACCTCTTTCCCGGAAAAGAAGAGACATTTGAGTTGATCTATCGACCACGGTTCAATCGAGTGATCGAAGATCGGTTTAGCCTATCCTGAAATCTAACAGGCTGCTGAAAAACGCCCATCTGCTGGGTTTCTTTCATCCTCGCCCTGTTAGATGGGAGCTCGCTTATAGAGACGATGCCCGAAGATATCGGCCTTTCAAACGACTACAAAACCCATCAGGTTTTTTATCTAACAGGGCAAGTCGTTGCGGCGTACGGCCAAGTACGCCTCGCTCCTCAGGATTTCGAGGGCCTTGCATCTGCGCATTTTTGAGCAGCCTGAGGAAATAACTTTTCAGAACCCTGCTAAATTGAACCTCAGTCTTCGTCTATGACGATGATCCGGTCGTTAGAATGGGTGAGTTTTTCCACCCCATCTTCATTCACCACATAATCGTCCTCGAGAGCTACAGCACCTGTATCGGGAAAGATGAACTTGGGCTCAAAAGCAAAGATCATTCCAGTTTCTAAAGGCTGAGAGAACCCTCTTGCGAGAAGCGGGAGTTCATCAATTTCTAAGCCGATTCCATGACCGACAAAAGGAGCCTGGTTCTTTCTCGTCCCGATGAAGTAATCTTCCAATCCTCTTTTTTTGACGATTTGTGAAGAACGATGGTAGAGGTCGGAGCAAGGAAGCCCGGGTTTTGCGATCTTTTCCATTTCATCCCGAATCTCTAAGACTACCTCATAGGCATCCGTCAACTTTTGCGGAAGGTTCCCGACGACATAGGTCCTTGCCCCATCCGTAATGTAACCGTTATAGGCGATACTGAAATCAATCTGAATGGGTACATCTCTCTCGATGAGATTGTAGCTGGACCCTTGAGGGAAGGCTGGGGAGATGCCCGGGCCAATGACGGAGACATCCAGATGAGTGCGCACACTGCCCGAGTCTCCCGATAACACACAGGCGTTGACCATGTCCTGATTCCAGGCCCTCATCCGGGTGAGCCCTTGGTGTCCCCGAAGCCTTCCTAATTCGATCAAGTGAGATTCTGCTTCAATTTCAGTTACCCCGGGCTTCAGAACTTTTTTGGCATATTCAAACACCTCATCAAGAACTTTCGCAGAACTTCTCAACTGGTTAACTTCGTATGGAGATTTAATCATCCTGACCTGTTTGATCGCTTTTGAAATATCCACGAACTCTGACTGAGGAAACATCTTCTCGAGTTGCCTGAATTGATTCACTGGCAGGATATCACACTCGAGCCCGATGCGTTTTAACCCTCCTTCTTTCTTGAGAAGGGGGGAAATCGCTTTCGGGCGTTCGATGGGGACGATATTCTTCAGGGGAGATTCCTTCCTGGCTCGATCAAAATCTTTTTGAACCATGAGAAGAGGCTCTCCCTCCTCAGGGATGAAAAGGTAAGAGTGCTGGATTGTCCCTGAGAAATAAAAGAGATCGACATTCTGGAGGATCAAACAGGAGTCAACTTTCTCTTTTTTCAAATGGGACTGAAGACGTCCGACCCTATTCTTGATTTCTCCCTCTGGCGTCAATTCCATTTTTAGATGTTCATTTCCTGATCAATCAATTCTTTGACCTTGGGAAGGATTTCTTCTCTATTGATCAGGAAGACCTCTCCTGTCCTCCTCTTTTTAAGCTCCACCAATCCCTTCTTTAAATTCTTCTCCCCCAAGGTGATCCTCAATGGAATCCCGAGGAGGTCAGCATCTTTGAATTTTACTCCGGGGGTCTCTTCCCGATCATCGTAGAGGACTTCTATCCGGTTTTGCGAAAGGGTTTGATAGAGTTGTTCTGCCGTTTCCCTCAGAAGATCTATCTTGATATTGACAGGGAGGAGGAGAACCTGGAAAGGCGCGACAGGCATCGGGAAGATGATTCCATTCTGGTCATAGGACTGTTCAATCACGGCGGCCACCGTCCTTCCGACCCCGATTCCGTAACACCCCATGATCATCTCTTTTTCTTTCCCCTGCTCATCCAAGAAGGTGGCTCCCATGGCCTTACTGTATTTGGTCCCGAGCTTGAACGTTTGACCGACTTCAATTCCCCTGTCCAGGCTGGTCTCTTCCCCGCAACGGAGGCAGCGGTCTCCAGGGGCAAATCTTCGGATGTCCGCAAATTGAGAGGCTTGAAAATCACGGCCAATATTCACGTTGATGAAGTGGGCATCCTTTTCATTGGCCCCGGTGACAACGTTGACCATTTCCTGAATGTCGAGATCAGCGAGAATAGGAATGGAAAGACCGATGGGCCCTGCAAATCCTTTGGGCGCATGGGTGATCGTTTCAACCGTTTCTTCGCTGGCCAGCTCAATGTTTTCAGAGCCCCATAAAGGTTTCAACTTCCTTTCGCTGATCTCATGGTCTCCACGGACCAGAGCGGCGAAGGATACTTTGTCCGATTCAAAAATGAGCGTCTTGACCAGGTCCCGGGGCGAGACCTTGAGAAACTCGGTAACTTCCTCGACGGTCCTCTTTTCAGGAGTTAGTACTTTCTGAATCGGCTTCTGAATTCCTTTATCGGGCGCTTGTCCTTTTTTTACCGTTCTTCGAAATTCAGCCTTTTCGATATTGGCGGCGTAGGAACAACGAGTGCAGCTGACAATGGTCTCTTCCCCGGTTTCAGCCAGAACCATAAATTCATGAGAGTAGGATCCACCGATCAGACCGGTCTCAGCTTCCACCGCTCTGAATCTTAAGCCACATCGAGTGAAGATGCGCGTATAGGCTTCCACCATCTTTTGGTAACTTTCGTCGTTTCCCTTTTCATCGACATCGAAACTGTAGGCGTCTTTCATGATAAATTCCCGAGCACGCATGACGCCGAAGCGGGGCCGGACTTCATCCCGGAATTTGGTTTGTATCTGATAGAGATTGAGCGGCATCTGCCGATAAGATCGAATCTCCCTCCGGGCAATATCCGTGATGACCTCCTCGTGGGTAGGCCCGAGACAACAATCTCTATTGTGACGATCCTTGAACCTGGCAAGTTCACCTCCATATTCTTCCCATCGATGGCTCTCCTGCCACAGCTCTGCGGGTTGGACAAAAGGGAGCAATACCTCAATGGCGCCGGCTCGGTTCATCTCCTCGCGGACGATGGTCTCCACCTTCCGAATGGCTCGAAGGCCAAAGGGCAGATAGGAATAAATGCCGGAAGCCAGCTTCCGGATCATTCCCGCCCGGAGCATCAATTGATGGCTGGGCACCTCTGCTTCAGAAGGATTCTCCTTTAAAGTCGGCAGAAGATATTGTGAATATCGCATTCCTTTTCCTCCTTAATGAACAGACAGTTGGAATCCGTTTGTCTGTACCCCTCTCACCCTTGCGCGCCGCAGCTAAAATTCTTGATACGTTCGACCACGCCAATACCCGATTCTTAAATCGGGATTAGGAGGCGCCGCTCAGTATCAACCCTGAGCATGCCCCGGCTTCAGACCGGACAGTCGAAGGGTTGATTTTTACTCCATGTTAGATTATAGATTCTCTTACTCAACACGCGACAAGAACACGGTCATGCCACTTTCAAGATTATGAAAAAAATCGCTCCTGTTCAAGGGCTAACCCTCTTTTTCCTGGTCGGTTTGATCATTCTAGCGCTCATTTTTCATGGCCGAATCTCCCTCTGGCGCTCTCTCCTCCTGAATTACCTCATCTTGCTCGGTCTTCTCTTCGCCCTAAAACTATCTTCGGACCGAAGAGCCATGGGAAAGGCGGGAACGTTCTTCCATCATTTCTCGCCGATCCTATTTGTCGTCCTCATCTATGAGTCCCTTGGCAACCTGATCCAGTATCTCCAACCGGACGTCGACCCCTGGCTGGTCAAGATTGATCTGTTTATTTTCGGAGTTGAGCCCACTTTTTGGATACAGAAGTGGATCGTTCCCTGGTTCACAGATATCCTGTCCTTGGCTTACTTCAGCTATTACTTCATCCCGGTTGTTTTAATCGCCGTCCTATATTTGAAGGGCCGGATGGCCGAATTCGATCAGGCCATGTTTGTCTTAGCCTTTGGGTACTATATTTCTTTCATCGGCTACATCCTCTTCCCTGCGGTCGGGCCACGGTATGCATTGACCGATCTCTACTCCGTTCCTCTTCAGGGAAGCTTTATCACCGATTTTGTCAGGGATACGTTGAATGCTTTGGAACATAATAAACGGGATTGCATGCCCAGCGGCCATACGCAGATCGTCCTCATGGTCTTGTTCTTAGCCTATCGCTATGAAAAGTTCCTGTTCTACCTCTTTTTTCCTATCATCTGCGCGCTCATCCTCTCAACGGTCTACCTGAGATACCATTATGTGATCGATCTCCTGGTTGGCGGTGGATTGGCGATAGGATGTACGATCGTCGGCCATCGACTTTATGGATGGTGTACCCTTCGAGCAAAAGATTAAGAGATTTGAAATTCCCCAATTTGCAACTCCTCAATTCCCTGATTTTCAGATGGGCATTTCGTAAATCCGGTAGGTTTTGTAACGGTTTCCCCCCATCGCCTCAATCCCGTGCTGCATCAGGACATTTTCTTCAAGGATCCATGAGCATTCTGCTTGATGGTAACCCTTCTTGATTCCGTTCCTGAATGTCTCGACATAGAGCAGTCCTTCTATTCCTTTCCTCTGAAAGGTTTGCTTCACCCCCAGGAGCATCACCCGTATTTTTTCAATTCTTCTTGAATAATAAAGAAACTTGACTGCGCCTGAAAGCCCGATCTTTCCGTTCAGGTGCTTCAAGACCTCATTGTAATCTGGAAGAGAGACTGAAAAACCGATGGGTTCTTCCTCCCAGTAGGCAAAAAGGACGAGTTCGGGAACGGTAAGGGGCTTGAGTTGTTTGGCCAAAAGATTAATCTCCTCATCCGTCATCGGAACGAATCCCCAATTTTTGACCCATGCCTGGTTATAGATCTCTTTGATAATCCTTAATTCGTGGTCAAAATTACGTAAATCGAGAGAGCGGACACGAAGTCGAGGTTCCCGCTTCCTCAACCTCTCGGTGATACGGTCCAGGCGTTCGAGACGGAAAGAGGTTTCTTCCAGCAGGTAAGCATAAAGATCCATCCTCTTCTTCAATCCAAAATCCTCGACCAACGAAGCATAGTGCCGAGGGTTGTAAGGCATCATCAGGCAAGGAGGAGCATCGAATCCTTCGATGAGAAGACCGCATTCATCGTTCGTGGAGGGGTTCATCGGCCCAGCCATTCGTTCCATTCCGTGTCCTTTCAACCAGTCGGCAACCGTTGAAAGGAGAGCCCTTGCAATCTCTGCATCTGGAAGGGATTCGAAGAACCCGAAGAACCCCACTTTCTCTTGATGAAACCCAACATAGTGGTGGTCGATGATGCCTGCAATTCTTCCAACAAGTTTTCCTCCCTGATGAGCCAGGAAGAGGATCATCTCGGAATGGGCACGGAACGGATGCTTCGGGCTGAGCTTGAGGAGCGTGTCCTTGATGAGAGGGGGAACCCAATGCCGATCGGCCTTGTAAATCTCCCAGGGGAGCCGCGCGAAGGCATTGAGGTCTTGCTGATTCTTAACTTCTTTAACCTGGAGTTCCTGCCTTGTCATCCCATCGGTTTCCTCAAATCAGCCCCAATTGTTTCCCCGCCTTTTCGAAGGCGTCCAGGACCCTATCCAGTTGCTCTTCGGTATGGGTCGCCATATAACTTGTCCGGAGCAATTCTCGTCCCGGAGGCACAGCAGGGCTGACGACGGGATTGACAAAAATGCCATTTTCGAAGAGGAGCTTGCACATCTCGTAGACTTTCATGCTATCTTTAATAATGATGGGGATCACGGGCGTTTCACTGATGCCCGTATCATAGCCCAGCTCTTTATAACTTTTGAGCATTTTATGAGTATTCTTCCAGAGCTGCGTTCTGAGTTGGGGCTGTTCTTCGATGATGTCCAGAGCGGCACTGACAGAGGCCACCAGGGGGGGCGGAAGGCTGGCGCTGAAAATCATCGAGCGGCCAATGTGTTTGATAAAATCGATCACCACTCTTTCGCCCGCCACAAACCCACCGATGGCCGCAAGGGATTTGCTATATGTCCCCATAATCAGGTCCACCTGATCCTCCAGACCAAAGTGCTCCGCCGTGCCTCTCCCTCCTGCTCCCAAGACTCCTATCGAGTGAGCGTCATCCACCATCACCCTGGCCCCATAAACTTTGGCTAATTTGACAATGTTGGGGAGGTCAGCGATGTCGCCTTCCATACTGAAAATGCCATCGACGATGATTAATTTTCCCTTGTTTTTCGTCGCTTCGAGGACGCGCTCCAGGTCCTTCATGTCGTTATGACGGTATTTCTTCACCCGTCCGAAAGAGAGGCGACAACCATCGATGATGCTGGCGTGATCGTATTTATCGATAATGGCCACGTCGGTCCGGCCAAGCAGGGCGGAGATGCTTCCCAGATTGGTCTGATAACCCGTGGCGAAGACAAGGGCTGCTTCCTTCCGGAAGAAACGGGCCAACTTGATTTCCAATTCCTCGTGCATCTCAAGGTTCCCATTGAGAAATCGTGAACCCGCACAGCCGCATCCAAATCTTTCAATGGCCTTGATGGCAGCTTCCTTTACCCGGGGATGGTTGGTCAGTCCGAGATAATTATTGGAGCCGATCATGATCACTCGTTTTCCATTCACCACCACTTCGGAGTCCTGGGCGGATTCAAGCTTCCTGAAGAAAAAGTAGTGCCCGCTTTCTCTCAAGCCTTGGGACACCTCGTAAATCTTCAAACATTTTTCGAATACATCCATAGGGTACCTCTTTCTTTCCTACAACCATTTTTGCTTTTTGTACCACTGGTAGGTTCGTTCTGCTCCTTGCTTCAGTGAGATGCGGGGTTCAAAACCCAAGGCTGTCCTCGCCTTTGTAATATCGCAGACCCAATTCCTTTGGAGGATCTCTTCCACCTTGCCTTTGCTGAGAAGAGGAGGTCTCCTTGAAAGCTTGGAAAAATATTCTGAAAGAGAAGCCACGCTCATCATTGTCCATTCCGGAATACGGATGGAGAAGGCGTTCACTCCCATCGCCTGTGCGAAGACATCGCCGACCTCTTCCATGGGATAATCTTGACCATCTGAGAGGAAAAATATTTCTCCGCTTGGTTCGTGCGACTGGGCAGCCAGTAAGATGGCCTGGATAATATCCTCCACATAACAAAGGCTCATATGCTGGTCTCCTCCAGAGAGACATGGCTTGATTTTTCTGGAGAGCAGCTTGAAAAAGGTGTAGATGTCCCTTTCCCTCGGTCCGTAAACAGCACAAGGCCGCAAGATAAGGAGAGGGATCTGGTGAGCAAACACCAGGGCCAGCTCTTCTCCTTTCCGTTTACTCCGGCCATAGGCCGAGACGGGTTTACACGGATCCGACTCTCTTTTTTTATCGCCGTTTCGACACGGACCAGCGGCGGCTTGGCTGGAAAGATAGATGAATTTTTGGATGTGAGGATTGTTCTTGAGGCAGGCCCGGATCAGCCTCTCCGTCCCGAAGGCATTGACTTCAAAATATGTATTTTCCGCCACCGCCTTGGTGACGCCCGCGAGATGAAATATCTGATCGACCTCTTTCACGGCTTCTTCCAAAGAGGCGTTGTCACTACAATCTCCGAAGGCCGCCTCGATGGGAAGCCCCGCCAGCCACTTCAAATCGCTTTTTTTCCTTAAAAGGCAGCGGACTTGGACCCCGCGCTGAAGAAACGCTTCGACGAGATGGCTTCCGATAAATCCTGTACCTCCTGTCACGAGAGCTTTCAAATTGCTCCTTCCAGTCTTGCCTGCTTTAAATCGTAAAAATTCTATATGTTTTCGACCAATTGTCAAGGAGAATCGCCGGCAACCGCCGGTAAAAGAAGGTTAACCGATGAGCAAACGTTTTTCAACTTAAACATCTTTATCCACCTACGCAGAAGACCACGCCTGCGTGCCCTGCCTTCGCCGAAGCGGCTTCGTGCAGGCAGGCGAAACGCACTGCGGCGTGCAGGCACGGGCTCTGCCTGTGGATGAATGCGCAAAAGGTAGCTAAATTATTCATGTGCTCAAAGCTTGATGCTTCGGTGGATTTCGCCACCGGTGGATAACCCCCTCCGGAGCCTTGGCGCTTGCGCGCCGAAGCGCTACAGCGCCCTGGTGCGTAGGGGGGTATTTGAATGGAGTATCATGGGCTTTGCCCGTGGGGCTCCATTTTCAGGAGAGTTGAGTTTCCGGAAAAGACGATCGCGGATTGCCTAACATTTCATCTATTTCTCTTTTTGAATCTGAGGACTTGGTCCGATCGTCCGCATATCCGTGATCCGGTCCAACAGCGACCCGTTTGGTCCTTTACTGCCCAGGCTTAGATCGGAGACGACGACCTTTCCGATCGTTTCAACCTTCCCGGATCCTTGGATTCCCCAGAGACTATGGATGACATAGTGCCTCCCTTTATCCGCGCCCAGGTAGAGCATGATGTGACCCGGCAGTCGCAAGGTGGTGGCCAAAGGGATGGCTCGATCTAAAACCTTTCTTTTCTCTCTGCTACTCATTCCCTTTACCCGGCCCGGATTCTTTCCAACCCCTGCTTGTTCTTTTGAATTTCGGGGCATCAGGATCCCGAAGGTTCTGAAGAGGTCCATGATAAATCGGGAGCAATCCCTGCCGCCAAGCTTATCTCCCCAACCATAGGGATGGCTTAACATCTTAAAGGCCTGGCGGGCGAGATTTGCTTGAGTGTAGGAAAGAAAGCCTCGGTGAACATCTTCATCCTGTCGAATATATCCTTTCCGAAAAGTCAATCGTCCGTCACCTTCTTTCGAAGGGACGGAGATGACGTAGCATGGGTTTCCAATTTTCATTTCAGGAATGCCGAGGAGAGGGAAGGAGTCTCCCATCTGGGAAAGGAAAAGCGATTGTTGGAAAGATGGGTCTCCATAGACATGAATAAAATTCCCTGTGACTACCAATCGATCCTTGGTTCCTTCATAGTCGACGACTTGACTTCTCTCTTTGGCAATGGCGAGAGAATCTGTGCGGACCCAACCACGGATTATTTGGGTCTGAACATAGACCCACCCTCTGTCTTGACTGAAATGGTAAATCCCAACGGGAGATCCCGGCGAGATAGAGGAATGTTGAAAACGATCAAACCCGTCATGACGGGGCGAGGGTTCATCGGTAGGAAAGACACGAATGTCTGTTCTCCTGACGACCAGACCAAAAACTATCCGGTTGCTTTCTCTTATAGCCTTTTGGTTCAGTTTACTTCTCAACTCATTCCGGAAAGACTCTCCAAGGGGAACCTCGGTTTTGCCGTATCCGACCTCTGCGGTTCGTCCAAAATTTTCCCAATCTTCGTTCAGAAGAGAAAGAATCTCCTCCTCTGTCCAGTCTTCTCTCAGGTCCTTTATCCTGCAGAGATGGAGATCCTTTTTCCTTAAATTTTCTTCATTCATCTTCTCCACCTCTTCAGGAGTTAATAATTGATTTGTCGGGTTTTTAATCTTCCCAATCCAAAATTCGGGCCTCTCCATCTCCGGGACGACATTGGGAAGTTGAGGGGAAGCGATGAGATCCCGGGGGTGGTCTCCCAGGAAGATTAGGAGAAGAAGGAATATTATTGCGACCCGTTTAATGCAACGAGATAACATGGAGGCATCTCTTCATAAATGATATTACCGTACCAATA
>Ga0315282_10012913_pt1 | contig 12691 bp, 15 predicted proteins | sample YL17G07_20_MG_FD_203693 | JGI IMG/M metagenome (GOLD analysis project Ga0315282, IMG submission 203693) | Sediment microbial communities from Yellowstone Lake, YNP, Wyoming, USA - YL17G07_20 | ecosystem: Environmental > Aquatic > Freshwater > Lake > Sediment | place: USA: Wyoming | collected... | reverse complement strand
ATCCCTTCAAACTATACCCTCTCATTTGGGAAGGGACTATTAATATCTATAGCAGGCCAGCCAAAAGGCTTAATATCCAGGTTCATCCATCTTATCAGGTCTACATTGATACATATTCGCTATTCTTCGGCTATAGTTTGGAACCATTTCTGGAAGAATGACTTTGCAATAATAGAGATTATAATGGGCAACGAGGACGCCCAGACCCTTTACTGGTCATTGAACGAGGGTATGAGTATTGTGGTAATGGAGGGACATCCATATGACACCGTTTGAGAGAGACCTTCTTTCTATACCCTTTGGGTTTATTCCTTTTAGGACTGGTCCCTCTCCTTATCTATTGACGTAAAGGGAAAGGCGATGAAAGAGGAGAAGACCCTGATCTTTTTTGTTGATAACAAGGCAAAGATCACCAATGCTGGGAAGGATATGCCTTTCGCGGAATTAAAGAAAGGGATGCATGTGTCTATCAAGTGTAGAAAACACGGAGACAAGATGATCGCTGTAAGGATCAAAGTCTTGGCCAAAAGTGCCAGAGAAGGCTGAGGGAAAAGCTGCTGAAGCAGCAAAGAAGTATTAGTTATACGAGTAAATCTTGAAAGGAATGGTCCGATAGGCAGGGAGGGTAAGGTGAAAAGAATCCAAAAAGACATTTGGGGATGGTATTGCAGTAATTAGGAGGGGTGTTACGCACTGCCAAACAAGGAAAAGGAGGTATTTAAATGTCAGTAAAAATTGGTGAAGTTACAACTGAAATGACTGCTGATGTTAAGAAGACAGAGGACATGAAGGCTTTGCTAAGAGTCGGTTATTCAGACAAGAGTAAGGAAATCACATTCAAGCCTTTAGAAGACCTTAAAAAGGGCGACAAAGTAAAGATCACCATTGAAAAGGTCTAAAGATTGATAAGGTGGAGGTCATCGGGGTAGAAAGGCAGTGCAGCTCCCACCCCCTCCCTCCGCTGTCCTCTCCAACCACTTAATATCCTCAAAGAGAGGATTGCGCAAAATCGTAAATTAATTTTGCTTAGCTGCATATCGGCTCAAGAACCAACCGCTTTTTATAATTCTTCTCCCCCCAATGGGGGGTGCTAACAGATTAGCTTAAGGAGGGATTGGTCTATGAAACATATCAGGTTGTCACTATCGGTATTAGTGGTTCTTGTTCTGGTAATGGTATTTGTGGGCTGCGCAAAACCGCCGGAAGCGGAAAAGCAGGCCGCAAAGTCAGCGATGGATACCGCCATCTCCGCTGGTGCAGACAAATATGCCACTGATAGTCTGGATGCTGCCAGGAAGATATGGGATACTGCAGAGTCCCAGATGAAGGAGAAAAAGTACGAGGAGGCTAAAAAGGGTTACATCGATGCGACGACTGCATTCAAGAAGGCCACCATGGATGCCGGAAAGAAAGCCGCTGCTGATCAAGCAAACGCTGCCCTGGTCACTTTAGAAGAGTCGTGGAAAAATGTAGAGGCTACGGCCAAGAAAATGGAAAAGAAACTAAAAGACAAGGAGGCCTGGACGGCCGATGCCAAGGCGATCAGCGAAGGTTTACGGAATGCAAAAGAAATGATTGCTGCTAATCCTTTTCAGGCGAAAACTAAACTGGATGAGCTGAAAACCATGGTTGATAAGTGGGAGAATAAATTTAAAGAAATGAACACCGCTCCCACAAAACCTGAACCAGCAAAAAAAGAGAAAAAAAAGTAATACTTCGATCATCTGAACAGTAAACTCGCTCCTCATACGTCGCTTGGGTTGTATGAGGCGCTTTCCTCTGCCGGTGAGGCATTAAAGGCAACCCTTATCGAGGGGCCGCAGCATTCCTCTTAACATTCAATCCAAGGCTCCTTGCCAATGTGGCGGGGTTTATGTGTTTGATCACCTCATGAGTTAAGGTTGAAGGTTTGCCTTCTCAAATATTTGGTGATGAAATTGCAACGACACTTCAGATTAAGATGGGTTCTGATTATTTGCCTTTTAGGGGGATTCATTTCTGCCTTTATTTATCAATTTAATTCCTCCCTTTGGATTGAAGCAGTTAGGATCTACGATGTTTTCCATGATCCGCACCAATTAAAAGCATTTGTCCATTCTTTCGGATCTTATGCTCCTTTGGCTTACATTTTGCTTCAAGTCCTGCAGGTGATCGTTGCCCCCATACCTGGAGGGGCAATCGAGTTCTTAGGGGGTTATCTATTTGGGGTAAAGGCAGGGTTTTCCTATTCCATGCTTGGTTTGATGTTGGGGTCTTGGTTAGCCTTCAGCTTTGCTAAGATTTTTGAAAACATAGCTGTTGAAAGATTTGTTTCACCTGAAACGATGAAAAAGTTCGATTATTTGATTGGGCATGAAGGCGTCATTCTCGGCTTTCTTCTTTTCCTAATTCCTGGTTTTCCGAAGGACGCTCTTTGTTACATTTTGGGGTTGACGCCCATGAAATTAAGTACTTTTCTAATCATATCTACTGTTGGGAGAGTGCCCGGAACACTGATGGCAACACTTCAAGGAGCAAAGGCTTCCGATGAACAATACAAAATCCTATTAATCCTCCTAGGAATATCAGCTTTGCTCATTCTGATTTCTTGGATATATCATGAGAAAATTCACCATTTCGTAAAAAGTTTGAAGTGAATGGTTAAAGGTTATACTGAGCATCGATAAGAAAGAATTCTGGTAATTGGGCTAACAATACTATTTCCCTGTGTTGCTAACGCTTGAATGGCTTTTCGGAGATTTATAAACGGGTAGGTGAAAGGCGTATAATTCATTTTTCTCAGGAGTGTAAAATCTCATTTGAGAAATACAGCCAAAACCCTGGAAAAGAATATATGGAACTACTCACGAATCCAAATTTTCCACTGACTCTCATTGAATGGCAACTTCTACCTATCCCAGGGTCTAAGGATAAATATGTTGATAAACAAATCATTGGAAAAGTTAAGAATGATTCAAAAAGTAATTTTTCCGAAATAAAAATCGAATTTACTATCCATGATGAGAAAGGAACCCAAATCGCTACTATTTGTCAAAATACCTCTAATCTTAAACCTGGTGGCATTTGGAACTTTGAATTACTGGTCACACACGACGTGGCAGAGGCGAAGTTAAAAGGACTTTATCATGTCCTGCGAAAGAATTAAAAGGTTTGAATGGCATGGAGGAGAAAGGAATTAACACCTTCTAAAAGATCGAGAGAAGAAAAACAACCCTTTGATTCATAGATGATTGAAAGGAGGTGAGTTGATCCTAACCTATTTAAGAGCATTTAAGTAATTATAAAAATCCAAATCACAAAAGGAGGTTCAAAATGGTTAGAAAAAGTTCAAGTATTTCAAGCATCATTATTCTTATCCTTTGTTTCGGACTTATCCTGATGGGTTGTCCGAAAAAGACAGTTGTGAAGGAGGAGCCCTCTGTCAAAAGAGCAGAGGAATTGGCAGCCGGGAAAGAGAAAGCAGCGAAGGAGGAGGCGAAGAAAGCCAGGGAGAAGGAGTTCGAAAAGAGCTTGATTGCTAAAAAGGAACCTGGGATCGAAGGAGAGATTCTTGAGAGCAAGCTGCTCAAAGACATTCACTTCAATTTCGATAAATATGACATTCGTCCTGGGGATGCGGAGATCTTAAAAGGAAATGCAGCCCTTTTGATGAAACACCCAACAGTAAAGATACAGATCGAAGGCCATTGTGATGAGAGGGGAACCATCGAGTACAATCTGGCATTGGGGGAGAGAAGAGCCAATAGCGCGAAGGGATACCTTGTCTCTCTTGGTATGCCAGCAGATCGGATCTCCACAATCAGTTATGGAAAAGAGAAACCTTTGGATCCAGGCCATAATGAAGAGGCTTGGGCAAAAAATCGGAGAGATCACTTCATCATCTTCTCGAAATAAAAATTCTTGAAGATCTCATTACCTTCTAATGATAGCAATTTTGTAAATGCATTAAATCAGGAGAGGGCCGTCATTGAGGTTCAATAGGGTAAAACCAAAAATCGAAAGGAGATTCAGTATGATTAGAAAGAGTTTGAGCCGAACGAAAGGAAAAAGAAGTAAGGTAAAAAGAAGCAGATACACTGGACATTTAGAGAGGGGAAGAAAGATGAAAAAGAAAACATCTGAAAGATCCAGAAGAAAGACAAAGAAACGATAAAAAAGGAAACTGGAAGACCTGTGTCACTGTATCACTAAAAGGGTGCGAGTAGCATTTTTGGCTTAATGGAGCATGAGGATTTTCAACACTCATGAAAGGGTTGAAAACTCTTTCGAAGGCAAACTTAAGAACGAAGTCCACAGGCATAACGAAGAACAGTAGTATATTGGAGGCTGTATATTATGAAGGAAATTGTAGGAACGATAGTACGCACACTGGTAAACTCTCCTGAGGAGGTTGAGATAAAAGAGATTGAGGTGGGTTCTAACACAAGAATTCTTGAGATTAGGGTGTCAAAGCAGGATGTGAGGAAAGTGTTGAGAAATATCGCTGCATTGAAAAGAATAGTCTCAGCCGCTGGCAAAGGTAAAAGCTATTACACAATAGATGTAGTTTCGGAAAACGGTTGGGGATCGAAGCGATGGAGCTCTAAGGGGAAAATAAGAAGGCTGTTTGAGGATCGAAATTATGGGATTATCGAGGCCGAAGACGGGAGAACTATCTATTTTCACGGCTCATCCTTACAGGGGATTGGGATTCGATCCCTTTCTCTATATCAACCCGTTTATTTTGAGGCTGTGGAGAGACCCACAGGTCTTAGGGCAATCATAGTTGTGCCAGTGACCGAGTAGAGCTTATGGAACCTGTAGGCTATATTCAAAGACAGAAGTTATGATTCGAGAATCCTTGAATTTAAGGGAGAAACGGTTCGCTGGGAAGTGTTCAGCCCCAAGATAATCCTTGGGTTTATACATTCTGACAACTCGGTTCAGGATTGAAGTGACTTTAACCTAATACTTTTAATAGGGGGTTATCTGATGAACCAAGAAATCTTAGAAGCACGATACACCCATGAAGAGATTGTTCGAAAATATAATTGGATCGCTCCGATCTATGATCTGTTCGGGATTTTGATGGAGTCGAAGGCACGTCAACGAGCAATAGATATGGCTGCCATCAAGAATGGAGAAAAAATCTTAGAAGTTGCCTTTGGAACCGGCCTCAATTTTATAGAGATCCTGAAGAGAAATCCCCAGGGTTGGGTTAACGGAATCGATGTCTCAATGAAAATGTTAGAGAGGGCACGGAAAAGAATCTCTAAGACTGGACAAAAAAATTATACCCTCTATCTCGGCGATTGTCGGCATCTCCCTTTTGAGGATGGAACGTTTGATATCTTGATGACCCAATATTTATTGGACATCCTTCCTGTTGAAGATTTTATTCCCATCCTACTCGAATTTATGAGAGTTTTAAAGGATGGAGGCAGGATTGTGTTAGTCAATATGACAAAAGGGGAGAGATGGCTGAATAAAATTTATGAAGAGATTTATAAATTAAAACCCCCTCTTTTAGCAGGATGTAGAGGTGTCATGGCACAACCATTTCTTGAAGAAATTGGATTTAAAGAATTTGAACGAGAATTTGTATCACAACTTGGATTCCCATCAGAGGTGGTGCTGGGCGTAAAGAGAAATGGATTAGGATAGGAAATTTGAATGGAGCATTGATTACAAGCAGTGGATTATGGGAAACAGAGTAGCTATACGGTTCCAGTTCTTTGCCAATCTTTTCAAGTTTGTTTGCTCGTGGTAAAGCAATCCCTCCTGCCTGTGGTAACCGATCAATGATGCGCTAAGTCTTTTCTAATTTCTTGTCCTATGTCACTAAATTTGTGAGACTTGAAGGGGCGAAAGAGATTCTACCGATGGAGAAGCCCTCAGAAAACTGATAAAACGGAACAAAAAGGTGGGCATCCAGATTATGAAGAGGGTTGCTGGGGTCTATTTCCATAGGCTCGCGCGCCGTGATCACAAATCTCTTCAAGATGTTCAAATTCCAGACTGCAAAGAGCAAATTGATCGAAACCTATTATGAGACCTGACCTCATCTAACTGGATAAAGGGACTACCTAATGTTAGCCCTCGGTTCTCTTGTAAGGAATGATTAAAGTTTGAAAGGAGAAGATTATGAAGAATAAAATAGGAGAGATGGCAGCAAAGGTATGGAAAACTTTGGGAGAAAAAGAAGATGTAGAAATTTCAAAACTTCCTCAAATCTTGAAAGAGAAAGGGGAGATTGTTTATCAGGCTTTAGGCTGGCTGGCCCGAGAAGATAAAATAAATTACCACAGCAAGGAAAAGAAAACCTTTGTATCGCTGAGCTACGACGAACGTGAAATATTTAGGAATTCTCTTAAGACTCCTCCTAAAACAGGCCCTCAGGAGAACTCCTGAAAGCAACAACAAAAGTAGTTAAAAAAATCACACCCCTCCTATGGAAAGATAAAAAATGATTCTTTCAAACACAACTCCCTGTTGAGGAATTACCATGGTTAGAATATTAATCGTTGAAAAAAATGCCTCTTTCCGGCAATCACTCAAAGAGATCCTTCATTTGCAATTTCCTTTGATGATGATCGAGGGGGCAGCGGACGGAAATGAGGCTTTGAAAAAAGTCGATAACTTCCTTCCCAATTTGATCTTTATGGATATCTATTTACCTGGGGAAAACTGTCTTCTTCTTACACAAAAAATAAAAAAGGATCATCCCGAGATTATCATTGGCATCCTCACAAGTTATGATCTTAGGGAATACCGAAAGCTTGCATTCAAATGTGGGGTCAATTACTTTATTGCTAAGGGCTCATGGAAGGAGATTGAGACACTGGTCAAATCCATTTCATCAGATTTGGATAACCACACTTCAAACTGATTAATCTAACGAACTATGGAATCGCCAGGGAAATACCTGAAAGCAGAGAGGGAACTTCGAAACCTGTCATTGGAGGAGGTTGCTAAATCCACCAAGATAAAGGAAGACTTCCTCAAGGCAATCGAAGAAGACAGGTATGAGCATCTGCCTCATGCTGTTTATGTGAAAGGATTTCTAATTATATATGCCAGATACCTCGGCCTTGACCCTTATGAAGTTGTTCGACGACACCAGAAATATCAAGAAGATCATAGCATATCCAAGGAACAAGTGGAGTTACTACAGCAGACCTCGCTTACAAAAAAGAGAGTCAGATCGTGGTTCCTTTTTGTCCCCATCTTTGCAATCATTCTCTGTATCGCATTTTTCATATGTTATAGTTACTTTACTTCCCACAAACCCTTAAAGCGGGCTGCTTCTGTTTTGGAGGAGGAATCCACATCTGTTCCCTCTATTCCATCTCCTTTGTCAGGCCAAGGAAAAGCGGAAATTCAAATAACCCATCAAGCCGCAAAGAAGGAGATTTCAAAGTCAAAGGAGGCAGAAACCAAAGATTCTATTCCGTCAGAATCTCCCCCTTTCAAGGTTCTTGATGCCGGTATTGGGTCAGAAATTGAAAAAGAAGGTGGGTTTCTGGTCCTGCGAGGAAAATGTTCAGAATTCAAATGCAATAACCAGAGGGTTTACTTCTTCACAAGAATTAAGGCACAGAGAGATGGGAAGATTGTGCATGTGTGGCTCTGGAAGGGTGAGGAGATCAATAGGATAAAGATCGATGTCAAACCTCCAGCATGGTCAGTTTACAGCTATATTATCCTCCGACCCCATTGCCTCGGGGAGTGGAAAACCGAAGTAAGGGATGGAGATAATGTTCTGAGAAGCCTAAGCTTCAAGGCGACTGAAGGCTCTGACAATTAAATAAGGTGCGTTCAGTATTAAATATAAAGGGGCTATGAGATGAAGGATCTTCTCAATCTCTTCCGTTGGCAGGATAGCTTAGACATCTTAATTCTCACTTTTGTCTTTTACCGTCTTTATCTCTGGCTGAGAAGGAAAAGGGCCTTGCGGATGGTTATAGCCATTTTGGCTTTACCTTTTTGCTATGCCATTGCGCAATGGATCGATTTACCGCTCTCTGTGTGGATACTCCAGAACCTTTGGGCAGTAATTCTGCTTGTCCTGGTTGTGATCTTTCAGCAAGAGATCCGGGAAGTTTTGGGAAGGATCACCCTTCCGACGTTTCTTTTGGGAAAGCCAGAAGTGCTTCCTACGAAACGGCTTGATAAAATTGCAGAAGCTGCCTTTAACATGGCAAGAAAAGGGATTGGTGCGTTAATCGTTTTACAGAAGGGACATGATCTCGATGAGTTTATTCATGGAAAAACTCTTTTGGACTGGGAAATTAGTGAGGAAATTATCATCTCCATTTTCAACCCTCAATCGCCGTTACACGATGGGGCTGTTGTCATCCGGGGAGATCGTATCCGATATGCTACCGCCCTTCTCCCAGTCTCAAATTCCGCATCTCTCCCAAAAGAATGGGGGACCCGGCACCGTGCTGGCGTGGGGATCACTGAGGTATCCGATGCAGAATGTATTATCATTTCTGAAGAGAGGGGAGAGGTTTTATTCGCTTACAGGGGAAAAGTCGAAAAGAAAGAACGCAAGGAGGACTTGATAAAAAGTTTTTCCGAACTTTCTTCTCCTCGAGAGGAGAAAATTAGTGAGAAGAGATGGATGGGAAAACTTTTTAGTGATCTACCCACAAAGGCATTCTTTCTGTTGCTCGTGTGCCTCCTCTGGATTTCTGTTGTAGGTATTCGTAAAGGGGAGGTCAGTTTTAATCTACCTATTGAATATTATTCGATTCCCCAGAATTTAGAGATTACAGGTGAACCACTGAAAGAGATCAATGTTCGCATCAGAGGTTCGGAAAGGCTTCTTTCTTCCGTAAAGACTGATAATCTCAGAGTTCGGATCGACCTCTCTAAGGCTAACTCTGGAATGAATCAAATTTCCCTTTCCGAAACCAATATGAATGTCCCTTCTGGAATTATGGTAACGAATTTCTATCCTCGGAAAATCAGAATTCAACTCTCTCCCTCTTTCGAGCACGGTAAAAAGCCATAATTTCACCAAAATTTCCACAATAGTCTTATGGACAAAGGTAGGTGCCAGAGAAGTCAAATATAGTTTATAGAGTTAGTGGACGCGGAGGGTAGGTTATGAAAGTGTTAGAGAAAATAGTGGTAATAGTGTTAATTACCTTATTTGGTTTGCCGCCGATTTTCAAATAGCCCCTTCAGAGATTTATAAAGTGTTAGATGAAAAGGACACTATTCATTTCACTGAGGATTGTAAAACTGTGCTTGAAAAATATGCTCAAAACCCGGAAAGAGAATATTGGGAAGAACTCCCAAACGCAAATTTCCCCTTGACTCTCATTGATTGGCAAATTATCACCAAACCTAGCTCCCTCGAAAAATATTTTAATAAACATATCATTGGAACAATAAAAAATAACTCTAAAAAAGAATTTTCTGAAGTCAAGGTCCAATTCATTCTTTATAATGAAAAAGGGGGACAAATAGCCATTGTGTCTAAGGGCCATTATAAATTTAAGCCTGGTGACATTTGGAAATTTGACATACCTGTTACAGACGACATTGAGAAGGCAAAGTTGAAGGGACTTTATATTCTTACAAAAGGACTTAAAGAACATAAGGAATGAAGAAAAGGGGAGAAGATTCAATCCCCCATAATCCTCAATCGTCATCCTGAACTCGTTTCAGGATCTATGGTTACGGAGGAGCAGAGATGCTGAAAAAATTTCAACATAACAGGGATATTCTTAACGTTTCGGGATTTGATTACGGATTATGGTACCCCCATTTGCCCCATATATCATTTGATTTCTTTTGGAAAGATATATTATGATGAGAAGATTAAAGTTGTGAGAATCTCCTCCTTTTGAGGAGTCAGAGTTACCCTTAAGGAGAGTCTGAATGGATCAAGAAAAGCTTCTCTACTTTAAAGGTCTGCTCGAGGGAATGCTCCATGACCTGCTGGTGGAAGCTGGAAAGACATGTAGCGACATGCGCCAAGACGCTAAGGGGGACTTCCCTGACCCAACAGACCGAGCCTCTTTGGAATCGGACCGGAATTTCCTTTTGAGAATTAAGGACCGTGAAAGAAAGTTGATCATGAAAGTCAAAGAGGCGATGGATCGGATTGATAATGGAACGTTTGGGATTTGCGAGTCCTGTGGAAGGCCTATTTCTGAAAAGAGGCTGATGGCCAGACCGGTCACCACGCTGTGCATCGAATGCAAAACCGAAGGAGAGAATCAAGAGCGGTTGGAGAGGCTAAGAGGGACAAAGTTTAAAAAAAGTTTCCCTTCTTAGGAATGAGTTCCCTTCGAAGAAAAGCCCCCTATGCCCGAACTGAGAAAAGACCCCATTCATGGAAGATGGGTGATCATTTCCACAGAGAGGAGTCGAAGACCCTCTGATTTTGTGCCAGAGGAACGAAGACCCATCGGTGGATTCTGCCCCCTCTGTGAAGGCAATGAAGATAGAACTCCTCCTGAGATCGTTGCCTTTCGAGACAATGGAACCCCTCCTAACACTCCTGGTTGGACCCTTCGCGTTGTCCCCAATAAGTTCCCCGCCCTCAGAATAGAAGGAGAATTGGACCGAGAAGGTGAAGGGATTTACGATAAGATGAATGGAATTGGTGCCCATGAAGTGGTGATCGAAACGCCTCGGCATGAAGAGACCTTGACCACTTTGCCGCTTAAAGATGTCAATAACGTTCTATTGGCCTACCGCGAGCGGATCATCGATCTGAGGCGTGACCAGCGGCTTCGATACGTCCTCGTCTTCAAAAACCATGGCGTCGCAGCGGGGGCCTCTTTGGAACATTCCCATTCTCAAATCATCGCCCTTCCCATCGTGCCGAAAAGAGTGAGCGAAGAGATTGAAGGAGCCAAAACCTATTTCAATTATAAAGACCGGTGTGTCTTCTGTGATATCATTCGGCAAGAGCTCCAGCAGAAACGCCGAATCATCACCGAAAACAAATCCTTCGTCTCCATCGCCCCCTTTGCATCACGATTTCCATTTGAAACATGGATTCTTCCCAAAACCCATCATCCCAGTTTCGAGCACACGGAATCCTCCCAATATGAACAGGCAGCTCAGATCCTCTCTGATACCCTCCAGAGAATAAATCGGGTGCTCGCTGATCCTCCTTATAACTATGTCATCCATACCTCTTCTTTCCCCGAGGTGGACGCTGAGCATTATCATTGGCACTTTGAAATTATGCCGAAGTTGACCAAAGTGGCTGGATTCGAATGGGGGACGGGGTTTTACATCAATCCCACTCCTCCTGAGGAAGCCGCAGAGTATATGAGAGAGGTGAAGTAATTCTTTATGTCCGATTCACTCAATACCCATGACCTTTTGAAATCAATCATTCAGCTTTCCACCTCATCTAATCCCATTCAAGTCAAATTGGATCGAATGCTTCAATCTATCTCAGGGGCTTTTCAATCGGATCGTTGCCTTCTTCTGAAACCTGAAAAAATCATTAAAAATGGATTTCTTTCCCGTCTGGTCTCAGAAAAAAAACCTTTATGGGTAGAGGAAGGGTTATTCTTTCAGAAAGAGAATGTCCTTCCAGAAGAGGAAGATCTCCTTTGTCCAACCTTTGCCTGCATCCCCTTGTATGATGAGACCTCCTCCCAAGGAATTCTTTACATTGGCTTCTCAAAAAAACATAAATTTTCTCCTCAAGAGGTCGATCTCCTTCTCCTGATTGCGAAGGAGATAGAAGCGGCGATTCGAAACGACCGTCTCTTCCGAAAGTCAGAGCAGACCATTTCTGAATTGACCGCTCTCTATGAAATGGGAAAAGCAGTGACCTCTACATTGAGACTGGAAAATCTCTTTGAATTAATCGTCGCAACCGGCTTAAAAATTTTGAAAGCCAAGGGAGGGGTGCTAAGAGTCGAGGACAGAAGGACTGGGGAGTTGGACGTCAAATGGAGTGTGGGAGATTATCATCAAAATCCTTTCGATGAGAAGATAGCGCGAAGAGTCTTCCATACCCAAACCCCTCTCTCCTTCAACCACTCTGGTGAAGAGAGACTTTCCCTTTCTGTTCTCTGCGCTCCCTTTTCTTCAAAGGGAAGAACTTTGGGGACCCTGGCTTTTTATGATAAGGATTCTGATTCTTCAAAATTCGATGAGAGGGATTTTCAATTATTATTGATGATGGCGAACCAGATGTCCTGCGCCATTGAAAATGCATTGATTCACTATGAAACGTCTGAGATGGCTCAGAAGCATGAGAAAAGGGTGAAAGAGCTTTCCACCCTTTGGGAACTCAACAAGACTCTTCTGACCACGGTGAATTTCGAGCGGATCCTCCATTTAACCTTGACCGCCATCACCATCGGAGAAGGACTCAAGTTCAACCGAGCCATGCTCTTTCTGGTGAATGAGAAAGATCATATTTTAGAGGGGACCATGGCCGTGGGGCCAGATAGCGCTGAAGAGGCTGGAAGGGTTTGGGCTTCCCTCTCTCAGAGAAAGGAAATCCTTTCAGACTTGATCACCCAACTCTCTCCCGAAGGTCACTCCGCCTTAAACGCCATTGTCAAAGGAATTCAGATCCCATTGGAACAGGAACAGTGCATCCTTTCGCGGACCGTTCTCGAGGGGAGGCCATTTAATACTCAATTCCCTCAATTGAAAGAAGGATGGCTACAAATCCGATGTGAAAGAGGTTGCCACTTAGGTTCTGAGGTGGGATGCT
>Ga0315282_10012912_pt1 | contig 12692 bp, 8 predicted proteins | sample YL17G07_20_MG_FD_203693 | JGI IMG/M metagenome (GOLD analysis project Ga0315282, IMG submission 203693) | Sediment microbial communities from Yellowstone Lake, YNP, Wyoming, USA - YL17G07_20 | ecosystem: Environmental > Aquatic > Freshwater > Lake > Sediment | place: USA: Wyoming | collected... | reverse complement strand
AAGGCTCGCACGGACTCCGGAAAGACCATGTCATAGCAGATCAACAGACCCACCCAACCCAGGTCGGGGGTTTTAAACACGGGGAAGCTCGTTCCCCGCACCCGGTCAGATTCGTTGACCGTAGGCTGCACCTTGTAATAGCGGCCAATTTCCCGTCCGTCGCGGCCCAGGAAGAACGCGGTGTTGCGATAAGTGCCGTCCGGTTCGGCGGTGTCGTTGCAACAGACTAGATACATCCGGTGCGATGCCGCCGCCTTCCCCAACCGTTCCAGCATCCGGCCCACTGCCTCGGGCAGCACCTGCTTTATCAGTGGCTTATTGCCAACCTCCCAATGCAGGATCCCCAGCGTATCCTCAGGCAGCGCCAGAACATCGCAACCCGCTTTCCCGGCCTGGTGCACTAAATTCGCCAATCCTCCCAACGTCGTATCCACCTCGGCCAAGGCCTCTTGAGGCTTCAATCGCCAGTTGATATTTCGCGTCGCCGGCTGAGCGGTGCAAATGCGAACAAGCTTTTTCCCTGCGGCTTGGGGCGGCGGAGCCATGCGGGCTGCGCAGCTTGCGATACCCATCGCCAGCAGCAGGACGATCTGAACGTAAGCTCTCACGACCCGTTTCATTTCCAACCTCCCCGGCGGTTGCGTCACGAACCCGCCCCCTATCTCGAAAACCTTACGACGCCGTCGGCTGGCGCCGGCCCAGCAAACACGGCGAAGTCTCCCGTGGCATCCTCGCGCACAAACCCCGGCGTGTCGCAACGATACGCTTGTCCCGCCGTGTCGATGTGGAGTTCTACGGGTGAACCTGGCGCCGCCTGGACCTTCAACTCCAGTTTTCGACCGGACTTCGTTGCCGACACCTCGTCGGCCCCGGTGAAGTACTCGACCCTTGCCCCCTTCTGCTCAGGCTCGATCAGCAGGATCAAGGGTTCCGCCCCGTTCAGCATCACAGGGATCTGAGTAAGATCGGCAAAGCTGTAGGGGCCGCCCGGAAGATATCGGTTGTGTCGCAGATCGACGACGCGAAAGTGATTGCCCTCTTCCAGGCCGAGTTGAGCGGGGGCAAGAATGCGAAGTTTGTCCTGGCGCGCTCCGGTTCCGCCCAAAGCTCCGACCACCGCGAGCAGGCGACCGTCTCGGCTAAAGACGTTCACGACCGATCCGGGTTGGTCCATGGCTACCACCTCAGGTTGGTCGAGGCTTGAAAACTTCCGGGAACTATTCAGCCCGAAGAAGCGCCAGTAACCCCAGGTCTCCCGCGCCAGTGCAAGTTGGGGCCGGGTAGACGTCCTCCACTCTTCCAGCGTCCTCGGCTCACGCACTGAGAACGGGATCATGAGCGTGGTAAGAAGGTTGATCATCGCCTGGGCGTCCTGGTTGGACCGCCACATTCCGATTGTTTGGACGCCCTGTCCCCAGCCGTTCCAGCTTGTCGCCAGCGTCGCTTCGGTCATCTCGCGCGGATCATTGTTTTCGCCGTTCAGCCGGATGTCAAACCACGGAACTACGCCGGAGAAGAGCAGCATGTTGGCGTTCATGAGCATGACGCCCTTGCCGCTACTGTGTCGCGCCACCACCCGGCGGGCGCGTTTCGCGAAATCATGGTAGCCCTCGGTGGAGAAACTGCCGAGATAACCGCCGCAGCCATGGCGGGAGTTATTACAAAACCGGATGTTGATCCATTGGTCAACGTAGAGCCCATCGAAATCGAACTGCGTGAGCAATTCATCCCATTGCTTCTCGAGGTATTCTCTCCAGCCTTGAGCGTTGTAGCACATGAGCGTGGTTTCGTTCGCGTACTCGATGCCCGCGGAGGCCATCCATTCTGCGGCATGCTGCTGGTAGCCGGGCGCGCTGAAATTGAAATCGGCAAACGTGACATAGGGGATCACTTTGATTCCGTAATGATGCGCGGTCTCAATAAAGTGCCGGATCTTCTCGGGCTGGAGCGGCCGCGCGTAGTCTCCGGACCAATAGTTCGCCCCTCCCACGATAAGGTTGACGCCCATCTGAGCCCATAGTCTTACTTCGTCGTCACTCGGCGGCTCCCAAGCTTTCTGGGTGCCGCGCCAGCGCGTCATGACGATCTGATGCGGTCCAGGCCAGACCAGGCGGGTGCTGTTCAGGTCGTCTCTGGGCGGCTTGGCCGGAGTCATCTGAACCCAGAACGCGCGTCTTCGGACATCACTCGGATTGAACGGGTAGGTGGCGTTGCGGATGTCGAACTCCTCGAGTTCGAGCGCGCGCTCGCGCTTGTAAAGCTGCGTGAAGATGTTGGCCTTACCGCGCGAATCCCAGCCGCTCAGGACGCGGCCGTCCTTCGTCTCGACAGCTCCCGTGTCCACCTCCTTTCCGTTTTCGAGCAGGACGCTGGAATCGCGGTAACCGCTCCAGCGGTCCCCGAAGTCTTGCTTCGAGAACTCGATGCCGCTGACACGATTCGCCAGGTGAAAGAAGGCATTCCAATTGGACTCGAATACAGGTTGATCCGCTCCAATCTGCGTGATGGTCACGGTCGGCTCCGGAAGCACTTCGGGCGGCTCCCCCTTTGGCTCACTCACTTTCGTGAGGTACTGGACGGAGTCCTTGGCGAGGAAGGCATGGTTGAAGCAGTTCCAACGAAGCTGCACGGGCTTCGCGGTGGTCAGGCTGACGGTGACCTTGGTGAAGCCATCCACGTCGAACAAGTAATCGATCTGCCAGGAAAGCCCCGTGTCGAGATACCTTCCGGAGGCGTGGACGTTGGCAGTCTCCGGGCCGGAGTTCAGCAGTAGCGTTTGGATCCCTGAACCTCTCGCCGCTTCGAAGCGGCGTGCATCCGTCAGCTCGCCGGACCACAAGAGCGGCCTCATCTCGACGGCCTTCTCGTACCCGAACCGCGGCCGGTCTTTTCCGCCCTCGCGCCGCGCCCCCGGGTCGTCTTCAGGCATCAGGCCGACGTAGGGATTGGGAAACGATGTCCCGGCAGCCACAAACTCAGTATGCAGCGCCTTGGCCGAGACGAGCTGGCCGGTCGAGCGATCGATAACGTACTGGAATGTCCCGCCGGTTACAGTGATGGTTTTCGATGTCTCGACCGTTTTGAGCGGCTGGAAAATTCCGTAGACTTTCCCGTCGTATATGTCTTCCTGGACACCGAAGAGGGGCGCCGCCAGCGCGGCGGCGAGTGCAAAAAGCAGCAGCCTATTCATCATGTATCCACCCTGGCAGTGTGATCGCCAGGCATTATAGCACCGCTTGTTTAGCCGCGTTCTTTCTACTCCCCGACTCAAAACGGCGGAGCGTGGTGACAAATCCAAGCTGGCGAACCAAAACCAGCTTGCCAGAAGGGGAGCAGGGAGAGTAAAACAACTTCGAGGGACGCATACATCCCGACCGAAAAGGAATTCGCCCTTGCTGCTAACACACGCTGACTGCAAGAAAATCCATGCAGCGGCCCTCGAGGTCCTGAGCGATTTGGGCGTTCGGGTCGACGATCCGGAAATAATCCGCCTGATGCAAGAGGCGGGCGCCACGGTGGACAGCGAGAACCGCGTTCACATTCCCGCCCGCTTGGTGGAATGGGCTGGCCGGCAGGCTCCCCGTCAAGTCAAGATTGCTGACCGCAACGGTCACCTCTGGCAACTGGGCCCGGAAGGCGGAACGCTGGTTCTGACAGGGAACGCGCTTTACATCACGCGAGGCCGGGTGCGCAGCGATTTGTGCGCGGAAGATTTGGCCGAACTGGCGCAGGTCGCCGATGCCTGCCCGAACATTCACGGCATGGTGGGAACTTCCCTCGCCGACTATCCCCCCACCAGCCGCGATTTCGTGGGCTTTCGCATCATGGCGGAATTCACGGGCAAGCATTTGCGCCCGTGCATCTACACTCCGGCGGGCGCCGGCACGGTGATGGAGATGGCCCAGGTTCTCCTGGACGGCGCAACTCTGCGCGAGCGCCCCATCGTCAGCACAGGGTTTAGCATCATAAGTCCCTTGCACTGGACGGCCCTGGCGCTGGCTGTTTTCAAGGAGACGGCGGGCCTGGGAGTGCCTGTGATGATCAACTCTGAGCCTCTGGCGGGCGCCACCGCGCCGGTCACCCTGGCCGGTTGCCTGGTGATAGGCGACGCCGATGCCCTGAGCGGACTGGTCATCAATCAGTTGCTCGAACCCGGCCGGCCATGCTTTTACAACGTGGGGTTCGCCCATGTGTTCGAGATGTCCGCGGGCCTGGCGCTGACGGGCGCGCCGGAGAACGCCCTCCTGCAAGCGGCGGGGGCCGACATGGCGCGATTCCACGGCCTCCCGTGCGCATCCTGGATGTCCACGGAATCGCTCTGCGCTGACTCGCAAGCAGCCTTCGAAAAAATGATCGGCGGCATGGCCCACGCGGCCGCAGGCGTCAACTTCATTTGGGGAGCCGGCAACCTGGAATCCACCTTGGCAATGTCGTGCGAGGCGTTGGTGACCGATGACGAAATTGCCGGTTATTTCCTCCGTTATCAGAAGGGATTTCCGGTGGACGATGAGGGGTTGGCTCTTGAGGATATTCGAGAAGCAGGCGGGTCCGGAGACTTTCTGAATTCGCCGCACACCCTGAAACATTTTCGCCAAGTCCTGAGCCGGACGCAATTGGCCGTGCGCGCGCGGCGCGGCGACTGGGAGGCGAATGGTTCGCGCACCTTCGAGGAATCGGCAGCGCTGAGGGTGCGCGACATCCTCGCGCAGGAGCCCAAGCAATACCTGGACCCGCACCAGCGAGCCGAACTGGAGCGGCTGGAACGATCGGCAATGGGAACAGGAGAGGCGGCATGTCGAAAATCTGGAGACGCGATTTCTTGAAAGCCTGCGGTGTAGGGGCAGCATCGCTTCGGGGCGCGGGTTCAAGCCCTCCTCTCGAGGCGGAGGAAGCCAGAACCCCCATTCCTCCTCGACCATTGAGCGGGAGGGTGAAGTTGCACCACGGCAAGCCCACCCTGTTCATTAGTGATAAACCGGTTTATGCGATGCTTTATGCTCTTACAGATGCCCCTGGCGGACGGTGGACCTGGGAAGAAGTTCCTCAGAGCAATCTCAGAGCGTTTGCTGATTGCGGAATCAAGGTCTTTCAGATCGACCTCTTCCTTGAACATGTCTGGATGCCGGACGGATCGCTTTCCATGGATTTGGCCGCGAAACAACTCCGCGGCGTGCTCGAGGCGCGTCCCGACGCGGCGGTGATTATACGCTTCCATGTGAATGCCCCCGCGTGGTGGAACGAGAAGTACCCCGAGGAAGGTGTCCGTTTCGCGGACGGCCCTGTCGAAGACCACGATTCCAGGGGGATACTGCGCCAGGTCATCGAGCACGACCTGGACCGCTCGCCTCGCAACAGTCTGGCTTCCGCGAAGTGGCGAAGGGAAGCTACCGAGAAGCTGGTCGAATTCTGCCAGCGGCTCGCGGCGATGCCCGAGGGCAACGCGGTCGCAGGCATCCAGGTCGCTTGTGGGGTCTACGGGGAATGGCACTATTGGGGATTCATCGAGCACGACCCCGATACAGGTCCATGCATGACAGCTTACTTTCGCCAATGGCTTCGCGCAAAGTACGGCACAGATCAGGCTCTGCAAAAGGCTTGGAACAACCCGGGCGCGGCTTGTGCGTCGGCTTCCGTTCCGGATACGGCGGAGCGGGCGCACACTGAAGCGGGAATCTTCCGTGATCCGGAAAAAGAGCGGAGGGTTTCTGACTACTATGAATGCCAACATCAGGTGGTCGCCGAAGACATCATTCATTTTTGCAAAACGGTGAAGGAAAGTTGGCCGCGACCGATTGTGACTGGAACTTTCTACGGCTATTTGTTCTGCTTGTTTTCCCGGCAAGCCGCGGGTGGTCATCTGCAAGTGCAGCGCGTTCTGAATTCCCCTTACGTTGACTATCTGAGCGCGCCCCAGGCCTATGGCGAGATCTACCGCGCCATGGGCAACAGCGGGCAATCGCGCGGGCTTGTCGAGTCCGCCAGCTTGCACGGCAAACTCTGGTTGGATGAGATGGATGAGGATCCCGGTCTCAGCTCCAGAACTTGGGAAGGTCCCAAAGCGCCCGTGTCGGACGCCATTGCAATCCTGCGGCGGAACGTGCTCGAGTCCTACACTCGCGGACAGGGTCTGTGGTTCTACGACTTCGGCCCGGCCTACACCCGTAAGGGATGGTGGGATCACCCCGCCCTCCTGAAAGAGGTGCGGCAACTTCATGCCCTTTTGGCTTCCTATGCAGATAAGCCTTATCGCTCCGAGGCTGACGTATTGCTGGTCTTTGATACGGATTGCTTCTACTACCTGGGCGCCGATGCGAAGGCGGATCCGCTCACTGACTACTGTGCCGTGAACGAGCTTTCCGCGGCAGCCTTCCACAGCGGCGCCGCGCTTAGCACGGTCCACCTGGGAGACCTGAAGCTTGTCGACTGGAAGAGGTATCACACCGTCGTCTTTGTCAATACCTTCCTGCTCACGGCCGAGCAGAAGAAGTTCATTCGCGAACGTGTCGCCCGCGATGGTCGCCACCTGGTCTGGATGTACGCTCCGGGCTATACCGACGGGCAGAAGCTGAGCTCGCAATATGTGTCTGAAGTGGTGGGGATGAAGTTGCGCAAAATCGTCAGGTCAATCCCCCCGGCAATCGACGTGGCGTACGCTGACGCTCCACGGCTTCAGTACGGAATGCAGACGCCTGTCGATCCGTATTTTATGATTGCTGATGAATCGGTGACGGAAATCGGAAACATCGAGAACACGGGCCTGGTGGCGTTGGCTTCGAGGAAACTTGATGCAAGCACTTCCTGGTTCTCGAGTGTGCCCATCACTCACCCGGACCTGTGGAGGTACATCTTTCGCAAGAGCGGCGCGCACATCTATAGCGATCACGACGACGTCATCCATTGCGGTGGAGGAATTCTCTGCGTGCACACGAAAGCGGGGGGCAAGAGAAAAATCTCTTTGCCCAATGCCAAGACCATTGAGCCCGAATTGCGACCTAGATCCACCACTCTTTTTGATGTCGGAACGGGGACGAGATTGCTGGCTTAGTAGGTTTTCAATCTGTATGAGCTAAGTGGTTTTGTTTTCAATAATATTCCCGTTTTTGGCGCGTAACTGCCTTTGTTTTCTAGAACATTACCGCCTTGCTGCGGAACTTCGAAAGCCGATCCTTTGTTTTCATAGACATTCCCACTTCGTTCCTTCACTTTTGAAGAATTCTTCTTCCCTTTCACCCCTGATAACGGACTCATTGTCGGGAAAAAAGGAAGGTTTCCGACCTCTTGGCTTTGCGCCCGGTGTTTTCCAGCCACGAGCAGAGTTCGCGGCAGCATTCCCGTACAGTCATCTCCGGAGGCCCTGACCCCTTTCACCGCTTCAAGCCACTATTCTAGCCTATTCTTTCCGTTTGTCAAGAGACAGGGTGTCCATCCAGGGCTACAGTTTGAGTGTAGCCCCGACCCCGCTCTGCGGGGCCGGCAAATGGCCGGCTGGCGCAGAAAGCCGAGCCGCAGAGCTTCGCTCTGCGCCCGCCAGCGTGATGAGCGAAAAGCCGCAGACCTTGAAAAGCAGGTGTGTGCCTGCTCCGCAGCGCATTCGCTCCGTTGCTCCGGACGCCCGTCTCGTGTTATAACGTTGTTATACAGAGGAGGCTGTCATGATTACGGAGATCCGGCGCATAGGAAACTCACGGGGAATCATTATTCCCAAGCCTATGTTGAAGGAGGCAGGGTTGGACAAGGAGGCTGAAATCGTCCTGGAGCGCGGCGCCGTCGTGCTTCGCAGGCCCCGGCGCAACCCCCGCCAAGGCTGGGCGGAAGCCAGCCGCAGAATTGCGGAGGCCGGGGATGACAAGCTGATTTGGCCGGAGTTTGCGAACCGGGATGACGGAGACCTGAAGTGGTAATGCGGGGAGAGGTATGGCTGGTGACGCTCGATCCCACCGTGGGCAGTGAAATCCGGAAGACCCGACCCTGCGTGATCATTTCGCCGCCCGAAATGCACGACTACCTGCACACGGTCATCGTGGCGCCCATGACCACCGGAGCGCAGCCCGCGCCTTATCGCATCGCCACGACGTTCCAGGGAAAGCAGGGGCTCATCCTGCTGGACCAACTCCGAACCCTCGATAAGGCCCGGTTGGTCAAAAGGCTCGGGAAGATTACCTCGCCAACCTTGGCCCTGACGCTCAAAACCCTGCAAAGGTTTTTTGCCTGAGACCGCTCCGTCTACATGGGGATGACTGATACGCCCTGTGGAAGCAGGTGGCGCGGACCTGTCCGTCAACTTACGGAGAGGTCCGCGGTTCTTGACGTCGGTCGTCGCACCAAAGCCGCACACCTTGAAAGGCAGGTCTGAGCTACTGCTGAGATGTTGCCCCGCCTATGCATCGCATATACAATTGAGTGTGCCATGTCCGCGGGTGGCGCCGACACGGCTGTTTATGTCACCGAGCCCCTGAGGGCGCATACATACAAACCGATGTATGCGCCAGCCGTGCAGCCCACTCAAGGCAGAGCTTCGCGCTGCGCCAGCCCTCGGGCCGACGCATCTTTGAGACGACACTCGCCCCCATCTTCGACCAAACAGGAAAATGCACGCAGATCGTTGGCGTGTCACATGACGCGACAGCCCGTAAACAAGCGGAAGACGCCCTGCGCCAGCTTTCCGGCCGGCTGCTCAAAGTGCAAGATGAAGAGCGGCGCCGCCTGGCCCGCCAACTCCACGATACACTGGGGCAGAACTTGGCTGCTTTGGAAGCGAAGCTTGCCATCCTGGAGCAGTCGGGGGCCAGGCTCAACCGCCGCGCGCGGGAAGCTCTCTCGCAGAGTCATTCGCTCGCCGGTCGGCCCAACTGGAAAGTAGTTGCGGAGGCATGCAATGGCCGCGACGCAGTGGAAAAAGTGAAACACGTGAAGCCGGATGTGGCGGTCCTTGACATCGGGATGCCAGAACTAAATGGGCTGGAAGCAACCTGCCAATTCCTCCATGCGGCGCCGGGAACAGAAGTGCTTATCCTCACGCTTCATGAGTCCGAGGACCTCTTGCGTGAAGTTGTGCAGGTCGGGGCGCATGGTTACGTATTGAAATCTGACACCGGCCGCGACCTGGTGGCCGCGGTAGGGGCCCTGGTTCAACACAAACCTCTCTTTGCGCCCAGGGTATTACAAATGCTTCCAAAAGGCTGGCTGTCGGAGGGCGATCTGAAGGTTAAGACGCCAGCATCGCGTCGCCGCTTGACACCGCGAGAGCGCGAGGTCGTACGGCTTCTGGCGGAGGGCAAGAGCAACAAAGAGGTTGCCGTGGCCTTGGGCATTTCCATTAGGACCGCAGAAACCCACCGGAGCAACATCATGCACAAACTCCACTTACACAATGTCACCGAGTTAATGCATTACGCTTTCCGCAACAATATTGCTGGGGTCTAGTCCGAGTGTAGCGCCGACCTTTAGGTCGGCAAGTGCTGACCTGAAGGTCATCGCTACGAGAGAAATTAGGACAGTACCGCAAATCGAGCGCTGCGTTGACTTCCCTGCAAGTTTTCGCATAGGATGCCGCTGCTACAACATCCGCAGAGGCTACATGGTGATGATGGGTATCCGCAGGCTGTGGAGTGTTGCACGGTCGGGGCGCATGGTCCGTCAGGCGACGGACGCCCCAACAGGAGGGAGAGAACAAGAATGCGCAGGCTGCTTGGAAGTGCTGCAATCGTTGTGATCACCTTTTCCGCCGTTCCACTCGTTGCGCAAAGGTGCCCGCCGGGTGACGAGCAGTGCCGCAAGGCTGAGGAACTCCGGGATTACATTAGGGCGAACTACACCAAGTACGAATACATGGCGCCGATGCGCGATGGGGTTCGTCTCTTTGTCTCCGTTTACGCTCCGAAAGACAGTTCCAAGACATACCCCATCTGGATGCTTCGCACCCCCTATACGGTGGCGCCCTACGGTGTGGACAACTATCGCAGCTCTCTCGGCCCCTCGGAGTTTTTCGCGCGCGATGGGTACATCTTCGCTTACTGCGATGTGCGCGGGAAGGGCAAATCGGAAGGCACGTTCGTGCACGTCCGGCCTTACATTCCAGACAAGACGAGAAAGAATCAGGCGGATGAGGCCAGCGACACCTACGATACGATCGAGTTCCTGCTGAAAACCATTCCCAACCACAACGGCCGGGTGGGCGTCTCCGGCATCTCCTATCCCGGCTTTTACGCCACCATGGCGGCGCTGAGCGGACATCCGGCGCTGAAGGCGGTTTCGCCGCAGGCCCCGGTCACCGAGTGGTTTATCGGTGACGATTTCCGGCATAACGGCACCTTCTTTCTGGCGCACACCTTTGGTTTCTTCTCTCGCTTTGGGGCGCCGCAGCCGGGAGAAAACGAAGTGGCCGGCCCCCGCTTCGATTTCGGTACCCCGGACGGCTACGATTTCTTCTTGCGCATGGGGCCGCTGGGCTACGCTGACCAGAAGTTTTTCAAAGGCAAGATCGAATGGTGGCGAGATGCCGTCTCGCACGACACCTACACGGACTTTTGGAAATCCCGCGACCCGCTACCGTACCTGAAGAACATTAAAGCCGCCATGATGACGGTGGGCGGCTGGTTTGACGCCGAAGACGTTTACGGGCCGCCCCACACGTATGAAGCCATCCGCAAGCAGAGTCCCGGCACGGTAAACATTCTGGTTGAAGGCCCCTGGTCACATGGACAGTGGGGTGGAGACCCCGGCGAGTTTCTTGGCGACGTGCACTTCGGTCAGAAGACGGGCAGCTACTTTCGCGAGGACATCGAGTTTCCATTCTTCCAGCGCTATCTCAAAGACAAAGGGGAGGAGAAGCTTTCCGGCGTCTACGTTTTTGAAACCGGGCGTAACGAGTGGCACCATCTCGATAGTTGGCCGCCCCAGAATGTTGTGAAGAAGATGTACTATTTCCAGAATGCGGGGAAGCTTTCACTCGAGCCCCCGGCGGCTTCCGGCGAGGCATTTGACGAGTACGTCAGCGATCCGGCTAAACCCGTCCCGCACATCTCCTGGACCAGCACGGCGATGACCTACGAGTACATGACCGGCGACCAGCGCTTTGCCGCATCCCGGACCGATGTGCTGGTTTACCAGACTGAGCCGCTCGATGAAGAGGTGACGGTGGCCGGGCCGTTGACCGCGAGCCTGTTCGTCTCCACCAGCGGCACCGACAGCGACTGGGTGGTGAAGCTGATCGATGTTTATCCCGGCAATTATCCCGACCCCGACCCCAACCCCAAAGGAGTGCGCATGGGCGGCTACGAGCAGCTTGTTCGCGGCGAGCCCTTTCGGGGGAAATTCCGAAAGAGTTTTGAGAAGCCCGTGCCTTTCGAGCCCGGCAAGCCGGACGAAGTCGAGTTTCAGCTTCCGGGCGTTTTCCATGCCTTCCGCCGTGGCCATCGCATCATGGTGCAAGTGCAAAGCTCGTGGTTCCCGCTCGTGGACCGCAACCCGCAGAAATTCATGAAGATTGATGAGGCGCGGCCCTCCGACTTTCAGAAGGCTACCCAAAGGGTGTACCGGTCGGCGAAGCTGGCCTCGGGCATTACGGTGGAGGTCATGCCATCCGCAGCCGGTTCTTCGCCGCAGTGATGAGGCTCCATGCCTGTGAGTGACACGCCGCGCGATTGGCGGGTCGGCTGTTGCGGATTCCCCATCAGCTTGCGCCGCTATGCCGAAGAGTTTTCGGTGGTCGAGGTGCAGCAGACCTTTTACCAGCCTCCCCGCTTCGCACTCTCGAGAAGTGGCGGAGCGCGGCGCCGGCTGGCTTTGAATTCACTCTGAAGGCTTGGCAACTTATCACCCACGAGGCCGCTAGTCCCACTTACCGGCGCCTGCATGAGGAACTTAGCCAGCAGCAACGGCGCGAAGTTGGCGCCTTTCGCCTGAATGCAACGGTCATGTACGCCTGGCGACGCACGCTCGAGTGCGCGCGTGCCCTGAGCTGCCGCTGTGTCCTCTTTCAATGTCCCGCCCGGTTTGGACCCACCCCGACAAACAAAGGGAATCTGCGCAACTTCTTCCGCGAAATCAAGCCTGATCTCCTATCCTCGAGCGGGACTGGGTTACTCACGTGCGTCTGGGAGCCGCGCGGCGAGTGGGAAGCCGAAGAAGTGCGGGAGCTCTGCGAAGAGCTGGGTCTTGTCCACGGCGTTGACCCATTCCACCAAAGCCCCCTGGCCGGTTCTTTCTCCTATTTTCGACTCCACGGGCGGACGGGATATCGTTACCGGTACAGCGATCAGGATCTGGAGCTATTGCGTGAGATGGCGGGAAAACACGCCGCGTGTTACGTGCTGTTCAACAACGTCTCTATGCTCGAGGACGCGCGAAGGTTTCAGCGGCTCGCTGGCTCAGAATAGCGTGTAGCGCGGACCTCCGTTTTTGAGGTCCGCGGCTCTTTTGAAGCAGTGGCTAGTGGTTCGTGGTGGGTTGCTAGAGGATAACGCGGACTGAACACGCGCACCGAAGTTAAAAGGGGCCCTTTCCTTGGGGAGAGGGCAGCCCGCGACCGGCGTCTTCACCAGTCCGTCAGCTAACGCAGTCGGGTGAGAGGTCAGTTGCGGGCCCCAAAAAGCTGCGGACCTCAAAACCGCAGCTCCGCGCTACGCACTTTCAGTTGCGCCGGATTCGGATTACAATCGCTCGGGAAAGTCATATTTTAGCGTGTAAGGAGA
>Ga0315282_10012911_pt1 | contig 12693 bp, 15 predicted proteins | sample YL17G07_20_MG_FD_203693 | JGI IMG/M metagenome (GOLD analysis project Ga0315282, IMG submission 203693) | Sediment microbial communities from Yellowstone Lake, YNP, Wyoming, USA - YL17G07_20 | ecosystem: Environmental > Aquatic > Freshwater > Lake > Sediment | place: USA: Wyoming | collected... | reverse complement strand
ATGAGAATGTGGTATCTGAATAAGACGAAGTATATTGAAGATACACTCAAATCGCTTGGGATGAAGGATTTGTTAAAGGAAGAGATCAAGTTTAATGTGTAGTGTATACATCCTCGCTATTCAGGTTTTAAAGGTTTTAGCATTTGTTTTATGATATCCTCCAACTGTTCGGAATATTTATCCATGTTACCTTCTCCTAAATTTTTCCATTAAGTCTCAACATCTTTCTGAAAAATCGCAATCCGGTTTGTATTTGTCCCTCCTTCATTATTGTTTACTCCCCAGATATTCGAAGTTTTTGTAAAGACCTGACTATTGATTAAAATTCCAAAACATTTAAAACCAGGAGATATGCCAAGTGGAACAATGTATTCATCTAATTTTACTTGCCCTTTTCTCACTTCACCTACTTCGAAAGCAACCCAACCACCTAGCTTAGTTATTCTATAAAGTTCTTTAAAAACATCCCTCATCACTGAGGACCATTGTTCAATAGTCCTTGACATAGTAATTTTTTTACTTATTACTGCATCATCTAGTGAATTAAACCAGCATCTCAGCCAATTATCATTCGAGTATTGAACAATGTCAAGAAACGGAGGGGATGTTACAGTTAGTTGGATGGTATCCGATGGAATTTGCTTTGTTTGTCTTGCATCTTCAGTCAAGAATACGGATTTATCTGCATATTTTTCAAGATTTTGTCTCTCTAGTTGGGTAAGATTTCTTAAAAGTTGTGATGATTTTCTAATAATTATTTTTTTAACATTTCTATATTCTGGTTTTTGATTTCTACGTTCATTAATTTTTATCTGACTTTTTTGGCTTACTGCCTGATTAGGTGGTAACGTGTAAACTGAGAAAAATCCTTTGGAATGTCCTGTTAGTCTGTTCGTCGCAATCATCCTAATCCATTCATCAATTTCATCCTCAGTTCCATTTTCTTTTCTATGTCGTAGGTATTCCCGAAGCGATACAATTTCGGCTTCTGTATCTGGATAATAAAACATCGACAAATCGATGTCCGCCTTTTTTGTATTATCAAAGGGTATTTCTTTTAGTCGTTTTTCTACATCACTTGTATATGGAGGAAATAATCTAGCTTTTGCTAAAATATTACTTAATGGATTGATATCATTTGCAACCCCGATTCGACCTTTCAATATTGCTTCGATGATGGTGGTTCCTCTTCCGCTAAACGGGTCGTAAACAATTTCACCTTCATCGGTAAGTCGTTCAATAAAAAATCCAGGAAGCTGAGGTTTAAAACAAGCCCGGTAAGATATTTCATGTATTGCTGTTGATTGTCTTTGTTTAGAAGTCCAAAATTCATTGATATATTTTTTGATTGGTATATTTTGTACATTCTCTTCGATGATTTGAGTTTTTTTATTCTCAAACTCAAAATTCGAAAGAAATGAATGAAACTCTTCCCAAGTATGTTTCTGCTTTTTTGTTATAACATACATTCCTAAATCAAGCTGTTTAAACTCCCGCATTCGTATTGACAATAGAACCGCTTTTTATAATTCTTATTGTTGTTAGTAATTTCCTAAAAATTGCTCTGAATTCAGGGGTATTTGTATTCATTATTCCCCTTCACTATAAAGGAAATCACGCAGTTCTTTATAAAGAGGTATATATGAAGAATATCGTTAATCTATAACTAGAAATTTGGTGGAATGTCTTTATTTTCGATAATACAGAATTTACAATCATCACAGATCCCATCAAGGTTATCTATTTCTTCAGTACCACTGATTTTACAAATTACGTACATTATCTTCCGCTCCCCAATTGTACATTCCCCTTTGATTCTAAGATTTATCCTTATTCTTGATACGTTTTGAATAACTGTTTTTCAACTCTTCCCCTGAAACTTTAATACTATACCTTTCATCATCCTCTTTTTTAATGACTTTATCCCAGGTTTCAAGATCTGCGTTTATCCAATCCTTAATAGTTTTCAAATTTGGTATTTCTTTTGTTAATTCATCTTTATGTCTATTTCTAACCAGGTCTTGTAAATCTTTTGTAGTCCCACTTATTCTATTAATACGCTGATGATCACTACAAAGAGCTTTGTTATATCTATTCATTGAATAGTGAAACTCTTCCATTGAAATGGTCTTTTTACATTCATTGCAATAATATCGCATTTGCTCCCACCGGAAATCACCAATCTCATAACAGATATTTTATTATAAGCCTATCTTCAATAATAAAAGCATCAATCATTACTAAGTATTAAAAACTTACAATCATCACAGATCCTATCAGGATTATCTGTTTCTTCGGTGCAACAGATTTTCCAACTCACGTCTTCCCCTTCTTCTTTTCTTGCGCATACTTGAGCCCATGCTTCTTAAGGACATCATCAGCAGTACCCACAAAAAACCGTCCTTCTTTCGTATGAACCAGACCAGCAGTCGCAATATTCTTAAAATCAAGATCGTAGGTGATGATCCCCCGTATCTCAGGATGCTCGCGCGCCGCCTGTATCAACGACAGATCAGCAAGGGACGCCTGCTTGAACGTCCTTTCCGTAAAGAGTTCCTTAAGGTCTTGTTCTACCACTTTTACTTCTCCGCCCAATTCCCCACCATCCTCATGATAGCGGAAACCATCGCCCCAGGAAGGATTACTTTTTACGTAAGGGTGAAATACTGTTTCGTAACGGGATTGAGTACTTTTTTTTCTCCAACTATCTCGGCATTATACCCTGGAAAACCATACTCTCCCAACGTCGGATCAAGGATAACAGCATCTTTTCCCACTATTTCATAGGCGGTAAGCTTGTTTTTATTATAGGTACTGTAAAACGATGGTTGAAAAGAAAATAAAAAGTCAACACTCACCGTTGCCACCTGAGCTCCTTCATTGACAAGAATGATGCCACCATACGTAAACAGCTGGGGAATCGTTCCACTTGCCGTGGTAAGATTCGTTTCTTCCCATTGCGCATAGTGCGTAAAGTTCTTGATGTCACCGTCCCTCAGAGCAAAGAATTCTGTTTGTGTTGGCACAACGAACATATGCAATGGTCGATTTGATTCTATACGATAGTCGATGGTCATGTAGTCAATTAAACCAGTAAATGTTTTTCCTTCCTCTCCACCAGCATACAACATATTCAATGACGGAAGCGCGTAGGTTTGTACAAACGGCTGAGAAATAGGCTCCCCAAAGCGTTCCTCAACCTGACGGATCAATGAGTGTTCAGCGCACTCCCAGAGCTCATCGGTGTTCACATCATACGCCATTGCATACACATGATCATCGGTGAAGACAAGATATGCTGTCATGCCACTATTGTAGAGCAACGAGCAAAGTAATACAGAGAGATCTTCGCAGGTCCCCCCTTTCTTCTGTATGGTCTCCTGGAGTGTCTGCAGCGGTCTACTCCCCAGATGAGCAGCGGTACAGGTATAGTTCATGAGCGCATCCCTATACAGCGCGTTCACCTGACATTCCCTCCCATCACATCCATTGATGACGGTGGTCGCATAGGCCTGTAATGCGCTATCATTGAGCACCACCTTCTTGATATACGGTTCTGCAAGCTGAAGAAATGCATCAGGAGGAGGTTGCTCCCATCGAGTCGCATCATAGGGGAAATAGTCTGCATTATCACCCACGCCATCGCCATCAGAATCTCGCCATTCGGTCGGATCAAGAGGAAACGCATCCGCGTTGTCACCAACACCATCGCCATCGGTGTCCCGTGTCTCATTCGCATCCAGGGGGAACGCATCGGCGTTATCACCAACCCCATCACCATCAGAATCTCGTGTTTCATTCGCATCGTGGGGGAATGCATCCGTGTTGTCACCAACCCCATCGCCATCGGAGTCTTGCCATTCTGTGCTATCATCGGGGAAAGCATCAAGGGCGTCAATGTATCCATCACCATCAGTGTCTGTTTTATCAGTGCCTTTTGGCTTATTCTCTGTACATCCGCTCATCAAACCTACAGTAATCATCACTACCCCAACGAGTACAACAACAATTTTTCTCACATCACCATCTCCACTCTTAGCTATATTACATGATTTGTTTCTTTAAAAATATACCTTTTTCAATCCAAATGAGGGGTTGTGCGGAAAAACCCCACCCCCTCCTCCCACATCACAGCTTTTTTATAGATTGTATCGATAAAAGGATAGTTCGTCGCACGGAGCACTAGAGGATTTATGGAAGAAAGAATCAACGCTTCAACACTCATCCTTGCCCAGGGGGATATCACCAAGGAATCAACTGATGCAATCGTCAATGCCGCGAACACACGTCTTGCGGGAGGTGGAGGTGTTGACGGCGCTATACATCGTGCAGGCGGGCCAGCCATTCTGCAAGAATGCAGAAAAATCGGTGGCTGCCCCACAGGCTACGCAGTCATCACCACCGGCGGGAACCTCAAGGCAAAATACGTGATCCACACCGTTGGCCCCCGGTACCAAGACGGAACCAAAGGAGAAGGATCACTCCTCAAAAGCGCGTATAAAGAAAGCCTCAAACTCGCCTCGACAAAGAACATCAAAAGCATCGCGTTCCCCGCCATCAGTACAGGCGCGTACGGATATCCGCTTCATGAAGCAGCGCATATCGCCCTCCAAACAACCATCGAGTACCTCAAAGAATATCATGACATTCAACTAGTCCGATTTGTTCTGTATGATCATACCACATATGATATATTTACTCAAGAACTGAAAAAATTGATTTAATTCCCAAAAAGAATCGCACACATCCCTTTCTTTCCTAAAAAACCTCCGCGCGGTCCAAAGACACGTCAATCCCCTAAGACCGCAGTTTTTCTCAGCTTACGAATGACAAAAAGAAGGGCGGTAATTAAGATCACATATAAAATCCAAGAAGTCCAACAAAGGAAAATTAAAGGCCCAGGTGATGGTCCCCATATGAATATGGATGCCTTAAGATAATCATAGACTATTAAAAGAAGGAGAGCACCACTTAAAATGATGTGAAAAATGAAAGGTGGTAGATTCATACCGAGATCGAATCAACCCTTGATACTCCTCGTGTTATTGTATTCTGGCGATTATTCTGTCAACACTTCATCACCCAAAGTCTCATGAGTAAGAGCATAGAAATTGAAATATAGCGAATACTATTTTATACTGAAAAAGAATAAACGTCTGACATGTTCGACAGTATTGTGACCACCATAGAATTTCAATTGAGTCTGTTACTGTTTGTGGCGTTAGCAGGATACCTGATAGCATCGAGAATCAATCAATCAGCCATTGTCTGGGAAATACTAGTTGGAATCGCGATTGGTCCAAGTCTGTTAGGGTTGATAACCTATACGGAATCAGTGCAAAGTTTCGCGCAACTAGGTGCCGTTGTTCTTTTATTTGTCGTGGGCCTTGAGTTTAACATCAAGGATGTCTTTAATGTCAAATATGGCGTCATTGCATTTATTGGCGTCGTTGTGCCATGGATCGGGGGGTATCTCCTTGCGAATATTTTTGGCTTTGATTTCATCAGCTCAGTTTTCGTCGGTACTGCACTCACTGCAACAAGCGTCGCAATCACCGCAAATGTGCTCCGAGAAATGGGAAAACTTCAAACAGAATCTGCAAAGGCAATCATTGGCGCTGCAGTGATTGATGACGTGCTTGGGCTTTTGGTGCTTTCATTTTCCATGGAGGTTGCACGGAAAACCGTGTCAATTGTACCGCTTCTTATCATTATTATCGAGGCAGCGGTGTTCATGGTTCTTGGCGCATACATCGGCCATAGGTATCTTTCAAAACTCCTTGAACGATTCGATGCAACAAAACTCGCGGGGAGATACCCGGAAACCGTGTTTATCCTTGCGATGATGATCGCTTTTTTATATGCGATGATCGCGGACGGTATCGGCCTTTCCGCAATCGTAGGTTCGTTTCTCGCAGGGGTCGCGCTCACCGGCGTTATTATAAAACGCGGGAAAAATTTTAAAGAAGGAGCAGAATACCTGCAGATTATTTTCGCGTCGATATTCTTTGTCTCCCTGGGTATTCTTGCAAATTTTCATGCAGTGACGGTACAGATCCTCTGGTTCCTCATTGCGCTGACGATTGTCGCGTTTCTCACAAAAATCATCGGCTGTTACATCGGCGCACGGATCGGTCGGATGTCGCAGAGAAATTCACTTGCAGTAGGAATGGGCATGGCCCCCCGAGGAGAAGTCGCAATGATTGTCGCACTCATCGGACTCAACCTCGGCGTCATCCAGCAAAATATTTACGTCTCATTAATTCTCATGAGCCTGCTCACCACGATATTTGTACCAATTATTTTACGACATTTTATGAAAGATTGAACGTATTTCCCAGACATTCTTTTTCGTTTTCTCTCCTGGACGTTACCTATTTCAAAATGGAGAATAACACTCTCAGATTAACTCTCTGCAATATTTATCGATGAATTGATGCAGGGTGATATCGCCAAGTAACATCCCATGGTGATCAACAACAGGGAGTTGCTTCACTTTATGCTCTTTCATTTTCGCGATGACATCCCGTATGGTTTCTTCAGGGGAGGCCGTGATTGGATTTTTCGACATGATCTCTTTCGCAGTGAGAGGAACTCCAAATTGTAACGAATGAGAATCTGGTTTGTCAAAGGTTTGAAGAGAGGTAACCGGTGGGGACAACAGGGCAATCGTATCAGATTCCGTAATCACCCCGAGGATTTGTTTCGGGTCTTTACTATCAACTACCCAGACATAATCATTTTTCATCAACAGGGAAAATACCTGTTCAACAGCAGCGTTCTCGTCGACACAAGGTAAGGCAGAGGTTGTCGTCTGCATCACATCCTTTACCTTTGTCTCATAGAATTCGTGTAACGATTTTTTTGTCTTACTCATCATCCTTCACGAATGCATTCATGTTAGAATATTTAAAATCTCCGAGCACAAAATCATATGCTTTTAAATACCCATTTTTCATACAATGTACAACCATTGGGATGCTCACTCTATGCTGCTTGAAATCACCGTTGCTATTGTATTTGCTAAGATCTTGAGCACGGTATTTGAAAAAATAAAACAACCGGGAGTGATAGGGGAAATCCTTGCGGGAGTTCTCCTTGGTCCGTGCTGCATTGGGTTATTATCAGGGTCATCACTTACTATTTTGAATACGTCTTTTTTTGACTTCAAGCTTGATTTGACATCACCGGAGTTTAAAGAGATCGCCTTTATCGGTGCTGTGTTCCTCTTGTTCATTGTTGGACTTGAGACAAATCTGAATGATTTGAAACAGACGAAGAAAGCGGGACTAGGTGTTGGAATCTTTGGTATTATCACCCCGTTTCTTTTTGGATGTATGATTGGACTGGTGTTTCATTTAACTCCTATTCAGTGCATGGCCATTGGCACGATCTTTTTAGCGACGTCCACCACCATTGCCATTCGAATTCTTTCAGACATGGATTTATTAGGGTCTCGTGTTGGGTTAACGCTACGGACTGCCTTGGTGGTCAATGATGTCCTCGCTATGGTGTTTTTTGCTTTGGTATTTGGAATAGGAAACTCATTTGTTCTTCTTTTACAGATATCTGTCTTTTTCATCTTAACCATTCTTATTGGTTTTCTTATCGTTCGGTATACATTAAAGAGGAATACGAAACGTCACACGCCTATCATTGTTCTCACCAGTGGCCTCGGTATTTGTTTTTTATTCGCAGCGTTTGCTGAGAATATGGGGCTTACTGCGATTATTGGTGCGTTTATCGCAGGTATTTTTATCAAAAAAACCCCACAAGCAGGTATTATTGCAGACTACATCAAAACCATTGGGTATGCGTTTTTTGTCCCCTTGTTTTTCGTCTGGGTAGGAGCCAGCTTTAACTTTTTAGCTGTCTTTAAATCAAATCAACTCACGTCAACCCTGCTCTTCTGTGCCGCGTTTATCATCTTTGCTATGCTTGGAAATTTCCTCGGTAGTTCATTCGGAGCACGAATTTCTGGGATGAAAAAAAGAGAAGCAATGAGCATCGGTATCGGCATGATGCCTGTGATGGGCGTTGCGTTGATCATCGTATCAACCGGGATTGACCGAGGTATTTTTGGCGACCCGGGTGGGATGCTGGCGAATCAAATGAAAACAGCAACCCTGTTTCTTATCTTCACCAGTTGTCTTCTCACACCCCTGTTTCTCAAACGGAGCATGGGATCTCCCTTGCTCAAGAAAATTGGGAAAACAAAAACAAAACCAATGTTCTATCATCATCCTCACTGTCCCACCTGCAATTTCGCCTTACGACTCATCCCTGAAAAGAATGAATGGTACTGTGATTATTGTCGAAAAACCGTGATCCCTGAAAAGGCGGTACGAATTCACCGCTACAAAACAAGCGGGGTCACCGATAAACAAATGCAATACATTATCGGGGCGGTCACGATCATGATTTGTGGCCTGGCCATTCAAAATATGGTATCCAGTGATTTCACTGAGAAACTCTCTGCGTTGATAGGAATAATCATCGGAACAACCATCGGGTTTCTTACGATCAAATATTTATTCATCAAAAAACCGGGAATTTAACCTCTTTATTTCCTATCAAATAGAGACCGACGGCGATGCTGGTGAGATCAAAAGAGGTGAGTTCTTTTTTAAGGGACATTTCGTATCGATATCAAAGTAACAGTATTCAAATCTCACTAAGGTTATTCATTAAGTTATTGTATTCTATTCGTTAGATCCGTTTTTCCTTTGAACAGAGATATTAATGTTTAGAATATTTTCCAGACCTTTACTTCAGCGCTATTGTGGTGGTCAGCGTTATCGTACGCGACCACCATGAGTACATAGGGGAAAAAGAACCCTCGTTCTGACCATGTCCAATTGTACGGTGCAGTGGTATCTGTCGCTTGTAACTCGTTATCTAAGTAAAACTCGACTCTATTGATGCCTGATTGATTATCGGTTGCATTGGCGGTGACCTCTATATTTCCTACTATTACCGTCGTAAGGAATGGTATTTTAATGACAATGATGTCTGCGATATTGATATATAAAAATCCTTTTTGTGGGCAGGTGATCACGACTTGTGGAAGCGTTGTATCACTGAGAGTGAACGTCTTTGAAATGGAATCGGTTTTGCCGTCGTTATCGGTGACCGTTAAGGTGGCTGTGTAGGTTTGATACGCTGCATAGGTATGATTCACGATTTTTCCACTTCCAGAGGTTGTATCACCAAAATTCCAGTTATAGGCGGTGATCGTTCCATCGTAATCACCTGAGTCTGAGGCGTCAAATGTCACTGTTCTGTCATGGATGGTATAATCAAATGCAGCGTAGGGAGGACCATAGGGATGCAAAAGCCATGGACTATAATCAACGTTCCCGTTAATAGGGTCTCCTGTTCCACCAGGATTTCCAGAATGCCGAGGTCCTGATGCATTGCCCCACCAGTTGTTTTTCGCGTTGAGGAGTGTTATCCCTTCCCAAACCAACCCTCGGCCATTCTCATCAAAATTGTTATACTTAATTAATGTCCCTGTTGGATATCCGGTACTGCTCCCGTAGTAGCCAGTTCTTCCCCAAAAACTCATATCACAATTCGTGATTTGGTTCTCTTGGACAATCGTGTTAGAGACGAGTCCGGAGAGTCGAATACCAAAACTCGTTTGGTTCGTTGAGACACCGTTGATGATGTTCCCTTTGATGACGGCGTTGGAAATCTCTCCTTCTGAACCATTGTCCCATGCAAAATTGTCTAAGGCGATTCCTCTTTCGTATGCCTGTACATTATTTATGATGTTGTTACTGATTTCAATGTTTGTGTATTTCCCACTATCTGGAGTTCCCGTGCAGCCTAAATAGGCACTTGAAAAACCGAGACCTGTGATCTTATTGTCTGAGGGCCCGTGGGGATTAACACCAGTACCAACATCAATGATGTTATGACTGATTTTCTGCAATGTCGTGATATCCGTCCCTGCGTAGGTCATACAGTATATCGGATCAATACCCCAGCATCCTGCATCCAGGGTGTTATAACTGATCTCTGTACTCCCAATGTGTTTTTCAATAAGAAGCGCATTTGCGCCAGTCTGTGTTACAACGTTGTTTGAAAATATGAGATGTTCAAGTCCGCTATTTGTATAGAACCCATAATCCTCGTAGTCATCGGGCTCGTTTGTTCCAAAAATCTTATTATCGGAGATGTAATAGGTCGCCCCTGAAGAAGGTGATTGTGCATAGATTCCGACGTTTGTCAGCCCATCGTTCCCATCTCCACTGTTTGTAGGTCCCCCTGCATTTCTTACGGTAAATCCTTGGAAGATGACATCCCCGTTCGCGATAATGCTGACCAAACCGCAACTCGTAAGGGTTGCATTATCTCCATCGATGATGGTGGTAGCATATCCAGCACCTTCAATGGTCAATGCTTTGTTGATGGTGATTTGATCTTCATCGTATGTCCCGGGGTACACGATTATGGTGTCTCCATCGCTTGCGTTATCGATAGCGTCTTGAATGTGCGTATAATTTCCAGGCCCAGACCCTCCAACGTAAAGCGTGTTACCACGATGTGGTAGGGTAGGAGAAGTATTTCCGTTAAGGGCACCTATAGCACCTGTTCCAAAGAACAATAACGCTATGCTAAAAACTAATCCTTTTTGAATCATGCTTCCTGTCATATTAAACCTCCCTATCATCTGTTCTATTAGCAGATAATGTTATTTAAATGTTTCTAGATAAATATTATGTATAACAGTTGTTACAAAATTTTTTTTATTCAACCGGAATAAACGATGGTATATGATGTGTTTTTTTCAAAAGACGATTATTTTCTTCAGAATTTCTTTTTTTCTTCATCAGTGAACTTTGGTAATGAATGATATTCTGAGGAATGACGAACTCATTTTTGTGGTGAGTTTATCTAGAGAGGTTACTTATTTTTTAACATGCTGTGGCTTAATGTCGCACCATGGAACGTGTTGAATCGCCCCCGTACTTGCTATAGGGACATCGCTAACCCGATAGAAACAGGAATTCGTTAATTTATCTTGTGCCCTTTTCGTTTGTTGTGGATATTTTTATCCGTTGAGCACGTTCGCGTCGTAGCGTTGAAACCAAGGTACCGAGCTTACGAACGTTGTTTTTTCCAAGGGAAAACTTTTGTTTTTGCGGACATTCACGATCAAGGATAGCGCAGTGGTTGTCATTATCGTAGACCACAGGATAGAGCGTGCATCCTAGCGGTCTATCTTTGTAGATACGGCATGTTTCACCGGTATGAAACACACAACGACCTTGAGAGTTTTTCAATTGCAACCACCCGTCGCGTTCCTCTACAAAATAGGCGCGGTCATACCCCAATTTTGCTATTTTTTCTATATCCTCATATGTAAGGAGCATATTCGTTTCTCTGCAACATTGGATGCATTTTGTATCAAGACAGCGCTTCGACATGTCGACTTGTCCCATATTTCAATAGGTATTAAAACTCTATGATGCTTCGTATTTTCCTCGATAATGTTGTATCCTTCTCTTGTGGGGGGAGGAAAGGGGAAGTTGAAGAGCAAAAAAAAAGAGGTTATATCTTCAGACTCCACAACCCCCAAATAGTAATCTACTATCTTAATATAAATGTTTCTCAAAAAATCTATATTAACATCGATCAGAGATTTATGCGAAACGTTTATAACATTAAATGATATTTCGATGCTATCTCCTCCGGGCTAATGAAAGGAAAGAAAAGAACTGAAAAAAAAAGTTCATATAAAATAACTAATCATTGAGGTAGAGTATTATGGCTAAAAGTAGCAAAAAGCAAATAGACCAAGATGAAAAGAAGGTAATCGAACAATTACAACGAAATTCAAACGAAAGCATCGATAAAATAGCAAAGACCTGCGGGTTTTCGCGACAGAAAGTATGGCGAATCATCAAACGACTAGAGAGCAATAAAACCATCTGGGGATACACCGCAATACCAGATAAAGAAAAACAAGGCGTCCATCACTACATCATGCTCATAAAACGTTCAAATGAGCCTGCCAGTGACATTATCAGTGACGTCATCGACTCTTTCAAGAAATACGCGGGGAAAAACCTCGGGATCTTTGTCCAAACCGCCTGTCTGCTGCACGGTGAGTACGACGGAATACTCTGCTTTACCGCAAAAGACATCAGCGCCGCAAAACGCTTCGTCGAGTTCATCAATAAGAAATATTCATCGTACATTCACAACATCGCGCTGCTCGAAGATATCTTCTCCATAAAAATCAGCGGCATGATGAACCCGAAAGTCGACGATCTCAAAGAATTTTTCAAAGCCTCATAAGCAGCGAGGGTTTCACCCCTCCATTTTCCTTTTTTTCTCCCAATTTTTATTAATTTTTATGCGAACCACATACCATAGAAACCATGATTTCTTCTTTACAGGACACAACAAAGCTGTCCATATGAAAACGTCTATTTTTCACAGAAAATAAGAGAGGAAGAAAAAAGAAGGGGTCTAAAAAAAGTCTGGGAGGAAAAGAATGAAAAAAAATCATTTCAATTCAATTCTTTAGACCCCTCGCGAACCTGAAATATCGTACGAGTAAATAAAGGTAACTCTTCATTCCAACCTCCATCCAATAAAATACCAACAAAGCAGCATGCCTTGTTTTACCCTGGGAATAGCACTGCTGCGACGTACGTTGCCGGGGACATCTCAAGAAAC
>Ga0315282_10012910_pt1 | contig 12693 bp, 11 predicted proteins | sample YL17G07_20_MG_FD_203693 | JGI IMG/M metagenome (GOLD analysis project Ga0315282, IMG submission 203693) | Sediment microbial communities from Yellowstone Lake, YNP, Wyoming, USA - YL17G07_20 | ecosystem: Environmental > Aquatic > Freshwater > Lake > Sediment | place: USA: Wyoming | collected... | reverse complement strand
CAACACGGTGCGCAACTCCGTTTAGCACGACTGTCTGATACACCCGATCCAGCTCTTCGCCTTTTGCCTTCCAGTCGTATTCCCTAACAACGATCTCATACGCTTTCTGTCCGAGCTTTGTGCGAAGCGCCCTGCCGTTGAACAAGCGTAAGACCCCCGCTGCAAACTCTTCCGGAGTATCGGCGAATAGAGCGGACTCTCCATGCTTGAGGTTGATGCCTTCACACCCGATCGAAGTCGATACAATCGGCTTTTTCATTGCCATTGCTTCCAGTGCCTTTCCCCTGATTCCTCCACCGATCAGAAGCGGAATGATATAGACTTCAGCACGTGCCATATACGGCCGCACATCCTCCACGAATCCAGTGACAACCACATGTTCAGACGCGCGCCGCAACAATTCCTTCGACGGATAGACTCCCACCACATACAATCGCGCCGAGGGTTCCTGCAGCTGGATCCGCGGAAAAATCTCTTCGAGAAAATAGATAATCCCGTGATTGTTGGGATAGAAGCTCATCTTGCCCGTGAACACCATGGTTTTCGGTTCAGGTTCTCCTCGGTTGAACTCCAGAAAAGCCGGGTCAACTCCGTTCTGGATGACAAACATCTTCTGGTCGGGGAGATCCTTGCGAAAGACCTCATAATCCCTCTCTGTTGTAGCAATGATCGCATCAAACTTCTTGCAGACCTCGATTTCCTCCGGCTTGCCGAACTTGTAGCCAAGGTAACTCATTAGCTTCACGAAGATATTCTTAGTGTTCTTAGACGTCCTGTGGAGAAGATCGTATGTTACTTCGTGAGTATCACTGACAACGGGAATATCCTTGGGAAAGCGAAAATACCCAAACATCTGTGTGCAACAGTGTAGGATGTCAAACTTCTCTTCTCTCAACAGCTTATCAAGTTGCTCCTGCATTCTTTTTCGATACAGCTGCCGAAATGTACTCCGCCCAGTGACCAAGAGCCAAAGTTGTTCCAACCCGTTGATAATTCGCGGCCTCTTCCTATTTACAAAGCGCACGTATTTGCAGGCTTTTCCGATACTGTCAACGAATTTCTGCTTCTCTTCCTGAGTTCCATACGAGAGCACAGACACCTCATGGCGTTTGAGGTTCTCATTGAGGAATGGAAGATTCCGCTTTGTCCCACCGAGGTCTAACGGCGGTGGTAGCGGAGCATAAGGGAAAAGCATCAATATCTTCACAGGTAATGATCGCTGTTAAGAAGAATACAGGGTCTTGCCCACCCGCGCTGATTTTTTTACCATGAGTTCTTCAAGAATGATGAGAAATGCTAAAAGCATAATCGGGAGAAGCTCTCCATAAATACGTAGTTCCCAAATGTCCGCGACATATATCATTGCCAAAAAGAATGGTATGCCGACAAAGACCGATCGCCTAACAAAATGGTCATCTATCAAGCGGAAGTAAAAGATGATAGGAATTACAATGAACCCCATATTACTGAGGAAGAAAGGATACCGTTTTGGAGTCAGTAGAAATCCGATGTTGGCCCACAGCTGAGTCTCGAAAAATCCCTCACCGGGATTACTTGAATACAATTGAAAAAGGAAGTATTTGATCGCCAGCCAAAGCACTAACTGGGCTCCAGAATGGAGGAGGATGACCGTTGGTCTGCGTCGACCGATGGAGGTGAAGAGATAGACGAAAGTGAGGAAGCATATTGTCTCTCTGTTGAGCACACCAATCAAAAATACCGCGTAATACAATGGCCAATTCTGCCTATAGAGAAAAATTAGACCCAATGTGAAAAACAGGATCGCCGGCATATCGTACGGGTACCAAAACGGGGCAGTCCGAGGCAAAACATAGTTAAACGGAAGAACAAGGTATAGGGTAAATGCAAGCACAGTACTTAAAGTGTCGTTCTTCAGGAACATTGATACATAATATCGGAATGCAACAACAAGGAAAAACACCGAAATAAGCTCAATCAGTACAAAGCTGCGAGCGTGATCAATCGATAGAGCATTGGTTATCCATAGCTGAGGAGGCAGATGGATGGCAGGTAAGGGCAATCCTGTTTTTGAAATGGCGCTCACGATCCACGGAACCAAAGCTCGATATTGAAAAGGCCTTGCAGCAGATCCCTCCAACAAGGAGGAGAGAGCTGCAGGTTTATACTCTTCATTCAGATAAAAGCGAATTTCTGTAAAATAGTATGATACCACCGCAGCTACAATGAGGAAAATTATGTGCGATGCTAGGCTCTTCTTCATCCCAAATTCTCTCCCGTTGGATCAACTGAAGTCACATCGTTCATGAGCTGATTATGTCCCTTCCCTGCGAGCCACCATGCATGCTCTGCGGACATGGCGGATCTTCATCGATCTGCGAGCAATCAAGCATCCTTGGGCAAGCCCTTAGGAACACGTAAACGTCAAGTACGACCAACTGAACGTGATGATTGTCTCTTATCCCGTCAAGAATTTCTCCCTCAGAACAGCAGCACCGAACTGTGGCAACTTCAGCATTCGGCGCCAACGGTGTGGTTCACGTGCCAATCTGTAAAGCCATTCAAGCCCGGCGTCCTGCAACCATACCGGTGCTCGAGTTGTGACTCCGGCGATGAAATCAAATGTACCCCCGACATTCATCGTAATAGGAATCTTCAACCTCGGCATGGTCCGGGCAACCCACAATTCTTGTCTTGGGGCACCATAAGCCACAAGCAAGATGTGGGGCCTTGCAGCTTCGATGCGGGAGCAGATTTCATCTTCTTCACTCGGATCGGGAGATCCCGCATATGTACCAGGAATCTTAAGACCGGGATTCTCTTTTTGCAGTATCTCTGCCACCCGCCCTGCAATGCCAGGAGCCGCACCCAATAAGAACAATGACAATCCATTGCGAGCTGCGACTCCTGCGAGCATCTTTACTGTATCAACACCGGTCACCCGCTCTCGTATCGGAAGTCCTAGGATTCGAGCTGCCAACAAAATACCTGTTCCGTCCGGAAGATTCAGCGAGGCGCGTTCTAGGACCTCCCGGAATTCCTTGTTCACTTGGGCCATCATAACCATCTCGGGGTTCACAGGTATAATGTGATGAGGCATCCCACTGAGAGCCATCTCACACATAAGGGCTCCTGCTTGCTCCATCGTAATGTCATGCACCCGAACCCCCAGAATCTCCACTGAGGGAATAGAACCTGTAATCTTCTCGTTATACGGTCTCATATTGTTGTCGGTAACGGCTTTCATGAACGTGTTGCATCCATAAGAGCGGCCAGTGTCAACGGAACACTCTGCCCTGCCCCGGCTGTTTCCTGAGGATGATCTGAAAACCCTTCTGTTCGTCAGTCCCGATCTTTCCAAGTGAGAGAGCATTCACGAGTTTGTTGATTAGCGTCCAGACCACTCTAAACAGGGGATATCTGTTCTCAGGATGATCCCAGCTTGTGTACCTGCATACTTCGACAGATAGGCCGTTTTTCTTCGCAAACCTCTTGATCGCCGGCGGTGACATCCCGAAACGATGATACGATCTAAAAGGGTAATTGCCAGGAGTACCTGCCTCTCTGAATCCAACAACGTGCCGATAATACAGCACATGAACCCAATGCGGCGTGAGCTTGGTGAGCAAGCCGCGCACCGTCAATACATTCGGAGATGCCAGGAGGATGAGTCCTCCATCGTTCGCGGACTTCGCAAAATTCTTGAGAGCGAGTTCAGGCCTAGTGAGATGCTCCAGCACATCCCAGCATATAATCAGGTCGAAGTGAGACGTGGGCAAAGATCCATTCTGCACGTCGCCTAGAATTTTCTCGTTCAACATCGGGTTCTTGTCGAGCTGTTCCTGTGAAATATCAATACCGACGAGATATGCATCCTTGTCATACTTAAAGTGACTCATCGAACCACATCCCGCTTCAAGGATTCTTATATGCTTTCGACCAGCCAAAAGATCATCGACAATCGATTTAAGGGTTCCTGTGCCGTTAGCCATCCTGAACTCCGATTGAGTAATGGTACGAAAAGCGTTCGTGGCCTTGCCAGTGAAGATTGGCTAGCATCAGCCTGCTCTGATTCTAAGATGTGGGCTCCCGGACTTCACGCTATCCGGATCAAATAGACGACATCAAGAGGACTGAGAAGCTGAAGTTTGAGGTCTGCCTAACCTCTCGAGTACCGGGACCAGTCCCATCAGCATTCCAAGATATACCATGTTACGATACCACGCGAGTTGCATATCGACATACGAAACAACCAGTTGGTTAATCACAGCAACAATGCAAACAGCGCACACCGCCTTCAAATAAGGATCGGCAAGCCGTGAGAATATCATGGCACCACGAAAAACAAATGAGTTAAAGAACAACCAGAATAGGAATCCTCCTACCACGCCCATCTTGACAAATACCCAGAGTATCTGGTTGTGAGGAAGGTAATCTGACAATGGAAACTTTTCGCCCCAGGCGAAGAGAGGTCTATAATACGCTTTGCCGAAACCTACTCCTTCTAGGGGCACAGCTCTAAAGGTATAAGCCAGATTGTAGTTCTCGTACTCTCGATATAATGTCGAAGTGTGATCCTTATACTCTCCTCGAATGCCTCCTTCACCTGTCACCGTCGACTTAACCTGCTGTGCTATGGCGCCGGCCCTGCCGGAGGAATTCCAGAAGGCCGCCAGATATAGCCCGAAGACGGCAAGAAATACAATGAGGACTTTCAGTATGATTTGCCTTTCCCTCCTCGGAATAAGTATGATGAAGGCAAATAGCGTGACCATGAAGGAAGCATAGGCTGCACGTCTCTGGCCCGCAACGTAGCCTAAGATCAGTATTGGCAGGAGCATCAGGAGTGCGCGGCGCTGTCTCGCTTGGCTGCCGAATAACGACAGGCCAATGAGAAGGATGAATAGGGTAATGATGAACACTGGGTCTTCATGGTTCGTCAGCGTTCCATAAATATGAGGCCAAGATCCAAAAGTGAACCCTAGAGCCGCATAACGTTCTGCACCTTGGAATGCCTTGAAAGCGATCCCAGCAATGCAGAACCAGATCAGGTTCTGCAATTGTTCTCTCGTTTGAATGACCTGTGGAACGAAGATGAACATGATGCCGAGGTAAAACAGAGCCCGAGTTTCCCACAGTGAAACAACCAAATCTCCGCCACTCACCAGACCGTGCACAAGGGAGCCAATAAGCGCGAGAAAAAACATCGTTGCGGTCAATTTGGGAGCCACAGGAGTAAGCTGAATATTCTTGCGCACAGCTACAACGACGACCCACACAAAGAAAAGCAGCGCGAGCTGCAACTCCATGGGGGTGAGCACACCTTCCTTAATTGTCGGCAAGTAGCTTATCGCATTCACATTGCTGAAGTATCCGACTTCGGCGGTGAAAGAGCCAAATTCCGTGCTGTACTGGTCGAAGAAGAACACCATGAAGATGAAGACATAGAATCCCCAATCAACCCTATAAAGGGTCACCAACACAACGGTGATGAGACCAAGAAAAGCAATGCTGGCAACCAAACCCCCGTTGGTCAGTAAAAGAACAGCAGAGAGAAGCAACGATGCCCCGCATATCAGAGCTGCACGCATTACTTTCTTCGCCCCTGATGAGGTGAAGAACCGGGGCAGGGAAATACGGGTGAAAGCTAGTCTATCTGTACTTACCATTGTAATTCGTGAGCTACAGTTAGTACGGGGGCGGTAGTCCAATTGTGTATATATAAAAGACAAGAATGCACACTTGAGCCAAGGTGATTAAGAAAATCAATACGTATTGTCTAAGCCTCAACTCCTTACTACGCCTACCCATCCCTATCAGGAAAGTCATCAACAAAACAACGAGCATGATCGGCATAACTTGGTCACCTTATGTTAAAAGATCACTGGGAACACGATTGAAAATGAACCCAAGGATCTGCTTCTGATTGACCTGTCGAAACATTCTCTGAAGGTCTTCGTGTTTTGTTCTGTTCGCGTTCACAACAACAAGAATCCCATCCATCTGGTGTACCAAGAGTAGAGACCCCGGGGGTCTATGTATTGCCGGCATGTCAACAATGACAAACTCGAACTCCTGTCTCAAGGAGTAGAGCACATCACGAAAAGCGGCAACCTGTTCCAGACCCACCGTCGGCCCAGCTTCTACGTCAGAAGTACTCTTCCCGTTATCAGAAACGTATTCGGTCGCAAGCACACTGCCACTGATGTTTCCTGCAGGAAGCAGGTATAAATGTTCGAGCTGCGTTCGGGAAACCTGAATAGTGGCTTCACTGAGTGCTTCCACAAGTCCAGGGCTTTGTTCCGTGCCGAAGATACGATGCAGGCTGGGAAATCGGACGTTGAGATCGACGAGTGCAGTCTTTCTCTGATTCCCAACGGCAAGGGAAACTGCAAGGTTTGCAGCTACCAGTGTCTTCCCTTCACCCGGATTTGCGCTTGTGACGCCCACCGTCAAGTTGACATTCGTGCTCTCCTTCATGAGCATAGAGTAATGAAAGCAATTGTAAAAGCGGGGAGACACTTCGTTGGGATCAATATATTTCCCGCGTTCGGGACGGACAACAACTGGCTTTAGTAGGCGTACAAGTTGTCGGGAGTCCGCCTTTGAACCTGCTTGTTCACTCCAGTCCTCGCTTCCTTTGTCAGCCATTCTCGTATTGTCTTCGGTCATCATGTGCTCTCAAAAATCTGCGTACGGTGCCCGTGCAATCAGTCCTCGCGTGCATCTGGGAGAAGTGCAATGACGGGCTTCTCATAGATCTCAATGTCCTTGGGTGTACGGACGGTCGTATCAAATAACTCGGCCAGCACCGCCGACAGCACTCCCAGCAGGAACCCCAGCCCCAGACCGGCTGCGATCAAGACAAGCTTAGGCTTGGCCGGTGCCGTTGGATAGAACGCAGGATCGATCATGATATACTGATTGGCACCCTGACTCCCAACCTCTTGCGTAAGTTTCGCTTGGTCCAGCTTCAGGGCCATTTCGTCATACATCCTCCGGTTGATCTGGTAACTCTCTTCTTTGTCCTTGTTCATTCGTGTCATAGTGGACGACTGCCTCAGCAGTTCAATAATCTGGTCTCGCTTCCTCTCGAGCACTAGCTGCTCAGACGGCATCCTAGAGATTGCTGATTCCACAGCCTGCTCCATGCGTTGAAGATGCCCAGCAATCCGACTTTCGAGCTTCTCGACGTCCGGATGCTTCGCTGTGTACCGTCGTGAAATTTCGCCATACTGTGCTAGGAGGGTTTCCAAATCTGAGGCGAGAGGAAGAGCCTTCCCCTGCAGGTCCTGAAGGTATTGCCTCCCTCTCTCCGTGCGCAACGCGTTAGGTTCTGATCTCATCTCCTCTTGCAGCATCTTGAGGCTAGAGAGCGCCTGTCTATGTGTGCCCATTCGCTCGTTGATTGCCGTAATGTCTCGCTGAATCTCGTCCAGCTGGTTATACAGAGAACGTTCTTCAACGGGAAGTTGATCGACGTTCTGCTTGAATGCCGATGCCCATGACTGTACGCTCGCTTCAAGAACCTCACGGTATTCTTGCACTTTCTTCTCATAGAACTGGACAATCAACGCATTCTGGCGGTCGTCGACACTGAGCTTCGTCTGAATAAACAGATTCCCTAGTATCTGTGCGGCACGCTGAGCACGGCCAGGGTCGGTGTCATAGTACGTAATTCTGAAAAACCCATATCCAAGCGTTGTGGTGAAGTTTCCGCTCAGACTCTGCCCTATGGCAATCCTCTGCGTCTCGGTACTTGCATGTGTGGTTAGTCCTAGGCTATCGGCCAAGGCCCGAAGCACTGTGCGGCTCCACAGGATTTCGTTGAAATTCCGCAACTGCTCGTCATACGCCAGACCCACTTGGTAGCCGGGAATGGGATTGAGAGTCTTGTCCGGACGGACGAGGATAGTCGTTGCCGATTCATATCTTTTCGGCTGCATATGTACTGCGATTGCACTAAGTGCCGTGACCAGGACAGTGGGAATCAGGATGAGTTTCCAACGACGGCGAGCCGCCGCAACGACCTCGCGAATCTGTAATTGAGCGGGATGCATTTAGGATTCTCCTTTTTCATCAATTCAACAACCCCGTGCCTGAAGACAATGCAAGTGACGTGCCGTTTTGTACCCATTGATTTTCATTCCCACTGGCATAAAAACTATCACAAAACGCGCATAATGTCGTTGGACTTAGAGGCATAATGACCCTGGGGTGTATACAACGTACTCGTCGACCTTAGATGGGTGTGTAATTACGAAACACCCTTTTTGTTGGCCACGCCTGAACAACGGTTTGTGATTCTCTGACGTCTTCGAAGAAGGGACTCGTGAGCGGTTCCAATTGCTTGTCAAACTGCAACGAGAACTCCCTTGAGGCGTGCTGGGTGCGGCTAAGAAGGGGAGGATTTTGCATCGACTTATTCTGGCATATTTGTTGAAGCCCTTTCCATGTGAATTTCAAGGGTGTCGATATTGTGTGCGCACAAAGTTTCGCTAGACTGCGGGCATGGGACAAAGATCCAGATTTGCCATAATCGATGAGAATCCCATGAGCAGGACTGGCTTGCCCGCCTGTATTCTGCTGACAGCTCTTCTCTGTTCCTGTTCGCCCAGTGTGGTTACAAAGGACACAGGGTTCAGAGACGTCGGACCGGCTACTCATCCTCCTACGGCGACCGCCGCGGCAGAAACAACCCGTATTTCGGTAGGAGACTCCGTTGCGTTCTCGGTCTGGGGCTATCCTGAGTTCAACACGCGAGCGATTGTGAGACGCTCTGGATACATCACTGTGACTCTGATTGGGGAAATGATGGCGGCGGGATACACTAAGGAAGAATTCACTGTAGCGTTGCGACAAAAGTTGGCGGAATACATTCAGGGTGAAATGAGACTGTTTGTAGAAATCGCCAGTCCGCTTCCCCGGATCATTGTTCTCGGGAGGGTTCCGCGGCAAGGGAGTTTCCCTACCAATCTAGATATCCCGTTGCTTGAGCTTTTCTCCAATGTCGGAGGATGGACCGAAGAATCTGACCTGCGGCATGTGAGAATCAGCCGTCAAAGAACTCAGGGGAGCAAGGGAGGAACCATTGAGGTAAACGTGGAATCATACCTCGAAAGCGGTGATTTCCAATCACTTCCCCTGGTATCTCCGGGCGATGTTGTGTACGTTCCCAGGAAGGAAAACGCAGTGCGGGAAGCCGCGGAGTATCTTCGGGATGCCTTCCTCCTATTCGGATTCTTCAGACTGTTTCAGTAGGCCCTGCTTTCGAATCTCCAAGAACGGGATTCTACGCGATCCCCTCGGAGGGCTTCGGTGGAGCGCTTCAATCCATCCTCTGTCGCACGGCTGGAGCTTAACATGATGATTGCGTGTGAATCTCGCGGGAAGCAACTATGCATTTAGGGCAATCAAGACTTCAACGCAGTGTCGCCGCTCCTCTCCAATGAATTAACATCGCCGGGGCCTGAAACACTAAGAGGTTCGTAGGACTTCTGGCCGATACCTAATCGGAAGCTTCTTCTTAAAATTCTATGGTGGTCTGTAGAACGATCTCAACGTCGGCATGAAAAAGCTCCTAATCATCAAAAACGGGGCTCCCGGGGATGTTGTGAGAACAACCCCCCTTTTACATCTGTTCGGGGATTGGGAGATCGATTGGCTGACTGAGAAAGCGAGCAGGGAATTGCTGGTCAATGACTACATTCATAGCCTCTTCGATGACCTTGATCTGATCGATCCTAGAAAGGTCTATGATTTGGTGATCAATCTTGAGGACAACGACGACTTTGTTGCGGCTGCTGTAAACAGGATTAAGTCTATGAGGATTTTTGGTTCGTACGTAGATCGTGGGAAGAAGATATGCTATACAAGCGATTCAGCGGAGTGGTTTGATATGGGTTTGATTAGTAAGTATGGAATTCAAAAGGCAAATGAAACAAAATTGAAGAATAGAAGTTCTTACCAAGAGATCATCTTTAGATCTTTGGGATATCAATTCGAGGGCCAACAGTACATTCTCCCTAAACACATTCCCCCCTCAAAGTTGGTGGGTGATATCGCAATGGCACCAAAAGCTGGTCCAAGGTGGCCCATAAAGAATTGGCATTTTTTTGATGACTTAACAGCTGCTCTTTCAAAGAATCACAAGGTAACTGTGCTTCCAACACGCAAGACCATTCTGGAGCACATCGCTGATATAAGAGGGCACAAATTTGTGATTTCGACTGACAGTCTACCGATGCATCTTGCTCTTGGTCTTGGAATACCCTGTGTTGCGATTTTTACATGCACGAGTCCCTGGGAGATCTTTGATTATAACTTGCTCACTAAGGTCGTATCACCAAAATTGGAGCAGTATTTCTACAGCCGTGAATTCAACGAGGAGGCTGTGAAGTGTATTCCATACCGAGAGGTGTACGAACTCGTTGTCAAAAGACTAAAGTTTCATAGAATATAGGTTTCTTTTTAGACACATCATGACAAAGGGTTCCCGAGAGGCGGCCGAAAGATGGCCCACGATCGCACTTGTTGGCTCTGGCGCGATAGCTCAAACATTCTATCTGCCGACTCTTAGGCGATATGTACCTATTCTGCAGCGGTTGATTTTAGTCGACAGTGACTCCGAGAGGGCTAAAAAAGTGGCAGAGCAGTTCCAGATAGCGAATTACTTCACTGATTATCGCGATGTAGTCCACTCTGTTGATGGGGTGATTATTGCGGTTCCGCATCATTTACATTACTCCATATCCAAAGAATTCCTTGCGGCTGGCGTTCATGTCTTGTGCGAGAAACCTTTGGCTGAGACAGGGACAGAAGCCAGAGACATGATACGATTGGCCGAAGAGAATGAGGTGACAATCTCTGTCAACAATACTCGTCGATTGTTCCCGTCGTACTTGAAGGTGAAGCAAATGCTCTCTTGTGGAGAGATCGGAAATCCCGTCTCTATAACCTATCTCGACGGTGGAGAGTTTAGCTGGCCGACTGCGTCCGGGTTTTACTTTGACTCGAAGCTCTCCAGAAAGGGTGTTCTGCTTGATATTGGAGCCCACGCGGTCGATCTGATCTGCTGGTGGTTGGGAGGTAAGCCAAGATTGGTGTCTTCGGAGAATGATTCCTTCGGTGGATGCGAGGCGGTTGCCTCCCTTATTCTTGACTACAGGGGTTGCAGGAGCGAAATCAGACTCAGTCGGCTGAGTAGACTCCCAAACCGTTTTCGGATCAGGGGAGACCAGGGGACAATCGAAGGAGGAGTATATGACTGGAAGAGCGTTATTGTGACGAAAAATGGCGTTGGCAGAAAAGTGTTCAAGGTGCACTCGCCGGAGAATGAGTTACTCGATTTTGGCCGCACACTGGTTGCCAATTTCCTAAATGTTTTGAGAAAGGAAGGTAAGCCATTGATTCCTGCAGGAGAGGTCTTAGCTTCCATTGAACTGTTAGAGGAGGCGTATAGCAAGGCCAGAAGGTTTCCCATGCCTTGGTATGAGGGAAGCACTCTATTCCAACGAAGATGAAGATCTTGGTAACGGGTGCAGGCGGTTTTATAGGCGGCTGGGTGGTTGAATCCTTGTATCTTACTGGCTTTGGACAAGTACGTGCTACGGTAAGAAGATGGCCCAGCGCTGCCCGCATTGCTAGATTCCCCGTCGAAATAGTCTTGTGTGATATCCTGAATCACACCCAGATAGAGCGCGCAGTCGACGGCGTTGACGCTGTCGTTCACTGTGCGTATGGTCCGAGAGAGGTGAACATCGAGGGGACAGAAAACTTGTTGAAGGCCTCGCTACGCACTGGGGTGAGGAGGTTCGTTCATCTCAGCACTATCGATGTGTACGGTGGAAGAGAGGGTAATGTGGATGAGACTCTTCCGTTTAAATATACTGGTAGTGAGTACGGAGACTCAAAAATCGACGCGGAAAAGCTTTGCTGGAAATACTCTGGGAAAGGCCTATCGTTGGTAGTACTCAGGCCGACAGTGGTGTACGGCCCCCACTGCAAGCTCTGGATCACAAAATTTGCAGAGAGACTGCAGTCAGGCAACTGGGGAGTTCTCAAAGACCTTGGCGAAGGCCTCTGCAACCTAGTATATGTGCGAGACCTCGTCAATGCCATTTCCCTAAGCCTAGATTCTCGCAACGCGGCTGGCCAGGCCTTCAACATAAACGGTTCAGAAGTGATAACTTGGAATGAGTACTTCCGTCGGTTGAACGGCGCCCTTGGCCTTCCAGCGCTACAGGAGATTGATCCCTTCAAATCAAAACTAAGTTCTACGATGATGATGCCCTTAAGACTGGCTGCAAGGCATCTTCTGAAGCATTATGGGGATTCACTCAGGAAGTTATCTCGACGTTCTGATTTGGCCAAGCAACTAATCGGACGAAGTGAAAAATCCCTGAAGAACACACCCTCATTCTCCGAGTTAAGTATGTTCAAACGGAGACCTTCCTACAGCATTTCAAAGGCAAAAGCGCTCCTGGGCTACGAACCCTCTGTTAGCGTGGATACCGGCTTGGAATTGAGTATCCGCTGGTTGAAGCATGAGACTTTGTTTTCCTGCGATGGCCTGGGTTGACTTGAGATCCCAGAATCAATTGATGAGATAGCTTCGTAGGTCAACTATTCAAATGAATCGAATGTGAACCGTGGGTGGTAGTCAAACCTGAGATTAGACATCTGGCTGGAAGGCATCAAGGATGCCTCGTGTAA
>Ga0315282_10012909_pt1 | contig 12694 bp, 14 predicted proteins | sample YL17G07_20_MG_FD_203693 | JGI IMG/M metagenome (GOLD analysis project Ga0315282, IMG submission 203693) | Sediment microbial communities from Yellowstone Lake, YNP, Wyoming, USA - YL17G07_20 | ecosystem: Environmental > Aquatic > Freshwater > Lake > Sediment | place: USA: Wyoming | collected... | reverse complement strand
CTGCCATAGAAATCCGTCACTGAACAGAATTCACAGGCGTATGGACACCCTCTGGTCGTCAATAGCCCTACACAGTTAAATAGTGCCTTGTCAATATAAAAATCTCGCCTTGGGAATGGATACTTTGAAAGATCAGGGGCTGGTACATGGTAGAATTTCTGGAGGTTTCCCTTTCTAAAATCGTTGATGACATCTGTCCAACAGCCTTCTGCCTCTCCGATGACAACTGCATCGGCGTGCTGGATGGCTTCTTGTGGCAAGATGGTAGGATGAATTCCACCGAGAACGACTTTGGAACCTCTTTGTCTATACCTATCGGATAATTGATAGCTTCTATTTGCCGTTGCAGTCATGCAAGAAATCCCAACCAGGTCGAAATCCAAAGAAAAGTCTATCCCTCTGATCTCTTCATCTAAAACGGTAATCTCAACATCATTTGGCGTCAATGAGGCCAGAATGTGTAGACCTAATTGAGGGATTTTAATAGCTTTTAGTTTTTTACGAGACTTATGAGAAGGTGAGACCAATAAGAGTTTCATCACTGAGCCTTCGTTTCTTACAGAGAGATTTAAAGGGGCACCCAACTAATGAAGAGTTTGGATGCCCTGAGTGATGCAGAGAATGAGGTGAGTACCTTAGATACTGGGATAACCTCCGTTATTCCTTCTCCTTCTTCTCAAAAAATGCTTTGAGTAAGTCTATCGGGAAAGGGACGATCATCGTTGAGTTTTTCTCGGTCGAAACCTCCGTTAAGGTCTGAAGGAATCGTAGATGCATGGCTGCAGGATGTACACTCATAATATTGGCTGCTTCAGCCAGCTTCGCTGCTGCCTGGGCCTCTCCCTCAGCATGGATGACCTTGGCCCGCCTCTCCCTCTCCGCCTCAGCCTGACGGGCAATGGCCCGCTGCATCTCTGTATCAAGGTCCACCTGTTTTGTCTCCACCAAGGATACCTTGATCCCCCAGGGCTCTGTATGTTTGTCCAACATGTCTTGAAGTTGGGCGTTAATCTTGTCTCTTTCCGACAATAGCTCGTCCAACTGGGATTGGCCTATGACGCTCCTCAAAGTCGTCTGGGCCAATTGGGAAGTACCGTAAAGGTAATTTTCAATTCCGACCACGGCCTTATTGGGATCGATGACGCGAAAATAGACGACCGCATTGACCTTGAGAGAGATGTTGTCACGGGTGATCACATCCTGAGGTGGAATCTCCAGCGCCACAGTCCTCAGGCTGATCCGGAGCAACTTGTCCACACCCGGGATGATGAAGATCAGCCCTGGCCCCTTAGCCCCGATCAGTCTTCCCAATCGGAAGATAACGCCCCGCTCATATTCCCGTAGGATTTTGATTGATGCGGAGGCAATGATAATGAGAAAAATGATCAAAAAAAAGATCGCTGGTGAAATGCCGGCCATAAGATTGTCTCCTTTCCAAATGTTTTATCAGTATAGAGATTCATCTTAAAGCGTTTGCTCAAGATGATCTCATATTCTTATCCTCTCCCTTCGTCTCCAGGTCTTTTTGGAGCCAAAATGGACATATGCCTCTTCCCCATACGTCTTCCAGGTCCACTAAGCCTTCAAATTCTTTTTGGCAATTCAAGGCGTCGGTGACAACCATGTATGGGCAGTTGCTTTCACACGGGATTTTTTGGGTAAAGAATTTGAAAAGATCATGAGCCCATTCGACGCTCTTTAAATCACTCGTCTTTTTGTTGAAAACCTTCATGCTTATTTCACCTCTTCCGTCAAATCCGTTCGCAAACCTTAGAGATTCGAATCCTTCCCATTTTACAGTGGCCCGGCGAACGATTACCCCCCGTCCCTCATTCACATCGCCCTCCACTTTGACCCATTCGACGGCGCCAAGCTCCGCCCTTCAGGCGGTGTGTAAAACGCTGCTCAGGGTCAACCCTGAGCGTTGGACTGAGCTCACGCCGAAGGCAAGCCCAGGCGTTTATGCCGGGGAGTCGAAGCGTTGATTTTTTCCGGTACATTGTTCCGCTCTGTTGCTCCTTTCGCAATGATGTTGCCATCGGCCAAGGGGTTTTTATTTACGCCTCCTCTTTTGCTCGAGATCCACAATTTTATCAAAAATATCCTCTATCGACTTAGCCCGTGTATGCACCGCAAACCTCATCATCACCTCGATCATTTGAGACACAGACATCCCTGTACTCTTGATAGACTCCTCAAATTTCCTCACCACTTCCTCATCCAACCAAATATTAAATCTTCTCCTTGCCATGCACAGATTCTATCTCCCTTCTAACCTTTTCTCAATAAAAAAATTTTCAACCACCGGTGACGGGTTCCAAACCCGTCACACCACTTCCCCATTAATATTCCGGGGGCATCGGTGGGAGGGCGGAGGCTTCTTTTTTCGGTTTCTCGGCCACGACCGCCTCTGTGGTGATCAAAAGGGAAGCTACACTGGCTGCATTCTGAAGGGCGAACCTCACCACCTTTGTCGGATCGATGATCCCTGCCTCATTCATATCGGTATACTCCTCCTGATCTGCATCGAATCCAAAAGCTCCTTTCTCCTGCTTCACTCTCTCCACTACCACGGAACCTTCCTTACCAGCAGGATTCGATCGCCTTTTTTCACCTCCATCGGAATCGTTGTGCCATCTTGCTGAATCTTCCCTTTCCCGACTGCAATCACTTTCCCCTCGACCGGTTTCTCCTTAGCAGTATCCGGGATGATAATCCCTCCTTTTGTCTTTTCTTCTTCCTCCAATCTCTTGACAATGAGCCGATCACGAAGCGGTCTCACCTTCATAAGAATATCTCCTTTTCTGTGACAAATTCGCTACGCAGGCTTTCGGGGTTTTTTGACGACCATGTTTGACCAAAACTTTTCGCCAAAGATAAAATTTTATGCTGAACGCTTATTGTGAAGGTCCCCCCAGATCTCCTTTCCAACTGTGGAGTAGTAAAGAACCGTAAGCCACATGCATTCATCACCAGTGTGAAGATATTGAAAGGGGGATTGGGATTGGTTGCAGGATGGGTTTAAACAGTACTTTTACTCATATAGGCTACTTCCCCTTGTGCGGTCGTCTTCATCCATCTGATTTTTTCCCTGTTTATTCCCTCTAAAATCGATTCCTGTTGTTCAGTGATCATGCCATTTTTCCCACAATATTCTTTGACTCGTCCTACAAATCGCTTTTCCAAGTGCGTCAATTCATAACGCCCTAAAACTGCCATAACGCATTTAAATCTTTCGCTGTTCACCTTTCTCTCCTTTGCTTTAAAAACTCGTTCTTGAATACTCTATTGCAATCGGTTTATGAATTTTCTTATTAATTCAATGAAGAAAAAATCGCTCGATCTGGTTGTCCCCAACCGTTTTTCTTATGTATTTTTCCCCATGCCATTCCCTCACACCGAATTATATTCTCAATCGTAAGTCCCCAAACCTCTCTGATCTCCTCTGCACTCCACGGTTCATTGATCAGACAACAACAGTTTCCTATCTCAAGGGCCCTATTCGTGATTTTGAAGTTTTCTGGATTAAGGTTTAACCCTTTCCAGAACAGGTTGTGGGGACATTGATAGTTCATACAAGGTTTAGGAGCAAGCCGTCGTCTGCACATCTCTGAGCCCTCCTCCACAGGACAGGAATTCTTAAATCGTTGCGAGCCGGCGATATAAATTCATGGCTATCATTGTTGGCTTTGGCGTCCCACTATAAACCAAATAGAATGGTCTTGGCCCTTAAAACCGCCTATTCACCACATGGAGATTGGCACTATAGGGGAACAGGGGCTATCTATTCCCCGATAGTGATCAAATTGACGCCCCGCTGCTTGGCCCCGCGGATTGATATCTGTGACTATTCAACCTTTTCAGACAAAGTTAAAGTCTCTCGTTTAAGAGGAGAGGGGACGTAGACCAGGTTGACTTCTATCTTTCTAAGGGACTTTTCCTTGATGGCCTTGGTCGGGATCGTGACGTCCAAAGATCCTTCGGTAATGCCTTCAGGCTGAAGAGCCTTCCAAAATGCATAAACCTTCTCAATTTTCTCTTCAGGTTTATAAGGGATTGGCTTCCCAGCTTCATCCAAGTATTCGAGGGTCACCGCCTGAATATCCAGGATATCTTTCGATTTATTAGTGATCACGATCCTACCCTTGAGGCTTGGCGTCCCGACGATTTCTTTGGAAGCTACGTTTACGGTCGTGACAACCTTCAGGTCGGTAAGCTCTACAAGAAAAGCCGGCCCCTTAACCTCAGCCTTTGGTGGAACCAAATCCTTCGTGATTTGCTCTTGTGTGGGAGCCTCTACCTTCCCCCCCTTAGTACAACCAAAAACTCCAATGACAAAACTTAATCCTATAAATATGAAGATCTTTATGAAATGCATACGCTGTCCCCCTTTCTTGGGTAGTAAAAGTTAGTAGCAATAAGACCCTTAGATCCCGCACCTCTTTTTAGAACCCACACCTCCTTTCCCACTTCTTGCCAGCTTTTGGAAGATCCTGGTAAGAGACTCTCCGAGGCTTGATAAAAAAACCCGCAAAGAAGCTGTTTGGAGTTCTTTGCGGGTTTCTCTCACGTCCTAAAAAAGGACTCTTTGCAACTAGATTTAGCTCTTTTATATCCTATCCTCCGCTAAATGTCAAGATAAATCGTCAATCTTCAAATAATCTCTCGGAAGGTGTGAAAAAATTGCATTTGAAAACACCTATTACTCAAAGTTAGGTGCAAATTTCAAACTCAATCAGCGGACAATGTGAAGGAGGTGCTTTGATTCTAATAAGGCAGTATTTGGCACGAACTCTTGAGATTATCGGAGGGTTCGGTTCTGCTGGCGTCAGGATTATCCTCAAAATTTAGACTACGGCCATTTAGGCCTTCAGCACACGGATATACTGTTGAAGGGTTTAAGTGAGGCGAACCCACGCCGCCCGATTTCCATTTGAAATGTTGTAGTGTGTAACAAAAATGCAAAATCAAAGTTGCAGGAAAAAGTCAATGCCATAGGTGATGCTGCCTGTCTGGGAAAGTATTAACTTCTGCACCTGATCACCCTCTCTGCCTATCGATTTAATTCCTCCTCCCCCTATTTCCCCATACCCTCATCAGTTCGTCTCCCTATCTCCCCATCTCTTTATTCAGGGGGTTTTTTCTTGTCCTCCTACCACCAGGTCCGGAATCCGCAGGGTGGGTTGAGCATCGGCGACCGGAACGCCTTGACCATCTTTACCGCAGGTTCCGATTCCGAACCCAAGATCATTACCGACCCTATCAATGTCTTTGAGTACCTGTGGACCATTGCCAGTAAGAATTGCTCCCCGAACAGGTTCTCCAATCTTTCCCTTTTCGATCAAATACCCTTCACTCACTTCGAAGACAAAATCCCCATTGACCGTATTGACCTGCCCTCCACCCATCTTCTTTACAAACAATCCTTTTTCTACGGAATGAATAATCTCTTCGGGCTTCATCTTCCCCGCAACGATCATCGTATTGCTCATCCTGGGAATGGGTTTTTGTTGATAGGACTCTCTCCTTCCGTTTCCGGTCGATTGGACGCCATCCTTTAAAGCAGTGAGCCGGTCGTAAAGGTAGCCTTTCAAGATTCCCTCCTCCACCAAGAGTGTCCTTTGAGAAGCCACCCCTTCGTCGTCAAAGCCGTAGGAGCCCCTCTTTTGAGGCAGGGTAGGATCATCCACCACCGTGATCAGAGATGAGGCCACTTTTTCCCCGATCTTCCCGGAATAGACGGAGAGCCCTTGTTGAGCCAAATCTGCTTCCAACCCGTGGCCGATGGCTTCATGGATCATCGTTCCTCCTGCCTCACTCGATAAGACAACCGCCATCCTCCCCATCGGTGCCTTTCTCGCTGAAAGCATGAGAAGGGATCTCTTAGTCGCCACCTCGGCCACTTCCTCCGGAGGATGGAGATCGAACAGTTCAAACCCCATGGTCCCTCCCGCTGCCTCATATCCGGTCTGGACGACATCCCCTTTAGCGGATACGACCTGGACAGAAAAGACTGTGCCCGTCCTCTCCCCTTCCACCAAAACGCCCTCTGAATTCGCAATGGATAGGATTTGGCTCACATCCCGATAGAGAACCTTTACCTGCCGTACATGCGGATCGAACCCCCGGGCCACATCGTTCGCTCGCTTTACGACAGAAACCTTCTCCCCGATCGAGACCCCTCTTGGATGTTTCTCAACGGGAAAAAGAGGGTTTGAAATCTGGGATGATGGAGGTACAGACCCACGAAGGTGGGTATCGTCGATCGCCCTTCCCTCTCCATCCTCTCTCACCACACGACCTATCCTCCTGGCCAAGTCGAAGAGCGCCTCTTCTGAAATCTGATTCGTAAAACTGTATATCGTCCTTCCAGCAAGAAGGAGTCGAAGTCCGACTCCAATGTCCAGACCCGAAATCACCTTCTCGATTCGATCCTCTTCGCAAATGATAGCCGTCGACTGGGTCTGTTCAAAGAAGAGGTCCGCAAACTCTCCTCCCTCTCGCAAGGCCTCACTCAGTATCTTTCGGAACGGAATGTTTTCTACCATAACTCTATCTGATGTCCGGTTTAGGTAAATGTCAAACGCCAAAGTTCAAATGTCAAATCAATTCCAAAGCTCAAATTTTTACAATGTTTGGATTTTGGACTTTGACATTCCTTTGACATTTGGATTTTGAAATTAGGAATTAGACAGGTTCTCGATCTGGATCTCTCTTCGGAGGCCTTCCAAAACCTCCTCGATATCCTTTTCCCATCCTGGAGCCACCATCAACTCCACAACCGCTTCCCAGGGGTCCTTTGTTCTCACAACGGCCATTCCCTCATAGGATTCAATGATGAATTTGAAATAGGCAATGTCGTTACGACGGAGCCTAAAATATCTGGATTGAGTATCCATCATCTCAATTTCGGATTTCGGAATTCGGAATTACAAGTATTTTGGATTAACTCCGCATTCCGCAATCTGCATTCCGCATTTAATTATCCTCTTGAACTTTTAATGAGGGTCCCTTTGACATCCCCGAAAAGAATGACGTCTTTGATCCTCCCCTCCACGGGGTAAAGTTCCTTTGACAACCATCCCTCGACGACACCCTCTTTGGAATGGGTGACCTCTGGATCCATAAGCAGAGTGAGATAATACTCTTTCCCATCTTTGAATCTCTCAGACTTTCTTCTCTTCTCCTCCTCCTCTTTCGCAGCCACCCTCACCTCGTAACTTGTAGACCCTTTCCGGGGAAAGGTCGCCACCGTATACTTTCTTCCTCTTTCAATTTCTCCGTAAACACCGTAACGAAAATTATAGGCGGCTGTTAGGAAATCATCGTAGATCATTCCGGCCGGAATTTCCTCCTCGGTTCTCTCCGTCACCCCATTCTTGGCTCGCCTCATCTGAATCCATTTCCTTTTCTGATAGTTGAAGAGATGGGTTTTTCTCCTCAACTTGTTGCCGATCTTCACATCCTCTTCAAAGGACAAGGATCTGAGACGCCTTCCTCCATCGATCTCTTCCATCACGGAGCGGTAGGTATCCACTCGATAACGAGCCAGCCAACCTAAAACGCCTAAGGTCTCTGCTTGAGCGATGGCCATGTATTGACCTTTTTTCTCTGTTTCTCTAAAAATCAATTTTCCCAAGGCCACCCGTTTAAACAACCAGACCCCAATTTCGTAGCCGAACTCCTCTCCTTTGAAGAATTCACCGATCGATCTCTCCCTCTCATTTTTTGGAAGGGTGGAGAAATCTGCCCATGTCTCCTGAATATGAAAGGGAACGGAGGAGATAAAAGGTAGTGCCAATAGATATCTTAAAAAAAGTCTCCGGGTCACAAAATTCATCGTTTTCTTAACCATGGAATGATGGAATGTTGGAATACTGGATACTAGATCTAACTTCTCTTAACTCACTATTCCAATGTTCCATTATTCCAATACTCCGCCAAGCATCAGATATGCAGTTCGATGATATCTCCCTCATTCACCCGATAATCCTTCTTGACCATCTGCCCATCAAATTTTCCAGAGCCCCAGATCTTAGCATACCGGAGTTTGGCAACGAAATCCTTATGGATAGAGAGGGCAACATCCTCTACGTTGCTTCCTTTCTTAAGGATAACAGGTTCTGTCAGATCTGGCTCCTTCCCAGGGATCTTTGTGTAGACCCTTATGATATTCAGGAGTTGGTAGACCTCCTTTTTCAGTTCGTCAAAATTCATCCCCTCTTTTGCAGAGATGGGAAGGATGGGGAAGGCATCTCCAAAACGGGTCTCCAGTGTCCGATATCCCACCATCGCATTTTTGACATCGCATTTATTCCCAAGGAGGAGGCCTTTCTGAGAAGCCCATCCTTCCTCAAGTGCTGGAATCGGCTCTTTCCCTACGATCTTGATTTTCATTTGATTCAACTCTTCCAAGACGATCTCCATCTGGAAGACGGGGTCTTCTGTCAGATCAACCAAAAGAAGCAGGGCGTCCGCATTTCGAATGAGATTGGAGAACCCGGGTTCGACATGATCTAATTGGATGGGTGGGGTATCCACCAATTGGATCTGGAGGTTTTCGAACTTCATCATTCCGGGAATGGGCTTTTGCGTAGTGAATGGGTAGTCCGCCACCTCTGATAGGGCCTGGGTGACTTGGGAGAAAAGTGTTGATTTGCCGGAGTTGGGAGGCCCCAGAAGAACGACTTGGGCTGCCCCTTCTCCTTTAATATTAAAAGCCTGTTCCGCCCTGCCAAGGGTTGGCCTCCTTTGAAGCTCCTCCTTCAATTTGGCCATACGGCTCTTGAGCTGGCCTCGAATTTTTTCGGTCCCTTTATGTTTCGGGATGACGGCCATCATGATCTCGAGAGCTTTGATCTTTTCCGGGGTGGTCTTGGCCTGTTTGAACTTGGCCTCTGCTTCCAAATACTGGGGGGTGAGATTCGCTGGCATACGATTTAAGGATTCATGGGTGACGGGTTCAAGGTTTCAGAAAAATCTCAATCACTTGACTCCTCGAATCCTTGGACCCTTAACTCATTTATGGATCCTCATGATTTATAAATCTTTTCTCGCAAGAAAATTTCCAAGACTTGGGGGTCAAACTGCTTGCTCTTTGCCTTGTCCAATTCCATCAAGACATCCTCGAGGGGCATGGCCCCACGATGAGGCCTAAGAGTGCTCATCGCATCAAAAGCATCCGGAACAAAGATGATCCTTGCCTCAAGGGGAATGGCTTCACCGGCCAACCCATCCGGATATCCACTTCCATCAAAGTGCTCATGATGATGACGAATCACGGGAATCATATCTTTAAAAAAATCAATCCCCTCCACGATCTTGACGCCGATCAATGGATGCTCCTGAATATGTTGATATTCTTCGGGACTCAGGGGACCCGGCTTCTGAAGCACCTCATCCCTAATCCCGATCTTGCCGATGTCATGAAGAAGCGCTCCATATTCCAGACTCTCCAGCCTATCTTCAGCAAAACCCAATTGATAAGCAATCTTCAAGCTCATTCTCTTCACCCGATCCGAATGCCCTCGGGTGTAAGGATCTTTTGCATCGATCGCCTCGGCCAAAATTTTGACCGAATCCAGATGGGCCTTCTTCAGAATTCGATAAGCCTGCTGAAGTTTTCCTGTCCTCTCCTCCACCAGTCTCTCCAGATGGTTATGATAGGCTTCGACCTCCTCCTCCAGCCTCTTCTTTTCGAGCGCCTTTTTGACACTGAGGGTTACCAAATCCAGGTCCGCAGGCTTTATGATGAAATCATAAGCCCCGAGGCGCATGGCCTCCACTGCCATATCAATTTCTGGATAACCTGTGACCATGATGACCATCATTTTTGAATTGATATCCCTCACTCTCTTTAAGAATTCGATTCCATCCATCTCTGGCATTTTGATATCCGAAATAATAAGGGAAAAGGCATCCTTATAAAAACGGCTGAGGGCCTCCTTTCCGTTGTTGGCTGTTGTACATAAATATCCTTCTCTGGTAAGCCTCCGAGCCAATAGGTTGCAGATCCCCTGCTCATCGTCAACAATTAATATCCGGTCTTCCATAGGCAGTTCCTCCTATCCTCTCCTCATCGGTAGCCCACACGATATATTTTATAAGAAATTGATCAACAGTCAACTCCGTCGAATGAAAGGAGATAGGAATTTGGAGCTCGGGGTCTCATTTTTAGGTTTGAGAATTGAAAAAAAGTGATTTTATCTGTTGATTCGGGAGACTTTTTTTGATAATAATACCTTGACGCGAGGAATGCATGGAGTCCATGAAAATATTGGTGGTCGATGATGAAGCCCCTCTTCGGGAGATGCTCAGAAAAGGCCTTTCCGAATTGGGAAGATTCACTGTTGAAGTTGCCCAAAATGGACTGGAGGCCATTGAAAAGCTCGAAAAGGATGTCTTCGATTTGGTATTGACCGACTTGAAGATGCCAGAAATGGATGGAATCGAACTCCTCAGGACGATCAAAGTGACGAGACCGGAGATCATGGTCATCCTGATGACCGCCTACGGATCGATCGAAACAGCTGTTGAGGCTATAAAGAATGGAGCAAATGATTATATTACAAAGCCCATTGACTTTAATGAACTCCTCATTCACATCACCAAAGCACAAAAGGAAAGCCTTCTCATCAGGGAAAACCGGCTTCTGAGGATGGAGGTGAGGAAAAAATTCGAGTTTAGCAATATTATCGGGAAGAGCAAGAAGATGCAGGAGGTCTTCTCTCTGATTGAAAAAGTCGCTCCCAGCAACAGCACGGTGGTCATTTATGGGAGCAGTGGAACCGGCAAAGAACTCGTTGCCAAGGCAATCCATTACAATAGCCCCAGGGCGGATAAGCCTTTTATCCCTTTCAATTGTAGTGCGATCCCCGAGACACTGGTTGAAAGCGAACTCTTCGGCCATACGAAGGGTGCCTTCACTGGAGCGGTACAGGCAAAGAGAGGATTGTTTGAAGAGGCCAATGGGGGGACGCTCTTTTTGGACGAGATCTCGACCATCCTCCTCTCTGTCCAGGTAAAACTTCTGAGGGTCCTTCAGGAGAAGGAAGTGATGAAAGTGGGGAGCACAGAGAGAACGAAGATTGATGTCCGGATGATTGCGGCCACCAATGAGGATTTGGAAGCCAGCGTGAAGAATGGAAAATTTCGTGAAGATCTCTTCTACCGTCTTCACGTCTTTCCCATTTTTCTTCCCGACTTGAAGGATAGGAAAGATGATATCCCTCTGCTGGCCTACCACTTTCTTGACCTTTATACGAAAGAGAATCAGAAACAGATCAAAGGCATCCCAAAGGAGGCGATGAATATCCTCTTGGAATATCATTGGCCGGGGAATGTCAGGGAATTAGAGAATGCCATTGAAAGGGCTGTCATCATGGCAGATCAGGATTATTTGACCCCTAAGGATTTCCCAAAAAACATGACGGAAGGATTCTGGGAGATCATAAAAAAAGGGGCAAAAGATCGTAAATCTTTGGATGAGATCAAGGCCGAATATATTACTGAGGTATTGAAAGAAACCAGTGGAAATAAAAAAATCGCTGCTGAAATCCTTAAGGTCAATCCAAGGACACTCTACCGCTTCGAAAAGAAAAGCCAGCCTAAATTGGAACTTTAAATTTCCCTACCCGTATTTGCCAAAAAGTCATTTTTTGACAAAATATCAAATTCAATATCCATATAAGTTTCAATATCTTACTAAAAAACAAAAATCTTACAAGACAATTTGTACATTTTGTCATTTACTTTCTACTTTTCCAATTAGCAAAATTATTTAACAAATTCAATATATTACGAAACTTACCTCTCTTGGCATGGGCTTTGCTCTATTAGAAGGTCAACAGGAGAAAGAAAATGAGGAAAAAAAGAAACCTCATATTAATTGCCTTAATAATCTCGACTTGGCTCATCTCCATTGGGATATCGATGGCAGCATCAGACACAAAATCTGTGGTCATCAAAGCAAAGATTGAAAAAGTGGCCAAGTTAATCGTTGATACGAATTCAATCACTTTCCCAAACATGGATCCGGATGAGGTAAAACAGGTTCCGGCTCTACAAAATGACATCAAAGTGACCGTAAAGGCCCGGACTGGGAGCACAAGTCTTGTAAATTTAAATATTGTTGCTGACGGAGACCTTGCATCTGGCCCCGACACGATTCCAGTTCAAAATGTCGCTTGGCAGGCTTCCGGACAAGGGTTCTTGAGTGGAACTTTAAGCAAGTCTACTATTCAGACCGCAGGATCGTGGACAGGGAGTGGAGTCAGAGAGGGCGTTTTTCGTTACTATTTAAACAATAGTTGGAATTATCAAAAAGGAGAATACCTGGTAATTGTCACTTACATATTAACAACCCCATAAATAATTTTCGGTAATGATTTCTTCCTCCTAAAAGAAGAGATTGCTCCCCTGAGGGAGACAAGGGAGCAATCAAACCTTCCTGATTGGTACATTCCTTGCAAGCCAAATCAACAGAAATATACTTTATTATATCTTTTTTTCATTTTTCGACATGGGAATGAACAGAAAATTTCTTGAAATTACGGCGAGCTTCATCTTTTTTATCTTCATCTTTGCTGCTGGTGAAATCCTTGCAGCTACGAAACAAGTGCCGCTCACCATCAACGCCGAGGTAAAAAATTTGTCAAAACTGGAATTGGATTCCACAACCGTGACCTTTGAAGTT
>Ga0315282_10012908_pt1 | contig 12697 bp, 7 predicted proteins | sample YL17G07_20_MG_FD_203693 | JGI IMG/M metagenome (GOLD analysis project Ga0315282, IMG submission 203693) | Sediment microbial communities from Yellowstone Lake, YNP, Wyoming, USA - YL17G07_20 | ecosystem: Environmental > Aquatic > Freshwater > Lake > Sediment | place: USA: Wyoming | collected... | reverse complement strand
ATCGCCAGGCCGAGGCTCTGGCGCTGGGCGATAATGCCGATCACCAGGGGCGCGCTGCCGCCGCCTGCCAGCCAGCCCACCGTGTTCATGAAGCCGGCGGCGGCGCCGCGCGCCTCCGGGCGAATGACGTCGAACACGGAAGCGAAAATGTTCGCGTCGTACAGCCCCTTGAACAACCCCCAGGCCGACAGGGCCACAATCAGCCAGGCCACCGATTGCGTCATCCCGCAGAGGGCCACGAACGGCGCGCCGCCGAAAACACCGACCGCCTGCACCATCAGGCGGCCACGGGGCGTGCGGCTTCTCAGCACGTCCGCCAGCCAGCCTCCCAGCGGCGACCCCACCATGCTGGCGAGTTGGACGAAAATGGTGGCCGTCAAGCCGGCCATGGCCAGCCCCATGTGAAACTTGCTGTATAGGAACTTGGGCATCCAGGAGAGCAGGACGACGGCAACAAAGTTGGCGCACATGAACGCGCCCATCAGAGTCAGGGCCGTCGGCGTGCCCCAAATCACTTTCAGGAATTGCCGCATTGGCAGGTGGGAAGTGGCCGCCTGGGCCCCGGCGCCGATGTCGGCGAAATCGGCGGCGCCCCGTTTCGGCTCGATCAGGAGGTTGCGCAATACCAGGCCGAGCAGGATGCCCAGCCCGCCAAAAACGATAAACGACCAGCGCCAGCCGTAATACTGCCCGATGCCGCCGGCGAAGAAGCCGCCGGCGATGGTGCCTATGTAGACGCTGGTCTGGTGCAGGCCCATGGCCCGCGAGCGGGTGGCTTTGCCGTGGTAGTCGCCGATCAACGACATGGAGGCCGGGTAGTAGAAGGTCTCGCCCATCCCCTCCGCCGCCCGGAAAAAGAACAGGTGGCGGAAATTGCGGGACAGCGCCGTGGCCATGCAGATCACGCTCCAGATGTGGAGACCGGCGAGAATCGCCGCCTTTCGGCGGACGCGGTCGACAATGGTGCCGGCGAACGGCGCGCCCAGACCGTAGACCCAGGCGAACGATGAGCCGAGCAACCCCAATTGCACGACCGTCAGACCCATTTCCTTCTCGAGGAGGGGAAACACGGAGAAAATCGCCTGGCGATCGGCGTAGTTGAAAAACGAAATCCACCACAGCATGGCGACCACGTACCACTTGTAGCTGGGGCCGGGGATGCTCTTATCCGTGTTCATCGGTGTTCATCCGTGGTGCATGATTTGGACAGCGGTCTACCTCCGAATCAGCCACACCTCGGCCACCTGGCAGCCGCGGCCGTTGCCGCCTAGGCCGGGCGTCCTGTACCACTTCAAACTGAGCCGCCCCTGGGCTGTCGCTTCCGCGGGAATGTCGAATTCCACCGGCCGCACCGGGGATTCCTTCTTGATGAAGGGGTGGACTTCATACTTGTCATTCGCCACCAGGCGAATCCCCGGCACGGTCTCTCCGGCGTAAACCACGCGAATTTTGTAGCGTGCGGAAGGATCGAGGTTGGTGTAGCGCATCTCGAGTGGGGAATCATTCAGGGACTCGGCATGGTTGCGCCAGGAGGAGCGCCAAGGCGGATCACCAGAGCGGCCGCCGAAGCCCACCAGCGAGGATTGCAGGAACGCGGGATCCTTTTCGAAACCGGGGCCGCGCACCAGGTGGGGCTGCTGGGCCAGATTCCCGAGGTCGTCGTAGAAGCCGCCGGGGCCGGGGTTGGTCCAGTTGACAATTTCATCGATGGCCTTCAGCCGCTCCCGTTCATCGGCCATCTTACGAATTTCGGCGAACCTGTAGGTGAGCCAGGGACGGTTGTTGAACGGCACGTCGATGGAATCCAGGTTCGCTCCGCGAGAGACGGCGATGGCCTTGTAGCGCGGCACGCTCAACTGCATGCGGATGCTCTGGTAAAGCGCCTCGGCCATCTCGAAGACCCGCGCGCGCCACTGCTGTGACACGGGCTGCGTGACGGCGCGCTCCAGCAGGGCTTCGGCCTCCGACATGGCCGCCAGCGTCCCCGTCCTGGCGGCCTCGCGCAGCTTGTCGATGGCCTGGTCCTCGAGCGCGCTTTCATAGATCAGGCGGCTGCGGTTGTAGGCGTCATAATAGGCGCGGTACAGACCCTCCTGGAAGCGCCAGTTCAACAGCACCTGCGGCGAGGCGTTCCGCTCCATGGCCTGGAATTGCTGGAGCGTGGTGTAGACGCCGGCATTGGCGAGCAATGGGCCGCGCCAGTTCCTTTCCAGGGCCAGCAACCCCTGCGCGAAATCTTCGGTGTAGCGGTCGCCGATGAAATAGCGGCTGTACTCGCGGAGGATGTCGGTGGGGTCCGCCTTCGGGTTCCAGCCCAGCCCGCTCCAGACGATCTTGTTCACGTCGTCGTTCGAGCCTTCCGAGTACGTCAGGAAGCCAATGGCATAGTTCTCGTACGTGCGGAAGATCACGGCTTCGCCCAACGGGCGGGGGTTGATTCCTTCGCGGCCTTCCGTCAGGGCATAGGCCGTGTCCCAGTCCGGCACCGGGTACTGGCACTGCAGGCTGTGGGTGATGTCGGGATAGCGGCGGATGGGGTATTTCTTCGGAATCGCCTCGCGTAGTTCCGGCAGGCTCACCCGGATTTGCGGCCCGAACACAACGCCGCTCAGCCAGCCCGGTTCCTGCTTCATAAGCCCATAGAATTCGTCCATCCATGGCTTGTCGAAGCCCTGCGGCGACATCCACATCTGGGCCTTGGGATGGTAGCGGTGCAGGTTGGCCGTCTGCTTTTCCAGCAGGTTGAACATGTACTTGGGCTGGGTATGTCCCGGGTCGCCGCCGGGGACGAACACCGCGTCCAGGCGCGGCATCCTCTTGAAGAACTCGGCCCACTCGTTCAGCGCGAACTCCACGGTCTTGGGGTCGGAGTAGTCCCTGTCCATCGCCGGGTACCAGACCCAGACGTCGAGCCCGTACTCGTTGGCGATGCGCGACATCTCGGCGTTCATTTCCATTTTCGGCAGCGGGAAGTGCGGGCTGTCGTCGGCGTCGTCGGAGCGCGGGGGGATCAGTTCGATGGCGTTGGTTCCAAACACGGCCAGGTCGCGGATGTATTGATCCCAGATAGGCACCGACCAGGCATCGTAAGCATTGGTCTTGGGCCGGTAGCCGAGCTGGTGGCCGCGCAACGAATACTTCGGCGCGGTGGCGACGCTGAAGTCGTCCGGAAGCAGGATGCGCTGCTTGTCCATGCGCAGCGCGCGCAGCAGGTGCCCCACGCCGAACAGCACGCCGCGCGAGTCGTTGCCGATCACCAAGACGGCGGGCGCCGCCCCGTCTTTCTGCACGCGGATGCGGTAGCCCTCGGCCCCGGCCACGCCGCGGTCGGCTGCCAGCGCCGCCGCGTACCTGCCCGCGAAGGATTTCAGCGCGGAGGCGGGACCCACCGCGATGACCGGCGTGGACTCCGCCGGCCAGACACTCGCGGTTGGCAGGCGCACTTGCGTCCTCTTCTCCACCTCCTCGACCAGCACTGTGACCGCCTTCTTTTCAGGACCCGAGAGAGATGGCGGCGAAACCACCACCGCTTTGCTCAAATCCAGCGGTGCGGCGGCGCTGAGCCACGAAGCCCAAAGAACGCAACACAGCAGCTTCACTTTGTGCGGAGTCATATTGGAATTCTAGTGAAGGATGCGGCGTTTGCGACAGGGTTCTTGATCCTGGCCGTCAAGCCCAGCCACAGCGGGCCTCTCGCGAGCGACCCTGCCGCCGACTCGGGCGTGGGTGGCTTTTCCGTGGTCGTGCTGGCGCACAAGCTGCCGGCGGCACCGGAAAGACTGGGCGCTATTTTGGATGTGGGGCGACTGAGAGAATCTGGTAGGTGTCCCCCTCGATCCTGAAATAAAGACGGTAGCTGGCGTCAACGCGCGCCTGCCAGACATCATTCGCCTCATCGTACTTCTTGGCGCGGAGCGACGGGTGGTGCAGGTTGGCAACGAGGAACGCAATCTGCTTGTCAATCTTCGCCTTCACTGAAGGTGGGAGGGCTTTGTACTGACGGATAAACTTTGCGGAGAATGCGTGCTTCATTTGGCCGCGCGGCGCAGTGCCCGGATTCCTTCCCGGGCAGTCTTAAACGGGCCAATGAAACGGCCCCGCCTGAAGTCTTCCAAACCTTCCGCGATGTCCCGATCTATGAGTGATTTCGGGGCCAGCGTGATCTTCCCCTTCTCAACTTTGGCTTCCAGCAGGTCTCCCACATCAAGCCTCACCTGCCGGCGCAAGGAGTCGGGAAGGGTCACCTGGTATTTAGTTCTGACCTTGACGAGTGGCATAGATAATCCTGCAAGTCTCACTTTCCTACTTTCTTACAGTTTAACCCATAGAATTGATTTGTCAAGGGCTCGGACGAGGCCCCGGCGAGTCGCATTCTGGAGAAAACGAACTCCGCGGATTGCATAGATTTCGCGGATAATGAACGCGAATCGGCGGCATTTGCGAAATCCGTGGATGGGTTATCTATGAAACGGAGGGATCTGTTAACCGGACTGGGTGGCTTTTCCGTGGTCGTGCTGGCCCACAAGCTGCCGGCGGCGTCGGCCGAGCAGCCACCCGCCGACGAGATTCGGCGGCAATTCGAGCGCACCGCGCCGGCGGCGGCAAAGCGTGCGCCGGGGGCCGAGCCGAATATGCGGCTCGTGGAACTCGAAACCGACCTGCTGGTGGCCGGCGGCGGCCTGGCAGGTGTGTGCGCGGCGGTGGCCGCGGCGCGACACGGCGCACGCGTGGTCCTGCTTCAGGACCGCTCGCGGCTGGGCGGCAACTCTTCCAGCGAAGTCAAAATGCACGTCGTCGGCGCCAACGCCCACACCGCCCGTCCCGGCTGGCGTGAAGGCGGCTTGATCGAGGAGTTCCGGCTCGATGACGCCTCCAACAACCCCCAGCGCTGCTTCGAGCTCTGGGACCTCTTGCTCTACAACAAGGTGGTCAGCGAACCGAACATAACGCTGCTGCTCGAAACCACGCTCTACTCGGCAGCGAAGAAAGGCGACCGCATCACCGAGGTCCTGGCCCGCTGCGACAAGAGCGAGCACCTCTACCGCATGCGGGCGAAGATGTTCTGTGATTGCACGGGCGACTCTCGCCTGGGACTGGAAACCGGCGCCGAGATGCGGCAGGGCCGTGAGGCGCGTGGCGAATTCAAGGAGCCGCTGGCGCCGGAAAAGGCCGACGGCCACACGCTCGGCAGCAGCTTGCTGTTCACCGCCCGCGACCACGGCCGGCCCATGCCCTTCACCCCGCCCAAATGGGCGCGAAAGGTGACCGCCGAACACCTCCGCCTGCGCCGGATCACATCGTGGGAGTATGGCTACTGGTGGATCGAGTGGGGCGGCGACCGCGACATCGTCCGCGACAACCAGCGCATTCGCTTCGAGCTGCTCTCCATCGTCATGGGCGTCTGGGATTACATCAAGAACAGCGGGGACCACCCCAGCAGCGCCAACTGGGCGCTGGACTGGGTGGGCATGATGCCGGGAAGGCGCGGCAGCCGCCGCCTGGTGGGCGATGTCATTGTCACCCAGCAGAACTTGGTCGGGGGCGATTTCGAGGATGCGGTAGCGATCGGCGGCTGGGGCATGGACGACCACCCGCCCGCAGGCTTCGACCGTCCCGACTTGAAACCCAACGTCTCGATCCTGCCGCCGGAGGTCTACAACCTTCCGCTGCGCGCGCTTTACAGCCGCAACGTCAGCAATCTGATGATGGCCGGGCGCAACATCAGTTGCTCGCACGTGGCCTTCACCTCGACGCGGGTGATGGCTACCTGCGCGGTGGCCGGCCAAGCGGCGGGGACGGCGGCGGCCGTTTGCGTGCGCCACGAGATCACCCCGCGACAGCTCTACCAACAGAAGGACAAGCTGCGCGAGCTGCAGCGGGCGCTGTTGCGCGACGACCAGACCATCAAGAACCGCGTGAATGAAGACGCGGCCGACCTGGCGCGCTCGGCCCGCGTGACCGCTTCGGCGGAAACCGCCCAGGCGCCCGCGGCCAACGTCCTCGACGGCCATGTGCGCGATTACCCGGTGAAGGGCGGCAAGCCGAGGATCCATCATTGGGCGGCGCCGGTTGGTTCCGCCGGCGCCTGGATCGAGCTGGCCTGGGACAAGCCGAGAAAGTTCCGCGAGGTGCAGGTTACGTTCGATACCGGCTTCCAGCGGCAGCTTACCTTGACCGCGCAGGAGTCGGCCAACAAGGGCATCGTCCGCGCCCCGCAGCCGGAGACGGTGCGGGACTACACGGTCTCGTACCAGCCGGGGGCGGGCGGCGGACTGAGGCAACTGGCCTCCGTGACCGGGAACCATCAGCGGCTGAAGCGGCACCGCTTCGAGCCGGTGGATGCGGCGGCCATCCGCATTCACGTCACCGCCACCAACGGCGATCCCGCAGCCCGCATCTTCGAGGTGCGCTGCTACGGCTGATTCTCACCACAAAGGCACAAAGAGCGCAAAGTCGCACAAGGAACTTCGTGGACTTTGTGCTCTTTGTGTCTCTGTGGTTCCTCAGGCTGCGGGGACGAAATAGAAGGCGATGGCCAGAATCGCGTAGAGGGCCAGCATCATCAGCCCTTCCAGCCAGTTTGTTTCTCCGTCCAGGCAGGTGCTGACCATGATGATGACCGCCAGCGCCACGGCCACGATTTCGAAGGGGTTGAAGACCAGCGTCATGTGCGTTCCCATGAACAGCGAGCTAATGACTAGCAGCGGCCCGACCAGCAATGCGATCTGAACGCTGCTGCCCATGGAGACGGCAACGGCCAGGTCCATCTGGTCGCGGCGCGCCGCAACGACGGCAACCGCGTGCTCGGCGGCGTTGCCGATGGTGGCCACCACGATGACTCCCACGAACAGCCGGCTCATGCCCAGGGCCCGCGCCGCCGGCTCGATGGTGCCGACGAACAACTCGCTCATCCAGGCGATCAGGGCGGTGGCGGCCAGCATCACGGCGATGGCGCCCGCCCGCGTCAGCTTCGGCGGACGGTGCTCGGAGCGGGCAGTCAGGCTGCGGTGAGTCACCTGGCTGAAGATCAGGCCGGCGATGTAGACGATCAGCAGGACGGCCGCCGTCCATTCGCTGAGAAGCTCCACCCGGCTGCTGGGCGGGGCCGTCAATGAACCCGATACGACCAGGCTGAAGAGGGCCGGCATCACCAGGCCGGCCACCGCCAGGATCAGCATCGAGGTGTTGGCGCCGGCCATGGCCCGGCTGAAGCGCTGGCGCTCGCGTCCCAGGCCTCCGAGGAAGGCGCTGAGGCCGAACACCAGCAGCAGGTTCCCGATGATGCTGCCGGTCAGGGAGGCCTGGACCACGTCAACCTGGCCCGCCCGCAGGGCGAAAAAGGCGATGATCAGCTCGCTGGCATTGCCGAACGTGGCGTTCAGCAGGCCGCCGGCCGAGGGCCCCAGTTGCAGGCTCAGTTCCTCGGTGGCGTCGCCCAGCACCGCAGCCAGCGGGACGATGGCTATAGCCGAAGCGGCAAAGATGGCCAGCCCACCCACATGAAACAACTCCAGCGTGACGGCCAGCGGGACGGCGGCCAGCAACCAGCCGGACCAGGAACGGAAAGCGAAACCCAGCGCCTGTTTCCACGACGGCCTCGACCCAGCCCGGGCCGGCGGTTTGGAATTGTCTGCTGCGGCCATGCGTTTCCTCCGGTCTTCTCTGTACCTCCGCGTCTGGGTGGCCGATGACGCCGTTGTCCGTGCAGAAATAGTACCGAAATGCGCAACCGAATACCCAACTGATTGTCTAATAACCGATAGCCGGGCCGCTTATCGGCGGAGAGGTATTAGAAATGCGCAGTCAAAACAATCAAGCTGTCACTCAAGTCTCTAAGGCTAATGAATCCAACAGCCTTCAGAACGGAGGGCAACTCGAACGGTTCTTCGATCTCTCTTTGGACCTCTTGTGCATTGCCGGCTTTGATGGCTGCTTCAAGATGCTGAATCCGGCCTGGGAGCGGACTCTGGGCTACACCCGGCAGGAACTGCTGGCCCGGCCTTACATCGAATTCATTCACCCGGACGACCGGATGAGCACCCGGGCGGAACAAACCAAATTGTCGGAGGGAGTTTCGGTTCTCCGTTTCGAGAACCGATACCGCACCCGAGACGGCCGCTACCGGTGGCTGAGCTGGAAGGCGACGCCGTTTCCCGGAGAACGGGTCATTTACGCCACGGCCCGCGACATCACCGAGCGAAAACGCCAGGAGGCGCTGCTGGCGGGCGAGAAGCGGGTGCTGGAAATGCTGTCCACCGGCGCCCGCCTGGCCGAAATACTGGAGAGCCTCACGGAAGTGATCGAAGCCATCACCGACAACATGAGGTGCTCGATTCTTTTGCTCGAGCCCCAAGGCCGCAGGCTGCATCCGGTGGCCGGTCAACGGCTGCCGGAAGCATACAGCCGGGCCATCGACGGCATCGAAATCGGGCCGAACGTGGGCTCCTGCGGCACGGCCGCCTATCTCCGCACGCCCGTCGTTGTGGCCGACATTGCCGGCGACCCGCGCTGGGAGGCTTTCCGGGACTTGGCGCTGGCCCATGGCCTGCGCGCCTGCTGGTCCACGCCGATCTTTTGCTCGAAAGGCACGGTGCTGGGCACCTTCGCCGTGTACTATGGCGAACCGCGCAACCCCGCTGAAACCGACTTGAAGGTGATCGAACGGGCCACTCACCTGGCCGGCCTCGCCATTGAGCACAAGAGGGCCGCAGAGAATCTGGCCCGAGCCCACGATCAACTGGAAGCCCGCATCCAGGAGCGGGCCGCGCAACTGACGACCGCCAACCAGGCGCTGGAAGCCGAAATCGTGGAGCGCAAGCGGGCTGAAAAGGAAATCCAGAAGCAGCAGGAATCCATCCGGCTCCTCTCGACGCCGGTGCTTCCGGTGCGGGAGCGCCTGCTGATTCTGCCCATCATCGGGGAGATCGACGCGCAGCGGGCCCGGCAGCTCACAGACCAGTTGTTGCACGGCATTCGCGCCAACCGCGCCCGCGTCGTGGTGATGGACATGACCGGCGTGGCTTCGGTGGACGCCCAAGTGGCCAACCATCTGGTCAGAACCGTGCAGGCGGCCAACCTGCTTGGCGCTTCCGTTATCGTCACCGGGCTTTCGCGCGAGATCACCCAAACGCTGGTCCACATTGGCGTGGACCTCAGCAGCCTGACCACCCCGGGCGACCTCCAGAGCGGCATTGAAGAAGCCGAGCACCGGCTCGGCTACCACCTGTCCGTTGTCGCGCGGCGCGCTGGCGCGTGACGATGGAACCCGGCCCGCGCGCACTTTTCACCAACCCAACCCAGGCGCGACCCCTGCCGGGCGTGCGCAGAACCATCAGCGACGGGAATGCCGTTGCCGTCGCGGCTCAGCCGCGAACAGGCCGGGCAAGTTGTTGCAGGACAAGGAGGAAAAAAGTCATCGTTCCGCCCGCCGCCTTAATCTAATCGGCGAACGAGACCGCAACAGAAAAGGGAGGGAAGGCCGCATGGGCGACACGGAGGCACCGGGAGCCGAAACAGTTCAATTCCCGGAAGAAGGCAAGCTGCGGGTGCTCTTTGCCGATGTGGGATCAAGGCCGGCCGGAGAGCACACCAGCCGGTTCTTCAACTTGTCGGTGGATCTGCTGTGCATTGCCGGCGTGGACGGGTATTTCAAGATGCTCAACGACGGGTGGGAGAGAACGCTGGGGTTCTCTAAGCGCCAAATGCTGGCGAAACCCTACCTGGAGTTCGTGCATCCGGATGACCGCCAGGCAACGGAAGCCGAGATTCAGAAGTTATACCGGGGCTCGGACCCGCTGGCGTTCGAGAGCCGCTTTGGCCACCAGGACGGTTCGTACCGCTGGCTGTCGTGGACCGCGCGCGCCTTTCAGGCCGATCAGCTCATCTACGCGGCGGCGCGGGACGTAACCTCCCGCAAGGCCGACGAGCAGTTGCTGGCGGGCGAACGGCGCCTGCTGGAAATGATCTCCACCGGCGCTCCTCTGCGGGACATCCTGGAGGAGATCACTGTGCTGATCGAGGAACTGGCGCCGGGGCTTATCTGTTCCATTACCCTGCGCGCGCCAGACGGCGGGCATGTGTTACATGGAGCAGGTGGTCGGCTGCCGGACGCCTACCGCAAGGCCATGGACGGCGCGCCGCTGACTTCGGGCGTGTGCTCGTGCCGGACGGCCATCGCTTCGGGCGAGCAGGTGATTGCCGCCAATCTCGCCAGCCACCCTGATGGGGCCGGTTACTGCGAGGTGGCGTTACGGCATGGCCTGTACGCCTGCTGGTCCACTCCCGCCTTTTCCGCCGGCGGCGAGGTTCTCGGCTGTTTCACCATGTATTGCCGGACGCCGCGCGAACCCCGCGCCGCCGAACTGAAGCTGATCCAGCGGGCCACCCACCTGGCGGGGATCGCCATCGAGCGCCGGCGCCACGAAGAGGAGTTGCTGGGCCTCCACTGGAAGCTGGAAGCCCGCATCCAGGAACGCACCGTCGAGCTCCAGCGGGCCAACGACGCGCTGCAGGCCGAGATCGCCGAGCGCGGGCGTGCCGAAGCCGAGATCCGGAAGCAGCAGGAGGCGATCCATCGGTTCTCTACGCCGGTACTGAAGGTCCGGGACCGCCTGCTGGCCGTTCCGCTGATCGGAGAAATCGATGCCCAGCGGGCGCGGCAGTTGACCGGCCAGTTGTTGGCCGCCATCCGCGCCAACCGCGCCCTGGTTGTGGTCATCGACATGACGGGCGTGGCCGCCGTCGACACTTACGCGGCCAGCCATCTGGCGAGGACGGTGCAGGCGGCGGGCCTGCTGGGCGCCGACGTGATCGTCACCGGGCTGTCGCGCGAGATCACGCAGACGCTGGTCACCCTGGGGGTTGAACTGCGCGACATGACCACGCCGGGCGATCTTCAGAGCGGCATTGAAGAAGCCGAGCGACGGCTCGGCTCTCGTTGAAGAAAAAATGAACCACAAAGTCACGGAGGACACAAAGAGACACAAAGAAAGAACTTGGTGTTTCTTGGTGTCCTTTGGTCTTTGTGGTGAATTTCATTTTGCGGCGCGCAGCATATCCCGCGCGTGCTTCAGCACCGTATCGGTGATGCGGGCGCCGCTGAGCATGCGGGCCAGCTCCGCGGCCCGCTCGTTGTCCTCCAGGCGGCGCGCCCGTGTTACGGTCCGCCCCTCCTGTTCCATTTTCTCGACGTAAAAGTGCTGGTCGGCAAACGAAGCGATCTGGGGCAGGTGCGTGACGCAGAGGACCTGGTGCGCGCCGGCCAGCGCCTTCAGCTTGCGGCCGACCGTCTCGGCCACGCGCCCGCCGATGCCGGCGTCGATCTCGTCGAAGACCAGGGTGCGCGCCGTCTCCGGATCGGCGGCTGCCCGGCGGCTTTGCCGGCCCGGCGCGCCCGATTCGGGCGCGCGCTGCTCTTCCACGGCCGTTTTCAGCGCCAGCATCAGCCGCGACAGTTCGCCTCCCGAGGCCACCTGGTCCACCGGGCGCAGCGGTTCGCCGGGGTTGGGCGAGATCAGGAATTCCGTGCGGTCAATGCCGGTGGCGCTCCAGCCGGCGCCGTTGCCGCCGGCCGGTGTCTCCTCGAGGGGCGCGAATTGGATCGAGAGCCGGGTGTTTTCCATGGCCAGCTCGCCCAGGATGCGTGCCACGGCCTTTTCCAGCCGCGCTGCGGCGGTCTTGCGGCGCCCCGAGAGCTCCCCGGCCAGTTCGCGGTAGCGCGTTGCCGCGGCCTCCACATGCTGCTGCGCTTGGCGTGCCAGCTCGTCGGAGGACTCCAGTTCTTCAAGCTGGCGGCTGACCCTTTCCAGGTGCGCCAGCACGTCGGCGAGCGACGGACCGTACTTGCGCTTCAAGCGGTCCAGCGCCGCCAGGCGGTCTTCCACCTGCTCCAGCCGCTGGGGATTGGCGTCGAGCCGCGCCAGGTAGTCGCGCAGGGAAAGGGAAGCATCCTCGATGGCGATGCGGGCGCCGCGCAGGCTGTCGCAGAGCGGCTGCAGCCGGGCGTCGAAGCGGGCCACGTCTTCCAGGGCCCGCAGGGCGGCGGCCACGGCGCCGCCGGCCGCGCCGGGCCCCTCGTAAAGCTGCTGGTAGGCGGCTTGCACGGCCGCCTGAATGCGCGTGCTGTTGGCCAGCACCCGCTTTTCCTCGGCCAGGCGCTGGTCTTCCTCCGGTTCGGGGCGCGCCGCCTCGATCTCCTGTTTTTGGAACGACCACAGGTCGGCCAGCCGCAGTTTCTCCTGTTCGTTGCGGGTCAGTTCGGCCAGGCGCGCGCCGGCCCGCCGCCAATCGTCAAAGGCTTCGGTTACCTGCTGGGCTGCGTCCTCCGCACCCGCATAGTGGTCCAGCAATTCCAATTGAGAGGCGCGCAAGAAAAGCGCCTGCTGCTCGTTCTGGCCATGGATGTCGCCCAGCCACGGCGCCAGCGCGCGCAGCGCCCCGACCGTGGCCGGGCGGTCGTTGAGGAACACGCGGGTGCGGCCGGAGGCGTGCAACTCGCGCTTCACCAGCAGTTCCCCGGAGGGCTGCAGCTCCATGCCCAATTCCTCGGCCGCCCGGCGCAGTTCGCGCGCGGTGGCCGTCTGGAAGACGCCGCAGAGCACGGCCCGCTCCGCCCCGGCGCGGATCGCATCCGGCGAGGGGCGGCCGCCGAGCAGCAGTCCCAGCGCATCCACCACGATCGACTTGCCGCTGCCGGTTT
>Ga0315282_10012907_pt1 | contig 12698 bp, 5 predicted proteins | sample YL17G07_20_MG_FD_203693 | JGI IMG/M metagenome (GOLD analysis project Ga0315282, IMG submission 203693) | Sediment microbial communities from Yellowstone Lake, YNP, Wyoming, USA - YL17G07_20 | ecosystem: Environmental > Aquatic > Freshwater > Lake > Sediment | place: USA: Wyoming | collected... | reverse complement strand
ACAGGACGATCATCAGGAGCCGAGTGTAGTCGTTGTCATCGAGGCGCAGCCAGGACGGCTGGAGCGTGAAGAACCCGTGGAAGTTCGCTCCATGGGTGACTATCACCCGCACATTGGCGGTCTTGTATGCCGTGAGGGATGTGTTGGTGCTCAGGTTCCTGATGGTGAAGACGAGCGTGAGCTTGGCCTTGGTGGACTCCGTGGCCTGGGTCGTGACCTTCAGGACCACCGTGTCCGTCTGGCCGGCGAAGACCTGGACGCTGTCCCTGTCCAATGCGGTCCCGACATCCGGGTTGTCCGTCATGACGGCTATGGTGAACTCCCAGGTCGAATTGGTGGGGTTCAGCAGGTCCCACTTGAAGGTGGCCGTCTGGCCGGGTTCGATGCCCTCGTCGTAGGACTGCCCCTGCCTCTCGGTGACCGTGGCCGTCGTGGGGTCCGCGCCGCCGGCCAGGAACGCTCCAAGCGGCCCCGGCAGAAGCACCAGGGCCAGTACCGTGGCTATGACGAGCATCGTGGCACTCTTGTCACGGCCTCCAATATGCCTAGCTTCGCCTTGCATGCGTTCCTTCCCCGCTTTTATGTCAAAGTCCTCAATCGTATCCAGATATAAAAGAATTTTGCGCACCCGACCCCCGTCGGTGCTCCGGGTCATGCCCAGCCCATGGACCTGAAGAGCATCAGGATGAAGCTGCACAGCATGATGGCCCCCAGCGGTATCCCATGGAACTTGGGGTAATCCTTCATGACCTTCCTGATGGTCTTCAACGCGGCCTTGTCCGAAGGCGCTGCCGAGACGGCCTTGTCGAGCTTGAAGACCTGATAGGTCGTGTAATAGGTCAGGCCTATCAGCAGCGGCAAGAAGACGAGCTGGACGGGGCTCGAAGGGTTCGAGAAATAGAAGAACAGCACGAAAGCCGTGACGCTCGTCGTGGTCCCCCACATGTTCAGCTTGAAGGCCCTGTCCACGGTCCTCTTGATGCCCCAGGCCACGGCCGGTGTCCGGATATTCATTGCCTTGTCGTCCGGGTAGTCCTCGCTCTGGCTCAGGAGGACCAGCGCGTAGTGGGCCGTGGTGATGCCCACGACCAGCAGCAGGACGACCTGGGAATAGATGTCGTTGATCGGCAGGTCATTGACCAGGAAATAGGAGAACAGGCCCGGGGCCGCGAAGACCGGGAAGGCCATGACCGAATGGAACGGACCCTTGGACTTGAACCGGAACGGCTCGACGGAGTAGGCGATCCCCAGGAACGACCCCACGAGGACCAGCAAGAACAGCACAGGCTTCCAGGTCAGGAAGAACGAGATGTGGATGGCAAGCAGCAGGGCCAGCGCAACATGCGCAATGACCAGGTTCCTGACCGTGTCCCTGCCGAAGCCCTTGACCGTTTCTGACAACCGTTTCTTGTATATCTCGTCGACCTTCCAGTCGGCCCAGCAGTTTATCATGAAGCCTACGTTGAAAAGAAGGAAGAAGATGACCAGCCCCTCGATGACGACGAGAAGGTGCCAGAGATTCAATAGGTACTGCCAGCTGGACGCGCCAAGGAAGACCCCGATAAGGATAGCGACCCCCGTGGCCGGGAGGAACTCCCAGCGCGATATCGTCGCGTACCTCTTGATAAGGCTCTCCATGCCATCGCACCTGCCCGCGGCTCCCTCATCCGGGGTGCACCGTGTGCTCCTCGACCTCGACCTGATTGCTGCCCACCCACTGGATGAGCATTACCCTGATGGCCAGGTCCTTGTCGAGCGTCATCAGGTCCAGGGATCCCTGGCCGGGCCAGACCTTGGCAGGATAGAGCTTCTGGCCGAGCGTCTGGTTGAGGACCTGGAAGTCCTGATAGTACATCTCGACCATGAGCTCGCCCCTCTGCTTGAGGTCCTTGTCATTGGTCACATTAAACGAATATTCTATATGCGTGTAGGTCAGGAACTTCTTGGCCTTGAGGTCCAGCTTCGAGAAGAAAAGCTTCGTCACCGTTACGTTCATGCCGTGGGAGACCTGGCGGTCGAACTTGTCCGTGACCGTGAAGTTGACATTGTAAAGGCCGACCTGCTTGTAGATGTGGGACACCTTTAGCGACCCGCTCGTCGCCGTGTTGTCGCCGAAGTTCCAGGTCATGGTCCTGACGTTCCCGCCGTTGATGACCACGGCCTCGAGGTCGACCGTGTCCCCGGCATTGACCACAGTGTCGGCGTTCTTGATCCAGACGTCCGGCACGACATTGTCGACGGGGCGGACGGGGCCGTTGATCGTGGCCGGGAACAGCACCCCGACGAACATCAGGGCGCAAACGATGACCACGCCCATGGCCCCTGAGGCCTGCCACCGCGGATGGTCCACGCCCTTCAGCGCGCTCCTCATGCGCCTTGGGTCTATGTCCGCTCCGCTCGCCGCGGGTCTCGTTCCCTGGTTGATTCTGCCGAGGCCGATGGCGGGCCCAAGGAAGCCGACGACGAGTACGGTCGGGACCAATATCATGCTGAGCTCCGCGAAGATCGGGTGGATGGGCATCATCTTGGCCACGAGGATCGAGCCCAGCGTGACCGATGTGATCCCCAGCCCGACGGCAAGCAGGAAGAACGAGAAGGCGACGGTCCTCCTGACGCTGTACCTAACCGAGGGGGTCCTCACGTTCGCCCTCCGGTCCTCGAAGAAGTCCATGGCCTGGTTCCCGAACTCGAGCGAGTACATCGCCATGGTGAAGCCTGCCATGAACATCAGCAGCCTGATGTCCAGTTGGCCGCTAATCGTCACGACGATGAACGCCAATGGTAGGAAGAAGGCCGAGAACGCCAAGGCCAGACCGTGGGCCACGCCGCGCGTCTTGAAGTGCAGCGGCCCCATGGAATAGCCCACGCCCAGGAAGAGGCCCAGACCGACAAGGGCCAGGACCATCCAGTTGCCGGTGGTTAGGAACAGATGGAAGGTAAGCACGAGGGCGGCGGCCACATGGGCCACCAAAATGCCCGTGAGCCTGCTCGGGCCAAGGACCTCGACGGAGAGAGCGACCCTGGCCTTGTAGGACCTGTATGTTGCATCGACCCTCCGGTCGGCCAGGGCGTTGGCCATGAACCCTGTTGAGTACAGGAGGAAGAACACGGCCGCGGTCTCGGCGAACCTGACGCTCAGGATATCCCCGACACCGCTGAAGACCAGTAGGACCGGTATGATAATCAACAGTATCTCGGCGGGCAGGTACTCGAACCTTGCCACATTGGCGTAGGCCTCGAGAACGGACGGCCTGGTGGGCCTAGTGTACCGCCCCTGCTTGCCAACGCCAGCGAACAAGCTCTCCCATCCCCCCTACAGGGCGCCTTACCACATCAAGAGCGCCCAGATCATGCCCTATGCAAGGAAACCATTTTATGATTTTCAAATATATGAATTTAATTGTCTAGATGCGTAATACATCAAAATCTAACAAAATAGGAAATCGAGGCGCCAAATATCGGTCAGGCGGCCTGTATTCTCGGTCTTGAGCCGCCAAACCTGCCCTATTCCTCCTCGGCCGCGCCACCGCCTCCCTCGCCCTTGGCCATCTCCTTCTCCAACGCCTTTTCGGCCTCCTCGTCGGCTGTGCTCACCTTGCGGGCCTTGGCCTTCGGCGCCGGCTTCGACGGCTTCCTCATAATGAGGTACACCACTATGACGATGACGAGCAGGATGAGCACCAGGATGAGGGCGAACATGCCTACGGACAGGCTCGTCCCGAACACGCCCGGAGGCGAGTTCTTCACACGGATGGTCACCTTCGCCACCACCGAGGACGTCCCTTCATCGTCGGTGGCCCTGGCCTCGAGGGTGTGCTGGCCGTTCTTGAGGTCCGTCGTCTTGAATGTCCAGCTCCACGGGTCCGTGCCGGAAGCGACCTTCCACACCCCGCCATCCACGCGGACCTCGACGAGGTTGACGTAATGGCCCTTGGATGACCGGTCCTGCTTGGCATTGCCCCAGACCTTGACGTTCCCGCTCAGCTCGAGGTCGTTGGCCGGGTACATGATCGTCACGTGGACATCCTTCCACTTGTTCGCGATGGTGACGTTCCTCGTGACCGCGGTATGGTTCTTCCCGTCGTATGCCCTGACGCTGAAGTTGTTGGCGCCGTTGTCGTAGTCCGCGGTCTTCCACTGGAAGGACCAGTTTCCGGTCCCGTTGGCGGCCCTCCATACATCGTTGCCGATTTTGTACTCTAGGGCCATGACGGTCCCGTCGGGGTCGGTCGCGGTCCCGGTCACATTCACCGTGCCGCTGATGGCGTCGCCGTCCTCGGGCCATGTTATCGTGACGACCGGGGGTTTGTTCACGATGACCTTCTGAAGGACCGTGACATTGACAACGGCCGTGGAATTGTGCTTGTACGGGTCTTCGGCGTGGAACTCGATCCTGTGCTTCCCGACGGGGAGCGTGCCCATGAACACCTTGTGGCTGTCGAGGAACCCGGTGACGTTCGAGGTCCACGAGTACTTCAGCGCGTCGCCGTCCTTGTCGCTGGCCGTGGCCTCGAACCTGAGCTGGTCCCCACCGTGTATGACGTCCGTGGCCTTGGGGGTCACGATGGTGACATCCGGCCACCGGTTCGGCATCTTCATGGTGATGTTCACGCTCGCGGACCGGTTGTAGACGCCGTCGTAGGCGTAGAGCGTTATCATGTGGATGCCCACGATCGTCAGGTGCTTGATGAAGCCCGTACCGCTAGCTATGGGCCCCTCGATGTCGGACATCCAGTAGAACGAAAGCGCATCGCCATTCGGGTCCGTGGACTTGGACGCGTCGAACAATATGTCGTCCGTCGTGTTGTATGTCATGCCATTGACCGGCGAGGATATGACCGGGTGTGGCGGCAGGGCGTTGAGCCTGACGTAGACGTCCACATGGTCGGAATCGCTCCTCCCCAGTGTCGCGTTCACGTAGAGCGTGATCCTGTGGTGGCCCACGGCCAGTTTGCTGGTGAACCTTGGCGCGCTCCCCAGCGGGCCGGATATATTCGACAGCCAGAAGAACTGGACGCTGGCGTCGTCGGGCGCGAGGCTGTCGAAGGCGCTGAAGTCCACATCGTCCGCCACGGTGAACTCCTGGCCCTCGCCCGGGCTGAATATGCTCGCGAAGGGGTCGGTCAGAGGCTGGGAATCGTACATCATTATCTGGTTCCTCTCGCCGACCAGGAGCGCGTGGCTACCGTTCCACGAAATGCCGTTGAGCGCCGCAATGGACGGGCACGGCAACTGGACGACGCCGTAGCCCGTGTACTTGACGAGCACGCCGTCGCTCCCCGCTATGACCGGGTAGATGCTGCCGGTCTTCCATGCAATGGTCCCGAAGGCATAGGCCCCCATCTCCGAATCCACGATATCGAATGTGTCCGACCTGTACTTCAGGACGATCCCGTTCGTGCCGACGAGCATGGCGTAATCACCGTCGGCCCTGAACTCCACGTCCTTGAGGGTCGTGAAGACCCCCGTCGAGACCCTGAGGCATTTCATCCCGGCCGGCTGGTAGATCGCGGCCGAATCCTCGTCGCACTTGTACGTGATGCCGCTAGCCCCGACGATAAGCGCGTAGGCATTCGACGGATGGAAGGCCACGCTGAACAGGTAGAACTGCCCCTGGTTCTCGGGCAGTATCGTGTAGAAGTTGGTCCCATCGAACTTCAGGATCTTCCCGAAGGAGCCGGTGATGAGCGCATATTTGCCGTCGCTCCTCCAATCCACCGAGAACAGGTCGTCGCTGGTGATGCCCGAGGGCAGGGCCGTAAAGTTCGTGCCGTTGTACTTCAGCACGGTCCCATCGTCACCGACGATGAGCGCGTAGGAGCTGTTGGGGACCCAGCCCACGGCTCGGAGAGTCACGGTCACGCCGGACTGCAGGGCCGCCAGGCCGTTCTTGAGATCGTACCTGAGCACCTTGCCGTTGCTACCGACTATGAGCGCGTAGGAACCGTTCGGGGCCCAGGCAACATCCTTCCAGTCTCCCTGGAACGGTATGCTGCTCATGAGGGTCCAACCGGCGCCGTTCACGTACTCGTAGACAACACCACCGCTGCCGACGACGTAGGCATCGGTGCCCCCGTTCAGGAAAGAAAGTGCGATCAGGTTCTCGTTCGTCGTCGGGCTGATGTCGGACAGGGTGCCCGTCGAGGAGTATGTCAGGGCGACGCCGTTACCGCCGACGATGAGGGCATAGCTGCTGACCTCGTCCCATTCGACGCCGTAGAGGTCCGTGGCCACGAGGCTGTTGGGGACGACCGTCACGATGCCGTCCTTGTACTTCAGTATCGTCCCGTTGGCCCCCACGATGACGGCCGTCTTGCCGTTCCAGTCCAGGGAGAACAGCATGTCATCGATGCCGGTGGCGATGGTCGACACCTTGCCTGAGGGCTCGTCATAGGTCATCAGGAGACCGTCCTCGCCGGACATGAGCCATCCGCCCTGGGTGCTGTAAGTTATATTATAGAGCCTCTTGTGGGTCCCGGTCTCAATCTTCGTGAACTTGGACCCGTCATACTTCAGGAGCGTCCCGTCCCAGCCGCATATTAGCGCGTAGGACCCGTCGGACTTCCATGCGGTGCCCTGGAGCCGGGTCGATATCCCGGGCTTCAGGTGCACCGCTTCCCCTGGCTGGTATTTCATGACGGTCCCGAAGTTGCCGACGATGATCGCGTAGTCCCCGCTGGGCCTCCACTCGACATGCCATAGATTGAACACCGTGTTGGACTGGACCGTGGCCCAGTAGGTGCCCTGGTGCTCCATTATGAGCCCGCTCAGGCCGACCATTACGACCACGTTGTTACCTGGCTGCCACATGACGTCGTTGAACTTCGCGTTGGCCGGCAGCGGGTCGAGCCACTCCCAGGTGTCCGAGTTGGGGTACTCCTTCCACCGACTCCCGTCGCTGCTCTGGGCTGGCGGCCCGACCGGTCCCGCGTCCGAGGCCTTCGCCTTGCTCACAAGCGACGGTGCGACCTGCAGGGCCGAGAGGACCATTATCATTGCCACTACCACAGCCATGGCCCAGTTCCCCCTGCGAACGCCCACCGTTCCTCCTTTCGACACCATCACGGTCCCTCCATCAGTTGACGAGAATGAACGTCATTTTACGCATCACGGCAGTATGTTCCTCAGCCGCTGCTTGGCCTTCTCGATCTCCCGCTCCCTCTCCTTCAGGTGCTTGGCCTGCTCCTGCAGGTCCGCCTCGAGCGCCCTCAGGGCCGCTTCCCTTGACTCGAGCTCGTCCCTGTCCTTCCCGAGACCGGCCATGTCCCTCTCGAGGACGTCCGACAACCTCCGGACCTCGGCCTCCCGCTCCTTGAGCGATCCCTCGAGCTCGGCCAGCCTCCGCTCGGCCGCCTTCTGGGCCTTCTCACGGTCCTTGAGCTCGCGCCTCTTCTCCTTCGTCAGGCCGTGCTCCTGGCGCAGTGCCTCGGTGTCCCTGCGCAGCTCCTCGGCCTCGGAGGCCACGGATTCCTCCTTGTGCGTGAGCTCCTCCCTGAGGGCGGCGAGCCTCTTGGACTCCCGTTCGACCTCCTCTCCGCGGGCCGACAGCTCCCTGGAGGCGGCCTCGACCTCCTCGTCCTGCTCCGCGGCCTTCCTCTGGGCCGCGGCCACCTCCTCCTGCCTGGCCTCGAGCTCCTCCTCGAGCTCCAGCAGGCCCTCCTCCTTCGACGACAGCTCCCTGGCCTTCGCCTCGAGCTCGTCCTCCAGCGCGTTGACCCGGGCGCCCTCCTCATCGAGCCTGACCTTGAGCTTGTCCAGCTTGCGACCTTCCTTCTTGAGCTCCGCGGATTCGGACTTTACCCGGGCCCTCTCTTCCCTCAGGGCCGCCTCGGCTGCCTCGACCTCTTTCTTCAGCCGGGCCAGCTTCTCCTCGCGCTCTGCCACCTCTGACTCCTTCTCGCCGGCGAGCCCGGCCCTGTGCTCGGCCTCATCGGCCAGCTGCTGGGCCTCGGACCGCCCGACCTCGAGCTCCGACGCGTCCTTGGCGAGCGTTGCCTCGGCGTCCTTGGCAGCCTCCTCCCTGCTCGCGAGCTCCTTCTCCCTCTCGGCGAGCTCGTCCGATAATCGTGATAGCCTCTCGCCCTGGACCTTGAGGTTCCTCTCGGACTTGCTGACCTCGCCGATGCGCTCCTTCAGGTCCTTGGCCATGGCGTTGCAGCGGGCCTCCAGCTTGTCGACCTTGGCCTCGCGTTTCATGACCTCCGCGCTCCTCGCGCCAAGGTGCTCCTCGAGGCCCTTGAGCCTGAGCTCCAGGGCCGAGGTCTCCTTCTCCTTCTTCTCGACCTTATCCAGGTTCGTGGCGTACTCCTCCGACGCCTCGACGACCCGGACCTCCCGCTGCTCCAGGTCCTTGAGCCGGTCCTCGAGCGAGGCGGACCTTGCCTTGAGCTCCTCCTCCTTCGTGGCCATCTCCTTGGCCCTCATATCCAGGGCCTTCTCCAGCCTGATGAGCTCCTTCTCCTTCGCAAGCAGCTCGGACCTCTTCTGCTTCTCGGCGCTGTCGAGCTCCTCCTCGCGGGCGCGCAGGGCCTCGACCTCCTTCTTGAGCTCGGCCCTTTCCTTCTCTATGGCCTTGCTCTCGGCCGACAGCGACGCCCTGTGCTTATCGATGGTCTCCAGGTGCTTGTCCAGCTCCGACCTGGCGTCCACCGCCTCGTCGATCCTCTTCTTGAGCTCCTCCTCTTTGAGATTGACATTGTACAGCTTGACGCCGAGGTCCTTCTGGTCCTTCTCGACGGTGACCTCGGCCGTCCGCAGGGATTCGAGCCTCTTGGCGACCTCGGTCTCGCGCTTGCCCAGGTCCTCCTTGGTGCTCTCGAGCTCGCGCACCTGCCGCGAGGTGAGCTTCTCGGTCTCCGTCACCTCGACCATGCGCGTTTCCAGGGCCCGCTCCTCGTCGCGCAGCCTCTTGAGCTCCGCCTCGGCCTCGGCCTCCTTGGCCTTGATGTCGGCGGCCAACCGCGCGAGCCTCCCGTCCTCTTCCTTGAGCCTGGACTCCGTCTCCGCGAGCTCGGCCCTCCTCCTCTCGAGCAATGCCTCGGCCTTCCCGAGGCTCCCCTCCTTGCCCTTGAGCTCGGCCTCCTTCTCGGCGAGCTCCGCTTCGGTCTTCGTGAGCTTGCCCTCGAGCAGCTCCAAGTTCCTCTCGCGGGCTATGAGCTTATCTTCCGTCTGGGCCAGTTTCTTGCCCTTCTTCTCAAGGTCCTTGTACTGGACCTCCAGGGCCTTGGTCTGTGCCTGGAGCTCCTCCTCCCTGGCCTTCAGGGCCGCTTGGCCGTTCTCCAGCTCACGCTGGCGTCTCACGACCTCGGCCTTCTCCTCGTCGAGCTCCTTGCGGGACTGGACGAGCCTGGCCTGCTCATCCTCGAGGGCCTTCTTCGACCTGGCCGCTTCCTGGCTGGCAAGCTCGACGGACTGCTGACCCTTTTCTAGCTCCCTCAGGGCGGACTCCAGGGACCTCCGGTCGGCCTCGTAGGACTTCTCCCTCTCCTTGAGCGACTTTATCTGTTCCCGCTGCTGCTGGCGCTGCTTCTCGATCTCGGTCTCCCTGGTCTCGATCTCCTTGAGCCGCTGCTGGACCTCGTCGGACACCTTGGTTATCTCGCCGTGCTCGTCCGTCAGGTTCCTGCGCTCCTTCTCCAGGTCCTCGGTCTCCTTGCGCAGGTTCTCGCGTTTCTCCTCGAGCTCCCCAACGGACCGCTCGAGGCGCGCCTCCTCGCCCGAGAGCCAGCCCTGGAGCTCCTGCTCCTTCTTCTCTATCTCCGCCTTGGATCCCGCGAGCGCCTCGCGCTCCTTCTCCAGGGCCTCCAGCCGGTGGCCGGCCTCCTCGGTGGCACCGCTCGCAAGGGCATGCAGCCGCTCGATCTCCTTCTCCCTCTCGGCCAGCTCGCCTTTTTGCCTCTCGAGCTCCTCGCTCAGGGATGCGAGCTCCTTCTCGCGCTGGGCCAGTCGTGCCTCGGCGCGCTCCTGCTTCCTCCGCTCCTCGATCAGCGCCTTGTCCTTCTCGGCGAGGTCCCTTTCATGGGCCCGCGATTCTTCGGCGGTCTTCAGCAGGTCCTTCTCCTTGAGCTCCACCTCGGCGACGCGCTCGACGCCCATGTTGCGGGCCTTGTCGAGCTCCTTCTCCTTCTCGGAGATCTCCTTCTCGAGCTCACCTATGTTCTCCTTCGCTTTGGTGATCTCGGTTCCGACGCGCTTCAGGTCGCGGTTGACCTTCTTCAGCTCGGTGGAGGCCTCTCTGAGCTCCTCCTCCTTGGACCTGAGCTTCTCGTTGATGCGCTTGAGCTCCGCGTCCTTGGTGGCTATGAGGTTCTGTGCCTTCTTGTCGGCGGCCTGGGCCTTGACAAGGGCGCCCTCCAGGTTGCCGATCTCCTTCTCGCGTTCCTGGACGCGCTTCTCGAGCGTGTCGATGCGGTCCTTGTAATCTGAGTCGAGCTCGGCCTTGGCCGCGGCCTTGGCCTCATCCTTCTTCCGGGCCTCCTCCTGGGCCTTCTCGAGCGCCTCGAGCTCGCTCTTCTTCTGTGCCGCCAGCTCCCTTAGTCCCATTTTCGCCTCTCCGTCACACACCGAGCTTCTTGAACAGTTTCTCGTAAGCCTCGTAATCGCCGACCTTCACGAACTCCTCGACGACCTTCTCGGGCAGCTTTCCCAGCAGGCCGTCCAGCACCTTGAGCATGGCCTTGACCTCCTCCACCTCCTCCTTCCTGAGGCCCTTCATGAGCTCCTCCGCGGTGGCCGTCGCGGTGGAGAGCTCCTTCTCGAGCTCGGCCACCTGGGCCTCGCGCTTGTCCAGGGCGTCGACCTTCCCGGCGAGCTCCTCCTTCAATCGGTCGAGCTCGCTTCTCAAGGTGTTGAGCTCCTCCCTGAGGTCCTTCTCGACGCGCTCAAGGTCCGCTTTCTCGCGGGCTATGTCCTCGAGCTCCCTTATCCTCGAGTCCCGCTCCTTGAGCTCCTTCCTGAGGTCGGCGAGGGCCTTCCTCTCGGCCTCGAGCTTTCCCTCGTTCTTCTTGATCTCCGCGTCGGCCCGCTTGGCCTTCTCGCCGAGCTGGTCCCTTTCGGCCTCGAGGCCGCTGAACCGGGCCTCCATCTCCTCCTCCTTCGCCGAGAGCTTACTGAGCGTCTCCGCCAGCCGGACCTCCTTGTCCTCGAGCTTGCCGGCCATATCATCCTTAACGCGCTTGAGGTCCGCGTCCCTGTCCTCGAGCTGCCTCCGGAGGTTCTCGATGGCCTTCTCGTACTCCTCCTTTGCCTCCTCCATGGACCTGCGGACCTCGGCCTCGTTGTCCTTGAGGACCTCCATGTCCTGGGCCATCTCCTTCTCGCGGGCCTCGTACTCCTTCCTGGATTTCTCGAGCTCGTCGTGCCTTGTCTGGATCCTGATCTTCTCGGCCTCGAGGGCCCGGATCTCCTCCTCGTATTCCTCGACGTCCTTGGCGTCGCCACCCGCATTCTCCTTCTTCAGGGCATCCTCGCGGGCCTCGAGCTCCTTCTCGCGCTTGTCGAGCTCCTTCGCCCTGTCGTCGAGGCTCGCCAGGGCCTGCTCGCGGAGCTTGACCTTCTCTTCGGTCCGTTTGAGCTCCGCCTCGCGCTTCTCGAGCTCCTTCTCCTTGTCCCCCGTTGTTGGGCTAGCGCCGCCGATGGCCTTCCTGCCGGTGTCCACGGTGGTTCCGACACTCACCGACGGTGAGCTCGGGCCCGGCGCCGGCTTTGGCTGTGGTTTGTCGGACAGAATATCGTCAAGCAGGTCCCTCTTTCCCGTTTTCTCGGGCTGGGGCGCGTCCTTTGGTACCGGCGGTTCCGTAGCCACTGGCGGTGTTGTCGGGGCCGCATCGCCCGCGCCATCGCGCTTCGCCTTGGCCTTGTCAAGAAGTCCCATCCGTCGAACCCCTTACTTCTTTTCCTCGTTGACGAGCTTGTAATGCCTCATGATCTTGTCATAAAGTTCGAATTCCTTGGATTGTGAGAACTCGGTGATGATGGTCTCGGGCAGCTTCCCCAGCAGGTCGTCAAGGACCTTGAGCAGGTTCTTGATCTCCCCCTGTATGTTCTTCTGGCCGTCGACCTCGCGGACCATCTTGTCGAGGTCCTCTTTGGACTTGTTGACCTCCTCCTCGAGCTGCCTTATGCGCTCCTCCCTTCTGGCGATTTCGTCGCTCGCCACCTCGTCCAGGTGCGCCTTGGCCTTGAGGTGCTGCTCCATCTCGAGCACGCGGGCCTCCCTGAGCTTCAGGTCCTCGATGAGCTTGAGCCTCTCTGCGACCTCGCGCTTGAGCTCCTCCTCCTTGAGGATGAGCTCCTCCTCCTTCTTTCTCAACCGGTCCTCGGTGTTCGCGAGGACGCGCCGGAACATCTTCTCCATCTCGTGGAGGCTCAGCTCCCGCCGCCTCATCTCCTCGCGTTCCTTCTGTAGGGCCTCCATCTGCTGCTTGAGCTCGACCTCCTTATCAGAGATGTGCTTCTCCTTCTGCTGCTGCTTGAGCACGACCTCCTTGTCGGAGCTCGGCTGTCCCTTCTGCTCGAGCTCGGACTTCAGGGCCATTTCCTTAGTGTCGAGCTCCTCGTTCTTTGCCTTGAACTCGTCGTCCCTCTCGATCTGGAGCTTCGTGAAGACCTCGTCCATCTTGAGGAACTTCTCCTCCTCCTGCTTGATCTCCTCGCGCTCCAGGAGCTTCTCCTCGATCTCCTGCCGTATCTTCTCCTCG
>Ga0315282_10012906_pt1 | contig 12698 bp, 10 predicted proteins | sample YL17G07_20_MG_FD_203693 | JGI IMG/M metagenome (GOLD analysis project Ga0315282, IMG submission 203693) | Sediment microbial communities from Yellowstone Lake, YNP, Wyoming, USA - YL17G07_20 | ecosystem: Environmental > Aquatic > Freshwater > Lake > Sediment | place: USA: Wyoming | collected... | reverse complement strand
TTTCTTAAAAATTGAAGGAATCTGTGCCATCAACTCCATTATAGCAACATCCTTTAAAAATCCAAATTCTCTTTTCTTCCTTTTAAGCGAGGGTCTGTCCCTGAAAAAGACCTATCGGAGGCGGCTGAGCATGGTCCCCGCCAAAGGCGGGGTCAGCCGCCGAGATCGGAGCGGTCCCGCTACGCTGGAGGCGGGAACCGCGTGCTTTTTCAGGGACTGCCCGAGCTCTTATTTCTACTCCAACATGGCCTTTATTCTTCTGATGCCGGCCTGACAGGATTCCTCTTTTTTTATTTTAAATATGCCAAGCTCGCTCGTATTTTTAGCATGAGGACCGGCGCAGATTTCCTTGCTCCAGCTCCCAATACTATAGACACTTACCTTTTTGGGGTATTTTTCTTTAAAAAAGGCTAAAGCACCGCTCTTTATCGCCTCGTTATAATCCATTTCTTCCTTCTTAACTTTTAAATTCTCCTTTATTTTTTGATTAACCAACTCTTCAACTTTTTCAAGCTCCTCCGCGCTCATTTTTTGGGAATGGGAAAAATCAAATCTTAATCTCTCGGGATTGATATCCGAACCCATTTGTCTCACGTGCTCTCCCAAAATCTCCCTTAATGCCTGCTGGAGCAAATGAGTGGCAGTATGAAGTCTCGTAATTTTTATTTTATCTTCCTCGGTTTCGGCTTTTTCGGCCGCATGTCCGCCGAATTTTTTTTCAACTCCGGCCCGAGAAATTTCTTGATGCTTTTTAAATTCCTCCTTAAAACTCTCTTCATCGATTTTTAATCCTTTTTCCTTTGCTAATTCTTTTATCAATTCAAGGGGAAAACCATAACTTTGATATAAATCAAAAACCTTTTTAGCAGAAATCTCCAAATTAGCAGTGCCCGAAACCGCTGCTACTTTTTCAAATTCTTTTAAACCTCTTTCTAACGTCTTCTCAAATTTTTCTTCTTCATTTTGAATAGCAGTTAAAACATCGGTTTCTCTCGATTTAACTTCGTGATAAATGTCTTTATAAATTTCAATTGTGTCTTGAGCCAAGGGAATCAAAAAATTATTCGGCAGGTTTAGCAACTTTCCATACCTTATGATTCTTCGCAAAAGACGGCGTAAAACATATCCCCGTTCCAGGTTTGAGGGCAAAATTCCCTCGGCAATCAAAAAAACCGAACTTTTAATATGGTCGGCAATAATCCTGAACAATTTTTCATTTTGGGAATATGGCCTTGCCGAAAGCCCTTCAATTTTTTTGATAATCGGCAAAAACAAATCGGTTTCAAAAACTGATTGTTTTTTCTGAATTATCATCATCAATCTCTCCAATCCCATGCCGGTATCAACCCCTTTTTGCTTTAAAGGAGTAAATTTTTTATTTCCATCCTGATAGTATTCATTGAAAACCAAATTCCAAACTTCAATTCCTTTAAAATGAATTTCAGTTGTCGGACCGCATGGCCCTTCTTCCCCGGTTGGCCCCCAGAAATTATCCAATCTTGCGCATTTTTTGATTTTATTTTCCGGAATTCCCAATTTTTTCCAGATCAAAATTGACTCATTATCTTCCGGAACATTTTTATCTCCCTCAAAAACGGTAAAAATTGCGTCATTAAAAGAAAGATTTAATTCTTTAAAAAGAAAATCGTAAGCTAATTTGATTGCTTCTTCTTTAAAATAACCCCCGAAAGAAAAATTTCCCAGCATCTCAAGAAAAGTCAAATGGCTCCTATCTCCGACTTCGTCAATGTCGGAGGTCCTTACGCACTTTTGGCAGGAAGCCGCATTTTTCCCGTAGGGAGATTTTTCGCCAAGATAATAAGGCTTGAACTGCTGCATTCCGGCGGTCGTAAAAAGCACCGAAGGGTCGGTCGGAATAAGTGAAGAGGAAGGGACTATTTTGTGCCCTTTTCGTTCAAAAAATTTTAAAAAAATTTTCCGTATTTCAGCGGAACTCATTGCGTTACACGCCCGAATTTGAAACAAATGATAACGAATTTACAACGAATATCTGCACGTCTATTCGTTTAAATATTCGTTTTTATTCGTTGTATATTCGGGCGATATTACGTTATCTTTTTGCCTTTGACACTTCAGCCTCTATGCCTCTCATAAGATTCCCCTCCTTACCCTTAAGAATCTGAATCTCGTTCTCCAATTGGGCCGCCGAATTCTCTAATTTCTTAAGCTCAAAAGAAGAGGACTGGGTTCGTCGCACCTCCCCAAATTTTTCTTTTTTGGGCATCAGTTCCTGTTTTTTAAAATCAATCTCGCCGGAAATAATTTTTTGAATTTTTTCTTTCTCTTTCTCCAATTTCTCTTTTTCAGCTTGCCGCACCCTTAACTGGCTCGGCGTTGAAATAACCAATTTTTTGGGGATGCGAGAAAGAGACTTTTGAGAAAGCCTTTGAATGCTGCCGATCACTTCTTCTAACCTGTCTTCCAAATCTTTAAGTTTATTTTTAAAATCCTGAATCTGGCCCAAAATCTGATTTTTTTGCTGATGCAATCCCTCCAGAACCTTCTCTTCGCTCGGCAAGGGCTTTTGCTGAAAACTTGCCCTCAACTCCTCGCTTTCTCTTTTTGCTGTCCCAATTTCCCTATCTATCTCGGCAATCCTTGCATCGATAATGCTTAACTGGGCCGCATATTTCTTTTTGATTTGTTCAACTATCCCTTTCTCCTGAATTCTCTTTTCTGAATTCTCCAGTTCATCTCTTTCTTTGGAGCTCCCGGCGCGAAGCGATTCCTTCAAGCTCTCGATCTTTGCCATTATGGCCCTTTTTTGCACTTCTTTGCTTGCAATTTGAGTCCGAATTCTTACTGCCTCGGCCTCAATCTTTTTTATCGCCATTTGAACATCGGCAGGCAAACTTGCATATTTATAACCACCTCGCATATAAATAATAATTAATTGATATAATACATTTTTATAATATCACAATTTTAAAATAAAAAAAGGCCTATGCTAAACTGAACAAAAAAACCGCCCAGAGCTTGTCGAAGGGTAGTTTTCCATAAGCGATTTTTTGTAAATTGCGGATCTCCCGTCAGGAAATTTTTACCAAAATACTTCCCAGAATATCCGCCGCTTCAACCGCTTCGTCGGCCGCGTTAGAAAGATGCCGATAAACCTCCCTGGTTTTGAGAATATTTATGAAATCCGAAGATTTGAACAGCTCCATCAGACCCCTCCGGTAAAGATTTTCAATGGCGTTTTCGGCGCGGCGGATACGGGCCATATGATAGCTGCATACTCCGGGGTATCTCGGCAGGCTTTTTACCGCCATATGGATGTCTTTGGCGGCAGAATGAAGAAGATTGACCATTTCTTTGATATAACTGTCTCCTTTAATATCAAAAATCAGCATTTCTTCAGTCGTAGTTTTCGCGTAATCAATGACGTCGTCAATGGTTTCCGATAAAACATAAATGTCCTCCCGGTCTATGGCCGTGACGAAAGTTCGGTTCAGGTCATCCATTAAAATCCGGCGGAGTTCGTCCGCTTCCTCTTCCAAATGTTTCACGGCCTGGGCGTTGGCTTCGTTCGGGTCATCCAAAAATTTTCCCAAAGCGGCTACGCCCTCTTCGGATTTGGCCGCTTGATTGACGAGCATTTGGAAAAAATCTTTTTTGGGCGGGAATAACCAAGACATACCCCGTTAGAAGTCCTTGCCCCGTTAGAAGTTTGCGATTGTTTAACAAATAAAAGTTTTATTCCCTGCTCTAAGATATTAAAACTCTGGCTGAAGAAATTCTAAATTCTGAATTTCTTCAGCCAATGAATGCATTGGCAAACTTCTAACGGGGCTTGACGAAAAAATTTTATCCTAAAATTTTTTCTACAAGCAAGGACAAATTATTAATATAGAATAAAAGTGATATTGCCTCGTTAGTTGTTTGTTTAGTCGAAAATAGACTTCTAACGGGGCATAGATTTAATATATCAATAATATATCAAAAAATCAGCCGAATCGCAAAAAAACTCAGGATGGCGATGACGGCGCTCACCGGAATAGTCACAAGCCACGCCAAAAGCATGTCCCTTGCCACCAGCCATCGCACCATCTTCGGCCGGGTGGCCGCCCCCGCGCCCATGATCGCCGATGAAATGACCTGTGTCGTCGAAATGGGAAAACCAAAAAGCGAGGCGGCGTAAATTATCGAAGCCGAAGCAATCTGCGAGCTGAAAGAGTGAATGGGCCGGATTTTATACAGACCGGCACCAAGCTTTTTAATTATTTTCCAGCCGCCGGTGAGCGTCCCCAGGGAAATCGCCAAGGAACATAAAATAACTACCCGGAGAGGAACGAAAGCTTGTCCTCCGGCGGGTGCGCTGTAAAATCCGACGATTATCAGTATAAAAGTAATGACACCCATGGTTTTTTGGGCGTCATTGGTGCCGTGAGACAAAGACTGGGCGACAAGCGATATTATCTGCAATCTATTGAATACACGGTTGGCCTTGGGCGTGGCGATCCGGGATACGCCAAACGTCAAACGCGTCAGAAGCCAGGACAAGATAAAACCAACAATGGGAGATAGCACTAAAATTAAAAATATGCCAACGACTTTCATCCAATTGATCGGATAAAATCCCCAACCGGCCACGAACGCTCCCACGAGACCCCCGACAAGCGCGTGGGACGAGGAAGAGGGCAGGCCGAAGTGCCAGGTTATCAGATTCCACAAAGTCGCGCCGATCAGGGCCGCCAGGACGACGGTCACGCCGGAAACCCCCGTTTCTAAAAGTTTCGGGTCAACAATCCCTTTGCCCAGCGTTTCGGCGACCGCTCTGCCCAAAAATACCGCTCCGACAAAATTGCCAGTAGCCGCAATTGCAAGCGCCGCCGCGGGAGACAAGGCGTTCGAAGCGATGACGGTCGCCACCTGATTGGCCGAATCGTTAAAACCGTTCGTGAAATCGAAGAAAAGCGCGATGGCTATCGCCAATAGAACGACTATCAAAACGATACTCATAGATTTTATTTTAAAAAATCCGCCGGCATCTGTCAACCATAAGGAGAGGTCCGACCCCCCAAATTACGATTAATATTTTAATTAGTTTTTTCTCTTATTTGCCCAAAATTTTACTATTTCAATTAACAAAGTTGTCATTACTGCCACGCTTAAAGCCAAAAACCAATAAATTGGTTTTAAGGGGGTCGTTCCCAAAATTTTATTGAGGCCCGGCAAATAAATCGCGGCAAAGGTCAGTAAAAATCCGTATAAAACCGCTAAAAATAAATATTTGTTCTGAAAAAATCCTTCGGTTTTAAAAATCGACCTCTTAAGACTTTTGAAGGAAAAAATATAAACAAGGTCGGCTGAAACAACGGTTGAAAAGGCCACGGTTCGGGCCAAATTTAAATTGCCGGTAGTTTTATAAAAATACCAGAAAAAGAATAGCGAGAGCGAACCGATTATCAAACTTATTGAGAAAATAAGGAATTTCATCGGTCCGCTCAGAATACCTTCCTTTTTCATTTCCTTCGGCTTTTCTTTCATCAGCTCGCTTTTGTTCTTTTCGAATCCCAAAACAATATCCGGCGGGCCGTCACAGACAAGATGAATCCATAAAATTTGGGCGACAGTCAAAGGAGGAGCAAAATTTAAAACCATAGCTCCAAAAATCAAAAATATTTCGGCAAAAGAATTGGAAAGAACATAGCCGACGACTTTTTTGATGTTTGAAAAAATCAATCTTCCTTCTTCGCAGGCGGCAATAATTGTTTTGAAATTATTATCAAGCAAAATTAAATCTCCCGCCTCTTTGGCAACATCGGAAGAATCGCCCAACACCACTCCAATATTGGCTTTTTTCAGGGCCAGGGCGTCATTTACCCCATCGCCGGTCATTGAAACAGCTTCGCCGTTGTCCTGAAGGGCTTTAACTATTTTTAATTTTTGATGAGGCGTTGCCCTGGTAAATAAAATAATGTCATTAATTCTTTTTTTAAGCCCGGCCTCGGAAATATTTTCCAGCTCCTGACCCTCCATTACATTTTCCGGTCCAAATTTAAATCCCAGATTTAAAGCAACTTTTTCGGCCGTCTTTCTGTAATCGCCGGTCACTATTTTCACTTCAATTCCGGCGCTCCTGGCAAAAGAAATTGCCTCTCTTACCCCCTCCCGAATCGGGTCCTCAACCCCAACGAGCCCCAGCCAGGAAAAATCTTTTTTTTCTTTTAATTCGCCGCTTTCTTTTGCTGCCAATCCTAAAACTTTTAATCCCTCGGCCGCCATTTTTTCGATTTTCTCAAAAACTTCTTTTTTCTCGCGATCTTTAACCCCGCAGAACGACAAAACGATTTCCGGCGCGCCCATAATAAAAGCAATGGAGTGGCCGCCAATTTCGTTAATGGTCATCATGTATTTTTTTTCGCTCGTAAAAGATTCTTCGTACACCCTTTTGCAACCATCAAAAAGAAGCTTCGGACTTTTTCCCTTGCTTTTTATATAATCCCAGAGGGCGATTTCCAGATTATTTCTCTGGTCGTTTGCCAGGGTTAGGGCGAAAATCGCCTTATCTTCATTGACAAAATCGGTCTTCGCAACCCTCATTATTCCCTCGGTCAGAGTCCCGGTTTTATCAGTGCAAATTACCGAAACCGCGCCCAGGGTTTCAATTGCCAATAATTTTTTGACAAGTCCGTGCCTTTTTAAAATTCTCCTCATCCCGAGAGCTAAAATAATCGTAACGGCGATCGGCAAGCCTTCGGGTATTGCCGCCACTGCCAAAATAATAGCCATTTTAAACATGTACCAAACTCCTTCCTGATGCAAAACCCCGACCAAAAAAATAACCAGGCAGACAGAAACAATAATCCAGGCCAGGTTTCTGGCAAAATCTTCTAATTTTACCTGCAAAGGAGTTTTTTCTTCTTTTATCTCGGACAGGCTCTTGCCGATTTTTCCAATCTCGGTTTCCCTGCCAGTTTTTTCAACTTTCATTATGCCCCGGCCGGCCGCCACAATTGTTCCCATAAAAAGCCGGTTTGAATCCTTCTCTTTTGTTTTTTCCATCGGTTCTTCCTCGCCGGTTAAAATGGCTTCTCTTATTAGCAGTTTTGAACCATCTATCAATCCGTCAACCAATTTGCCGTCAGCCGGAACTCTGTCTCCGATATCAACAACAACCAAATCACCGGGCACAAGTTCCTTTGTTTCAACTTCTTTTTTTTGACCATCCCTGATAACCGTTGTTTTCGGCTTGATAATCCTTCTTAAGGCCTCCAGAGTTTTTTGGGCATTGTATTCCTGAAAAAAACCCATTATCACATTCAGCACAACAACAACCCCGATTAATGAAGCGTCAATGTATTCCTTAAAAACCAGGGATAAAAAAGCGGCAAAAAGAACAATATAAATCAGGGGGCTTTTAAACTGCGACAAAAAAAGAAGGGTTTTGGAAAACTCCAATTTGTCGGGCAGAACATTTTCCCCGAATTTCCTTCGCAATTCCGAAACTTCATTTTCGTTTAAACCATCAAATTTCATAGAATTGCTGTTTTTGACACTCAAAATTAATCATAGCACAAATTGCCAAAAAGAAAAACCCAGCTTTGGCTGGGGCTTTTTGACCTTACGGCCGTTAATGTGTTAGCGGTGAACCAGGGTAAAAGTTCCGGACTGGCGATTGCACGTCAATCTCCAATTAATCCCCTGCCTGTCTTCAAAATCGGCAAAACCGCGTTTCCGCGCCTCATCAAAATAGGTCCTCACTTCATTAAAATCAAGATGGCCCTGAAGATAATGGACAGTTGGTTCGGCTTTTTCGTCAAATTCAACCCAGAATCCGTGAACCCGCTCTTTTTTTAAATTTTTATTATTGTTATCCATATTTCTGATTTTATTATATATTTAAAAACATCAGAAATCAAAATTTTAAGAGGAATCCGCCGACTGCAAGACCGGCTTTCTGGCTTTTGCACGCAATTTTGTGGTTTTAATCTCCTCTAAAAATTTTTTCTGTCCAGCGGGAAAGAAGAATGCTGAAATCGCTTAAATTCACCTCTCCGTCGCAGTTTAAGTCAACACTTTGATGATCCGGACCCCACCAGAACAAAAGTACGCTAAGGTCATAAAGATTGACTTTGCCGTCCTGATTAATATCGGGGTCGGTATAACATTCTTTAAACTCTAAATCAATGTCGCTGATTGTAACGTTGGTTATAGCACCTTCGGGAACATTTAAAGAAAGCTCTATCTCTTTGCCGACATTCTCTTTAATATCCCTGGCCCAGAGCACTACCCGGTAAACTCCAGGAGGAATGTTCTCAAAAGTTTTTTTGAACCAGCCATTTTCTCTGGATATAGTTATTTCTTCCGGAAGATTGATTTTCTCTGACAAATCAATGATTTTGATATGGACTTCCCTTTCGGGAACAGTCCAGCCCAAAAAATTAACCGAAACGCCGTCCGGATTGGCAAAAACACTGCCGGAAAACAAAAGTAGCAAAGCTATTATTCCGAGAGAGAGAGAGAGAGAGAGAGAGAGACGATTTGAAATCATACATAATTTAATTATATCAAATTCTATAATAATTGCTATACAAAAAAACGGGTCCGCAAACAAAAAAAACCAAAAACCCGAGAAAATCTCGGGCTGTTTATGATTCCGAATCGCGACTATCAACCTGCCTCCAATTGCAATCCATTGCAGAATATGGTTTTGATAAAAGCAAAATGCGTTTTCTTCTCGCCTTGTTTTTTTCTTCTCTGTTCTCTTCTCGCCTTTCTTTTCGCTTTTCTTTTCAGCCTTCCCTGCTCTATAAGAAAATCTCTGTAGGAGAATAATATATTTATCGCCTTCTCTTTTGGTTGAGGCATGGTCAATTTGAACCAATCTCTTTTTGCAAATTTTCCTATTTTCTTAATTTCTTCTTTCATTAACCTATTATACCACGTCCCTAGCTTTCAAGAGCGAAGCCCCGCACTGGCAGGTACCCCTAAAATTAGACACAGAGTCCTTTCTTGCGGTATCCTGAAAGAAAAACTATGCCAAAAGGACATCCATCGCTTGCTCCCGAGCAAAAGAGGGAGATTATTGCCCGAATTAAGGAAAAAGGTGAAAGGGTGGCTGATTTAGCCAAAGAATATGGGATTCACCCCAGAACCATCTACGGCCTTTTAAGCCGTTCTGGTCAGCATTCCGGAACCTTGCTGGAATTATCCAAATTGAAAAGAGAGAAAGACGCTCTTTTGAAAATAGTCGGCCAGCTGGTTGTTGACCAGAAGCTGGGAAAAAAAATCCGGCATCGCTATGGCAATTAACCTGGCAGCTCCGCCTAAAAGCAAAAAGGAACTGGCCAGAGAATTAGGGATTTCCCGACAGAGTTTGTATTACAAGCCTAAACTGCCCGAAAAGGACTTAAAGCTGAAATCTGAAATCGAAAACGTGATGGCTCGCCACAAGGCCTACGGACACAAACGGATAGCTCTAGATTTAAAGATCAACAAGAAAAGAGTTCTCAGGGTAATGAAGCTCTTTGGTTTAAAGCCCCGGAGAAGAAGGAAGAAGCCGGAAAAACCAGAGGACCTCGGTCAAGCGCCAATGGCTATTCCCAATTTAGTTAAAGGAATAATCATTGATACTCCGAACAAAGTTTGGGTTTCTGACTTCACTTATCTGCCATACCAGGGAAGATTCGTTTATCTAGCCACCCTGGAAGATGTTTTCACCAGACAAGTTGTCGGCTGGGAAGTTTCAGTAAGACATAATGCTGATCTGGTTGCTCAAGCCCTGTTAAACGCCCTGGACTATTATCCGGCTCCTCAAATCTGCCACTCAGACCAGGGATCAGAATACCGCAGCAAAACATACCTCAATCTTCTTAAAAGCTTTAATGTCCAGCCATCAATGTCAGAAAAAGCCAGTCCCTGGCAGAACGGCCACCAGGAATCTTTTTACTCAGGCTTCAAACTGGAGCTGGGACACCCGGAATGTTATCCGACATTAGGAGAACTGATTGAGGCCATAGCCCAGCAAATTCATTACTATGACAATCAAAGAATCCATACTGCCTTGAAGTGCCCGCCGGCTGTCTTTGCCAAGCGCATTGCTTTTCAAAAACTAATTAACAAGGTCGAATTTAATAACCCATTAATCCGGGAAATCGCGGAGAGACAATCTGTCTAAAAAATGGGTACTTGACACACCGTATGGTGTGGGGTTAACGATGGACGGTTTTAGTTTTGATTTCGTCTAATTCTATTTTTGCAAATAAGTTCTTAAAACTTAAAATATTATTCTGCTTCGTATTTCCCTCTTTTTAACTTCCAATAAAAAAATACACCTATGGGCAACGGCAACCAATAAGAAAAAAAGCGGAATAAAAGAGCGGAGAAAAAAACAACATGAGCCGGGAAACCTAGTTTAATAAAAACCATTATTAATGAAGCCTCCAATACCCCAGGCGTGCCGGGTATTATTGTAAATACGGTTAAAACCAGAGAGATAGTATAACCGAAAATCAATAAAATCAAATTTGGTTGGAAACCGAAAACCAAAAAGGCAAAATAAAAAGTGAGAATATCGCCAATATAAAATAAAAGGGAGGAAAATAACGCTGCGGGAATTTTATTCTTGCTCTTCAATAAAAGGTCAAAACACTGATGAAAATCGGAAAAAAATCTTTCAAAAAATTTTGGCTTGGGCAAACTTTTTTTGTAAAAAAATTTAGCAAATTTTGTTATCGGTTTGGAAAAAATATTTAAAAAACGAGTAAAATATCTCCCCTTTTTTCTAAAAAGAAAAAAGAAAATAGCCGAAATTAGGATAAGCCCGGGAATCATTATTAAAATATCTTGTAAAAAAATAAAATTAAAAAATAAGCCGGGCAACAATATTAAACTTATTAGGAAGAAGAAAAAATAAGGGAACCAAATAAAAAGCGACCAAGAGAAAACTAAAAAAGAAATCACTGCCGAAGGAATATTCAATTTTTTATAAGAGTGAAAAGTAACTATTGTTCCGCCCAAAAAGGGGGCAACATGGCTACCGATAACTCCCAAAACAGCAATTTTTATTGTATCTTTTAAACCAACTCCGAAACCAGATACGGATAATAAAATTTTAGACAACCAAGCGTCGCCAAAATAATTAACGGCCTGAAAAATTACTAAAAAAAGCAAAATCGGCTTGTTTGCCTCTTTCAAAAGCGCAGGAATATCATAATAAACATTTTTGAACTTTAGATAAACTACAGAAAAAGCAACAACTATTAAGACGATGGTCAAAAAATATCTAAAATAACGCATAATTTGATAGGCTTAATCTTTAACTTTTCGAATAATTGTTTATTTTTTTCATTTTACCAAAAATTCGCTTTCTTGGCGATAAAAAACAGTCCAGCCCGCCCAAGTTTTGCTACACAAAATTTAGGCGGGTCAGCGATGGGCATTTTTTGTATATCTCTCGGTCTCGGAATATTTTGATGTCCCAAAAGGGTATGGCAATTTTTTCTCGAAACTTTTTAAAAATATGAGGCGCCTCCTCCTCCCCGAGTCAGACTCGGTACCAAGGCAAGTCGGTCTCTCAAACCGCGCTCAGAGTGAGCTGGCCCATACCATTCGGTACAGGCCTAGCAACGCACCGTATGGTGCTATTGCTGGCAACCCCGGTCTGGAACCAAGATTTTAAAGGGTCCCGCCGTGGCGGGATTGGGTCTCCCCCGTCGACGCATTTATGATTTCTTCAAAGAGAACTTTGCGGCACTTTGGCCGGCCAAATAACCCGTACTCCAGCAAAGCTGAAGATTATAGCCGCCAGTCGGACCGTGCAAATTTATGATTTCTCCGGCGAAAAATAAGTTTTCAATCAGTTTTGATTTCATTGTTTTTGAATCTATCTCTTTCAGCAAAACCCCTCCCGAAGTAATTATCGCCACCTCAAAACCCAAAAGCGAAGAAACCGTCATTTCCAATTTCTTTAGCAATCCAACCAATTTGTGTCTTTCTTCGCGGGTGATTTTATTTACTTTTTTTGAAGAAGCAATACCAGACAATTTAACCACAATGGGGATCAATTTTTGAGGAAGCAAATCGGATAAGCAATTTTTAAAAAGTTTATTGTTGTATTTCGAAAAATCCGACTGGGTTCTTTTATCCAATGTCTGAAAATCCAAAGCCGGCTTTAAATCAAGAAATAATTTTACCCCGTTAGAGGTTTTATTGGCTTGTGCTTCTCCTTGACTTTTGTAACCTCTAACGGGGTTTATTTCGCCTTTCTCTAAAAGTTCGCCGATTTCTCTGCTTAAATCCAGGGCTATAGGACCGCTTAAGCCAAAATGGGTAAAAAGAAGCTCTCCAAAACGACTGTCTTTTTTTCTGCCATTTTGGAAAACGGTTAATTTAACGTTTTTTAAAGATGAGCCTTGAACCTCTTTGGGCCAGCCTTCTTTAATTTTCAAAGGAACCAAAGCTGGCCTTAATTTGCTAACCTTATGACCCATTTCCATTGCCCATTTATAGCCATCGCCGGTGGAACCGGTGCCGGGAAAGGATTTGCCGCCGGTCGCAATAATATAATTTTGGGCCAAAATTTCCCTGCCGCCCTTTAAAATAATCTTTGAAATCCTGTTTTTGTGTTTTAATATTTCCTCCACTTCTGAATTAGTTATTATTTTAACCTTATTCTTTTTTAAATAATCAATTAAAATGCCCAGAACGTCGCTGGCCTTGTCGCTTTTGGGAAA
>Ga0315282_10012905_pt1 | contig 12700 bp, 7 predicted proteins | sample YL17G07_20_MG_FD_203693 | JGI IMG/M metagenome (GOLD analysis project Ga0315282, IMG submission 203693) | Sediment microbial communities from Yellowstone Lake, YNP, Wyoming, USA - YL17G07_20 | ecosystem: Environmental > Aquatic > Freshwater > Lake > Sediment | place: USA: Wyoming | collected... | reverse complement strand
TATCGTCACCACCGTGATCTACACCCGCGTACTGAACAGGTCCGGGCTCTCAGTGAAGAGCCCGGAGGATATTAAAAGACGGGAATCGAGGGCCACTCATTACAAGACGTGTTTATTACATGTCCTAAAGCTACTACAATCGGGAACCGACTGTCAAAAAAAATCTGTGGACGTGGAAAAGGGGTAAAGGGCAATAACCCGTCCCACCAGGCCATCTCCGTCGCCTCATCCAGCCTCGCCATCCGGTTCACCGATGACGTGGTCATCCCCAGATTATCAAGGTCTACGACCGCCCAGGGTAGGGATGGATCTCGCTCTACCGGGACGGCTGATATCGCCTTCCGGAGTGTCCCGCAGCGCCGGCACCCTGGGTTTTCCCCTGCATATACATAAGCACCAGCGGGAGGGGGTTCAATTCCCTGTGGATCGGATCCGGGATCATCCCTAAGGCCTCCAGGGTCGTCGCCCCCAGTAAAAATATCCCTCTCTTTCCAAAAATCACCGGCGCGGCCCGAATTTTTCCCTTGTACTCGAAGTACGCATTCCCCACGGGAGTGCTAATCGTATCTCCATTCGCCAGCGTAAACTCTTCGTAGGACGTGGATTTAATGCCCAGGCTCTTCAGTTCCTTTACCCTTTTTCTTTCCCCTTGCCCATGAAAGCCGTCACGGCCTCGATGAAATCTTTGGAGAAGACCATCAAGGTCTGATTGCGGTTCTCCAGATCTATGGCCGCCTCCAGCGAAGGAGCGGAGAGGCTCTGGTCGAGCACCTGCTTGGTGAGCTTAAGGCCTCCGGGGCTTTTGGCCAGCATTTGCCTGGCGTAGGAAAGGGCGGTCTCGATCAGCTGTTCTTGGGGAACGATCTTGCTCACCAAGCCCGACTGCAGAGCCTCGTCGGCCCTGAACTTTCTGCCGGTGTAGAGAACCTCTGCCGCACGGGAAGCGCCGATTAGCCGGGGCAACAGGTAGGAGGTGCCACCCTCCCCAGCGGAAAGCCCGATGTTGGCAAAAGAGGCTACGAAGTAGGCCTCCGGCGCCGCTATGCGGATGTCACAACCCAGGACCATGGAGAAGGCGATACCCGCGCACGGGCCATTGACCGCGGCGATGATCGGCTGCGGTATTCGGCGTAGTCCTGTTATTAAGCCGGAATAAGTCTCCTGAGCTGCCTTGAGGTAGGTGTAAGGGTCGTTGAAAAGCCCCTTGTCCTTATAGAAATCCACGGCCTTGAGGTCGGCCCCGGAGGAGAAGCCGCGGCCCTTACCGGTAAGGATGAGAACGCGGATGGAGTCCTCCGCCGCGAGCTGCCTGTAAAGCTCGTGCAATTCGTAGACCATCTCGATGTGAATCGCGTTGAGCGAATCCGGGCGGTTCAGGGTCACCAGGCCTACCTTGGGCTCTATCTCCTCGAAGAGGATAAACTTGAACTTGCTGCCATTCACAGCCATGGATATTCTCCTTTACGTTGGAAGTGGTCGGAACAATTTAATTATATAAGAAATTGCTTTTTTATCTTCCCCGTCACCCCGCCCTCTCCTCAGTTTCCGGGAAGGTGTGAAAAAATTATGGGAGCCAAATTGGAAAACTTAGCGTAACATCAGATGACCTGCTCAGGTCCGGAGACCGGACCACGACAAAGTTATTTTTTCACGCCTTTTTTCATTTCGCTTCAAGAATAATTTTCTCTGCGTTCTCTGCGGTGAATAATTTATCCTCCTTCCAATATTTTGGGGAGGCTCCAGTCCACGGGCAGGCGGACGAGCTGACCGGCTTTGGTCTCGAAGAGGAGGTAGCCGTTTGCCAGGCCAAAGAGGAAGAGGTCGCGGGTAATCTCCACGTCCTTTTGACAATAGGAGATGACCTCCGCGACCTTTCCTTCCTTAAACCACTGTAACGACTGCAGGCCATCGGCTGATTTTTTCACATTAAGCGTCTTGTGGGCCACGTGGTTGAGGGAAAGACGGTAGCCCAAGCGGCTGGAGATTTCTTGCAGGATGTCGAAAGTCTTCAGCCCGGAAAAGGGAAAAGAAGAATATCCCCGAAGAACGTTGTAGTCAAAATCAATGATGTTATAGCCGACGATCAGGTCCGCGGCTTTCAACTTCTCGACGAGGTCGTGGACCCCTTCCTCCCTGAATACAAAAAAGGCATCCTCCGCCGAGTCATATACCACCCCCACGGCCAGGCGCATCAGATGCTTGTTCTGCCAGCCCCCGACTTCCTCGGCGCTCCGCTGGGTTTCAACGTCTAAGAAAAGAATATGGTTCCGGGACGTGGCTTCCTTCAACCAGGAAGGGGGCTCTGCCGTGGCAACGGCTTCGGGCTCTTCCACAGAGAGGACCTCAACGGGCAGCAGTCGTTTCTCTTCTCCCTCCAATGATTCCCTCTTTTCCAGCCTTTTCCCGGCCACAATCCACTCCAGGACAAACTCGGCCGCCCGTTTGTCCAGAGGTTTGTTCCCCGAACCACACTTGGGAGAATGGATGCAGGAAGGGCACCCGTCCAGGCAGGAGCAATCGCGGATCAGGGCGAGGGTCTTTTCTAAAAGCCCTTCGATAATGCCGTACCCATGCTCGGCCAGCCCAACCCCCCCGGGATAGCCGTCATAGATGAAGATCGCCGGTTTCCCGAGCTGGGGATGCACCGGGTAGCAGATGCCCCCCACGTCATTGCGGTCGCAGAGGGCAAAGAGAGGGAAAAGGGCAATGGCGCCATGCTCGACAGCGTGAATTCCCCCCATGAAGTGCAGTCCTTCTTCCTTCACCCGTCGGGACATCTCTTCCGGAAGGATGATCCAGAGCCCCATGGTCTCAAACACATGGGAGGGCATCTCTAATTCGTGGACGCTGAGGAGTTCCTGGCCGAAGATGCGCCGTTTTTCAAAACCCCTTACCCGCTCGGTGACCTTCAACCTTCCAAAGCAAGCCGTGAATTCGGCCAGGACCTGGGTCCGCTCCACGGAGAGGATCTCGGTCTCCTTATCCGAAAGAGCCCGGGTGTAATAGTCCACCTCCACCTGTCTGGCCCAGACTTCCCGTTTCCCCTGGTCCAGATGGTTAACCAGATACTGATTGGCTTTGTGCAAATAGACTGCCCCCGGGTGGCATTCGCTGTACACTCTCGGGGCATTGATCTGCCCGATCAAGCGCTTTGTCCCCTCTTCGAAGATGGTGTAGCCCTCTCCGGCTGAACGGATGTCCACGAATCGATGGGGATGAACCCGGTGGGAAAACCATTCACGTCCCGACGCACTCAGCAGAAGTTCACCTTCCGACACCAACTTATCCAGAAGGGGGGCATATTTTGAGGGCGGGTAAAATACATCTTCTGTATTCAAAGGAATCTCTGCCCCTGCGCAGACGAGATGTTTGCCGAGTACTTCAGGATTGTCCGGGTCGACCACGGCACTCTCAAAACCCCGCGAGAAAAAGTCATCCGGGTGGCGCATAAAATATTGATCCAGGGCATCGGGCTGGGCAATCAGGGCAACCAGGGATTCCCGGCCTGCCCTTCCCACGCGGCCTCCCCGCTGCCAGGTGGCCGCTACCGTGCCCGGGTAGCCTACCAGGATACAAACATCCAGACCCCCGATGTCGATCCCTAACTCCAGGGCACTGGTGGAAATCACTCCCCATAGTTCGCCGGAGATCAACTTGGCTTCAATCTCCCGGCGTTCTTCGGGAAGGAATCCGGCTCGATAGGAGCTGACTTTTTCCCTCAGGTCCGGGCGGTCCTTCAAGACCCAGGCGTGTAAGAGTTCGGTGATCTTCCGTGCCTGAGTAAAAGCTAAGGTCCGGAAGCCTGCTTCCAGGCAATCCAGGAAAAGTTTTGCCGCCAAAGTGTAGGGGCTGGCCGCGGGGTTCAAAAAAAGAAAATGTCTCCCGGCCCGGGGTGCACCGCTTTCTTCAACCGCTTCAAACGGAAGGCCCGTGAGTCTTTCGGCAAAGGAGCGGGGATTGGCGATGGTTGCCGAAGAAGTTAGGATTTGGGGGCTTGAGCCGTAGAAAGCGCAGACCCGGTTCAGCCGGCGGATGACCTGGGTGAGATGCGAGCCAAAGATCCCCTTGTAGGTATGCAACTCGTCGATGACGACGAAGCGGAGGTGGCGAAAAAGGGCCTCCCACTGGGTATGGAAAGGCAGCAAGCTGAGATGGACCATGTCGGGGTTCGTGATCAACACCGAAGGCATGGATTCGCGGATCTTCCGCCGGCGGTAGCTCGACGTGTCTCCGTCGTAAACCTCGGCCTGCAATTTGACCTGGCCCTTAAGCGGAGCGATAAATTCCTTCAGGGCTTTCAGTTGATCTTGCTCCAGCGCTTTCAGGGGAAAGATATAGAGGGCCTTGGAGTCAGGGGCCCTGAGGAGGGATTCGATCACGGGTATATTGTAGGTCAGGGTTTTGCCGCTGGCCGTGGGCGTGGCCACGACGATATTCTTCCCCTCCCGGACCTTTTCGATGGCCGCGGCCTGGTGAGAATACAATGAGCCGACGCCCAGTTTTTCCAGGGCCGCGCTCAACGGGGCGGGCAGCTTGTTTCCAAAGCTTACCCATCGGGCTGCTTCCGGCGGGATGGGTCGGTGGTAAACCACCTGCGGGGCGTAGAAGCGATGCCGCTTTAAATGATCCAAGAATTTGCGCATACTCGTAACTTTCAGCATTCAGCCTTTCAGGGATAAGGATTTTTCATCTGGCTGGCTGCTGATGGCTGAGGGCTGAACGCTTCTCTCGATTTTTCCTTGAATTAATCTACCAAATGTGGTAAAAAAATTCAAACTCCGGAGAACTGAAAATGGCAAAGATGGGCTTGGGGATAAGATGCATGTTAATGGGCGGGCTGGTCCTGGTTACGCTCGGCCCATTACTTCTCCTGGATAATCTTGAAATCATCTATTTGAGAGAAACCACCTGGCCGCTCATTTTGGTATCGATTGGCGTCGGCCTTTTCCTGATGAATCGCAAGACCCTGGCTGGCTGGATCATCGGCGGTATTGGGGTCATTTTTTTTGCGGTATATATTGCCATCTATTTTTATCCAGGCTTCGAGGCCTGGACCTTCCTTGTAGGACCCATTATCCTGATCATCATCGGGGTTCTTCTCCTCTACCGCTATCACCATAGCAAGCAGGCTGGAGCCTAAGGCTTAAAAGCCATCAGCCATCAACCAGAAAAAAGGGGGCTGTTTCCAGCCCCCCTTCTCACTCTCCGTCAAAGCACGTAGAGACGCCCCGGCAGGGCGTCTTTACATTTTTATTGAATTATCTTAAGATGTCCTATGATTACTGCCGGTAAAGGAAGTAGTCGGCCTCTTCTGCCTCCCGGTGCTGCCTGCGCCAATCTTCCAGGGGGATGGAGAACTGGCGTTCGATCTTTTCCCGGAAAACCGGCCCGGAGTTATAGGTACAGAAGGGATAGAGCCTCCCGTTGGGCGCGGCGTAATGGATGGCGCAACGCTTCACCCGGTCCACGTTGTAGTTGTAAGAATCCTGGAAATGCATACCCCCCACGAGCATCATGTGCCAGTTGTAAATGAGGTCAATCCGCTTCTGGGCCTCCTTGTCCACGACCCCCTGGAAAAGCTCCAGACAGACTTCCGGACTCATCCCGTCTTTGGCCTCTTCCGCCCGGAAGTGATTTTTCAGCAGGTGCTGGGCACTCAAAGCAGTCAGCGAGCGGATATGGGAGATCTTGCGCTTTACCAGGTTGTTCAGGTCCATGGTGAACCCTTCGATGTCGATCAGCTTTGTGATGGGGATGGCCCTTCCCGTCTGGGAATTGACGAAAAGATAGCTGCCGATGCCGCAGTCCGCATGGGAAGTAATCTTCATCACGTCGTACTTCCAGATGGCGCTGAGCAGCTTGGAAAAGGGAGAAGTCACAGACAGGGGATACCAATCTTCCATGGCCTTGAGATGCCCGGTCTGCCGCTCAATGTCGTAAGCCAGGTCGGAAAGGGTATAGCGCTGTCGCTCCCGTTCTGCAGTCGATATACGCCCTGTGAAGGCTACAGGCTGGTAACTGATCCCGCTGATGATATCGGCATTATCGATGGCGAACTGCAGGATGTTGCCGACCTGGTGGTCATTGATCGTCTTGATGATCGTCGGCACCAGGACGATCCGCAGGCCTGCCTTTCTGGCATTCTCCACGGCTCTGGCTTTCAGCTCCCACAGCCCCGACAATCCCCGGGTCTTCTGGTAGACTGCATCCCCGGTCCCGTCAAATTGCAGGTAAACCGTGTAGAGGCCCGCTTCCCTGCACTGCCGGGCGAATTCCGGATCCTTGGCGATGCGAATCCCGTTGGAGGCAATCTGCAGGTGACTGAATCCCATGGAGCGAGCCGCTTTCAGAATATCCAGGAAGCGGGGGTGGATCGTGGGCTCACCCCCGGAAAACTGGACCGCCGGTGGGAATACGGGTTTCACATTGCGGACCATTTTGAGCATTTCCACCACCTGATCGTAGGTGGGTTCATAAACATACCCCTGGACGTTGGCATTGGCAAAGCAGATCGGGCATCTCAGATTGCACCGGTTGGTTAAATCGATGTTGGCCAGGGCCGCGTGACTGATGTGCAGGTCGCAGAGGCCGCAATCATCCGGGCAAACCTTCGCGCCGGTGATCTGAGGATTCAAGATTCCGTCGCCGTCTTCATAGGTCCATCGTTCAGCTTTCTTATAGAGCTCCGCGTCGGAATAAACCAGGTCCCGGACAAACCCGTGATCCGGGCAGGTCTTCTCCATGATCACCTTACCGTCCTTCTCGAGAATCTCCGCTGGAATCAGCCGGCGGCATTCAGGGCAGAGGCTTTCAACGCGTTTGGGAAGCCCGATGGGTACGTTCTGGGTCGTTGGGTAATAGGGCTCAATTTTGCCAACCCCTTTCTTTCTTGCCCGGTCTCGCAGGTTGCGAATCAATCCTCCGATGGCCATTTGAGCCTCCTTATACTATTAAAATGAATCGATCGTCCCTCTTGGCGGAGTGCTGTTTACTGGACCTCTTCACCGCGGCCGGAAGCCGCTCCTGCATGGGTAAGGAAAAGAATTAAAAAATGGCAAGTTTACTCAGCGAAGAGGATTTTCCCCTTTATTCTGCAAAGGACAGGCCAAAGATTGGCTCCGGAAGTGGCGTGAAATATATTGATTTTATTGGTGAAAATTTTAGAGAAAAGGGGAGCGGGAGGAAAAAGGGTAACGATCCTGCCCGCCGAAAGGTCTATGGAAAGTATCTCAAAATGAAAAATGCATAAATTCCAAGTTATTATCCTCTGCGAATTTTTTATTCGCAATCTTTACAGAGTTTTTCGCATTAATTTTTCACAAAATCCTTTTTTGAAATCCCATATCTCTTAATCAGGTTCTGGAACTGCCTGCGGTCCATTCCCACTTTCTCCGCCGAACGTAAAATGTTCCCCTCTCCCTGCCGTAGGGCTTCCTCGACGAATTTTTTCTCCATTTCTTCTTTGATTCTTTTCTGGGCTATTTTCTTCATCCTTTTCAGATCCTGGCTGTCCAGCGGGATCTTTCCCTCAATTCCTTCTTTCTGCCCCCTGATTTCTCCGGGCAGATCTTCCACGCCAATCCATTCAGAAGAAGAGAGAACAATGGCCCGGACAAGAACATTTTCAAGCTCCCGGGCATTCCCCGGCCAGGGGTAATCCACCAGCAGGCCAAGGGCTTCTTCACTTACCCCGCTGACATTCTTCTTGAAGGCCTCCCGGTGCTTGGCAAGGAAATGCCCCACGAGCAAGGGGATGTCTTCCTTCCTCTCGTGCAAAGGGGGGATGGCAATGCTGATCACCTTCAGACGGTAATACAGGTCCTCCCTGAAATTCCCCGCTTCCACAGCCTGCCTCAGGTCTTTGTTCGTGGCCGCAATGATCCGGATGTCGACTTCAATGTCCCCCGTGCCGCCGATATGCTGAAATTTTTGCTCTTCCAGCACCCGCAGGATCTTCACCTGGAGTTCTTTGGGCATTTCACCGATTTCATCTAAGAAAAGCGTCCCTTTGTCGGCCAGCTCCAGGCGGCCCTTCTTGGTTTTGCTTGCCCCGGTAAAAGCCCCCTTTTCATAACCAAAGAGCTCGCTTTCCAGGAGGGTGCTGGGAATGGCCGCGCAATTGATCACCACAAATGGTTTGCTCGACCGGTCACTTTCAAAGTGGATGGCCCGGGCCACCAATTCCTTCCCCGTCCCGCTCTCTCCCTGGACCAGCACCGTGGCCTTTGTTCCGGCCACTTGCTGGATGAGTTGAAGAACCTTCTGCATGGTCGGATGATTCCCGACGATATTTCCCGGCCCGTAAATCGTCTTCAATTCTTGCCGCAGGTCCCTGTTCTCGGCCTGCAGGCGGGACAGGGAGAGGGTCTTCTCGACCATGAGCTCCATTTCATCGATCTTGATGGGCTTGAGGATGTAATCCGTCGCTCCTTCTTTCATGGCCTGGACTGCACTCTCCACGGTCCCGTAAGCGGTCATGATGATCACCGGCAGGTCGGAGCGCACTTTGCGCACTTCCTGCAGAAGCTCCAGGCCGCTCTTCCCGGGCATCTTCAGGTCGGTGAGCATCAGGCTGATGTTTTGTGTTTTCACCACTCGCAGGGCATCTTCCCCCTCCCCGGATGTAATCACCTCATACTTCGGGCTGAGGTTGATCTCCAGGATCCGCTGCATCCGAGCCTCGTCGTCAACGATCAAAATTTTTGGTTTCATAGGCCTTCCCGGCGCATCCGCTTCAATGATTCCCCGCCACGCTCATAGGAACAGGGCCCACGGCCCCGAAACATCCGAGTGTGCCCTTGGGCGCGGGAAGCGTTAGAATGAAAGTTGTCCCCCCTCCCTCGTTGCCCAACACTCCGATGCTCCCGCCATGGTTTTTTACGACGGTATGGACAATGGACAGGCCGAGGCCCGTACCGCGCTCTTTCGTAGTGAAGAAAGGATTGAAGATCTTCGACTGGGCTCCCTCGGGAATGCCCACCCCCGAATCGCTGACCCGGATGACAGCCCCTTTGCCTTCATCCAGGGCCAGGGAAACGCGCAGAATCCCCCCCCGGGGCATGGCCTCAAGAGCATTGAGCTCCAGGTTCATCAGGGCCTCATGGATCTGTTCCGGGTCTAAGAAGAGAAGGACTTTCCCTGCCGGGTATTCCTGGATAACCTGAATCTTCCTCTCCCGGGCGGGCAGGGAGATTAATTCTAAGGTCCTTCCCAGGATATCCTTCAGGTCCACCTCCCGGAAGGCCGGGGGCTTCGGCTTGGCAAAATCGAGAAAGCTGGTGAGCATGCGGTTGATGCGCTCTGATTCCTCGCGGATGAACTGGATCATCTCCGACTGAATCTGCCCGGGAACCTTCTTTTTTAGCGTCTCGGCCGACCCCAGGATGATCCCCAGAGGGTTGCGGATCTCATGGACGAATGAGGCGGCCAGTTCTCCCAGGGCTGCCAGCTTCTCGGACTGCATCATTTGATGGTCCTTCAGTTTCAGGTCCTGGTATAAAAGGGCCCGGGAAATGGCCATGGCCATTGTCGGGGCCAGGGCTTCCAGGGCCTCAATTTCCATGATGGTAAAGCCTCTCTGATTTTGTTTCTCCCCGATGAGCAAAAACCCGAGCATGCCCTGCTCCCATTCGAGAGGAATGGCCAGGGAAGAACGGGCAGCCATCATCGCGGCCACCTCGTCATGTATCTGCCGATAATCCTTCACATGCTCCAGTTCCACTGCTCGCTTGGAATCCCTCAGATAGCGGATGAACGGGCCGTCCTTGGAAAAGGAAATCCCCCCTTGGAAACCCTTCTGGTTTAACATCCGGTAGACTCCCGCCTCCGGGTCAAGGATCAAAACCGCGACCTTATCCACGGCCAGGGCCTGGGAGATGAATTCTACCGTGTCTTTAAGCAGGGTCTGCAGGTCTAAAATATTCATAAGCGTGGGAATAAACTTGAAGAACTTGAGGCGGAAAAGGTATCTTTCCCTGTAAAAAAAGCGGTCGATGAATTCCTCCACCCTTCTCTGGATAGGCCGCAGGAGAAAAACCAGAACCAGAATGAAGGCGCTCTCCACCAGCAGGGATTGGGTCTCAAATTTCCTGGCCAGAATGTCGCAGACGTTTTTGATGACCAGCACATAGATGACCAGGATCAACCCGGAGAGCATGGAGTAGAGAATGCCCCCCCGGATGATGAAGTGGATGTCCAACAGACGGTATTTCACGATGGCCAGGGCGAAGAAAAAGCTTATCAACAAAGAATAGAGGCTGGCCACGAAGAAAAAAGAATAGCCAAAATCCAAAAGATAATTGGTCACGTGGAGGATCGTTCCAATCAAGAACATGGAAAGGATGCCCACCAGGAGGTAGAGGATTTGCAGCCGCTGGCGGGCGATCTTCGTCTGCCGGTAGGAGAAGACCAGGTTGACTACCCCCCAGGCGAAGTAACCCAGGCAGATCAGGCTCAGGAGCAGGGCCAGGACGTGGGACTCCAGTGGGCCTCTGAAAGTAAAAACGTAGTAGAAAATGCTCCCGATCTTCACCACCCGCCCGATGTCCACCTGTAAAAGGAGGATAAAGGGCATCAGCAGAGCGACCGGCCCTGCATAAAGCAGGACGCTACCCCAGCCGTCGAAAAAAAGAGTCCGCCTTGGGGGGAAAACATAGGAAAAGTGTAGGAAGGCGACCGGGAAAAGGAAGACCCCGGCAAAGATGGTCTTCACCCCGACCAGGGCCGTGGAGGGCCAATCGCTGTTGATCATGATTAGCTCCCCGACATTCCAGGCTACAAAGGCAAGGATCAAGAGGGTGAAGACGCGGTTGACCACCCCTTTGGGGTTGTTAAAAAAAACGATAAGGCACAGAGTCAGATTGATGGCGAAGGCCAAGGCCGCTGGCAAGGAATATATGCTCATGAGAACCCTTCTGCCCCCTCACCCGGTCATCTTATGGATTTTTCTATCGAACAGAGCGAATACCATCCCCGGTCTCGCGGGCGCATCGCTCATCTTCTTGCCGATTGAATTCAGCAACCCCTCGAGAACTTTTTGAATTTGCCTTGCGTATTATACCAATCATTCAAACCCCCGTCCAATTTTTTGCAGTTCCTTCGGGTCTGGAGCTGCCCCAGTTTATGACGGGAGAGCCCTGCATCTTTCAGCTTTCTGGCATAATGATCGGGTAAATGACGGACCCGGGGGTTTTTTTGGCTCTTTCAAGAACGGGAGGAGGAAATCCTTAGCCGAGAATCAACGGTCCCGAGGCCTTCCCTTTAATTTTTCATTTTGCTATAATCTGTGGCCAAAATACTTATAAAGTCCGGAATCCCGGACCGCGATTCCGAATTCAATAACCTTTAGAAAGTAGACTTTTAGACGGGGGTTCAGGTTCCGGGAGCTTTTGTGTCCTTTATCTTCCCCCTCATCGCGCCCCGCAAACCCTGGCAGCCAAGATGGGCACAGCCACGGATATGCAATGCTTGGAGGTACGTCAGCGACCGGATATCAACCAGTAGGTGGGTCAGGGTTACACCATGGGCCCGGCAGCCGCGGTGGCTTTGGGGGAAGATGGACCACGATGCCGGTGGTCATCGGAGCATAGGGGGTTTATTAAAGCATGAAGGGAGTTGGGCAATGACTGAAGAAATTTTCGAACCGGCGTTAGCCGACGAGAAACTGTTGCAAAAGCTGAGACAGGACCCTGCCCTGCGGGCAGCCTACGGAGCGGTTCCTGCCGGGTACTCCCGTCTCCGGGCACCTCGATTTGACATGGACAGAGTCTGGAAATTGATGGATGGGGCGATTGATGTTCACATCCATCCCGGACCCGATGCCTATAACGCAAGGGTGTATGATGAGTTGGAAATCGCGATTCAAGCCTGCCAGGTGGGCATGAAGGCGGTTGTATTCAAAGCCCACTCCATGCCCAGCGCGCGGTCCGCATATTTTGTCCAAAAAGCGGTTGACCAGTGGGCTGAACAGAACAACAGGAGAAAGACGGATGTCCGTGGAGGAGTGATGTTAAACGATTCTGTTGGCGGGTTAAACCCGGAAGCCGTGTTAACCAGTTACCGGGTGGGCGGCAAACACGTATGGCTTCCCAACAAAGATTCTTCTTTTCACCATAAACTTTACGGAATCCCCGGGGGGATTGAAGTCCTCGACGGAAATGACCAAGTGGTACCGCCGCTCCGAGAAATCCTTGCCTTGATCGCCGAAGGGGACATGGTTCTATCGCTTTCGCACCAGAGTGTCAAGGAACGCTTCATCATGATCGACGAGGCCAGAAAAACTGGCGTTAAGCGAATCGAAGTTTGCCATCCCTTACAGTTAACGGCCAAAATGACCGTTGACCAGATGAAGATGGCCGCCGGAAAAGGAGCCTATCTCGGTATGTATTGCGCGAATTTCGAGACCGGCCTGATGTGGTCCTGGCAGGAGTTCATGGAAGCCGTCAAGGTTGTGGGCTGTGACCATATCGTGATCGGCTCTGACTGTGGCCACTTTGCCTTTCCCGCTCCGGTCGAGGCTATGCGCTTATTCATAACCGGTATGTTGACCCGCGGGATATCCGACCAGGATGTAGAAAAAATGGTCAAGACCAACCCCGAGGATCTCTTATATTAAACCAAGGAAAGGAGAAAAGGAGATGAAATCCATGAAGAAGCTTTCCCCATTTTTCGTAATTTCCCTCGCTATTGTATTGACCTTATT
>Ga0315282_10012904_pt1 | contig 12700 bp, 10 predicted proteins | sample YL17G07_20_MG_FD_203693 | JGI IMG/M metagenome (GOLD analysis project Ga0315282, IMG submission 203693) | Sediment microbial communities from Yellowstone Lake, YNP, Wyoming, USA - YL17G07_20 | ecosystem: Environmental > Aquatic > Freshwater > Lake > Sediment | place: USA: Wyoming | collected... | reverse complement strand
CCCAATTCTCCGGTATCTCCCCCAGCCACTCGATGCCGGAGTCTTTCATTTTGGCATTAGGGTTGAGGCCCTTGGTGACGGCGTGAGAGATAAGGGCTTGGCGTTTCTCCTTAAGCAGTTCAATCTGCCGCTCCTTCTTCGCAATCAAGCTGTCAATCTTAGAAGTCTCGCGGTCGAGGAAGGCGGAAATGGCGCATTGTTCGGCAAGAGGAAGCGAGGCAAGGTAGATTGAAGTCAATTTATCTCGACTTAGTTCCTTAAACGTTGAGCCTTGTCCCCATGATTCCAGTTCCTGCCTCGCGCATAGCAGTTGATAATAGTAGAATCGTTTGTCCGCCTTCACACGAAAAACAAGACATCTGCACCCTTGGTTCGTACACAAAGACACTCCAGCTAATGCTAAATGACCAATGGGTGCTCTCGTTGAAAGCACAAGGCTTCCTTCCGACGCTAACGATGTTCCGCAACTCTCGTATCCTTCTTTCGTAATCATACGTCGAGTTGTTTGTAGAGTATCACCCTCAAGGCTTCCTAAGTCGTCAGGGGTAGCCCAACAAATATCTCCATTCCAATAATCTGGCTCACCACTCTTTGGGGTTGATCCATTGAGAGTCAAAAATGTATGCTTCAGGGGCTTTACTTCCCAATGCTCTGGTATCTCCCCCAGCCATTCGATGCCGGAGGCTTTGTATTTGGGATATGCCTGCCTTTTCATTTGGTGACTTCCTCAAGGCTATCCGCGATTTCTTTTTCGATCTTTTTGAGGTCGGTTTCGATTGCATCGAGCGGTCTGGGCGGGGTGTATTTGTAAAAATAGCGGTTGAAGTTGATCTCGTATCCGACCTTGGTCTTGGACTCGTCCACCCATGCGTCCGGGACATGAGGCAGGACTTCGCGCTTCATATAATCCTTGATCGTTTCATTGAGCGGCACATTCTCGTAATCGCGGAGGTCCGAGTCCGGCTCCGGGTTCCCGTCCGCATCCTTGCACACCTCTGCGGTTTCATCCTGTTCGGAGAGCGCAAGGAGTATGGCTTTGTAGAGCGGGGCTTTGAGTTTCAAGCCGCTTTTGTCTAAGGCTTTGTCCAGCATTTCAATAAATTTCTCTCGGCTCTTGACCGTGCCCTTACCTTCCAAGCTGGACAGGGCCTTGATTATTTCCAGCTGGAGCTTCTGCCCAGCTTCAATCTCCTCCTGCGCGGCTTTGGTATCCTTGCGCTTCTTGCTCTCGGCCAGGGATTGGAAAGCTCCAGCCTCCTTCAGCCTTTCAAGTCGCTCCTTGGTCACAGCAAAATTAAGCTTGAGCGGCCTTTCCACCGTGATATGTTGGTAGCCGAAATCCTCATTACTGAAAATTTTGCAGAACTCTCCGGGTTTAAACTCTCCATAAATCCTGGTGAGGTCGTCCCGCTGGGGTTCGCAGATTTCGTTGCGCTTGTTGCCCAGGCTTTTTCGCATCTTTTTGAAAAAGCCGGTGCCGTCAATCAGTTGGATTTTGCCCTTGCGCTTCTTTTCCTTGCGGTTGGTCACAATCCAGAGATAGGTGCTGATGCCGGTGTTGTAAAAAAGCTGGTCCGGGAGCGCTACAATGGCTTCCAGCCAGTCGTTTTCCAGAATCCATCGCCGGATTTCGCTCTCGCCCGACCCCGCGCCTCCGGTGAACAGCGGCGAGCCGTTAAAAACGATAGCCAGGCGGGTGCCGCCGTCTTTGGGGTCCTTCATCTTGCTGATCATGTGCAGGATGAAGAGTAAGGAGCCATCATTGATCCGGGGCAGACCCGCGCCGAATCTGCCGCCAAAGCCCTGCTCCTCGTGCTCCTTGCGGATGACTTCTTCTTCCGGCTTCCATTCCACACCAAAGGGCGGGTTGGCGAGCATGTAGTCAAATTTCTTGCCCGCAAGAGCGTCATTGGTGAAGCTGTTGCCGAACCTTATGTTCTCCATGCTCTGGCCCTTGATCATCATGTCCGACCCGCAGATGGCAAAAGCCTGGTCGTTATAGTCCTGGCCGAACACTTCGAGATGCGCATCCGGGTTAAGCTCGCGCAAATATTCTTCCGAAACCGAGAGCATCCCGCCCGTGCCACAGGCCGGGTCAAATAGAGTGCGGATGATGCCCTTCTTGGTCAGGATATCGTTGTCCGGCGTGAAGATGAGGTTGACCATCAGCCGGATGACCTCGCGCGGAGTGAAATGGTCTCCGGCTTCCTCGTTGCTGGCCTCATTGAAGCGCCGGATAAGCTCTTCAAAAATGTAGCCCATCTTGATGTTGGGAACTTTTTCCGGGTGTAGGTCGATTTCGGCGAATTTGGAAACGATCAGGTAGAGGCGGTCATGCTTGTCCAGGTTGGCTATTTCTTCCTCAAATTTGAAATGCTCTATGATCTCACGGGCGCGAGGGGAAAAACCCTTGATGTAGTGAGTGAGGTTGGCGGCGATATTGTTGGGGTCGCCCTTGAGCTTTTCAAAGGTGAAGCGGCTGGTGTTGTGGAATGACTGACCAGCGACTTTGTTTAGGGCCGGTTCAAAATCCTTGAGCTTTCCGCCTTGGAGTTCCTTATAGCGAGCTAAAACTTTTTCCTTGGTGGGTTCCAGCACGCAGTCCAAGCGGCGGAGAACAGTCAGCGGCAGGATCACATCCTTATACTGGTTGGGTCGGTAAGGTCCGCGTAGCAGATCAGCCACGGACCAGATGAAGCTGACCATTTCGCCAAAATTCTCCAAAGCCCCCTCCTTTGCATTAACAGCGCAGTTAGAGTTTCTTATACATCCTTGCAAAGCTTTTGTCAAAGCTGTGAGTCCGCGAAGATTATACCAGACTTCAATGACAGAATCGGTCATTAAATTTCATTTTTTCAAAGAAAAAGGCACCCCTTTTCGAGTGCCCCTGGCTTTTTAGCCGTCAAACTTCAATAACCTGAAAGGAGCAATACTTCCTGGGAGGCAACAAGAGCGCCAAGCGGGTATTGGTGTCAAGCAGTCTAGCCTGAATACTGACTTTGGGCCTGGCGCAGTTTTTGGGGGGCAGGTTCAATTGCATAGCGCCGACGGTTTCTTGACATTAAAAAGGGGTTAGAGGATACTTTTAAAATATGATTTCAAATTCAATGGGGGAGAATGGGATGAAAAAGTGTCTTGCCATGGCATTGATGGTGATGGTTTTAGCCGGGTTCAACTGCGCTCATTTTAAAAAGAAGGAATCCAAGACCCAGGTTACGCACCAGGATTTCACTTCCCATTTTGTGGGGTATAAGGTCTCGGTCAAAAGCAAGGCCTTTCCGCAGCAACTTGAAGAATATTTGCTTGACCCCAAAAACCTTGATGCCAACAAGGGCGCTTTCAAATTAAAAACCCTTTCCAGCAAAAAAATCGAGCAATTGGGAGACCGCATCGATATGCAGTTTGAGGTGGCCGGCCTGCGCCTTCCCGGGCAATTGATCCTGGTGGAGCGCAAGCCCGGAGAAAAAGTCGTGCTCATCGGCCAGCTCCAGCTTGGGGCAATGGCAAAGATGACCCTGAATTTTGCCAAACTGGCGGACGGCACCAAAGTGACCGTCACTTACGAAGTTGAGGACCTTGCGAGCATGATGGGGAGCCTGTCTGAAATAGTCAATTTCAAGGATGTTATTGCGAAGGTTACCGAGGAAGAGATCGCCCGGTGCCAAGCCTATTTTGACTCTTCGCTCAATATGGACGAGCTGGTGGCCAGCGGGTACCGGGGTGAATTCTATGACACCTTCTTCCAGGGCCATACGGTGAGCATCTGGCTAAACAAGCCGCCTAAAAAGGTCATGGAATATTTGGCAGACCCCAAGAACTGGGAATCGTGGAAAGAGCGGACCGGCAATGATTTCGGCGCCTGCATCGCCGTGGAAAACCCCGGGCCCTGCCCCGTGCATTTAAACCCCTCGGGGGTGAAAGTCGCGCTCACCAGCTATTCATCTTCCTTCAAATATGCCGAGCATTCCTATTCCTACTACCTTATGGGAGGGTTGGTGATCAGGTCGAGGATCAATTTGAAGCCTGAAAACATGGGTTCGGTTTTAACTTTCAGTTATCTTATGGAATTGCCCCTCAACCTTTCCGAGGAAGGCGGCGCTTTATTGCTGAGAATTATGCAGGTCCCCAAATTTCTGGAAGAGCTCATGCTCCTGATCAGAAACGACCTGGAAGGAACCGTCTGAGCGCGCTTAAAAATTCAAGCAAACCCCGTATCCCGCAACACCATAAAAAAAGATGGAGAGGGTCGCGTCTCACAAGTTGTCCCGCACTTGTGCAACACAAATCAATTAGGGGCCTGGCGGTAAGCAGGCATTGATTTCCCGTGAAGGCTGCCCTTGCGCAAGAGCAAGAGCGGCTATCTTGCTTACGGCCAGGCGCTTGGATTCTTTGGGGAGCATTTTTTACTTTTTAGTTTTACCCTTTCCCTTTCCCGAGCTATTGGTATCACCAAACAATTTCGTGCCCCCATTATAGGATCAGCCTAGAATATTACCCATGCTCTGTAAAATCGTATCACCAAACCGTTTCGTGACTCGATTATCGTATCAACCCTTTAGTCGCTGCCATCGAGCTGACGGCCAGGCTCTAGAAGAAGGCGTCAATTTTTTTGATGGCTGCCTCAAAAATGGCGGTGACTTTGCGCAGGGTTTCGACCTGCACATTTTCCGGCAGGTCTCCATGCCAATGGTAATTCGGGACATAATCGTTTTCATTCATGGCGATGATGCCGGCGGCCTTGAAGCCGCGCACGGTTGGCGGAGACATATCGGTTCCGCCGGTGCGCAGGATAATCGGCTCCACCTCTTTATAGCCCAGCTCTTGGGCTGCGGCCAGGACCGCGTTGCAGAGTTCCGGGGAGTGGCGCTCGATCCAGGAAACTCCTTCGCCGAACACGACTTTGGGGGTGCCGTTTCCGCACGATTCCGGGACCAGGAAGTAGGTGTTCTTCTTGTCCAGCTCATGCTGATGCGCGTTCATAAAACAGGCCATGCCATACATATAGGTCTCCTCGCTGCCGTCGTCCAGGAAACGGAGCTCGGTGCTCGGCAGGGGCTGGTCCTTGAAACGACGGGCCAGTTCCAGGACCACGGCCACGCCCGAGCCGTTGTCATTGGCGCCGGGGGATATCTTGGCGAACTCGTGGGGCGTGAAAATGACGATGGGGATGAAATGGATGGCCGCGGTGATGCTCAACATAACCGCGGTGAAGAGCTGGACACCGAAGATGCCGGTGAGGAGCGCGGAGAGGATGTTGAGCAGCATCACATAAAAGATCAAGGCCAGCAGAGGCGGCTGCATGCCCAGGTGTTTCTTGAAGAACCTGGCGGTCGGCTCGGCCTTTTCGGGATTAAGGGAGAACCCCATCTGTCCCGCGTCCATGTGCGCCGCGACATAGACCACCTTTTTGGGCGCCTGTTTGGCTTTGAGCACCCCCAGCACATGGCGGCTTTCGCGTCTCGGCAGCAAACGGCGGATGATGTAAAAGCGGGTGGAGGAATCGCCCACGAACGAGACGGTGACCACGGCGAGAATGACGGCCGCGGCCCAGGGGTGCCAGAAGGCCAGGACGCAGGAGAGCAGGCAGAGGACGCTGTGAATTACCCAGCAGATGGGGAAATGGGGGATGGACTGGAAAGGCTCGATGGTAGGGTTCAACCCCAGTTCCGTCATCCGCGAAGCCACATATTCCGCAGCCTGCTTTTCGCCCGGGGTGGCCGGACCGCGGTTGGGTATGGATGCGAGCCTGGTAATGTCTTCCAAAAACCTTTCATCATTGCTCATGGTTCTCCCCCTCCTGAAAAACTCTCAACAACCCCGGGCAATTCCCTTGCCCGTCAACAAAGGACTGACTTTGTTTTATGAAGAAGATGGCTGCCCCCTCCGGTTTTTTGCGACCAGGCCGGTGGAGAGCAGCGCGAACACGGCATTGACTATCTGCTTGTGGCCCACCTGGTCCCGGTTGTGCAACTGGTGGTTGCACAGGCTGTCCAGCATGCCCATGATGCCCACGGCTGCCAGGTCAAAATCAACTTGCTTGAGGTACCCGCGGCGATGGCCCTCGGCGAGGATTTCGGAGATGAACTCAAGGTACCGGTTGCGGGCCTGCTCAATCTGGACCCGGGTCCTGCGCTCGATGCTGTTCGACAGCTCGTTGTGGAAGATCCTGGTCAGGTCCCCGTATTCCAGATAGAGCGACACATTCTTTTCCACCAGCCTTTGCAGGTGTTGCAGAAAAGGCAGGTCGGATTCCAGCTCATCGCGCAATTGCTTGATGATGGCTTCAATCCCCTCCGCAACCGCGGCCGCGAACAGCTGGGACTTGTCATCAAAATAAAGATAGATGGTGCCTTTGCCAACTCCGGCGCGTCTGGCAATCTCTCCGACCTCGGCTTTGTGGAACCCTTTTTTGGAAAAGACCGAAACTGCGGCTTTCAGGATGGCGCCGCGTTGGCGCTGGGAATTTGCCGCCCGCTTGCCCAGGGATGGTAAAGTCTTTTCCTTCATGCGCGGTTCAGCCTGTGGAACAGCTTCTTGTTTTTCTCATACAAGCTTTTGAAGACCTCAAACCCGGCATCATAGGTTGCACGGTGTTCGGGCCGCGGGAGATAGGTCTTCTTTACCGGGATGAAAGCGCTGGCCGATTGGAAGGACGGGATTGCGCCCAAGCCGATTCCGCAGATGGCCGCGGCGCCGACCGTGCCTGCGTCCTGCGGGTTCTCTATGGTTTCTATGGCCCGGCCCGTGACATCAGCCATAATCTGGCACCAGACCTCGGACTTGGCCCCGCCGCCGACAAACCTGACCCTTTCCTGCCGCGGAATCCGTCTCTCCACGGCTTCCAGCATCCAGCGCTTGTGATAGGCGACTCCTTCCAGCACCGCCCTCACCATCATCCGCTTGCCGGTTTGGAGTCCGATGTTGAAAAACATGGCCCGGGCATAGGGGTCTTGACGGGGAGCGCGGTTGCCGTGCAGCCAGGGCGTGAAAATAACACCGCCGGCGCCCGGAGGGGTTTGCTCCACCGTTTGGTTGAGCAAGCCATACAACGAGCTTGGCACAGGAGATGGCTCGCCCGGATGACTTTTCAGATAGACCCCGATTTCGTCCAGCGCCAGATGGTCCCGCACCCATTGCAGACAAACCCCAGAGGTCTCCTGCTCCGCAATGTAGTTGTAATGCCCGGGCATGGCTCCGAGGATGGAGGCGATAAAGTTGGTGATATCCACCATGCGCTTTGAGACATTGGCCGCCACCCATCCCGAAGTGCCCACATAAATGTGAGTGTCATGCTCGCGCGTGCACCCGGCGCCGATGGCCACGCAGGTCACATCCCCGCCGCCTCCGAACACGGGCGTGCCCTGGTTCAAGCCCATTTCCAGGGCCGCCTGTCTGGTCAGGCCGCCGACTTTTTCAGTGGAGGTGAGCACCGGGGGAAGATGGCGCGAGTCCACTTGGAACAGCTTGCAGAGCCTTTGGCTCCAGCCCAGTTTGCCCGGCCGGGTGTCATAGATAAAGGTGATGTTGGCCGAATCCTGGGTCATGGTCGCGTGGCCGGTGCAGCGCAGGTTAAGATAGTCCTTCACATCCAGCCACTTGTCGGCTTGGGCAAAAAGCATAGGCTCGTTCTCCCGCACCCAGTGATATTTCCAGAGCGGGTCCTTGGCCGTGGCCGCCATCCCGCCGGTTATCCACAAGGTCGGGAGCGCTTTGAACACATTCATATTTTCAATGCGGAGCAGGCCGGTGTTCAGGGACTTTTCTATCTGTTTGGTGGCGCGCGCGTCCATATAAATCATGGGATTGCGCAGGGCTTTGCCCTCGCGGTCCACCAGGATTAAGCCCTGCATCTGGCAGCAGAAGGCAATGCCTTTGATCTCTTCCGGCGAAACCTTGGTGCTCTCCAGGGTGCGCCGGGTCGCCCGGCAAACCGCGTTCCACCAATCATCCGCCCGCTGCTCGGCCCCGCCGTCCGCGGTCATAAACAGGGGATACTCCTCCAGACAGGAGTTGACCAGCTCCAGCCGTTCCCCAATCCGGTAAAGGCAGGTCTTGTCCCCGGTCGTGCCGATGTCGTGGGCCAGGACATAACTGGAGTGCGTCAAAGATTATACCTCCTCTCCGCAGTCAGCCTTCAATCTCGTCGCGCACCATTTCAATAAAGCTCCGCAGCTTGACCGCGTTAGGCAGCTCGCCTTCTATCTTGAGCGCTCCGGACTGATACGCTCCGGTGGCGTCTTTTTCGCCGATTAAAATCTGCGCCGCGTCCCCGGTTTTCGCCCGCAGGGTATTATCCGGGCCGGCAATGGTCCCTTTTCCCGCGCTGAATTTGCCTCCGGAGACCTGCAGCCAGAACTGCTCTCCGCCTTCCAGCAGGAACTGGTATTTCAGGTTGACGCCTTCAGCTTCCTCCTGCACATCCTCGGACTCGTTGCAGACCGCGCAGAACAGCCCCATAAAATCGGGCAGGTCCTCCGGCCCGAAATCTCCGCTCTCTATCTTCGCCGCGATTTTTGCCTTCAGGCTCTCATCGACCATAATTTTTCCCTCGCTTTCCCCTTACGGCTCGCTTACGCGGCCGGCTGAATATTTTGGAAAACGCGCTCAAATCCTGCAAGCGCGCCGTTCACGACCTCGTCGGTGTCAGCCATGCTGGTGTACAAGCGGCTGCCGGCCAGGGTGACAATGCCTTCCGCCATAAAGGCCGCGCCCATCTCCTCCATCATGTGCTTGCGCGGTTTGATCTCGGGCAGGGCCTTGAGGTTCTTGAGGTCAATCAACATCACCGCAGAAGTTTCCAGATGACAGATTGACCCGTGGTTGAAGGCCACATAAGGCAGGCGGTATTTCGATATCAAATCCTGGAGCCCCCTGGTCATCTTGTCGCCGGCCTGTCCGCTTTGATGTGTGCGTTGGTTTTTTCAATTTCCAGGAGCGAATAGTATCCCGCGGCGCAGCTCAACGGATTGGCCGAGAGCGTGCCGCCCACATAGGCACGCGGTTTGCCGGCTTCCAACCCGGCGGCCAGACAGGACATGACATCGGCCCGGCCTCCAAGCCCGCCTGCCGCAGGATATCCTCCGGCCACGCACTTTCCGAAAACCGTCAGGTCCGGCTTGACCCCGAAATAGCCCTGGGCCCCTCCCAGTCCCACCCGGAACCCGGTCACCACCTCGTCAAAAATCAGCAGCGCGCCGAACTCGTCGCAGAGTTCCCGCACCTTCTGGTTGAAGTCCCGCCTCACCGGCCGGGTCCCGCTTTCCGGTCCCAGCGGCTCAACAATCACCGCCGCGGTTTCTCCCTCACTCCGGTTCTTTTCCAGCAGAGCGCGCAGGCCGTCCAAGTCATTGGGGAAAAATTCCTGGGTGTCCTTGTAGCATCCCTGCGGAATGCCAAAGGCTTCCATCGGCCCGGTCCCGGGAATATGCAGACCAAAGACCATCTGGTCGCTCCAGCCGTGATAGGCCCCGCCCACCTTGATGACCTTGGCCTTTTTGGTGAAGGTGCGCGCGGCGCGAATCGCCGCTAGCACGCCCTCGGTGCCGCTGCCCAGCATGCGGAACCTCTCCACCGAAGGCATGAGCCGGTTGAGCAGCTCGGCCAGCTTCAGCTCATACTCATGGAACAGGCCGATGACCGGCCCGCACTCTTTGATTACCTCAATCACCTTTTCCTGCACCGGCTGGTAGTTGCTGCCCAGAAGGGTCGGCCCGCCGGCCTGCAAAAAATCGATGTACCGGTTGCCGTCCACATCCCAGAGATAGGCCCCCTCCGCCTTCTTGATTGCCAGCGGAAACGGGTAATTGAACGCCAGGTTGTGCTGGACCCCGCCCGGGATAAACTTCCTGGCCTGCTCGTTCAAGCGCTTGGACCCTGCGCATTTCTCAATGAAATAGTCAAGGTACTCCTGCATCTTTGCGCGGGACACCGGACGCATCGGCTGGTTGACCAGACGGTCCAGCGAGCCCAGGATTTGGTCCGTGTCCGGCCAAAAAGAAATCGCATACTGGTTTTCAGTCATGAGCGTTCACTCCTTGGTTTCCTCGGCCCCGGATTCCTTGCCCCGGGACAGCTTCTTCTTGCGCCGACCTTCCTTCCGCTGCTCGCTTTTCAGAAGGTCGAAAATCGTCTCCACCATTTTCAAAGGCAGCGCCGTGATTGGCTTATTGGTGGTCAGCGCCAGATAATAAGCCTGCGCCACCTTGTCCAGAATTTTCACATTGCGAAAGGCCTGCTCCATATCCACTCCCAGCAAAATCGCGCCGTGGTTCTGGAGAATAAAGGCATTGCAGTTGTTGTCCACGGCCGCGGCAAGGTTGTTGAGCAGGTCCACGCTCCCGGAAAGGCCGTAAGGCACCCACTTGACCACCTCGCCGAGATTCGCCACCTGCTCGTCAAACAAAGCCGGAATCGATTCGCCAATCAGCGAGAACAGGCTGGGATAGACCTGGTGGGTGTGAATCACCGCATTCACATCCGGCCGCTTCTGGTAGACCGCCAGATGCATGCCGGTCTCAACCGAGGGCCGGAACTCGCCCTCAACCAGGTTCCGCTCAAAATCCACAATGCAGATGTCCGATTCCTTCATCTTGAGGTAGTCCATGCTCGAAGGAGTGATGGCAATCAGCTGCTCACCCTCAACCAGCGCCGAGATGTTCCCGCCCGTGCCCACCAGATACCGCTCCTCAACCAGACGCCGAGCCGTCTCCAGCACCGTCCGCTTATACCCCGATAAATCAGCCATCATTCACCTCCCCTCTCAAAAATTCCGCTCTCCCTGCCCCACCTTAAAACTGACCGGTCAGTTCTGGAGCATTATAGAAAAAAACCCAAACCCTGTCAAGAAAAAAAACCGGGGGCTGTTGGACGGGCTTGGCAAGGATTGTCTCCATCCAAATGCAAAAGCGAGCAAGCGCTTGCGAAAAACGGTTGACATGGATTGGGGCCAAGAATAAAATCCCAAAAAGCAGAGCCCGGGGCTTGAATGCCCGGAACAGGCAAGCAGTCCGCGGCTCGGGATTGTCAGAAAAGGAGGAAAAAATGAGATGGCGGATAGGCGTTTTCGCGTTGATTTCAGGACTGGCCTGCGCTTCGCTTTCCGGCGCGCCGGAAATTGCCAAGCCGGTGCCGGAAAACTATCTCGCCCAATGGCTGATGAGCTGGCCCACCGCCTTCGGCATCGGCGACCTCAAGGCCAACTATCCCGGCCACTTCTACAAGGTTGACCCCTCAATTGAAATGGTGATTGAGGGCGAATACCCCCACTGCCGATACTTCTCCTTTGTCGCCCACGACCAGAACAACCGGACCATTGCCGCGCTCCATGATTCCGGCATCGCCCCGGACCAAGGCTCGGTCAACCCCTTCCTGCCGGGCGCCGACTGGAACGCTCCCAACCGGCGCTACACACTCATCATCCGCTTCACCGCCTCCCCGGCCGGAACCGGGCCTGCGGTCATGCGCGGGCCCCAGTCTGCGCGCGGCAACATCCTCTATGCAGGTCTCCAGGCTGATGGCACTCCCAACCCCGCAGGCCTGCTTGTCTATCGCCGCTATCTCCCGAGCCAGGGCTATGATGTGAACGGAGGAGTGCCCATGCCCAAAATTTATTACCGCAAGGTTTCAGACCAGAGCCTGGTCAAGCCCATCTCTAAAACAGAACAGGCGATTCTATTCCTCCGCGCCATGCGCTATGTTTTGAGAAGGACCGGCGAGTCAAAGCAATGGGCGGACAAGGCCCAAAAAGCAGGTTCCGCATCCAGCAAAGGCCAGCCGCTGCAATGGCGCAGGTCGCCCGTGGTCGGAGCCGAAAACCCGGACACCGTGTATCTCTTTGCCAGGGTCAACCCTGACCCGGACAAACTCCTGCTCATGCGCTGGAAGGCTCCAACCTTCCCAGACACCTGGCACGGACACGGGCTGACCGGCAGGGAAGAGGTTCGGTACTGGAGCATGTGCTTTGCGCCGAAAAGCACCATGACCAAATTCACGCTCGCGGACGCCGAGGCCGTTATCAATCCCGACGGGTTCGTGAACCTGGTAGTCGGGTTCGGCGCCAAAAGGCCGGCAAAGGCAACCCCCGAAAACGGATACACCTGGGTGGACCTCAAAGGCATGAATATCAGGTTCATCCTCTATCGCAATATGGTGGTTTCCCCCGAATTCAAATATGTCGCCAGGGATGTCCCCGCAGGTGAACCGGTCACTGACCAGATTGGAGACTATCTGCCACGGACACAATGGATATCGCCGGAAAATTTTTAAGCCCAGGCATGCTCTTCAGATTAAATCCAAAAATTAAATTAGAAAAAAGTACTTGACAAGAATGGCTGCTTGATGCTAAAATGGTGTCCAAGAAATAGGGCGCGATAAAAGGAAAAGGACTATTCGATGCCAAGCGATTTACATTCTAAAGTAGCCGCTTTCTTAACGGCCCTAAATGATAAATTGAGGGGCTGTTTTTTGGATATTAGACCTCAACTTGACAGCCTTTTGAAAGATCTAAAAGGCAAAATTGATGCATATTTGACCGAGGAAAAATCGTTAGACCTTCTTGAGGCAAGATATTTCAATATTTTCCGTGTGATTTGGCCGGATGAGAAAAGATTATCTAATATAATTAAAGAATTATTGGATTCGGAAGGAAAGCATGGGCAGGGAACTGCTTTTCTTGAAAGCTTCCTCTCTAGGGTGGGCGACT
>Ga0315282_10012903_pt1 | contig 12701 bp, 26 predicted proteins | sample YL17G07_20_MG_FD_203693 | JGI IMG/M metagenome (GOLD analysis project Ga0315282, IMG submission 203693) | Sediment microbial communities from Yellowstone Lake, YNP, Wyoming, USA - YL17G07_20 | ecosystem: Environmental > Aquatic > Freshwater > Lake > Sediment | place: USA: Wyoming | collected... | reverse complement strand
GTCTATGTTAAGTTTTACAGAAGCGATATTAGCGATAGAATCAGCCAGGTTTACGCCCACTCCCTTGATCTGGTTTAGAGCCTTGGCTATTGGTAAATCTCCCTTCATGTCCTTACCAGCGACTCTAACTATTCCTCTGAATTCTGATTTCTTGTCCAAAAAATCTACCCTATCTGTAGGTCACTGCCTTGCGGCTCGCCAGTTGAAAAATCAAGAACAGTGTTATAGTTTTGGCTATTTGGGTATTTAAACCTTACCAATAGCCGTATTTAGAAAAAATAAAAGAAAAAGGAAAAGGTTAGGCAATTATTGTCCCGAAGCTTCCTTCCAGAAGACCTTCAAGGCGACCAATATTGCGGCAGGCGAGACGAACAGCACTACGTACTTCAGTATCCCAGTAATGTATGTTCCTACTATCAATGGGTTCAGAAGTGTGAAAGCTGCTGTGGCCCCGACTATCAAGGTGACGGCTGCCATCATAAAGGTCATGAATGCCTTTTCCTTTACATTAAACCAACCTACGATAACACCAAGCACTACCAGGGCAGCTCCTATCGCTGCGACCGTGTCAGATGTCATCGCACTGCCTGTTCCTTCGGCTAAGCCCGCAAGGACGGCCACGATAACGCCTACTACGAATGCCCAGTACCCTACTTGGTCCATCTGTGATTTGGCCATAATGTTTACCTCCTGATAGAGCAAAATCGGGTTCTGTTTATAAGCTTTTCGCTATCCTTACGTCTCTTGCCGTGTTTTTACTCGAAAATCAGTGCAAAAATCTTACCTTTTTCTGCGCCTAGCGACATTCTCCAATTTCTTGTCCAGCAGCTTCCTCTTCTCTTCCAGCCTCTCAGCGTCCCGCTTGAGGATGCGGATAATCTCCTGGTTCTTGAACTTCTTGCTCTCTAATGCCTTGATCTTCTTATGAAGGATGTAACTGATCTCCGCTATCTCGCTTCCTTCCAGCTGGAGGTTCTCTCTCCTACTCTTGAGTCTTTCCTTTCCGTCCATCAGCGTCTTCTCCGCGTCAATTCCTTCTTGAGCTGACTCTGCATGAAGGTCATATGCCTTATCTCTAACCTGATCTCCACCAGTTTAGGGGTAACCTTCCTCAGTTCGTTAGTGAGCCTTCCCATATAGAAGATATCTATCTTGCCGCCTCTCCTCACCTTATCGTTAAGCCGCCTGATCTTTCCAGAAAGAGTGTGTTCCGCTTTCGAGAGATAAATCTCCTCTTTCATCTTTTCGTCTTTCTCATTGTTGAGTTTTTTTACATCAAACATTCTATCCGCTCATGTATCTGTCAGCCAGGTCATCGAGAATTTTTTGCAGCTCTCCATGCCTGCCGACTCCCATCACATCGGTTTCAATCCGCTCGAATCCTTCGGTCATCTCTGCCTGCTGAACGTCTGAAAGGGATCTATCCGCCATCGGGAATAGGGTGGTGTTCTCATTGTCTATATGCGGGTCCAGCAGCCTGACGTATTTCATGGCGTTCTTGCTGATCTTGGTAGGAGCCTCGATGTCACTGCTCTTATAGCCGTTGACCGCTTCGGCAATAGCCCTGACATATTCTCTCCCCATGTCGTGTTCTATAATCAATACCCTGATCAGGTCCTCTGCCCCTCTTATCTTGGCCTCTTTCATGATAGGGAACAATACATCCTCCTCTTTCCCATGGTGGCATTTATCAGCAAAACCCTGGATAAACTCTACTGCCATATCCAGATGTTTCGGCTCGATTTCTTCGCCAGAGTCAAGCTTCTTGCACATCTTCTCAAGAATCCTAAGCATCAGTTTTATCTTGCCGTGCTCCTGTTTCAAGTCTAGCGTCCCTTTCATGCAACCACGCTGAGTGTGGGATTCGAACCCACGCTCCCGTAAGGGAACTCGCTGGCCGGTTAAATTTCCAGGCGAGCGCATTACCGCTTTGCTAACTCAGCTCACACAAGTACTTTTTCCAGCTTGACTATAGGATTACGTTTCTGATTAATTATATTCCTAGAGTCAAATAAAGCTTTCCCAACCGCGATTAGCCTGTCGCCGCTCATGATAGCCAAAACGTCTTTCTTGCCGAAGGCGCCCTCTATCCTCTCCAGTCCCGGCGCCATGAGGTCTGCTCCTTTCACTATGTTTTCCGCTGCTTTCTCTTTCACATAGACCTTGGCCCAGTTTTTTACCGCAAATTCTAACGGCCTGATTATCTCATTAAGCAGTCCTGGTTTTTCCTTAGAGAGAGCGCATGCGTCCTTGAGTTGGGTGAGAGAGACGCATTCTTGCTCCGTAAACTCGCCCACTTTAGTCCTTCTCAATTCTTCCATTGCTGTCTTTGTACCCAGCACATGGCCCAGATCCTCAACCAGTTTCCTGACATAGGTGCCGTGCTGGCATTCTATCCTGAACAGGGCGCGCTTGCCTGTGGCCTCTAATAATTCTATCGCGTAAATCTTCCTCTTCCGCGTGGCTTTAGAGACCGCAGAGTGTAGCGGCGGGGTCTGGTATATCTCGCCGACAAAGCTCTTTAGAGTCTCTCTTAGCCTATCGTCTTCGATCTTCTGGCTCATCTTCATCAGGCATACATACTCTTTGTCGTGAATCTGCAGATACTCTAGCAGCTTTATCCCCTTGCCGATAAGGATTGGCAGGACACCTGAGACGTTAGGATCCAGCGTCCCGCAGTGGCCGGTCTTCTCGCCCAATATCTCGCGTACCCAGACAGAAACAGTGTTGCTTGTAGGCCCTTTCGGCTTGTTTATCAGAACTAGGCCGTTCATTTCTTTTCCTCGGTCTTCTTAGGAGTTTTCTTGACAACAGCCTCTTTCTTTATTGGCACTATAACCGCTCCCTTCCTAGACGTTGGCTCCAGATGTTTGATGTTAATCTTTCTCTGCTTCACGTTCTCGCCGGATATCATGACGAAGTTCTTGTCGATTATCTCGTTCACCACAACTTCCTTACCGGCGTCACTACCACGACTGACGATACATATCCTTCCAGCATCCATCATCATTTTCTCACCCTCAAAGAAACCATCTTCTCGATGAGCTCGGCGATGTGCTCTGAGCTCCAATGAGAAGTGTTAATCACAAAATCGTAGACGTCCTTGTCCTGGACATAGTCGAAGCCGTAGATGTTTCGCCACTCCTTCCTCTCCAGCTCCTCCCGCTCCTTTATAGACTTCAGGGCTCTGGCTTTAGTTATCTTCTCCCTGCCGGCTATCCTTTTAGCTCTGACCTCTAGCGGGGCCACGAGCAGTATCTTGAGATGGGCCCAGGGGATTTGGAACGCGCTCAGCTTGCCATTGACTATCAGGTTCTTTCGCTTCCTGGCTATCTCCTTCTGCATCTGGTCCAGCTTGTTGTGGAACAGTTTCCATTCGTGCGGGCTCTTCATCCCCTTTATCCAGGCTTTCTCGAACTCGGCGCTGGGTATGCCCTCCTCTTCGGCCAGTCGCTTGTGCAGCTCGCCGACAGTGACCAGCTTATAGCGCAATTTCTTCGCCAGATGCTCCGATACTGTAGTTGCGCCGGCGCCGGGCACTCCGCTGATGGTTATTATCATTTCCTTCCCCTCGTGATTATCTTATAGACCATCTCGAAGCATAATCCGCTGACTATCGCCACGAGGAAATACCACCAGAACCAGCTCAGCATTCCTATAACAGGTATGTCGACTATGTTGCCGGTCCCGCTGTATTTCTGGTTGAGCAGGAAAAATATTATGATTATCGGGAGGAATGTGAACAGCATCGGCTTGAAGCTCCCAGACATCATCTCCATAGAGAGCGCCATGACCTCTTTCTGCTCGTGCTCCATCTTGTCTATGAGCTCTTTGTTCCCGCTCTTTTTGGCTTCGTTGTACCTCTTCTGGAAGTTGGATACTTTTTCTTTAATCTCTTTCATCCTCTTTTGATTAGTAACCTTCTTGTTGACTATGGCAGAGGCTATGGATATGACTATCGCTATCACTGCCACCTCTATCGCTAATGGATTCATTTGAAAACCTCTCTCAGTTTTTCTGCAGCCTCTAGTATTCTGCCCTGCTCATTGACTATTATCTTGAACAAACAGCCCGTCAAAGCGGAATAAGCGGCGACAAAGGCTCGGTTGATGTTCTGGTACTCTATCACCTGTTCTGCTCCGCCAAAGTCAGTTCTCACCCTGCTCAGGTCATCCTTCCGCCTCAGCTCGATGTCTGACGGTCTCGCCTCTATCACCACGATAGCTTTTGGGTTCAGTTTTTTTAAGACTTGCTCAGGCAGGCCGGGGTAGTAACCATCTACTCTCTTTATTGCAGCATGCGTGTCTACTATTATGTCTCCACCCATCTTCCCTATCTTTTCAGCGGCCTTTTCCTGTATCTGCTTGTAGGTCTCCAGCTTTATCTTGGTCCTCATCTCATCCTTGTTCCTAACCAGGCCCATCTCCTTCGCTATCTCGAACATGATGTCGCCAAAGACAACGACCTTGATGTTTCTGCCTTTGATCGCTTCGTTCAGGACGGTGGTCTTCCCAACACCAGGCGTTCCAGTCACTATATATACTGCCATGATATCACTGAAATTATGTCGATGGATATTATTAAGGCTCGCCAAAGATAGCCTTTAGTGCAGGCATGACCTCGAAAGCCTGTTGTGCGGCTAGCTCTTCATACATGCGATAGAGAATGCCTACCGTAAGCAGGATACCCGTGCCTGTTCCCAACGCTCCGGTGAGGTCAGCAATGACCGCGAGACCTCCGACAGCCGCAGAGCCCAGAAGAGTTATCATCGGTATATACTTCTCGAGCACCATCTCTATGACTCTCGGGTCGCGCCGGAAGCCGGGGACATGGAGCCCAACGTTCTGGAGCTGGCTCGCTACCTGCTTGGCCCCCATGCCGCTCATCTCGACCCAGAACTTGCCGAATACTATGCAGAACACCACCATGGCCAGAGTGTAAACGAGTATGTTCAGGATAACATCAGGACTGCCCAAAGTAAGGCCCACTCTGGTCGGGGTTGAAAGATCCCCATAAGGCGCCCTGAGATAATAGGCAATGCCGGATACGGCCTGATTGTTGGTGAAATGGCCAAGCAGTGGAAAACCCATGCCCTCGAAAGCCACGCCCCATAATTGGATGTTGGCGAACAGGGCGGCGGCCAGAATGACCGGTATGTTGGACACGTAGAAGAACTTCAGGGGATATTTCGCCCCGTAGCCACGTATTTTCCCGAACGTCAGGGGCACCTCGAGCTTGATAGACTCGGCATAGACCACCATCAAGAAAACTACCACCGTGAATATCAGCGGATAGACTGCGTCCTCTGAGACATCCCCGGTTATGGCGCCCTGGAGTATCTGGGGCACTTTTCCGATGAATGTGCCTGTTCCTGGTGAGCTTACCCAGGAGAAAGCGGACCAGATGATGGTGAAAGAGACACCCGCCGCGATGAATAATCCTATTCCCGAGCCTATCCCGTATTTGGAGACCACTTCGTCTAGATAGAGCAGTACTATCGCGCCGGCCGCTAGCTGTGCGATTAGCAGAATCAAGTTCAAGAATCCTGGGTTAGCCGGCACGAAGCCCGAGGCTACATAGATGCTCGCTTCGAAGAAACAGAATGCTATCGCCAATATCTTCTGAGTTCCCTGGAAAAGCTTCTTCTGCTCCGGGTCCTGCAGGTCTATGTTTATTATCTTCGCTCCCACGACAAGCTGCAATATAATAGAAGCCATTACGATGGGTCCGATACCTAGAGTAGCCAAAGTCCCTATCTTAGAAGCAGTGATGAGTTGGAGATTGGAGAGAAAGCCCGTTTGAGACGTTGCGCCCATGCCGATCGGAGTTATTATGCCCAGGAAAGCGAAGATGAGAAGAGCTGCCCCGGTCCACATCAGCCTGGTCTTTAGCACTGGTTTCTCTTTAGGCTTCTCTACCTCAGGCATTATGTTTATCAACGGCTTGAGTATCTCGAGACCCATGCTTATACCTCGATCGCTTCTCCGCCCGCTTTTTCGATTCTCTCTTTAGCTTTTTTTGAGAATGAATGCGCTTTTATCTTTAACGGCCGCGACAGAGCGCCGCCACCAAGGACTTTGTCAAACCCTAGCGTTGTAATGTCAATCTCCTTGTCGGCTAATTTGTCTATCTCACTGAGGTTTATCGCCTTGTCTTTTTTGTAAAGGCTGACGAAGCCCTTCTTGTTTATCCTCCAAGGCTCGTATTTCCTGACATGGGCTATATTAGTACCAAATGTCCTTTTGTTCGTCTTGCGGCTGCCTTTGCCTCTCCTGTTCTTGGAAGCGCCGGCACCATGGGTCCTTTTGCCCCTCATCCTGTAGATTTTTCCCCTGTGTTTTCTCATATCATTCTCTCCAAGAGCGCGTTTATCTTTTCTCCGCGATTGCCAAGAGTGCCTTTTTTTGTATACTGCCTCTTGATGCCCTCATAGCCCCGCTTGGGCGGATGCAGTCTAAAAGTCGGATTAATATCATAGTCTCTGAGTTTTTTCTTGCCGGCGAAAATCTCGCCCACCATCTTGTCGACTTCCTTGAGCTGCAGCCTCTTCTGGCCGGAGCGCCCCCATTTCACGAGCATCTTCTTGAAAGTCTCCTTGGTTATAGTGCCATAGGTGACGTGGTCTTTAATCTTGTGCAGCATCCCGATATAGACTTTGTTCTCCGGTATCACGACGCAATTGTTGACCGTCTTTAGGTTCAGCATAAGCATGGTGTCCTCTATGTCTCCTTTCGTCTTTACCTCTCCCCGGACACGTATTATAGCAATCATACTTTACCAACTTCTCTGGTCATTTTCGCCCTTCTGGTCTTCTTCAGTGCCTCTAGAGTAGCCATCGCGAAGTTGAGCGTTGTCGAAGTCTTGCCGGTAGCCCTTGACCATACGTCTTTTATCCCGGCCATCTCCAGGACCTTTTTCGCAGCGTCTCCAGCGACTACGCCTGTCCCCTTCGGCGCAGACAATAGCTCTATCTTGACGGATGAATACCTTCCTAAGACAGCGAATGGTATGGAATGTGGCTCGTCGCACCTGCATTCCCAGCTCCCGCAGCCCCTCCTGACATGGATTAGATCCTTCTTCGCATTACGGATGGCCCTCTCGATAGTCGGTCGTATCTCCAGACCCTTGCCCGTACCCACCCCGACATAGCCATCCTTGTTGCCTACCACGACCGCTACTGTGAACGAGCCTTTCCTGCCCGAGTCTGTCGTCCTCTGCACTGTCCTTATGTTGATGACGGCGTCCTGGAGATTAGGCACCAATCGGTCGGTTATCTCCGGCTCGAGGATAGCCAGGTTCTTCTCATAAACCTGCTCCATGTTGGTTATCTCGCCAGCAGCGATTTTCTTACCCAGGGCCGTCTTCGGTATCCATGTCTTGACTTCTTCTTCAGGCATTTTTCTCACTCAAAATCTTTTTCTTTATCTCGCCAATCTTCAGGTCTTTTTTCCTGTAATCATTAATAGATTTGCCCAGCACCCGCTCGTCGTTAGGCAAAACGCCTTTGTCATGAGGTATTTCCATTCCTGCCTCTAGAGCGCCCTTCAGGACAGCATATATATTAGAGCCCCTCACCGGCGTGTGCAGTCCTATGTCTAAAACGGCCTCCTTCGCTTTCTTGGCGGTAGCCTTCTTGCCGCACAACAGCCCTGTGAGATAAGCGGCGCAGACATTGCCCTTATGGCCGGTGTAGCCGAGTTTCTTAAGCTCCAGAGAGGTCGTGTTCACTACCGTCTCGTCCCCTTTCGGATTGTATTTGACTACCTGGACTACTACCTCGTTGTTCGATATCCTTATGACTAGCCGGTTCTTCCCGGACTTGAGGAGATTCAACCGCTTGTAATAGTCTGTCTTTCCCTCTCTCCTTCTCCTCGGCTTCGTCTTGTAAGTTGTAGTGCGGCTCATTTCTTCACCAGTAGTTCGTGCTCCTTTATATAGAGCGTCAAGTGGCCTTTGTCTCTAAAGTAACCACCTTTAATCATGTTGTATAACTGCCTATAGACGCCTTTCTTTAGCTCCGGCTTTAGGGCCTTCAGTTTCCTTCTCAGGCCCCTGACTCTCCTCATCCATAGCTCTTTCCTGGGCGTCCTTGCCTTCTTTCCCCCCTTTCTCGTCCCTCGCCCTTTCCTGAGCCCCTTCTTTTTCTGGATCCTGATTTTCCTGGCTCTGACTTTGCTGACGCCGAACTTTGGCTTGACGATTATCTTCCCCCGCTTTACCAGAGACCTAACATCGTCTCTTGTCATGGCCTGGCCCGCTTTCTCTCGGTCCTTGATCCTTATCCTGCTCACGCCTATCCCGAGCACCTTCGAAGCCAGTTTCTTAACCTGATTCAGTTCCATATTATCACTTGTTAAGCATCTTGAGTTTCATCTCTCCCGCTTTCTTGACGATATCCGTTCTTTTGCGCTTGCCGACGGAAGAGCCTATACGAACTGCCGTTGTCTTGTTGTCTAATCCGGCCAGCATGTGAACATTATAGACTAACGCCTCTCTGAAGCCGCTGGGATGAAGCCCCCTGATCCTCTTGTCCTGGCGATAGCCTATCTCCACTCTGTGCCCACGAGAGGCTATCTTCCTCTTCTGCTTAGAGTCTTTTCCTCTCGGTCGCCTCCAGCCGAGCTTGCCGATTCTCTTGAAATGGTGGCTCAGCTGTCGATGCCAGTGCGGTTTCTTCTTTTTCTTAAGCGCCATGTTTGTCATCCTTGCTAGTTATGTAAATGCCATCCTGGAATACCCTAGCGTCTTTCTTCCTGATTTTAGTCGCTGTCTCTATATTGGCGGCGGTCTGGCCGACTTCCTCTCGGTCAGTTCCTTCCAAGACTATGTCCTGGCCTTTGATATCGACCTTGACATTGCCGTAGATTTCCGCATATCTGGGAGTCTTCTCTCCAGCGAAGTTCTTTATGACCACGCGCTTGCCCTCGACGCTGGCATTGATGGGAAAATGGGCGTATAATATTTTCATCTTGTACTCATACCCTCTAGTGACTCCTCTTATCATGTTCTTGACGTGAGACGCTATGGAGCCGACGATGGCTTTGTCGACTTTCCTCTTCGAGTCTTTCTTTAACACCAGTGCTCCGTCCTTGATTTCGTGCTTGGTCTGGTGCAGGTCGAACTTCCACTTTAGCTCCCCCAATTTGCCTCTAACTATGGCATAATTTCCCTCGATCTTCACTTCCACGTCTTTTGGTATCTCGACCTCGTACTCTATCATGATATCACTAATAAATGAAAGCCAATAACTTTCCGCCAGTGTGCAGCTGCTTGGCTTCATGGTGGCTGACTATCCCGTGAGGAGTAGAGACGATCAGCACGCCAAAATCTCTCGCCGGCAGATACCTCTTCTCCCACTTCAGGAAATCGCCATGACTGACGGAGTATCTCGGCTTTATCACGCGGCAGTTGTTTATCCTGCCGACCATGCTCACTTTGTAGATGCCCGACTTCCCGTCGTCTATGAACTCGAAATCCCCGATATAGCCCTCTTTCTGCATGATCTTCAATATGCTGCCCAACATCTTGGAGGCCGGTTTTATCTCGCACTCCTTCTTGCCGAGCAGTTCATGATTTTTCAAATTACTAAGCGCGTTAGCTAGCGTGTCCATTGTCTCACCCGTATTTCTTGAATCCCAGCCTCTCTGCCCTCTCCCTGAAGCATTCCCTGCATATCTGTAGCCCATATTTGCTTATCAGGCCGTCCTCTCTTTTGCAGAACTGGCAGAATCTCTTCCCCTCGCCCTTCCTTGGATTTTTGTATTTCTGCGGTCTCGGGACCTTGTTCATTCAACCACCACATTGAAATTCTTCTTGAAGTATTCTAATGACTCGGCCTTGGTGACGTTGTGCTTCTTCGGGATATGGCCGGTCTTCCTCTTCCTCTTCTTGACTCTATAGCCCCACTTCTGGATAGTGGCGCTCACGTCAAAGCCCAATATGCCTATATCCGGGTCGTACTTGAAGCCGGGCACATCTATGTACTCATGTATGCCGAAAGAGAAGTTGCCCATGACATCGAAATCTGACGCTTTCACTTTCCTGTCCGACGCATCCAGCGCCAGGTTCAGGAAATCAATAGCTTTTTTTCCACGAAGGGTCACTTTCGTCCCGATAGGCACGCCTGGCTTTACGTTCCAGGTTGGTATCCTTTTCTTGCCCAAAGTCTCTATTGGCTTCTGTCCAGTTAGCTTCTCGAGCAGCTTCTTCGCTTTCTCGAGCTTCTCGCCCGCTGTGCCAACGCCTATATTGACCGTGACTTTTTCTATCGAAATCATGAAATCACTCTAGTTTTATCTCTGGCTTGTCCCTGCCTATCAAAAACAGGTACCTCTTTGGGACGTTGAAAGTCTCGCCCTCTTTCTCCATAATGACTAGCGTCTCCCTCGCAGCAGTCCCTTTAATCTCTTCCTTTATCTTTCCTGTTTTTCCGGCATGCTTTCCCTTTATCACATACGCTGTATTCCCTTTCTTGAACTCGAAATGGTCTAGAATCTTCTGCTCTGGAATAGCTATCTTGACCACGTCTCCCACCTTATACTCCTGGTCAGCCGCTTGAGTTCGTCCATCGTACAGGCCGATCATTTTCTTGCCTTTCTTAGCGACAAACTTCCTCTCGATTCTGCAGAGCTTGAACTTCTGCTCCTTGGTCTTCTGGAGCTGGAGCCTGCCGTATTTATCATAAGTAATCAAGTAGTGCTCGTCAACCCGTGGCAGTGATAGAACGTCCATAAAGCCGACCGGGAACTTCGGGTCCTTGACTATCCGCCCATCGACCAGTACCTCATTCGTCTTAATCAGCCTCTCAGCCTCGCGGATAGAGCCCGCCTTCTTCAGGACAATGGTCAGTATAGTGGTCAATGGCATTGATTCCTCCAGCGAGTGGGGGCCTGGCCTTGGCTTCGCTATCCAGACGGTGTTCTTTCGTTCGATGTTCCAGGACTTAGGAGCATTGAGCTTTTTCAGATGCCTTCTTCCGCCTTTTGAACCCATATCATCTACCTAATGTTTTTTTCCTTCTCTCATCAGTCAGCTTCAATTCAGTTATCATGACATTTGACGGATGTATGGGGATGGCTTTCTCCTTTCCACTAGGTTTTTTCACCATTATCCCCTCCATGCCTATCTTGTAATGCTTATAGTCAATCATCGTCACTTTGCCTTCCTTGCCGTAATATTCCCCCCGCATGACTCTGACTTTATCCCCCTTGACGATGGGCACGTTCCTCTTCTTTATAGTCTTGCGCAGCTCGTCCGATAGCCTGGCAGACATCTGCTTCCTCCTCTTGTGCAGCGGGAGGTTATAGAGCCGTTTCCTCTGCTTCCTTGGTTGTTTTGTCTTTACCATAGTCACACCACGTTCTTGGATATAGTCGCTATTTTAGGAAATCGCTCGGCGACCTCCTTAGCAACAACGCCCTTGATTTCAGAAGCCTGCGGTTCGTTCTTTTCATTGATCAATACGCAAGCATTATCTTCAAACGCTATAGTCTCGCCGGTGAACCTGTGGTACTCTTTCCTCTGGCGGATTACGACGGCTCGGACTATCTTCTTCCTCATGTCTACTTTGCCTTGAATCACAGACGCCTGGAATATGTCTCCAACCCCTATGTCCGCGGCTCTTCCTCTCCTGCCTCTGTATTTCGCTTTGTTAATCATCCTCAGCATTTTAGCGCCAGAGTTGTCATCCACTTTGATTATCGAGCCGGGATGCATGCCTCCGTAGATGTGAGCAGCTATCGCTTTCATTTTATCTTCTCCAATACGACATGCGCCTTGGTCTTAGAGACTTTTCTGCACTTTCCCGCGATTATAGTGTCGCCGGTGTGTATGTCCATGCAAGGCGGCTTATGGACGGCTATCCTAGTCTTCCGCCTCTCGTACCTCTCGTATTTAGGGACGTAATTCAGATACTGCTTCTCTATTATCACGGTGTTCTTAGGCTTGTCGCTAACCACAACCCCTTCTATAGTGCCGCCATACACTTTCAGTTTGCCGTGTTTCGGGCAGTTCTTGTCGTTGCATTCTACCATATTATCACTCAAGCGAAATCTTTCCAATACTTTTTTATCCTATCCTCGGGGCGGTAGACTAAATCTCTACCGTCGATGTCGTGCTCCCCGTCCGAATAGAACCGGAACACGCAGAGCTTCTTAGAGACCACCCTCTCTTTAGAGTCGACCTCTATCACGAAGGTGTTGAGCGTCTCGTCGATGATAGTGCCTTTCAGCCCTATCAGCTCTCGGCGGGTGCTCTTGATGATTTTGACATCTAACCCTATGAACTCATCCATTACGAGTCTGTCCATTTACTTCACATCTATCTGATCCGCGCGATAATTTTTGCTTACGAGGATTTCTTTTATCTTGTCCCTATGGTCGCCCTGGAGTTCTATCTTGTTATCCTTTAGTGTCCCACCGCAGGCCAGCTCCCTCTTCATCTCCTTCACCAATTCCTTCAAGCCAGCAGTCTCCTCGAAGCCGCTGATGATGGTCAGGAACTTTCTGCCGCGCCTCCTCTCGATGTGGACCTCAATCCTCTCTTCGCTTTTTGATATCTCCTTGCACACGCAGATTTCTTTTGGAAGACCACAGATTGCGCACGTTTCACTCATTTTTGCTTTTTACCTCCCTCTCTTTCATGCAATACGGTTAATATTCTCGCTATCGTCCTTTTTATCTCTTTTATCTTGCCTGGATTAT
>Ga0315282_10012900_pt1 | contig 12703 bp, 18 predicted proteins | sample YL17G07_20_MG_FD_203693 | JGI IMG/M metagenome (GOLD analysis project Ga0315282, IMG submission 203693) | Sediment microbial communities from Yellowstone Lake, YNP, Wyoming, USA - YL17G07_20 | ecosystem: Environmental > Aquatic > Freshwater > Lake > Sediment | place: USA: Wyoming | collected... | reverse complement strand
GCTCTGGACTCGAGAACCTTTCATGCCCACGCAGGCTCCCACGGGGTCGACATCCCGGTTGGAGCTGTAGACAGAGATCTTTGCCCTCTCCCCTGGCTCCCGGGCCGCACTGATGAGTTTAATCACCCCCTCAGAAATCTCGGGGACTTCCATCTCAAACAACTTGATCAAAAACCCGGGATGGGTTCTGGAAAGAAAGACCTGCGGTCCTTTCGAGTTCTTCTGCACGTCGAGGACGTAGGCCCGGAGTCGCTCCCCTTGCCGATAGCTCTCCCCAGGAATCTGTTCCTTTGACAAAAGAACGGCTTCTGCCCTGCCGATGTTAATATAAACATTTCCTTTCTCCATCCTCTGGACACTTCCGCTCACCAGATCTCCCTTTCGATCCTTAAATTCATTGTAGACATTCTCCCGTTCAGCGTCTCTCACCTTCTGGATGATCACCTGCTTCGCCGTTTGGGCTCCAATGCGACCGAAGTCGGTATTGAGTTTCACTCCCAAGCTGTCTCCGATCTGGGCCTCGCTATCCAATCCTTTTGCTTCCTTCAAGGAGATCTCCGTCGATGGGTCCGTCATTTCCTCAACCACCTGCTTGAACTGAAACAACTCCACCTCGCCGGCTTCCTCGTTGTAGTGGACTTCTATCTCCCCCTGGTGCCCATATTTCTTCCTCGAAGCTGTCAGCACGGCTTGTTCCAAGGCCTCGATGATCACCTTCCGGTCAATCCCCTTATCCTTTCCCACTTGATCAATCACATAATTGAGATTGGATGGCATAACTGATCTCTCCCTTTCTAAAAGGAAGCTCCCGTCTCCCACCCGAGACTCGACGGGCTTCCAGGAAATGGTGTCTCATTTCACAGAGTGCTCCTTGTGGAGCAGGTCCTGGTCAACCTCCAGGTTGGCTTTGGCCACATTGGAGAGAGGAATTTGAAAGATCCCCCCATCTACTTCTATTTCAATTCGGTTCTCAGAAACCCCCAGAAGCCTTCCCTTAAATTGCCGGCGATTCTCAATGGGGTTGAGGGTCTTTACTTTGATCAAACTATGGCGATATTTCATAAAGTCTTTTTCGGTTTTCAACGAACGGGCGAAGGACCCATCCTTTTGATTCTCTTCGATACTCGACATCTACCAACTCCATTCCTTCCTCCAAAATAATGGGATCAGCCATCGCGCGGACCCGATCCACAATCTCCTTCTCCATCCCCTCTTTGCCTTTATGATGCGAGTTCCCTAAAAAAAAAGCGGGCAAACAGCCCGCTTTTTCAGCAGACCAACTAATCTCAAGACAATATACTACAAACCGCTCTGAAATGCAAGAAAAATTTTGATCCATCCCAAAGGGATCTTGCTCTTCATGGGATCGAATTTCCCTCGGTTGATCAGAAGGTTAACCCTCCTTGTTAAGAGAAGAAGGTTGACCTGGACCTGGGCCACGAAGAGACTGGATTTCTCTCTCAAGCGCCTCCATCTTCTTCTGGTTTTTGCGGAGGGTCTTTTTGAGCTGAAACCGCTGATAAATGTCGCCCACTCCCCCGATCAGGACTCCCAGGAAAATGGAGCAAAGAATGACCAGGAAAAGAGGGAGGGGCACTCTTGGAACGACAAACCATTCATAGCTCTCCCAGGGGAAAACGAAGCGAAGCACGACCTCACTACGATTCTGGATGGAAAAAATGATCGCCACGAAAAAGGCCAACATCCAAAACAGTGTTTTGACCCATCTCATTTTTTCATCCTCCCTTCTGGACTCTCCTTTTCCGCAATAGATCCCCAAAGGCAGAGTGAAGTCTCCAATACGTTTTTTCCAAATATTCGGGGACGACCTTTGTTTCCCCTATCACGGGCATAAAATTCGTATCTCCTGCCCAGCGTGGGACAATATGGAGATGGAGATGGTCTTCTCCGGCGCCCCCTACCTTCCCAATATTTATCCCGATATTGAATCCGTGCGGGTGGAAGCGCGCCTTTAGCACCTTTATGGAAGCTCTCAATAAGTTGAAGAGTTCTTCTAATTCTTCATTGTCCAATTGCTCCAGGTCGAGGTAATGGCGCTTGGGGACTATCATCAGATGACCGTTATTGTAAGGATACTTATTCATGACCACAAACACGTATTCACCCTGATAGAGGATAAGATTTTTTCTGTCCTTTTTCTCTTTAAGTTTTTTGCAAAAGAAACATCCTCTCTTTTTCTCTCCCAAAATATAATCCATTCTCCACGGAGCCCAAAGATATTTCATCTCTCTTCATCCCCTCGCAATCCCTTATACGCCTTTCATCTCTGTTCGAAGCTTTGATAGGAGCTTTTTTCTTTCTCATTCCGCTTTCCCAGACTTCATCACTGAAGTCTATATAAATAAATTCTCCGTGACGGATCCGAATCTCCTGCCTACCGGCCCCGGTCCCGACCGAGGGCGGGGCAGGCAGGCGCAGGGCATGAAAGTTACTCAGGATCATCCTCCCCTTCTTCAACTCATATCTGGGCTAAGAAGCCAACTCCAGATTGAGGTAGAGATAATCCTTCCAGGGATCTGGGGTCTCCTTGATCCCAAGGCTCATCGGCAATAGGGGTATCCAGATGGGTGCCCTTGGTTTTCGGATCAACGACATCCCTGCTTCTTCAGGTGTCCTCCCGCCCTTCTTGAGATTGCATGCCATGCAGCAAGTCACCACATTCGTCCAATCCGTTTGCCCGCCTTTAGAGCGGGGGATGACGTGGTCATAAGTCAATTCCTTGTGCTCAAAAGGAGTGCCACAGTACTGGCATTTTCCCCGATCCCGGACATAGAGGTTCTGACGGGAAAACTTAACGATGGGAGTCTTTCTTTTGATAAAGCGATTTAACCGGATGACCGCAGGGAGACGGAGGGAAAAGCTGACGCCTCGAATCATGCGATCATACTCTTCGATAATTTCAACTTTTTCAAGCGTCACCATGATGATCGCTTTTTTCCAGGTCACGACCTTGAGTGGCTCAAAAGTGGAGTTGAGGAGTAACGTCCATTCCATAGCTTGATTGAAAACCGGGATATCCCCTTGAATTTTGAGAAGATATAACGATTTTTCATTCAATTGTCAAGTATTTTTAGGAAACTTCTGTGATTCAGACGGTAAGAGGATAGACCTCAGACATTGGACTGAAGAGAGGAATGTCCAGGGATTATTTATGGATAAAACTTTGCTGTATCATTGGAAGCGGCACTCTCGGTATATACGCAAGAATCTCCAAAGAGTGAAATAGATTTATTTTCCCATATTGGAATCAACATTCGATATCATTATGAAAAATGGGTTATCAAGAAGAAGGGTTTCACAATGTATTTTACGGGACCTATTACTTTCTGTATCGCCTCCTCCCCGTCGACTGCATCCGATTGATGAATAGAGTTACCCCTCTTTGGTAAATTCCTGATCAAAATGGAATGCCTTATCCGAAGGTGACATTTTTCATCCAAATAACACTCTTTGTCACTTTTGAACGGTATTTTGAAAACTTCTCAACCGACACAATAGGTCTTTATTATTAAATTTCAATGAGTTATATCCATCCTGACATAATTCATCTGGTTGGCAAAAAAATTGCAACGTAGAAGTTCTATGGTTCATTATTTCCTAGTAAAATTCTTCGAGCTATTCCCCAAACCATTTATTGCAATCCTTATAGCAGTTATACACAGATTTGAATATGAAGACTCCGTTCTTCAATTTCCGAGATTACGCATGGCTGCAGGGGCAAGCCGCTGACGAATTGGACAAAAGGAACGGTGATGGCCAGAGTATATCTCATGAGGATTCATTTCTTGATCATTAAGCTATTCATTGTCAAGGGATTCGTTTACGCTATCATGAAAATACTTCATTAGATCAATTTCCATGGTTGCCATATTCTCTCTCACCCAATCCCTCTCCCCAAAGTGGAGAGGGGGGCTGAAGGAAAGGTTTGACAATCCTATTCAGTTTTGATATTTTTTATTAAGAATAAGCGAAAAAAGGAGGAACTTCCTATGAAAAATTTTTCAAAGATTTTTCTGTTATTGCTGACCGTTTCATTGGTCATAGGCAGTCTTTATTCGCCAGGGTGGGCTGCAGATAAACTACGGAGGGATGATCCTGTTACGCAAGGATGGAGCCTCGTGGATTTACTCGTCGCCAGGCCTCTCGGAATCGCTGCGGGGATCGGGGGGAGCGCCGTCTTTGTTGTCACACTTCCTTTTACTCTTCCTTCTGGAAGTGTAGGCGATGCGGCCAATATGTTTGTTGTCCAGCCCTTTCAATTCTCCTTTTTGCGGGAAGTCCCGGACCCGGATATTTAGAGCGTATTGGTTTGACAGGAAAGTTATTCTTGGACTTGTCGGTCGGTCCAAATTGTTAGCAAGAAAGAGATGGTTCTCCTTTATTTATTTTGAACCATCTCTTTTTCATCTTCACCTCTTACCAGATTTCCTTTACCTTGGATTCTTCCTTCAATTTCCGATGACAAAAGGGGCAGACCCTTCCCTCCTGAATAAGTACTTCTTTCATCATCTCGATCAATTCGCTATCGTCTAAGATCTGCTTGACGATATGGGGGTGGGGCTTGCGGTCAAATTTGCGGTAAGGAAAACTGCTCTTTCCACTCATCTCTTCACTCCTTCACCGACCATTATAAAATTACTTTATTCGTTTGGCAAGAAAATGAAATCTTTAACCTCCTTAAGGTTTCATGAAAGGGAAAGAGCTAACCCGATAGATATCGACTGCTGAGAAGTTGTTTCAGTTTCCTCCGATCCTCCTCCAGTATTTCAATAAATTTCAATCCGTACCTGTACCCTTCCCAATTCTCTTCCCAGTGATGGCCTTTCCATATGATTTCAGCTAATACCTCGAAGTTCGTCAATTCGAACCCCTTGGGGAATAAGACAGCAATATTCAATTTCGAGCCAATCAGTATATCTTTGACCGAATTGATGAGAAGTCCCATCTCACTCGCATTGACAACAAGTCCTCCATGAGCATAGGGGGCATCCATCATCCGATATTCGAGGGGCAAGTCCAAGAACACCCTCGGGCATTTCCTTCTCTCTGTGCGCGGAGTTCCCTTGTCCATATCTAAATCATTCTTTCATCCCGTTTTCGGGCGGATCAAAGTGAACACAAAGCCTTGGACAGAAGATCTCGAAAAGGCACCCCTCACACCACGGGTGGGTAGGAAAACAATGTCCCCCTTGCTCTTCTCCCCTCCCCATCCTTGCCATCGGCTCCTCGACCTCTCTAGGATTCTGAGGGAAAGCGGCCTTTGCAAAAGATTGAATTTTTACATCTCCCGTCGAATTTCGGCCTTTATAATGGTCGAAGCGAGGGTCTACAACGCCTAATCGAGAGGCGACCCTGTAAAGATCTTTCCCAACAGTGATGGAGGTGCCGGAAAAATCGACTTCCACAACATCCCGTATCAATTCGTTGATCCACTGGATCGCCTTTTGACTATTCGGGGGACCCATATGGGGAATCACTTGAACCAACCCTTCCAAATCAGAGGCGCTCCATTTATTTCTTTCAAGAATAGCGTTTCCAATCTGCTGCACCTTAGGAAGTGCCCGATGAAATAAATCTGTCCAAACTTCTCCCGATGCAAAGGGTGTCCCTTCAAGAGCGGGTATCTCACCAAGGGGAAGATTCGATTGCGGGATGAGTCCGAATACCCTTTGGGTGTTTTCTAATGCTTTGACAGGCGAATGCCCCTGGTCAAATCGGGAATGAACCAATATGGTTAAAAGAGCATGAAAGGAATTCTTAAATTCACCCTTGTTTTGACATTCCTCAAACCATGTCGAAAAATTATCATGCGCTTTTTCGTATTGAGTTTCGACTGCGTTTCTAAAAGATTCCATCCAAGAGAATGAGGGATCGGGAATTTCAGAAATACCCTTTGGCAATTGGTTCGCTTCTTGAGGTACGGAAGGGTCCAAGGGTGACGCTTCAGGCACTTCCTTCCCAACAGAGGGCAGTTCTATGTCACCCAGAGCTGCCTCCTCCGTCTTTTTTTCCATCTCCTCCGATGTTGACGGGGCAGATTCCTGCAAGGCTTCTTGTCCGAAGACTCCCTCCGACTCCTCCCCCTCCGGGTGGCCATCCTCCTCGAGCGCACTCAATGAAGACTCCAAGAGTTTTTCCAAAGGCTCGAGTGTCAGCGAAAGGGATTCATCAGAGATTTTTTCCTCATCTCCTTCCTGTTCTTCTCTTATTTCTCTTTCGAGGGGAGCCCTCACTCTCTGACCCAAGGAGCGGGTGGTCGCCCCTGGGGTCTCTTTCTCCTTTATGACGATTATCTTCTCTACAGGTTTGGTTAGATTAATGGTCTGGGCCCTCTTCTCAAATTCAGCTGACATCCGGGGAGAAGAAAGGAAATATTCCTCTCCTGTCGCCACCTCCGTCCAATCCCTCTTTTTTCTTTTATCAACGGCTGGAATGGGTTGCCCCGAAGCATTCTTAAAGGCGATGGAAATCCTTTTAATAAAAAGGTCTCCTTCAACGATTACTCTAAAGGGTGATGCTTCTCCCGAAGGGAGAGGGTTAATCGGAAGGGGGGTTTCTTCAAAGGCAATGAATTCTTCAAGGTCTTCGAAAAGCTGAACGAGTACCCAGGTGTCCGTTAAAGTCTCGCCCGATATATTTTTCGCCCTTCCCACGACGCTCCATGCTCCCCTCTGTGTCTTCCGGAGATAGGAGGACTCCAAGGCCAACTGATGTGGGATCAATTCCTGAAACTCGAGAGAGATGGGTGGAAGATTTCTTCTTTCTTCGACCGAGACCGTTGCCCCGAAGGACCTGAGAGTCTTGGCGAGCGTTTCGGCTTTTCTAATAGGGATATTTTTTTTGAGTATGATGGGAGAACCGTCAACGATCTTTCTTACCAGCGGATACGGAATACCGTAGTTCTTGGAAAGATTACGGCAGAAGGAGCTCTTTTCTTCTTCAGTGTTACCCCCGACGCCGATGAGGAGGACTCTATATCTCCCTTCTTCTTGATTCAGTCTGACCATGATGTTCCTCTACTGCCGAGCAGATTTCCCTAAGACATGTCAAGGGAGATTTCCAGTAATCGTCTATAGGATGAGGAAATTAGGGTCCCCTCTCAGCGGTGCCCGAACAGGGCAGGTCCATGTTCGTCTCCTTATTCTTAAATAATTCTCTAAAATAGGTCAACATATTTTTGTCCCACCCCCTGACCTTCAGCAGGAGATTTCTTTAATTCCCCACCTCTTTCAACAGAATCGTCAATTGACTAAAGTCTTTTTGGTCGATGGACTGGAATTGCAATCCATACCGGTGCTCGCCCCAGCTCTCCCTTGCAGCCAAGTCGCACCAAACCACTTTTGCAACCGCCCGAATGGTATCCAGTTCCAACCCCTTAACGTATAATATCTCAATTTTCAATAAAGCTCCTAACTCGATCCTCTCAGGCAGATAGACGAGCAGCCCCCCCTCACTCGCATTCGCCACCATGCCTCCAAGGGCCTTTTCTCCCTCCGCGCGGGAATAATTAAGGGGCAGTTCCACGCTAAACCGCGGGTATTTCCTCTTTTCAATGGCGAGGACGCCCATTTTACCCTGTGAACTGGATTGCTTAATTTGGTCAAATTTGTCCATTTTGGGTTAGGCCCTTCGGCTTGATTTTAAAGAGAATGTGCATTCTTAATTCCATTTATTTTCTTTCTTCTATTATAATATCTACTGTTGATCTCTGATTTTGGTCAATATTTTACCATATTATAGCTAATTTCTATCCACAAGATGGCGGACATGGATAGCACCGATTTCATGATCTTCTAAACTCTTTTACAAATTGTCATATTCTTTCCATTCGATCAACGATATCGAAGATTGCCGAAGAGAATTTATTTTTGAAAGAAGGAAGTTATCATTCCTTGATTTGATTCCTCTTCGATACATACTTTGTTTTGAGGACTATGAAACATTTTCATCGCTTGATCCATTCTGGCTTCGCCTTATAAAGTTCAGCTTCTTCCGGAATCTTCTTTTCTAACATGTTTTTGGCATCCTCGATTTGAATTTTACTTTGGTCCATCTCCTTCTTGACCTGGTCTCTTTCTTTCCTCAGATTTCCCCTTTCAGCCGTGCTTTTTGAATCGTTGAACCTCTCTGTTAATCCGTTGTATTTGACTCTCAAGGCTTCCAATTTATCCTCTTGTTCTCTCAGTTTCTGTCTCCATTCCCCCACTCGTCCCTTCCAATAGTCTTCCCCCCTTCCCAATTGGTCCTTATATGTCTCTTCTTTTTTCCTGGGCGTTGCCTCCCCTTCTGGTTTGGCTTCCTCCTTCTCTTCGGGCGATCCAATTTCTTCAGTTTTAGAACGATATCTTTCCGGGACTTGCGTGATATCATCAGTAAAATGGACCGCCCCTTTTTCATCCACCCATTTGTAAACCTCAGCGAAACAGATTTCTGAAATAAAAAGAATAAATAGAATAATAACTGAAATTCGTTTCATAGCCATTCCATCAGCAATTCTCATGCCAAGTCTCTTTCAATTATTGATTTTCTTCACGGAATATATTATCATTGTTTAGCTGGTACGTCAAACCATATCACCTCCTTGTTTCACCGCCATTTGATGTACCGGCCGGGATCAGTTATTGCCCTCCTCTAACTGATCCCTTTTGAATTTATTCTGTTTAATTACAGGCTTGTACTTGTTTCCCACATCTTTTGTGAACAATCTGTTGAAAACCGTACCTTTGTAGCCTGAAAATGGCCTGTTCTGCCTCGTATTAGCAAAATGCCTAATCTTTAAGCAATAAAACTCTAAATGATCTCAGGAGGATCCCAACTATTTTAACACGACCCATTTCCCTTCACCCCTCGTACCACCTCTGAAGGGAATCCAAGCTGCGACACGAATTCTCTCCGAAATTGGCTAAATCCAATCTCTTTGAGAAAAGGCTGGGCCATAACTCCCCTACACCCCGCTAAGAGAGGCGGCTTCAGCTTATAAATCTCCTCATAGATCTGATTCAACCATCTCTCCCCTTTTGTCATGTTGGCTAAAACAATTCTGCCTCCCTCCTTCAGAACTCTTCTAAATTCCAGGAGAATGGGAATGAAATCTTCGACAGGAAGAATATCCAAAAGATATTGGTTCATAATGACATCAAAGGTTTCGTCCTCGAAAGGCAGATGCCGGCAATCACAAAGATGCAGGGCATAATTCTATTGCCCCGTTTTGTAAATCCTTTTTCTCGCCTTCTCCACCATCTCCATGGAGACGTCGATTCCATCCACCCATCCCTTCGGATTCCTCCTCAGGACCTCGACAAAGTTAAGTCCGGTTCCCGGCGCGACTTCCAAGACTTTCTCTCCATTTCGAATGGCAGCGATTTCCAACGCCCGTTGACGGGCCTTTGACTCCATCAAGATTCCAAACAAATCATAGATCGGTGCGATCCAATTATATTTCCGGACTATCTCTTGATGCGTGTATGGTGCCTCCAAGATTTCTTGTTTCATGGATTGACTCCCGTGATCCATGCGAGTGGATCTCCTTTCCTTCCCTCCCAAGGAGGAAAACAATCTGGAAGTAAATTACAAGGTTTAAACGAGAAGAGTCAAGAAGCTTTTATTTTATACGTGTAGGATTAAAATAATCCCTGATCCTTCCCAGAACAATGTGAGGAATATCTTCTTTCCGTTTAACGGTATAGATGCCGATGTTTTTCCTCTTCTCCACCGCCTTTTCAAACCGGGCCGCATAAGGATTGTCTCCGATATGGACGGCCGTTACGCGGTTTTGAATCTGTCCGAAGAATCCGATCAATGCCTCCAGGTTGGTAATTTTCATATCGGTAATGATGAAGAGATCCAGGTTCTTCCTTCCCAAAATCAATGGCATCAAATCCTCTAAATCCAACGCCGTCCCGCCGCCAAAATATTTACAAAGGACACGGTAGATGTCCTCTCGCCGGTCAGTATAAATCAAGATATCCTTGCCTCCCATGGGGGCATCGCTGAAATTATAGACGGCCACCTTTGAACCGTTTTGGAGATAGGCATTGGCGGCACAGGCTGCCCCTAGGACGGCATAGGAGAGGCTTTTTCGGGGATTGATCATGCTTCCCGAAGAATCAATGGCGATTAGGCAATCGGGGGTCGCCTCGGTCTTTCCCCTTCCCTTTCCTTCCCTTTTCGCCCAAGTCTGAGTGATCCCCGGCATAATCTTTCCAAAACTTGTCCAAATATCCACATCTTGAAAAGGGGACCCAATCTCCCAGGGCGAATGAGAATAGGGATGGAGGGACCCTTTCTTTTCCATAGGGAATTTCTTGAGGGGGATTGAATAATTCTCTGCCAACTTCATATAGAAAAGGACGTCTGCATCGAAAGGATTTCCTTGACCTCGCCCCATCCCCCCTTCCATTCCATAACCTGCCCCTTTTAGCTCGTCAGAAAAGTCCTCTACGACATCTTTGAATTCGGACAGGGCCATGGTCTGTCTGGCATAATCTCTCAATCCCTGATCGATCTCTTCGTTGGAATAGTGGTTCAAATCGTGCTCCCCTTGAGGATTGCGTTCCCCCTTTAAGAGACCGGGCAAACTTCTGGATGCTCTCTCCCCAGCGTGAGCGATCCAGATAGGGAATTCGTGCAAGCCTTCGGACAATATCTGCGTGTCCTTTCACACTTATTTTGGAAGGCTGGATTCCCAAATCGATTCCCCAAATCTTTTGATAAAGCGAGGCAATCACTTCTTCAATCGTCCCTTTTTTCAGGTTTCGGTGCAATTCGGGGATCTCCGTGAGCCTCTTTTTCACGCAATGCGTATCTGCAATGATGTCGATAAAGTGGTTGGACACTCTTTTGGCCAATTCCTTATCGCCTACCACTTTCTTGGCCTCCGAATAAAGCCTGAGATGCGTATGAAAATCCCACGGGCAGAAGGTGTAATGGGTAATTCCATGATCGAGAAGAGCCTCAACGACTCTTCTCTCCTCCATCTTATCCTTCATTTGTGAGACAAAAGCACCATTGATGGTCATCTGTTTTTGCTTCATCTCCAGACCAACACCTTCATCCTCCTCGGCCTCACCCTCCTTCGGAGCGCGGGTTCGCTTAACCTTGGGTAAAGGGATTTCAGGGTAGAGATGTTTTTTCTTCAACCGCGGCCAGAGCTCTTCAATGATCGAATCTAAATTCTTCTCTTCCATGCTTAATCGCCCGCGATCATCCAAATCTTCATGATCAATAATAGAGATTGGGATATCGCCCTTTTCCCGGATATACGAGTTTATCCCTCTCGTAGATCTTCCCCTCGACAATATTTCCCAGACCTCTTACTCTTCCCCCCACATAAATCTCTCCTCCCATCATCCATTCACCCGTATGAAGGCCGATGTTCTTCTTGATTAAAATCTTTCCCCCTCTCATCCCTGCTCCAGTCCAGTTCTTGGCATTCCCCTCAATGGCTAATTCTCCACCTTCAAGCCCGATGCCCGTGAAATCGCCGGTATCTCCATCGACCATTAATTGTTTCCCTCTGGGGAGCCGAAATCCAATGAGATTGATCTCCGTCTTCAGCTCGGAAAGTTTCAGGACGATCTCTTCTTCCTTCGCGTAGTTACACAGGGCGGAAATGTAAATGCCCGCCGGTCCGGGAATGAGATACGGAATCCTTTGGGTGTTCTCCAGGGCAAAGCAAAATTCCTCGATATCCTCTGCTGTATAATCGATCTCTTTTACGTATTTCTCTGCCACCTCATAGGCCTTGATGATTGTATTGTATTGGACCATCCAGACGAGTTCCTTCGCCTCCTCCTCCAAAAGTTTCTCGTATCCCCAACGGATACGGTCCATGATGGCCTCGGTAGATTGGACAATCCGGTCCAGGGGGAGGTCGGGGGCGGAGACAGCTAAGGTCTTAAATTCTTCGAAGGGATTCTTGGTTATCCAGCTCTCTTTGTCTTGAGGAAGGATGGGACTTTTCTTACGGGGGATGGAGGATTTCATCTTCAGCTCTACGCCCTTGAAAACGGAGAAGACAAACCGTTCTTCCTTATCTCCTTCGGCCATCGATGTCTTTTTTCACTTCCGCATAAATGGGGTGATCCCCTTCCAGCGGCTCTAAATCCCCTCCTTGAAAGATTTTAGATCCGGCCGCCAGGGCATCTTTCAGATGGTCGCTCTGTTCTCGATATCTCTGGGAAACGGCCTTCACCGATTCCTTGGCAAGGAAGATGGGGAAGGGGTCATCCCTTTTCGATCTCTCCTTCTGGGAAAGAACCTCATCTTTCCATTGAACCCGATGGGCCAAGCTATAAGGGACGACGGCCTTGATATGTTCGATATCGATCTCAGAATCTTGCAGCAACCATGCCAATCCCTGGGCATACTGCTTAATGGAGGAAGGGAGTCGATTGGAAGCACAATTTTTAATTTGGTGGCAAAGATATCCCGTATAGTGACAGCCCTCTTCACAGTTTTCGACAACCCGTTTCTGCCCGTACCGATCACAGAAGGACAACTCGGCGAGAAGCATTCGAGTGAAAGCACTGGCATCGAGGTCCAACTCTAAACTTTCCATTTCTGTACGGATTTGATCACGATCTTGTCTCCGGAAGGACTTGACCCCCAATGCCTCTTCGAGATATTCCCCATAAGCATTACAAACTTCTTCAATCTTAGAAACCTTCTTCTCATAGGCGAT
>Ga0315282_10012899_pt1 | contig 12703 bp, 14 predicted proteins | sample YL17G07_20_MG_FD_203693 | JGI IMG/M metagenome (GOLD analysis project Ga0315282, IMG submission 203693) | Sediment microbial communities from Yellowstone Lake, YNP, Wyoming, USA - YL17G07_20 | ecosystem: Environmental > Aquatic > Freshwater > Lake > Sediment | place: USA: Wyoming | collected... | reverse complement strand
ATCAACCTCCTTTTCCTCAAAATAGGCCTCCCCGCATTGCTCGCACACCCAGGCCGGAACTGCGTCCAGAACCAGGTGGCAACCCTTACGGTCAACATGGAACGGAATCGTGCCACGTCTCATATCACTTTGGCAGTGAATACATTTCATTTCTCCACCCTATTATATTATCGGCGAACGTTCGCAAACAGCGGCCGTGTAACGTAACGGCTTGATGGGGTTGCTAGGCTGATTTTTCGAGGATTCTGCTCTTTGTCTGTACTGAAAGTCTGACGGGTGCAAAGAATTTGGCAGGATAAAGATAATCCTCCCCAGACTCGTCAATAATTCTCACTTGGTTGTGGCGTTCAGCCTCCTTGTCCGGAATTTGCTCATACAACTTCCGGATCTCCAGGGATGCTTCATAGCCCTCGTTGTCAATGCAAAGCAAGAATTTGTGTTTCATCGTCCTCTACTCCAAGTATTTCTTGATCTTGATCTCTTTCTTTCCCTTCCCGTGCCCTTCGTACCAATGCAGCTCTGCAAGCTTTACGGCTCCATCTGTCAATCTAATCTTAGCAATTCCCTTGCGTTTTCTCCAGGTTGTTTTTCCATAAACACGATTCAGCCTTCGCAGCTCACGGATACTATGGCCCGCCGCCATCGTTTCGATCCACAGGATATCACCCAAAATCTCGAAGTGCATCTCTTTATCCGATTAGCTGACCCTGACATTCCATTCTGTGCCGCCGCTATCTTTTCCGGTATCCTAACAGAGGGAATGGGTCAAATCAAGCAAAAACCCCCCTTTTTGACCCTTGACGGGAAATGAAGGACGCAAATCAATTTATAAGTCATCAATTTCGTAACCGACCTGCTATTGGCCTATTCGAATTCGATAGAGGGACTTGTGTCCGGTAAGTTTGCGGACGCGGCGTGGAAAAGGGCTGTTGTGGATTGAGTCAATGTCTGATTGGACTCGGTGTTTAATGTCAATAGGAAGAGCGCGAAACTCCAGCAGGTACATCAGAGGCGCTCACGATGCTCATAGGTTCCCTGCGGAGGACGCTCCAGCGGTTTCCCCTGCCAGCCTCCCACCACTTCTTCGAAAAATCCGGGAGGCCACTCTTCGCTCAGCTCTCGGGAGAGGAGATTCACCAGATACTGTGAAACCGTGATCCCTTTAGCTTCCGCACGTTGCCGGAGTTGTTCGGCAATCGGCTCAGATACCTCGATTAAGAGTTGAGCCATAATATCACCCCCAAAGAAAGAAAAAGACCCCAAATACTATGCCCGATAAATAGTGGGTCTGTCAAGTTTTAACAGGAGGATTTCCCGGATTATTGGATTATTCAAATGCGTCTCATCTTCCATTGGCTGCAGAGTCAACAAATTCAATGTTGTACTCAGCCAATTTTACGCTCCTCTTGCTCCATTTCTGCCTTCAGCTCGCTCCAGGGCACGGTCGGTTCCTTCTTTCGGGACTCGGAAACCAAAATATCATAAAAATCTTCCCAGAGTTCTCCCCAATCCTTAAGGTAAATCATGACCGCTCTTTTTTCCCCCGAATCGTCAATAACAAATTGAATCCCTTTCATGGATATTCCTCCTTAGCATCCTCTTGTTTATTATACAAAAATGCGCCAAGATGACGCAAGGGATCGTTGACTCATAAGGGGTGTTACTCTATACCAGAGCCTGAGAGGATCGTTGATTACGGGTTTCTTATGCAAAATTGACTTGCATCTTACCCTTTCAATCTAATATAATCCCCCCAATCCATGGCCTTGAATCCCTACCCTCACCCATCAGCCTTTAATTGCGGCCGCGGCGGGCCGGGGGGATAATATATGGTTGGGAAGTTTCGCCAGGCCCCCTTCTGAAGAAGAGGAGACGGCCTTTTTTTGTTGCCCGAAGAGCGGCCTGGCCGGAGAGAGTTATCCATCCCTCAGCAGTCTCCGGAGAAAGCAAGGCAACCGGGAGGCCGGTCGGGTAAAAAGGCGATTCAAATTATGGTGGATGCATCGTTAGTGAAATATCTGGCAGAAAAGCGTTCCGAGATGTTGAGCAAACTCCAGGAGCTGGTCGAAATCGAAAGCGGCTCCCATGACCAAGCGGGTGTGAATCGGGCGGGGGCCTTTATGGGCAACGAACTAGACCGGCTCGGATTTACGATCGAAACGGTTTCTCAGCCTCCAGCCGGTAACCTCATCATTGCCCGGCGGTCCTTTGCCGGAAAAGGGCGAGTCCTGATCTTAGGGCATCTGGACACGGTTTGGCCGACCGGAACTCTGAAGGAATGGCCCTTTGCCGTCACCGGCGATGGCCTGGCCACGGGGCCTGGCATAGGGGATATGAAGGGAGGGCTTATCGTAGCATTGGCCGCGATTGAGGCTCTGGCGGCCTGCCGTCTGGTTCATCTCGAATCCATCGCCTTCATGCTCGTCCCCGATGAAGAATTGGGGAGTACCTACAGCCGGTCACATATCGAAGCCGGAGGCCGCAAAGCGGATTGGGCCCTGGTTATGGAGCCCGGACGGCCCAATGGTGGAGTGGTCACATCGCGGGGGGCTGTGGGAGCATTCTACTTGCGCGCTCGCGGGCGGACGGCCCATTGTGGCGGTGCCTTTCTCGAGGGCGTAAGCGCGATCCGCGAATTAGCCCCGAAGGTTGAACAAATAGAATCTCTCTCCACCCCCGAAGAGGGAAGAATCCTGAATGTGGGCATTTTTCGAGGAGGAGAGGCCCGTCAGGTGGTCCCCGCGGATGCGGAAATGCACATCGATTTGCGGGCTCCCGATAGTGAGGAGGCGGATAGACTGATTGCCCGGCTCCGGGAGATCGCCCTCACCCCGGCAAACCCCGGGGTGGAGCTATCCTTAACCGGGGGACTCACCCGCCCCGCCCTTTCCCGCACGGCCGGTGTCATCGACCTGTACCAAAGAGCCTTGACGATCGCCCGGGAGATGAAGATCTCCCTGCCGGAAGTTCATTCCCGGGCCGGCTCAGACGCCAATCTGGTGGTCCGTCAAGGGACTCCAGCCCTTGACGGATTGGGGCCGGTCGCCTGGGACGTTTGCAGCCGCCGCGAGCGCATTGCCGTCGAAAGTCTCGGCCAGCGAGCCTTACTTTTAGCCCAATTAATGGCCGGGTTGAAAAGTGACCGTTGAAAAATTTGTAAAGCAAAAGGAGGAAAAAATGCAGAAGGCCTTTACGATCGGCTCCCTGACAGTTGCAGGAGGGAAAACCGCCTCGACCCGGTTGGAATGTTCTGAACTTGCCGATGGGACTCCCATGACGATCCCGGTCATTGTCGCCCATGGCGCAGAGGCGGGGCCTGTTTTATTCCTAAAAGGATGCCAGCATGGGGATGAAGTTATGGGGGCCTTGATGGCCCAGGAAGTAGCGGGGAAAATTGACCCTGCGCACCTGCGCGGAACCCTGTTGATCGTCCCCATCGCCAATGTACCCGCGTACCTAACCCGCAGCAGAGGATTTCTCCTTGAGGAAAGAGGCCCGATAAACCTGGGAGGTTCTTTCCCGGGGAAAAAGGATGGGTCGTTGACAGATCGGATCGCCTATACCTTGTTCCACGAGATGGTTTTGCGCTCCCAGTACGTAATCGACCTGCATGCCGGCCTGACCGGCGCAAACATTTATCCCTTCTCCTACATCGTCCCATCGGACAACCGTTATGGCACGCTCGAAGCCCGGGAAGGGATGGCCAAGGCCAGCAGCCTGCCCTTTGTTTTCCGCATTTCACGCGAAAGGGCGAGTACCTTTTTCTTCCGGCCGGGGCCGGGGGACTACGACCTCACCTTCGGCGGACAATGTGATCAGCGGGGAATTGCCAGGGTCATGCTGGAGATGGGCGAAGGTGGAAAAATTACCGACCCGTTCTTGCCCATGGGCGTCAAAGCCATCCTTAATGTTTTGAAACATCTGCGCATGATCCCCGGGGATCCGGAACCCTTAGTGGCCAGGCAATTTTCTTTTACCAATTATACCCAGGTTCTCGCCAACCGGGGCGGGATCCTCTGGGTTAAAGCATCCTTAGGCTCGCAAGTAAGAAAGGGCGATCTCCTGGCCACGGTTCATGGTCCGCTGGAAATGGTTGAAGAAGTGGTAGCCCCGAAAGATGGCACCATCTTAAGGCTCATGACGAATGCCATTGTGTATCCAGGAGCTGAGATTGCCTGGATTATTGAAGTCGAGAAGGAATCCTAACCATGTCTGCACAAAAAACGAGATAGAACTATGCCCGCAACCATTTACGAAACGGATATCCTGATCATCGGAGCCGGAGCAGCCGGCGCGGCAGCGGCCATTGAAGCGGGGCAGGCCGGAGTGCGAGTGCTTGTTGTAGCCAAAGGCCCCATGGGCAAGACAGGAATCACTCCTTTAGGTTTCACCGGCTACACCGCCGTAACCGGTTTGGATCCAGAAGATTCCGCTGAGCTTCATTTTCGGGATACGGTGGTGGCTGGACGATATCTCTCCGATCAAAATCTGGTGGAGGTCATGACGGCAGGCGGCGGGGATTCGGCACGAAGGCTACTTCAGTACGGGGTGAAGTTCCAGGAGGAAAACGGCGCTCTCCTCCTTCGCCAAGCGCCGGGGATGAGCCGCCCCCGGATGCTGCGGATTCCGGCCGGGGGGAAACATCTTATCGAGGTCCTGAAGAAAGAAGTGGCTTCCTATCCCAACGTCCAACTGATGCCCGACCTGGCCGTGAGCGACCTTTTACAGAGCGGCCGCCGGGTTGTGGGCGCCCTGTCCCTTGATATGAAGACCGGCCAGTTGCTGGCGATTCATGCCCGGGCGACCATTTTGGCCACGGGGGGTAAGGGCCAGCTCTGGCCTTATACCGACTGTCCTCCGGAGAGCACGGGAGATGGATTGTTCCTGGCCTACGGGGCGGGGGCCGAATTGGTTGATCTGGAACAGGAGTTGTTCTACCCCACGGTGGTCATCTATCCCGAGCACGTTCGCGGCCTGGAAATTTCTTATGAGACTTTCCTGCAACCGGGAGCCAAAATCCTCAACCGGCACGGCGAAGATATCGCCCCCGTAGGTGATGTTCTCCCCACCCGGGATCAATTGGCCAATCTAATATTCAGAGAAATCAAGGAAGGGCGGGCAAGCGAGCGCGGAGGGGTATGGATTGACCTTCGCGCTGCGCCGCCGAGTCTTAAGGAAAATGTCCGGACTTTTCTGCCGGCTTACAAACGATTGAAGCACTTTGGCATAGAGATTACGGAAGAAACCCTGGAAGTCGCCCCGGGCGCCCATACATCCCTGGGCGGGCTGCGGATTGACCCGGATACCCGTACCAGCCTGGCAGGGCTCTTTGCCGCAGGGGAAACTACCGGTTCTGTTCATGGGGCAAACCGTCTCGCTGGCCAGGCATGGCTGGCATGTATTACCTTCGGTTTCCGGGCTGGGAAATCGGCAGCTCTTTTCGTCAAGGAGAACGAGGCTCATCCGCCGGACCTCAACCATGTGCGCATGGCTGAGGAAGAGTTAAGAGCATTCCTCACCCGCAAGAACGGGCGTTTTCGCCCCTACCAGGTTTTGCAGCAAATCAAGAGTCTGATGTGGGAGTATATCGGATGTATAAGAAATGCGGCCATGATGAAAAAGGGGCTGGTCCGTCTTGAAGCGATGCGCGAGGAGGTGGAGGCCGATTTGAAAGTTGACCCCACTGCGGGATTCAATTGGGAATGGGCCCAGGCCCTGCAGGTTAGAAGTTTGCTCGCCGTGGCGGAAATGTTGACCCGGGCAGCCCTATTTAGGGAAGAGAGCCGGGGGACACATTTTCGGGAAGATTTTCCGGAGCAGGATGACATCAACTGGCTGGCTCATACGATGATCCGTAAGGAGGGCAAGCAGATGATGGTCAGCAAAATACCGGTGGTCCTTCATCGGATGCACCCTTGATCGGACCATCGAAGGCAGGGGGAATTTAAGCGCATGGCAGGAAAGGAAAAGGGAATCATCACCGTCCGGGTTTACCGTTGTAACCCTTTGGCCGGCACGCCAGGCCGATACGACACCTACCGGATCGAATCCCACGATCCCATCACCGTCTTGATGGTCCTGCGCTATATTTTCAAGAATCTGGACCCTACCCTGGCCTTCAGGGACTACGAGTGCTATCAAGGGGTCTGCATGTCGTGCCAGATGATGGTTAAGGGGAAGAGGGTTCGAGCCTGCAGTACGATGGTCGAGCCGGGAGAGGAGTTTACTGTTGAGCCTCTGCCGGGCCATCCTTTGATTAAAGATCTGGTGGTTTCCCTTTGATTGCCGGGTAGACCATCACCCATTGACGTGGAAATATTATGACCAAGTTTGACCGCCTGAGTTCTCTTTTCTGGATCGGGGTCGCTTCGCTGATCTGCACAGAGGCCATCCGCATCGGTCCGGGCTCTCTATTGAATCCGGGACCGGGATTTCTCCCTTTAGGAGCCGGGCTTTTGATCGGAATTTTTGGACTCATCATTTTTATACTCACCTCCAAACGTCCGGAGGGGAAGAAAGAGGTGCTCTGGGAACCAAAAGCTCGGGTTGGAAAAGTGATCTCCGCGGTTGTCTCTATCCTGGCGTACGCCTTTTTGATTGACTACCTGGGGTTTCACTTGATTACGCTGCTATGGATTGGGTTTGTGTGTTGGAAAATCGGAGAGATGGGTTGGAAGGAAGCAGTCCTGACTTCTCTCTCTACCACTTTCTGCTGTTACCTTCTATTCGAACGTTATCTGGGTATCCATTTTTCCAAGGGGGTTTTGGGCTCTATTTTTTAACCCCGGGGAATAGAATCCGGAATCAAGTGCCCCACAAGCCCACCCGAGAAAAATTTTTTTCCAGCCATTCGCTTCCGGGGGGCAATCCCATCCGACTGGGAGATGGGGAGGGAGATAGATTTGTTGCCGGACATAATCATGGGTTTTTCCGTTGCGCTCACAGGACCCAACCTGTTTTATTGCTTTCTCGGAGTTCTGATCGGAACGCTTATCGGTGTTCTTCCGGGCCTCGGGCCCTCGGCCACCATTTCCCTTTTACTACCCAGCACCTATTATTTGAATCCCACCTCCGCAATCATCATGCTGTCGGGCGTCTACTATGGAGCCATGTACGGGGGATCGACCACCTCCATTCTGGTCAACATTCCCGGAGAGGCCGCTTCGGTTGTAACCTGCCTGGACGGCTACCAGATGGCCCGCCAAGGCCGGGCGGGACCCGCTCTCGGGACCGCCGCCTTTGGGTCCTTTATCGCGGGAACATTAAGTATTTTCGGATTGATGCTGGCTGCCCCGGCACTGGCCCAATTCGCTCTCAGCTTTGGGCCCCCCGAATATTTTTCCCTGATCTTCCTCGCTTTTTCCATCCTGGTCTACCTGGCAGCCGGGTCTACGTTAAAGGCCATCCTGATCGCGGCCGTGGGAGTATTTGTGGGCACAATCGGGACCGATTTCATCACTGGAGACCCCCGCTTCATGTATGACAGCCTGACGCTCTCCGATGGCATCGGGCTGGTCCCGGTCGTGATGGGACTCTTTGGGATTGCCGAGGTTTTGCATAATCTCGAAAGAAGTGCCGGGAAGGTGGAAGTTTTAAGAACCAAGATTCAAGGGCTTTTCCCTTCCCTGAAGGATTGGCGGGCTAGCCTGTTGCCCATCTTAAGAGGAAGTATAATCGGGTTTTTCCTGGGAACCCTTCCGGGAGGGGGAGCCATTATCGCTTCCTTCACCTCCTATGCGGTGGAGAAGAAAGTCTCCAAGCACCCGGAAAGGTTCGGCAAAGGAGCCATCGAGGGAGTTGCCGGCCCGGAGGCGGCTAACAATGCCGGGTCCGGGGGGAATTTCATCCCTCTTATGACTCTCGGGCTTCCGGCAAACGTCGTGATGGCCCTCCTGTTAGGGGCCCTCATGATCCATGGCATTCGCCCCGGGCCCATGCTCATCCAGGAGCAACCGCAACTTTTCTGGGGGCTGGTGACCAGCATGTATGTAGGAAATGTCATGCTCCTGGTTCTTAACCTTCCGCTGATTCCGCTCTGGGTACGCATTTTATCCATTCCCTACCGCTTTCTTTTCCCCCTGATCCTGCTCTTTTGCGTGATCGGCGTGTACAGCCTGAGCAGCAACAAATGGGAGATTGTGGTTATGGTCATCTTTGGAATTATAGGATACTTCATGCGCAAATTTAAATACGAACCTGCCCCCTTCGTGTTCGCTCTGGTCCTGGGCCCCACCATGGAGAACTCCCTGAGGCAATCGCTGCTCATGTCGGAAGGAAGTCCCGGTATTTTCTTTACCCAGCCGATTTCCTGCATCCTTTTGATCGCGGGCCTTATATTGTTCACCATTCCGCTTTTGCCCTGGTTTAAACGGAAGCAATTGGGGGATGAATTCTAAAGGAGAGGATTCTCCGGGGGATGTCTTCTTGATTATGGATTCCAGTGAAACTCTAGGTAAAGGGAAAGGAGTGTGCCATGGCCGACTATGGCATTTTGGAGGGAGCCATCGACCTCCACGTCCATGCCGTACCCGATCTTTACAAGAGACCCTATTCTGAACTGGAAGTTTCCAGGGCCGCCGAGGCGGCAGGCTACCGGGCTATTTTATTTAAAAGCCATTTTGCCATCAATGCCGATCGGGCTTCGGTCATCAATGAAGCCCTGGGGGGCAGGGTCAAGGTGTTCGGAGGAATTACTCTGAACCATCCGGTGGGGGGATTCAATCCCATTGCCGTCCTGGCGGCCATAGGGTTGGGGGCCAAAGAAGTCAAAATGCCTACCATTCATGCGGCCCATCATATGGAGGTCTCGGGTCCCACCTATTCCTATTTTGATGAAAAACTACCCCCGAGGTTTATCGACCTCGAAGGGATCAGTGTCTTGGATGAAAAGGGAAAGCTTAAGAAAGAGGTCTATGAGGTGCTGGAAGTAATCCATCATGAAGATGTATTCTTAGGGACCGGACATCTTTCCTACTCCGAGTTGAAAGTGTTAATTCCGGAAGCTCGACGGCTCGGAGTCGAGCGCATCCAGGTTACCCACGCGGAATCGCTCTATTCCTATCTTACGGTCGAACAACAGCAAGAGTTTGCCGCTTTAGGAGCGATCATTGAGCATCAACTATCCCGGTGCATGCCGGTCTACCTGCGGGGCAAAGAAGGGAAATTGGAGCCGGAGGAAATCTTTAACAACATCAAAAAGGTGGGTGCGGAGCGATGCACCCTGGCTACCGACTTCGGGCAGCTTTTTAACCCCCATCCCGTGGACGGGTTTAGGATGGTCGTGCGGATTATGATAAAATGCGGAATGACCGATGCTGAGCTGGACTGGCTCATCCGCAAGAACCCTGCACGTCTCCTGGGTCTGGGTCGAGCGTAAGGCCATCTTTGGCGAAGCATGGGGCGCCTCGAAGTGGATGAATTGGAGGATAGATTAACAGGTCAAGGATATTTAGCCTAGCTGCAATTCAAAGGAGGAAAAAAGATGAAGACGGTGCACGGAAGTATGGTTCTTTTGGTCGGATTGGCGCTTTTGGGGACAGGCGGATTTTCTCCGGCGTGGGCGGCCTCCGATTATCCGAATCGCCCGGTGGAGATGGTCGTAACTTTTTCGCCGGGTGGAGGGGCCGACATCGCTTCCAGAGCCTATAAAGATTTTGCCGCCAAGCACTTCGGGCAACCCATCCTTTCCATTTTCAAACTGGGGGCCGGAGGGGCAACCGGAACGGCTTATGTGGCCCAGTCAAAGCCGGATGGGTATACGACTGTGGTCATGAGTACTTCCTCCCTGGTCACAACCCCGCTAGTGAAAAAAGTAGGGTATACCATGGAGGATTTCACTCCCATCTGTAATTTTTCAACCCTCCCCTTGGTTTGGGCGGTGAAGGATGATTCCCCCTACAAAACCATGCCGGATTTTATCCGGGCGGCCAAGGCTAAGAAGATGAAGTATGCTTCTTATGGTGCGCTTACCCAGGGGAATATCTGTACGGAAGCGCTGGCCAAAACCGCAGGGGTTCAATTTATCCATATCCCCTATGATGGGGGGGCCAAAGCAATGGCCGCGGTTATGGGGGGGCATGCGGATATCGCGGTGGCCGCTGGGGCAACGGGAATGGCGGGCCCGGGAAAACTCCGGATTTTGGCCACGGGGGGCAAGGGAAGAGTGGAAACGTTCTCCGACGTGCCCACATTGAAGGAATCGGGCTATCCCGTTTACGGAAACGCCTGCTACAGTCTTTGGGCTCCCAAAGGAACTCCCAAAGAAATTGTCAATAAGCTTTTTGAAGCTTTCAAGAAAGCCGCCGAGGAAAACGGAAAAGAGATCGGCGAAATTCTAAGAGGACTGGAGCATGCTTTCCAGTTTATGGCCCCGGAGGAAACTTTGAAGCTGTACCAAGAAGATTACGCCTTTCAAAGAGAATGGATCGAAGCGATGGGCAAACTCGCGAAATAGGAAGAAGGGAAATTCCCGAGCGTATGGGGGCGGTTCGTGAACCGCCCCTATTGGATTCCCGCTTTTGGAATTCCGGGTGGAATTCCGGGGACACCATACTTATCTCGCCGATCCCTGTTCACTTCCAGCTCATTTCACCTTCTTTGGACCAGGCGGCTGCCTCCGCAGGGTGCGGCCCCAACTCTTTTCGAGCCCAACGATGAAACTTTGACTCCCCAATGGCCTGCCCGTGCGTTCATGTTTTTTTAAGAGCATAATCTCGTTTTCATTTACGGGTTCTGAAAGAAATGACCTCCAGTCCCGGGCAAAGGCGGCAAAGCCGAAGGAGGCGAGGGGAAACAGCTAGGGCCACGGAGCAGTTCATGTATTGTATGGAATGGGAAAAGAACATGAATCTATAAATTGCTCATTTACCCATTGAGAAGTTATGATCCTTGGCCAGAGGTGGTGGTTTTCTTCCGCCTTTTTGATTCATAATGGTGGTAATTTTGTTGGACATAAGTTTAAGGCTTTTTTAAGATGTCGTGGCTGCCCACTTTGCGCAGAATATAAATGTCGCCTTCAATTTGGAAAGTAAGGCGATGGGTAAGCACCACCCTGGCTTCCCAAATATTTCTGGGGTCGTTCATTTTCTTGATGGCTAGAGAGGCCTGTTGGGCATTGATAAGCAAGAGTTCCAGCTGCTTGTCAACGGCTTTTTGGATCTCCTGTGGCAACTTGCGATAGTTGCGGACAAAATTCTTGGTGAAAAGCAGCCTCATATTTTGGCTTTTTTCAGCGCTTTTAAGCCGTCCGCGATATTGTCAAACGGTCCGATCACGTCGCCTTTTTTAATGTCCTTGTCCGCTTTGGCCTCCCCCTTCTGCCACTCTTTGGTGTAGAAATACGCCTGGTCCGAGTGCACCAGCTTGACCGGTTTTAGGACCAGATCGCCATTTTGCTTTTCCGCTTCCAGGTAATCGCCTACGGCAATGTTTAAATTCTTGCGTAGGCGACTGGGAATGGTGATTTGATAATTATGCTTTACCTTGATTAAAGGCATTTTTCTCACCTCTCTTTTTCTGAATATAATTGATGAACTTGTAAAAAATATCAAAATGAGTCATGGCGAGCAGAGAAAAGCAATCTTCAGTTTGTAACTCATTGATTCCATGAGATTGCTTCATCGCTGCGCTCCTCGCAATGACGCGACTCCGGACTTTTTACGAAGCCATCATATTTGATGTTCTCGTAAAAAGTAAAATTTCCTCTCCCCTGGCGGGAGGGGATGATGGGGAGGGGGATAAATAAATTATTGAAATTTCTTAATTCTTCACCCTCACCCTCTCCTGTCAAGGGAGAGGGGGTATTTTGGGCTTTTTACGATTTCATCATATTTCATAAATTTATAAATTTAGATTTATTAAAATTAGTTAAATTGTTAATTTTATACTATCATGGTCGGTTTTTTTGTCAAGTCTTTTTGGAATTGATCTATATGCCAAGGCGGTTGGTCCAGGCCCCAGGCCGAGATCGCCAACATAGAGCAAAAATCCTCTTAACCTCCGCCAAATTTCAAAATTGTCCTTCTGCTTGGGGAGTTTGCGCAAGGTGGGAATCGACGTTCCGTTCAGAAGGTAATGATCCCGTCCTTCTTTAACTGTTCGATCTCTTCATCGGAAAGGTTGATGGATTTTAAAACCTCCCGGGTTCCTTCTCCAGCCGCCGGAGGATTCGTGCGCAAGCCAAATTCGTAAGAACCCACTCGAACGGGAATGCGGGGAAGCTTCGTTCGCCTCCCATCCGGAAGAGTGGTTTCCACAAGACTTCGCCCTTCATTCAGTTGCGGGTCTTCGAAAAGGTCTTCCGGCCTGGCAATCGGAGCAAAAGGCATCCCGGCCCTTTCGCACAGGCCAATGATTTCCTCCTTGGATTTTCCGGTAAAAATTTTCCCCAATTCAGGAACCAGCCAGGGGCGCTCCCGGATCCGGTCATTGTTCGTCCGCAGCCTCGGATCGGCTTCCAAATCGGGACGACCGAAAGTCTCGCAAAAGCTCTTCCACTGCTTGTCACTCGTAATGCCGATGAAGATATCTTCGCCTCCCCGGGTTTTAAATATGTCATAGATAGCCCACGCACTAATCCGCTTGGGCATGGGAGGAATGGGTTCCCCGGAAACGGCGGAGAAAGCCATGAACTGGCCCATGAGGAAAGCCGTTGATTCGTACAAGGAAGCAATGACAAACTGCCCTCTTCCGGTTTTCTCCCGTT
>Ga0315282_10012898_pt1 | contig 12703 bp, 11 predicted proteins | sample YL17G07_20_MG_FD_203693 | JGI IMG/M metagenome (GOLD analysis project Ga0315282, IMG submission 203693) | Sediment microbial communities from Yellowstone Lake, YNP, Wyoming, USA - YL17G07_20 | ecosystem: Environmental > Aquatic > Freshwater > Lake > Sediment | place: USA: Wyoming | collected... | reverse complement strand
TCTCCTAAGACGGCAACCTTTCGCCCATTTAGCTCGTCCAATAAATTCAACGCCGCTAACATCGACTCGGGTGAAGCGTTATAAGTATCATCTAGCAGCAATGCTCCCATTTCAGTTCGTACAGCCACTAACCGAAGCTGGGATTGCCCGGAGCGGAGACCATTGACGATTTCCTGCCAGGTAAGTCCTTCCACCAGCCCAACCGCTGTAGCTCTTAATGCGGTATGTACTGAATGACGACCAATAAGCGGAACTCGCATGTATATAATTTCATTTTGATAGTGCAATCTGAACCGGATGCCTTCCAAACCCCGGCTTTCAATCCCATCCGCCCATAGATCTGCTCTCTGATCAAGACCATAAAAGAATACTCGTGCCCGGGTCTTGTTAGCCATATCACTTACCAATGGATCGTCCAAGTTCAAAATAGCGATTCCATCGGGAGCGGGCGGTAAGGCTTCCACAAGCTCGGCTTTACCCCGCGCAATTTCTTCTTGGGTTCCAGCTCGTTCTGCATGGACTGTGCCAATGTTGGTCAGGACTCCAACCTGGGGTAAAGCAATATCACAGAGAAAAGCAATTTCTCCGGGTACATAAAATCCCATCTCGAATACTGCAGCTTCATGTCCTTCGCTCAATCTTAACATCGTGAGAGGCAATCCGATTTCATTATTTAAATTGCCTGGATTTTTAAGGGTTTTAAACCGTTGACTAAGGACGCCGGCAATCAATTCCTTAGTCGTAGACTTTCCAACGCTGCCCGTTATACCGATAACGCGCAACTGCAATTTCCTCCGCCAATATCGAGCGATCGCTTGAAAAGATTGCAAGCTGTTTTCGACCAACAAACATACCGGCGGTTGCATGGACTTATCAAGCTTTAACTCGGTCGGATGGCGCAAATCCATTGTCTCAACCGGTAAATTCAAATCCCTTTGAATCAAAGCAAAACAAGCTCCCTGAGAGAAAGCTGACTGCACATAATCATGACCATCTGTCCGCTCGCCTGGTAAGGCGACAAACAATGAACCTGGAATGACCTGCCTTGAATCAACGATCGCCTCCGTGATCACCTGCGTCGCCCAGTCGGGACGAATTCCAGCTAGAACTTCGAGAACATCAGCCAGTGTCAACATAATGTGTTGGTCATTAATTCATTAATCAGCATTTCGAAAACAAGAATCATCAGACATCTGTTTGATTCTTGACTCATGGTCCTAACAGAGCCCGCCGTTGACGATCGGGCGGGATATTCAAATAAACAACCAACTGGTCAACAACCTTAGGAAAGATTGGGGCTGCTACTTCGGAACCCCAGATAGACGTCTGAGGTTTTTCTAACCAGATATACACCAAAAACCTGGGGTCATCTACCGGACCCCAACCAACAAAAGAGGCATTAGTGACGTTACTGGTATAGCCATAGGGGGTGGGAATCTCGGCTGTGCCAGTCTTACCCGCCACCCGGTAACCATCGACCAAAGAGACCGAAGCTTCAGATTCGAGTGAATTTGCCAGCATATTCGTTAGGGTAATTGCGGTTTGGGCACTGATGGGAATCGAAGCAATCCGCGGCTCGGTTTCGTATTGGTGACCATTGGATACGATGGCGCGGACAATATGCGGTACCATGATCTTCCCTTCGTTAGCGATTGCCGAGATTGCTGAAGCCATCTGCAACGGTGTGGCAGCCACACCCTGACCAAAGGCATTTGTGCCCAGGTCAGCTTCGTACCAGTCGGCGTCTCCGGGCACTTTCAAACGACCGGGGACCTCGCCCGCCAGGTCAACACCCGTTGTGTGACCGATACTGAATTTTTGCATATAGGCATAAAAGTCTTTCGCGCCAAGTTGAGTGGCAACCCATGCTAAACAGACATTCAATGAGTGCTGTAGACAGCCTTGCATATTCTGGGGACCCCAAACCCCACGATTCCAGTTATAGATATATGCTCCACCGACTTCGATTACCCCGGTATCTAAAAATTGGGTTTTCGGTTTCACAGCTCCTTTATCCAGGGCGGCTGCCATAGTGAGGACCTTGTACACCGAACCGGGTTCATAGGTTTGAGATATTCCGCGATCGAAGGGAGTGTTCTTTTTGAACACTTCGCCATATCGCCAGTATCGATTCAGGTCAAGCCGAGGGGTGGTTGCCAGAGCCAGGATTTCCCCATTCTTTGGGTCTAATACAACGATCGTACCCGATTCTGATCCGCTTCCTTCAACCGCATCGTCAAGTATCTTTTCCACGCTGGCTTGAATTTCACGGTCAACCGTCAATATTAATGTCGTCCCTTCCGGGATGTCAGGTACCCCTTTGACTAACTTGGGATCATTGGGCACCCAAATCGAAATGGGTGAGCCGGCAAGAGTATTGTCGTATTGAGCTTCAACTCCATAGTATCCTTTTGAGGTCCCCTTATCATCACGCCCAACAAAACCAATCAAGTTAGATGCAATTTCCTGCTCGGGATAAATCCGTTTAAGATGAGGGGTAAATACCAGGCCGCTTAAGCTGGGTTCTCCCTTTCCGCCTGTATAAGCGTCAAATATATCTTGTTTATATTGCTCAAGACGATCGATTTTCTCTTTTGGAACGAAATCATCTAGAACCACATAAACCGTATCTTCCGAAGGTGGATGCTCTATTGCGGAGAGGACCTTTACATAATCCAAACCTAGCACGACATTTAAAGTCAACCCGATCGTCTGGGGATTTCTAACCTGCACCAGGTCGACGCCTACTTCATACACAATTTCATTGCCAGCAAGCAAATTGCCATTACGATCCAGGATCAGCCCTCTGGCAGGAAAAACCGTCCGCCAACCGCCTTGATGCAGTTTCCATTGAGCTTCAAGCTTCTCGCCCTGTTTTACATCGAACTGAACCCGAACCAGTTGCCCAATGACCAGCAGAGAGATCATCGAAAAAGTGGTGCCTAACATGCGAAGACGCCAGATAAGCTCTTTATTCATGGCGTGGTCTCCGTTAAGGGGTTTGTCAGTATGACAAGCCGTCTTCTGACCCAATCGACAAGCGATTCGGTGAAATCTGGCGGCAGGGTTAATATTACTTTTTCCATCGGTTGAGGGGGCGGCGCAATTGAAATGGTATATCTTTCTATGTAACCTGGCACGACCACATAGGTTTGTTCATCTCGAACTACCGGTTTGAACCCCATTTCAAGAGCCCTTTTTTCTAATACCGCCGGTGAAGTGAGAACTCCCAACTGGGATCGTAAATCTGCATTGATCAAGGTCTGATTTTCTATCTCTTCCTGCAGTAAAAGAATCTCGCGTCCATAAGTGGATGCTCGGGCGTTTACATTCAGCGAGATACTGGCAAACAAAACCGCAAACAATATACTCAACAAAATCAAACCACCCACCTGCACCTGTTTGCGCCATGGGGTTTGAGTATAAGCCTGGGTAAATCGTTTTACACTGTCCATGCTTGAATAACCTTTGTTAATCTATTTTGTTTACCTCATTATTTGCAAGTGTCGTGCCAATTTTTACTATTGTATTCGCCTTTCAGATTTGATCTTTTCAGCTACCCGTAATCTTGCGCTTCGAGAACGCGGATTCGTCTTTATCTCAGATTCGCCTGGCCGGACCGGCTTGCGGGTAATTATGATCAATTGGGCTACATGCCCACAAGTGCAAACCGGTTGAGTTGGTGGACACAAACAATCCCGGCTTTCTCGTTGAAAGAACCTTTTGACAATCCGGTCCTCCAACGAATGAAACGAGATCACCGCTAAACGCCCGCCTGGAGCAAGAGCCTGGATTGCCTGGGGTAAGACGCTCTCGACCGCTTCCAATTCGTGGTTGACTGCGATCCTCAAAGCCTGAAAAGTTCGCGTCGCCGGGTGCATTCCTTCCTTTCCGCTAGAGGTTACTTTGGCAACCAGATCGGCTAACTGCCAGGTGGTTCGAATTGGGCGGTTGGATACGATTGCCCTGGCTACCTGGCGGGAACGTTTTTCTTCACCAAAACGAAACAGGATATTAGCCAGCTCGTTTTCGGGTAAATGGTTCACCAGGTCAGATGCCTTGAGGGGTGTTTCTGGATCAAAACGCATATCCAATTGGGCGTCGTGTCGAAGAGAAAAGCCGCGTTGGATAGAATCCAATTGAATTGACGAAACGCCCAGGTCTAGCAGAATGCCATCCACTTCACCCCAACCGAGGTCCGCAAGTTGTTGACCGAGAGTGCTGTAAGAACCATGCCGGAGGATCACTCGCGTCTCAAAGACCGCTAAACGCTGGCTGGCCTGTATTAAAGCTTGAGGATCCACATCTAATCCCAATAGGAGACCATCGGGCGAGCTGGCTTGCAACAATCCGTAGGCATGACCTCCGCCTCCAACCGTGCAATCGACAAATTTGCATCCTTTGCGGGGTTGTAATAAGGATATAATTTGATTGTAAAGAACAGGTTGGTGCACTGTTTTTAGCTCGTGGAGATATCGTAAGCAACAAATCGCTCGACATTCGCTTTGGTATCTGCAAGTAATTCATCCTGATCATGCCAGTTAGTTGGAGACCAAATCTCGAAAGAATCACCCACACCAACCAGCACAACCTCGCTTTCCAAATTAGCGGTTTCACGAAGGAATTGCGGGATCAGGATTCTGCCGGATTTGTCCAGCTCGACAAATTCACCGTTCGAGAAAATGAAGCGTCTTAATAAGCGAGCAACCGGATCTGTATAACTTTTCTCGCTCACCTGTTTGGATATGTTCGCAAAAGCTGCAGGGGTCATAACCGTTAAATTTACCTCGAAACCTTTCGTGATATACGCGCCCGGCTCGAGCATCTCGCGATAGCGAGCCGGCACGGTTAAACGACCCTTATTGTCAAGCGTATGGAAATAGCGGCCCAGGAACATTTGTTCTACCATATCTTTAACACCAGAACGCCGGAAATTAAATCCGGCGTCCCACTTCATCCCACTTTCTCCCAAATCAATCCACAGTATAGCTTAATATGAGATTAATTGCAAGGGATTAATTCCCCCAATTTTTCTTCATTTTTCGGATTTAATCAAAATATTATCCCAAAAACTTGGTTTATATTGGATTGCCGCTGGGGGTATCATGTCTGGATCATTTTGCATAATTGCCATAAATAATGTATAATATCGTCAAATGGATATGCTTTAAGAAATAACCTGGTGTATTTTTATACAAAAAGTAACATTATCTTCGAGGAAGGAAGAAGTACAAATCGACGCACCATCCATGAATTTTACATTGAGCTATATACTACCAGGATGATGCATGACAGGAGAAGCTGCGCAGTTTAATCGGATTATTGATCTTCATTCGCGCGGCCATGGCTTTACTATGACGATCTCAGCAGTCTGAATATCTGTTATCAAATGGAAACTGATTATCCATCTTTGATTATCAAGTAACGGAGAAATTTAGGTAAGAGTATGAAGCTTGCCCCATGAACATCTTTACCGTTATCAACCAGCGGATAATCATCCGGTGTATTAAATTTACTTAATTCGGATATACCAATATCATCGTTACATGGATGATCTGGTTATCCAGGCTGCTTACAATTGAGATCTGGAATTGCTTGACACGCAGCCGTGGTCCGCCGAGTCGAGACCACGGCTGTTTGCGTATTAACAAAAATATGGCTGGAACAATTACTGCCCTGAAAATCCAGAAGAAAAATCCCCAGCGAGTCAATGTATATCTCGATGGTGAATTTGCATTTGGCCTTTCGAGAATCGTAGCAGCCTGGCTGCATACCGGGCAGAACTTGGATGATGCTAAAATTGGTGAACTCCTTGAAAACGATCGGTATGAAGTTGCTTACCAGCGCGCCATTAAATATATCGGTTTTCGAGAAAGATCCGAATATGAGGTCCGCCAATATTTGCGTAAATTGAAGTTATCCGATCAGACTAGCGATGCTATTTTGACTCGATTAGTGCATGCTGGTTTGATTAACGATCAGCGCTTTGCCCAAATGTGGGTAGACAATCGCGCTGAACATCATCCTCGAAGCCAAAGGGCACTAGCATTTGAACTCCGCCAACATGGAATATCCGATAAAACCATCGAGGCGACCTTGGATAGTTTCAACGAAGAAGAAAACGCATACAAAGCTGCTAAAAAACAATCTTTAAAGTACTTGGGATTAGAGTGGCGAGATTTCCGAAACAGAATATTCACTTACCTCGCCCGAAATGGTTTCAACTCTGAAGTTATTACACCGATTATCAATAAAGTATGGGATGAACAAAAAATGAACCCTAATTTACCTTCTAATGAGGCCAACCAATGAATGGGATATGGTTATGGATCCCCATCACCCTGCTCGCTCTAGGTATAGGCGTTGGAATCGGCTATATGATCCGCCAGTTTCTGGGAGAGGGAACACTTGAAAAAGAAAAAGAAGAAGCGCAGCGGATCACCCAGGAAGCGATTCAAAAAGCAAATGACATCGAAATTCGGGCCAAGAACCTGGCTCTCGAGATTCGCCAAAATGGCGAAGCCGAAATTGCCCGGCGTAGAAACGAATTAGCGCGAGAAGAAGATCGTTTACAGAAACGAAGAGAAGAACTCGACGTTCGAACTGATCGACTCGAAAAGCGTGAGCAGGCATTGAATAAACGCCAGAGTACAATCGACAAACGCGCCAATGATATCGAAAGATTATATTCACAAGAACTCGAAGAGCTACAACGCGTCTCAGAAATGAGCACCGAAGAAGCCCGTGAGTTATTGCTGTCTAAAGTTGAGAAAGAAAGCCGGATGGAAATGGCGCATATCATTCGCCAGATTGAGGCCGAAGCGCGCGAAGATGGCGAACGTCGAGCGCGAAAGATCATCACTACTGCCATCCAACGAGTAGCCTCTGAGCACGTGGCTGAGGTTTCCACATCTGTAGTGCCACTACCTTCAGATGAAATGAAAGGACGCATCATTGGTCGAAACGGTCGTAATATTCACGCCTTTGAACAGGCAGCCGGAGTGGATATTATTGTAGATGACACCCCCGAAGCTGTCACCATCTCGTGTTTCGATCCGGTGCGCCGCGAAGTGGCCCGCCGGGCCTTGGAAAAACTGGTGTTAGACGGGCGCATACACCCAGCCCATATCGAAAAAATTTTAATAAATGAACAAAAAGAAGTTGATCGAATTATCCTTGAATCTGGAGAACAAGCTGCCTATGACGCTAGTGTTGCTGGTTTACACCCTGAGATCATCAAAGTACTCGGTCGGCTCAAATTCCGTACATCCTACGGACAAAATCAACTGAGCCATGCAGTCGAAACAGCCCGAATTGCTTCTGTAATTGCATCTGAACTTGGGGCAGATATTGAGGTTTCCAAAGTCGGGGCTTTATTACACGATATCGGTAAAGCCCTGGATCACAATGTCGAAGGCACACACGCCCAAATTGGAGCCGAGTTCGTCAAGCGCTATGGTATCAATCCAAAAGTAGTTAATACGATTGCAGGACACCACCACGAGGTTGAACAGGAGAGCGTGGAATCGGCAATTGTAGAAGCAGCAGACGCCATCTCAGGCGCAAGACCCGGTGCCAGGCGCGAAAGCTTGGAACAATATCTTAAACGGGTACGCGCCTTAGAGGACATAGCAAATTCCCATACAGGCGTTTTACAAAGCTATGCGCTCCAGGCCGGGCGGGAAATTCGGATTTTTGTCCGGCCTGAAGATATCGATGACCTCGAGTCGATCCGTCTGGCTCGTGACATCGCCAAGAAAATTGAGGAAACAATGCAATATCCAGGTCAAATAAAGGTGACCGTGATCCGTGAAACCCGCTCGGTAGACTACGCCAAGTAACCAGGGTGTGGACAACTATAACCAGTCGAATGATTCTCTGCTTCGTTACGCGAATCAAATCTTTTTAGTTATAGTAACGAGGGGGTTAATCTACCCCTGGGCGAGTTTTTACGAAAAGAATGGATTTTCCCGGCGTTCTTCACCAACTGTGGTTTCTGGCCCATGACCAGAAAGTAAACGGGTTTCATCGGGTAAAGAAAATATCTGATTCTGAATACTATCGATCAGCGTGTCGAAATCCCCGCCAGGTAAGTCGGTCCTTCCAATGCTGCCATTGAATATTACATCTCCACAAAATACCAACCCCTGATCAGCGCAATAGAATATTACATGACCCGGCGTATGACCCGGTGTATGGCGAACTTCAAAGCGATAAATGCCTAGTTCCAATACTTGACCATGCCGCAGTTCCTCCGTTGGCTCCGGACCAAGATCGACCTGCAGACCAAAAAAAGGCGCCCCGCCTTGCATTCTCCATAGTTCGCGATCATCCGGATGCAAAGCGACCAGCGGGGGAGGTTTGACCAGCTCGAGAATTACCCCAACCCCTCCAAGATGGTCAAAATGGGCATGTGTTAACCAGATGCTGGTAAGGCGCCAGCTCAGTTTTTCAGCTGCTTCAACGATTAATCTGCCATTCCAGGCCGGATCGATTACAACCGCCTGGCATGTATTTGGATCGCCTATCAAATAAGCATTTGTTTGAACCGGTCCTAAAACATAGGTATGGATTTCAAGCATAGATTAAACCTCGGCTAATCCTCACCAGGCTAAATATTGTAGATCATTCATTTCTCCGCTCGCTTACCAATCCAATTACATATCCATTCAAACCGGTTATTCATACCAAAAGTTGCCCCTGCCAATATCCCTATAAACCCCCATAAGCGCGCTTCCGGTCCACCAAGACCAAGAATACTCACAGTTTCAATTTCTACAAATTGGGCGGTCAATGGCAAACGGCTTTCGTCCCCACCCGCGATCGGAATGAAATGTAAATGGAACCAGATTATACCGCTCGATTTGCCCGTCCTGGAGGGTCGTACACTCCATGCAAATTTTACGGATTTTCCAGGTCGTAAAGACTCGATCATTTCAGGAGCTGGGGCTATTTCAAGACTGCTGATATCCAAACGCGCTTCTGCAAAAACATTATGGGTAATATATAGATCGGGGATTTGAATAGCTGCTCTAGTATTCGCTCGACCCGAATTACTGGCGGTGGGGGTTATCATTTTTTCTGGGCTCATATCCAGGCGAACGCGAACGATACCTGTATCGCCTAACCGAATTTTTAGAGGCCATTTCACAACCAATTGACCTTGTTCGAGAATTTCGGGTGCTAAAATGGAGAGGGGCGTTTGAGGCTGAATCTGGATTGTATGCACGTCTTCGCCAAAATTTTGCATACCCCATGTCAATATTGTCAATGAAAAAATCAACCTACATAAGCCAACGACCCGCTGAATTTTTATCAGTTCCATATAATTTATTATACTTTAGGCGATATGTCTGCCCGGCCATTTAAAAGATAACTCAATTAATCCTTGGTATTCGATAAAAACCATGCTAAACTGAAAAGAGCAAAACCTCTAGCTCGGAGGAGATTTTTCAATGGAAAACATCCTATTGGTAATACTGATCGGTGTCGCAGCCGGTTGGCTAGCAACCCGAATCATGCGAAGGCGCAGTTAATGAAATCACCCATTGATCTTCTCGTACCCATGGATTGGGAAGAATACGAATTGCTCGATAGTGGCAACGGGGTTAAATTAGAACGTTATGGCAACTATCGATTTGCCCGTCCCGCTCCACAAGCAGTTTGGAGCCCATCCCTACCAGAAGTTGAATGGCAGAATACGGATGGTATTTTCGAGACAGGTGAGGGAGAAAATGGCGGACATTGGAAGATATCTTCGAATGCAATTCTGGATCCCTGGCAAATGAGGTATAAAGATTTAATATTCTTCGCTTTTATCAGCGGTTCCAGGCATATCGGGATTTTCCCAGAACAAGCCCCCCATTGGGACTGGATCAGCCAGTTAATCAATCAATCTCGAAAACAGGTTAAGGTTTTGAATTTGTTTGGATATACCGGTATAGCTACCCTGGCAGCCGCCCGCGCTGGAGCTATGGTCACGCACGTTGATGCCTCAAAAAGAAGCGTCCGGATTGCCCGCGACAACCAAACCCTGGCAGGTTTATCAAACGCCCCAGTTCGCTGGATCGTGGATGACGTTTTCAAATTCGTCCAGCGCGAAGTACGCCGCCAGGCGAAATATGATGCGATCATTATGGATCCCCCCAAGTTTGGGAGAGGTCCAAAAGGCGAAGTATGGGAATTCTTCAAACTAATGCCATTTCTTTTAGAAAACTGCAGAAGCATTCTAAGCGAACAACCCTTATTTATCGTGATTACAGCTTATACCATCCAGGCCTCATCTTTAAGCCTCTACTATGCGCTTGAACCCCTGGTAAAGACTTATGGAGGCGAACTAACCTGTGGTGAACTGGCTTTGAAGGATAAGAGCGCCAATCGGCTGCTTTCGATGGCTATTTTTGGACGGTGGAATTCTAAATAACAGCGCTCGTTATTGGCTAAAGACCTGTTTTTGCCCTCTCCCACAATTCATCCAGCTCAGACAGAGTCAAATCAGACAGAATGATTCCATTTTGTTTTGCATATTTTTCCATTAAAGCAAACCTCTTCCGAAAACGAGCGTTAGATTGCCTTAACGCACTCTCGGCATCGATATTATTCCAACGAGCCAGATTTACAATCGAAAACAACAAATCCCCAATTTCCTCTGCTCGTCGTTGATCGTTTTCGGCAGCATTTACTTCCTCAAGTTCTTCCACCACTTTCCGTTGAACGCCTTGAATATCGCACCAATCAAACCCAACCCGGGCTGCCCGGCGCTGATATTGGTCTGCCTGGCTTAGAGCAGGCAGCGTGATCGACACCCCATCTAACATAGAGGCAGACTGCTGGCCATTTTCTTCCCTCTCAGCCTGTTTAATGCGCTCCCAATTCCTGATAACCATTTGGCTATCGTCCACGGTTATATCCCCAAATACATGAGGATGGCGGTGTACAATCTTCCGATTGATCCCCTTCAATACATCAGATATCGAAAATTCACCTTCTTCATTGCTAATTTGGGAATGAAGTAAAACCTGGAGCAACAGATCGCCCAATTCTTCACAAATTTTTTGAGGATCATTTTCATCTAAGGCATGGAGCAACTCGTATGTCTCTTCAAGCAAGTATGGGCGAAGAGATTGGCGCGTTTGTTCTCTATCCCAAGGACAACCATCAGGAGCTCGGAGACGAGCGACAATTTCCAGAAAAGCCTCGAAAGAATAATCTTTCTCCATCGCAGGTACAAATAGTGAACTAAGCAATCCAATATTTGAGCTACGATCGATTTCAAAGAGTTTAAGGTCTTCAACCAGTTGATAAGATGTTCCGGCAGCATGTACCAATCTGACCGGATGTTCGTCAGGGTAAAGTGACATCAATGTAAGTTTTACATTCGAAGCCACCGTCCGAGAATAAATTTGCGCCACGATAGCAGGTTGGGCGATCGAAAAGGATGGTACGTGCATCTCAGACAGTTCCAAAGCGTCTATCAATACGCAATTTTGAAATGGATCCAATCCTAACCCAATGACTAAGGGTTCCAAGAAGCTCATACCTGCTACAACCCGAACAGGTAAATTCAAGCTTAACGCTTGACGGTAAATTTCCAGGCTGGTGATCTCAGCTACAAATGGATTTCCTGGCACGCCATACACAACCCCTTGTTGGCGTCTTCCCAAATCCAATATCTTCTCTACAATTCGCCGGTAGACATCTTGAAAAGTGGCAGATTGCTCATAAAGATCATCAAATGAGAATAATTGAATTTCTGGTTTTATTGCCTTAAGGGCGGGATGCTGGCTGGTCCGGACATAGATCTCCCGAGACCTTTCGAGCACTGACCAGGCTTGTTGGGTTATCAGCTCGGGTTCCCCAGGGCCAAGGCCTACAATCGTTATTCCGTACTGGTTAGGATTTATCTCCATGATCGATTATTCCCGTCACTAAATGAAACCACGGAGAAGGCGGTTCCCGGTAACCCATCGCCCTGGCGTATGAATTCCCAACATACACCGCGTCTCCGTGGTTTACTAATTGAGTTTATTACAGTTCTGTTTTGTTTGTTTAATCAATCATACCGGTAGCTAAGGTTAACGCTTGGTATATGTCGGCGCTTTGCGGGCACGTTTCAAGCCGGGTTTCTTTCGTTCCTTTACGCGTGGATCGCGCTTCAAGAAATCGCCTTTTCGTAGAACAGATCTTACCTCCGGTTTCATTACCAATAACGCCCGTGCAATTCCTAACTGCACCGCGCTGGTTTGCCCGGTAACGCCTCCGCCTTTTACAACCACCGTAATATCCATGCTGGTGGGATTTTCACCCACCGCGTGGATTGGTGCATAGATTTGTTCGATGTCGCCCAGGCGGGTAAAATATTGTTCGGCTGGTTTCTCATTAACAACAAAATCACCCGATCCCGGCATGATTCGGACCCGAGCGGTGCTTTCTTTGCGACGACCAATACCCTCATAATAATTTACGGCCATATTCCTACTGCTCCTTATGCCAAAGGCTTCGGTTGCTGAGCCTGATGGGGATGATCTGGACCAGCATACACTTTGAGTTTCTTAATCAGCATCCGACCAAGTTTATTATGAGGCAGCATCCCCCATACCGCACTCTTGATGACCCGGTCAGGATTTTTCGCCAGTTGTTGGCGTAGACTGATAGATTTCAAGCCACCCGGATAATTCGAGTGATGATAATAAAATTTATCTTC
>Ga0315282_10012897_pt1 | contig 12703 bp, 9 predicted proteins | sample YL17G07_20_MG_FD_203693 | JGI IMG/M metagenome (GOLD analysis project Ga0315282, IMG submission 203693) | Sediment microbial communities from Yellowstone Lake, YNP, Wyoming, USA - YL17G07_20 | ecosystem: Environmental > Aquatic > Freshwater > Lake > Sediment | place: USA: Wyoming | collected... | reverse complement strand
AGCTTCGCTCCGGCGGCAGCGTCGCCAAAAGCTCATCAAGCCATTGCAGCCGAAAAGGTTCGACGTCGATTTTCTGTTCCGCCCCGATGCCCTTGGCAGCGCCACGCGCAATCAGCATCATCCCCAACGTCACTATGAACGGGACCACGTGAAGCCGCGTTATAAGCAGCCCGCTGATTAGCCCGAAAAACGCTGCCACAGCAATGCCGCCCAAAGCAGCCGGCAGCGGAGCAACATGACCATACTCCAACAGCCGCGCAATTACAATGGTGCTCAGAGCCACGACCGAACCGACAGAAAGGTCAATCCCGCCGGCGATAATCACTAATGTCATGCCCAACGCTGCTATCCCCACAATAGTTGTCTGCCGTGCAATCATCTCAAGGTTTCGGGGGGTTCTGAAACTGGCCGGCGCAATCACCGCAAATATGCCAAACACCAACAGCAGAGCCAGCAGCGGGCCGAGGGTGTTCAGCCAACGCCACCAGCTCGATTCAGGCTCTGCGGCCTCTACTGATACCAGATGTTCATCACTCATACGTTCACTCCCTGTCCCGTCGCCTCAAGCATAAGTTTGTGCTCGTCCACCTCGTCAATGCGGTGCGTTGGGCCCAATTTCCCACGGCACATCACCGCCACCCTGTCGCACACGCCCAACAGCTCAGGCAGGTAACTACTAACCATTAGCACCGCCTTGGGCGGCCGCCCTTCATCAGGCGAGCCGGTCGCGAGTGAATTGATTAATTTATAGATCATTGCCTTCGCCGCCACGTCGATACCGCGTGTCGGCTCATCAAGCAGAAACACATCCACATCGTGCTGCAGAAGCCGAGCCAGTGCTACCCTTTGCTGATTGCCGCCCGAAAGAGACAACACTGATTGTCTTGGCCCACGACAGCGAATCCCTAAACGCCCTATCCATCGCTGAGTGGCTTTATCTTGCCGGCGGGGAAATACCAGCCCCAAAGGACCGAATCCGCCCAGATTGGAAAGCGTTACATTGTCTGCGATGCTCAGAGAAACCGCCAGTCCTTCCTCTTTTCGGTTCTCGCTGAGAAGACCCGCCCCCTGCATCCATCTTCTGACCGGTGAGGCCGGTCCCGTATAAAGGCCCAGTCGAATCTGCCCACTCCGCACGGGGTCCAACCCGAACACACTACGCAGTAGTTCCGTTCGTCCGGCTCCCACCAGACCTGCGATGCCAAACACTTCGCCGCGCCGAAGCTGGAGACTTGCCGAGTGTGGTTTTTCAACACCGGCTAAATCCTTAATCTCCAGAACAACCTCTCCGCTTTGACGGGCGGAACGCGGATAAAGTTCCCTGACTTCGCGCCCGACCATTAACGCAATTATCTGAGAGGTAGTAACATTAGCTATATCGCTGCTGCCGGCAACCTTTCCATCGCGCAGGACCGTCACCCTATCCGCAACACGTTTGACCTCCTCGATAAAGTGCGAGATATAGACAATCGCCTTACCCTGACGTTTGAGCCGCGCAATAATCTCGAACAGCCGAGCCACATCCTGCTGGGTCAAACTGCTGGTCGGCTCATCAAGAACCAGAACCCGGCAGCCAATGGCCAATGCCCGCGCAATCTCCACCAACTGCTGGGAACCTACGGACAACCTGCTTACCTGCACCTGTGGTCTCAATTCCGGATTATCAAACTCCGCAATCGCCTCGATTGCCCGCTGCCGCACCTGCTTCCATCGCACGACCCCCAGCGTGGAGGGTTCCATACCCAGCATAATATTTTCCTGAACGCTCAGGTGCGGCGCAAGCGAAAGCTCCTGATAAATCATCGCCACCCCCGCCCGCCGGGCTTCCAGCGGATTGGCGGGATGGTAAAGAAGCCCATCGAGCCACATCTGGCCCGCATCGGGCTTGACCGCCCCCGAAAGGACCTTCATCAGGGTGCTTTTGCCGGCGCCGTTCTCGCCCACCAGCGCCAGCACCTCTCCCGCGGCAACCTCGATACCGACATCGTCCAGCGCGACCGTGGCACCAAATCGCTTACAAATCCCCCGCATCTGAAGTCGAATCGCAGGTGGGCGCATTGGATTTTCGATTTACGATTTTCGATTTACGATTTTCGATTTACGATTTTCGATTTACGATTTTCGATTTACGATTTACGATTTACGATTTTCGATTTACGATTTACGATTTGAGGTGGCAATCGAAAATCGACGATCGGCAATCGACAATTGCATCCGTCTATTCGTTCAGCCATTTTTTGTAATCCGGCTCCAGCAGATTCTTTACGTCCGGGTCGTTCATATTTTCAGGGGTCGCAACCACCGAGCCGGTGTCCTTTCGCCTGGGCACCTCCTCGCCTTTAAGGTGTGCCACCATAGTCTTGACGCCGAGATACCCCATATTGATTGGGTCCTGCAACACCAGGCCTTGAATCTCGCCATTTTGCAGGGCCTGCACAAGCCGGTCGGAGCTGTCAAAACCCACATACTTGACCTTGCCGGCAAAACCTCCATCCTGAAGCGCCCGCAGCATTCCGAACGCCGTGGACTCATTGGGGCAAAAGATTCCATCGATTGTCAAAGTGCCGTTAGCCGCACGCATCGACGCCATGAGATTTTCACTTGCTCGGTAGGCGCTTTCGGTTGTCGCACCACCGTACTGGTTGGAGCTGACGACCTCGATGCCCGGGTATTTCTCTTTGAGCACATCCAGGAACCCCTGCTCCCTTTCCATAGTGCTGGCCGAGCCTTCCTGGTAACGCAGCATAATGACCTTGCCTTTGCCGCCCAGGGTTTTGGCCAGATGCTCGCCGCCTTTTCTGCCGCCGACGTAGTTGTCCGTCGCCACAAAGCTGATATAGTCTTCGCTTTTGAGGCCGCTATCAATTATCACCACAGGAATCCCGTTGTTGACAGAATCCTTCACCGGCGCACGCAGGGCCGTATCATCCAGCGGCGCAAGCACTATTCCAGACACACCGCGAGTTATAAAATCTTCCACCACCCTAATCTGTGATTCGCGGTCATCTTCTTTGAGAGGCCCCTTCCATATAATCTCCACATCCACACCGGCAGACTTCAGCTCCTGCTCTGCCTTGATTGCCCCTGCGTGGATTGACTTCCAGAAAATGTGAGTAGTGCCCTTGGGTATTACGGCTATCCGCCAAAGAAGTCGTGGTCCGCCATTCTGTTTGGCGGATTTCTGCTTGCAGCCAACTACGGCGAAAACTACGGCCAGAAGTGCAACTATCCCTAAAAGCTTCCTCATACTACTACTCCCTGATTTTCGATTGTCGATTTACGATTGCCGTTCCCAGATTCCAAATCGCAAATCGTAAATCGCAAATCCTGTTCCAATGCTTTGGAGCCAAAAATAATAAACAACCAGGAACCGACAGTCAACAAAGTATATCCATCCCGTCGCATTCTTCCAAGTATTGATTTATCAAAATCCGGCAAGCCGCCGGACAACTTATCCTCCAGACTAAAAAAAGTCAGGGCCGCTTTAGAAAGAAAATGTTCACGGCTGTTGACAAATCCCGGCGGCCCTCTTACCATAAGTGCCCGGTTGGCCCCGCACTCCGCCAAAGACGTCGTGGCGGACTCGATAGGGTCTTTGAGCGAAATTTTGGGCAAGAGACGGCCTCGGTTGGTCAATTGGTGCGGGGATTAGGAAGGTTCGGGCGGAAAGTGAAAATAGTGGCTTGTATCCCTGCGCGTTACAGTTCCACAAGATTCCCGGGTAAAGTTCTCGCCAAAGATACGGGCAAATTTCTTATCCAGCACGTCTATGAGTCCGCCACAACGTCTTTGGCGGGCCAGGCCAGGTTAATCGACAAGGTTATTATTGCCGCAGATGACCAAAAGGTTGTTGACGCCGCAAAATCATTCGGGGCTGAATGTGTTTTAACATCGGTGAGACACAAAAGCGGCACCGACCGAATCGCCGAAGCCATTAAAAAATTAGCGGATAGCGGACAGCGTATAGCGTATAGAAACAAACTGACCCCTGAACCCTATCCCCTAAACCCTGACGATATTATTATAAACTTGCAGGCTGATGAGCCGGAAATCGACCCGGCCAATATCGATTACGTCGCTAGGATTCTGATTGACAATTCTGATTACCCAATGGCAACTTTAGCGGCTGACTTTCAAAATAAAGAACAAATCGCCGACCCAAACATTGTGAAAGTTGTCGTTACGAGGGACGAGGGACGAGGGACGCGAGACGAGGTTTTCCGGGCGATATATTTTTCGCGTAGTCCAATTCCCTACAACAGGGAAAAAGCCGGCATAGGCGAAATGGGACAATACCTTCGGCATATCGGAATTTACGCCTACCGTAAAGAATTCTTGCTGAAGATTACGAAGTTGCCACAAACACCGCTGGAAAAAATAGAAAAACTCGAACAGTTGCGGGCGATTGAAAACGGTTACTCGATTCTGGTCGGCAAGGTCAAGCATACCTGCGATGGCATAGACACCCAGCAACAGTATGCCGAGTTTGTGAAAAGATATAAAAGATAGCCACAGAAGGCACAGGTGTGTTCTCTGTGGCAAAAATAAAAAGGGAAATTTATGCCGAAAGAAAAGGATTTATTAGCTTCTGTAAGTGACGTCTCGACCGAGAGCGAATTTTTCTCCCCGATGCCGGAGGGATACAAAAAGGGCAAGACCCGCTATGTCTTCGTTTTGGGCACGGTGATGAGCGGCTTAGGCAAAGGGATATTTTCATCGTGCCTTGCCAAGCTTATGCAGGATAAAGGGCTGAAGGTCGCACCAATAAAGTTAGAAGGTTATCTGAATGTCGATTCCGGCACGCTAAATCCATTTCGCCACGGCGAGGTATTCGTGCTGGATGACGGTATGGAATGTGATATGGATTTAGGCACTTATGAGAGGATGCTCGACCAGGGTTTAAGCAGGGCAAACTTTGTTACAAGCGGGCAGATATTCAGCTCGGTCCTGCACAAGGAACGCCACGGCGACTACCTCGGCAGGGACGTCCAGATGATTCCGCACGTTACCGGCGAGGTGAAGTTGAAATTGCGCCAGTTGGCAGCCGACACCGGCGCCGACATAATCTTCATCGAGATTGGCGGCACGGTCGGCGACCTGGAAAACGCCTACTACATCGAGGCGATGCGCGAGCTGGCCTACGAAGAAGGCCCAAACAGCAGTTGCTTCGTGGTGCTTACATATATACTCGAGCCTAAAACCCTCGGCGAGCAGAAATCAAAGGCCGCACAACTCGGAATCAAGCAGCTTATGGAGTGCGGCACTCAGCCGGACATCATCGCCTGCAGGGCGGCTAACCCCGTCAACGAAAAGGTCCGCCAGAAAATCAGCATCTATAGCAATGTCCCGCTGGAGCGGGTCATAAGCGTGCCCGATTCGGCCAGTATCTATATGATACCGGCGATGCTGCGGGAAGCAGGTTTGGATTTCGAGGTCGCAAGGCTCTTGAAAATCGAACATAGAATCGACCTGCGCAACGAGCGCAAGGCCTGGGCGCAGTGGTGCGACTTTACGGACAGAATCGGCTCGACCGCCCGCGAAGTAACCATTGGCATCACGGGCAAATATACATCCGTTCGCGACAGCTACGCCTCGATTATCAACGCACTCGAACACGCCGGCATCGCCCTCGGCTGCAACGTCAGAATAAAATGGATAGAAACAACCAATATCACAGACCAAAACGCAGCCGAGAACCTCAAGGACGTTGACGGCATCATTGTCCCCGGCGGTTTCGGCACCAGAGGCACAGAGGGAAAAATCGCCTGTATAAAGTTTGCCAGAGAAAACAAACTGCCGTATCTGGGGCTGTGTTTCGGCTTTCAAATGGCTGTCATTGAATTCGCCCGCAGCGTCTGCGGCCTGACAAAAGCCAACAGCGCCGAGACTGACCCGAATTGTTCTGAGCCTGTCATCAATATCCTGCCCGAGCAAAACCAGATAGAGGGTCTGGGCGGGAGCATGCGTCTTGGCGGTCACGATATAGAATTAAAACCGCAAACCATTGCGTGGAAGATTTTTGGCAAATCCAAAACGGTCAGGATGCGATTCAGGCATCGCTACGAGGTTGACCCGCGCTATGTGGAACAATTACAAAAGGCCGGCCTGGTATTTTCAGGAAAAGCTCCGGGTCAGCCGATTATGCAGATACTCGAACTGCCGTCACATCCATTCTTTATGGGCACTCAGGCGCATCCGTGCCTGACTTCCCGGCCACTGCGGCCGCAGCCGATGTTCATCGGCCTGGTCGCGGCTGCAATGCAGAAACACTCTCCGCACGAGAAGCTGCCCGATTGCGTAAAAGCCGTTCAGAAAGTCTGTAACCGCACTAATTAGCGGCTGCTGGCTATTGGGACTGTTCAAGCGGCTTTGGCTTTGCTTTGAGTTCCCCAAGCTCTGATTGGAGCTTCTGTACCTGCGTCTTCAGGCCTTCGATTTCGCCGTGCAGTTTTGAGTTTTCTTCCATAACAGCCGCCAAAATATCGCTTACCTGCTCCTTGATGTTCTCATTTACTCTCTTTTGCAGAAGCCCTTTTTCCTCCAGACATTTTGCGACCAGCTCTTGTTGCCGTTTGATTTCCTCGCTGTGCAGACCTTTTAATCGCTCGATTTCTCTGTCACGGCGGTCCAATTCTTTCTTCAGCCCGATGTTCTCAGCAGCCACCAACCGACCCTTTTTCGCATCGGTCGCCTGCTGCTCCTGACAGCCGGCAAATAGCGAGATAACAAAGATGGCGCCGATTGCCAAAATAACTGTATTCTGAGCCGTCCTTTTCATTTTTCACAATCCTTTCAAACCAAAATCCATTAAAACCGGATACAATTTGGCCACTATTGGTATCAATAAGTCCGCTGCCCTCAAATTTCCAACGGGCATCCCGCCGCGAGAGCTGCCGTCACCATATCAAAACGCCTGCAGACACCTCGAACATATCATCCGCTATTCGAACAGCACCTTCAGCCTTTCTCTATCGGCGGCTGTAATTCGGCCCGGGTCGGTCCAGACAGCCAGGTCGAGACTGTGGCGACAGTCACAATCCGCACTAACAAGTTTGGCATCGCTCGTTAAAACCGCTTCTATAAGTTTAAGGCAATTATCCGTTGCAGCTTTCAGATTTGCAATTATTTCTTTAAGCAGCATTTGCTTACTTTTCTTTTCTTCGTGCGGCTTCCAGCAATCATAATCGCTGGCAAGCGCAACAAGGGCATAGCAGATTTGCGCCTCTCTGGCCAACTTGGCCTCCGGCATCGCGGTCATACCGATTAAATCCCCGCCCCAGGTGCGGTGCATAAGCGATTCAGCACGAGTGGAAAACTGCGGGCCTTCCATACACACATACGTGCCCTTCGGATGTGTCTTTATATCGATGCCTCCGGCAGTACCGATAAGCGTCTTCCGCAGCCGCCCGCAGACCGGATTAGCCATCTCGCAATGCCCGGCCCCATAGCCGCCAAAAAAGGTATTTACTCGCTTGAATGTCTTGTCAATAAACTGGTCAATGACAACCAAATGCCGCGGGGCGATTTTCTGGCGGAGCGACCCCACCGCCCCGCTGCTTATAATCGCGTGAACACCGAGCTTTTTCATCGCGAAGATATTAGCGGCAAACGGCACCTCGCTCGGCGAAAGCTTATGTCCTTCGCCATGTCGATTTAGAAATGCGACCTCTCTGTTGCCGAATCTACCGACTAAAATGGCCGTGCTTGGCCTGCCAAAAGGCGTGTCAACATCGTGAAGTTCCACATCAGTTATATGCTCAGCCAGCGCATCACCCAGCCCTGTACCTCCGATTATGCCGACCAGCTCCTGTGCCATTTTCACACTCCTTTGCTTCTATGGCCGCTATCATAATGATTGCCTGTCGCATTTACAAGGGCCTACAGCGCATTATCTGACAGACATTTACCGGAACGCTCAGGAGGGCCGAAAGTCGGAATCTTCGGGCAGATTTTCCTTGACATTTTGCCTTTTGGTCCTATAATTTACTGGCAGAAAAGGGTGTGAGAAAACACTCTATTTCTTATCAGGTGTTCCTCCACAAAATCTGATTGCGCCGGTTTTAGATGCCGCAAAGGTGCGGCTGTGATAGTTGAGCACAATTTCCAGGGCCTTGCCGTTACAGAAAGGCTGACAAAGGACTACTCAACAAGGCCACAACTACCAGGCAGGGTCGGTTTTTTAGAAGGATATAAACCCGGCGGTGTTGCCGGGGATGGTTTATTTAGAAAGCGATAAAGTGAAAGGACAAGTTATGGACCAGGAAAAGATTTGTTTGAGATGTGGCAGCACTAACATTAGGCCCGGCTCTTTCCAATCGACGGGAAAAGTCTATTTCCGCGCCACGGACACCAAAATACTGACTATTCACACCAGCGGAGTGCCGGTCGACGCCATTGGCTGTTACGACTGCGGGCATATAGAGTTGACAATGAACCCAAAGAAGGCACGGGCGCTTTCAAAAAAATCGTAATCCGACTACGCATTTCCACTACTTTCTCTTGCGGTGACAGGTAACTACAATCCGCCGATGGCGGACCAGACCTAATACAATCAAAGGGCATAATGATATGTCCTCAAATAATAAGTACGTTTTTGTCCTCACTTCATCCCCACCTGCTGGCCGATAAAATAACGGCAACTTCTTCGGACCGGACAAAATGGCAATTCCGGCGTCGCGCTGGCCGGAAAAAATAGGGGATAGGATTTACGACTTTCGATTTGCTCCGCCAGACGGCAGCGGATCTTCGAGATTTACGATTTTCAATTTGTGATTTTCGACCTGTGGTCTCTGCCGTTCTCTGGTGGAAACGGTGAAATACGAACGACGATTCACTAACCACGAATCACCGGTCACGAACCACGAGTCACGATTCACGAATCATGTTCGGATTGAAAAAATGGCGGCGGAAACGGCTGGCTAATAAACAGTTTCCTGCGAAATGGCTGGCGATTATCGAAAGAAATGTCCCCTACTACAGGCGCCTGCCGGCAGCGGACAAAGAAGAGCTGCATCGTCATATCCTTATCTTTCTCGACGAAAAACGCTTCGAGGGCTGCGGCGGCCTGCAGATTACCGGCGAGATAAAAGTCACCATTGCGGCCCAGGCCTGCATTTTACTGCTTCACCGCGAAACCGACTACTACCCCGGCCTTTCTTCCATACTTGTATATCCTCAGGCATATTTGGCCCCCAAAATAGAATTTCTGCCGGGCGGAGCCGTGATGGAAGGCGAGGATATCAGGTCGGGCGAGTCCTGGCGCCACGGCTCGGTCGTCCTTTCGTGGGATGATGTCCGCCATAGCGCAGCCGACATCCAGAATGGCCACAATGTTGTCCTGCACGAATTTGCGCACCAGCTCGACAGCTCCGGCGGCAGACGCGACAGCACGCCTGTTCTTAGCAACCGCTCCTCTTACATCGCCTGGGCCCGCATCCTGCAGAAAGATTACCACAAGCTCCGGCAGGATGTTATGCGCAACCGCGACACTCTTTTGAATAAGTACGGTGCTGTCAATCCAGCCGAATTCTTTGCGGTCGCTACCGAGTGCTTCTTTGGGCAGCCGCAAGAATTGCAGGAGCTCCACCCCGAGCTTTACGAAGAGCTGAAGTCATTTTACCAGCAGGACCCCGCCCGACTATAGAATGGCTCCTGCGCTCAAGGAACGCGACAGGTCAGCAGAAGCGGAACGCAATATTTGCAGAGCAGATTTGGGCGTTCCTCTTTAGTCCTGCAAGGCCGAGACGTTTAATAACGGAGTCGGCGAATTTACCTTTGAAGGTGTCGTCCGTGAGAGCCGGAACATCATTCAGATTAAGTCTCGCTCTGTCAGCATAGAACTTGAATTCCTTATTTTTGCACGGCGGCGCATTTTGCTGATATGGGCAGGTGAGAACACAATCATCACAGCCGAATAGATGCTCGCCAATCTTCTCCGATAAATCGGATGCTATTTGTCCTTTATATTCGATTGTCAGGTAGCTGATACACCTGCTGGCGTCAAATTGGCCATCGCTTCTTAAAACGCCGGTCGGGCAGGCCGCAATACATTTGTCACAGTCGGGGCAATTATTTGCAAATGGCTGGTCCGGCTCCAGTTTTAGAGTGGTGACTATCTCGCCCAGAAATATCTGCGGCCCGAGCGTGGGGTTGATTAACATCCGATTTTTCCCGATGAAGCCCAGGCCCGCCCTGACGGCCAGCGCCCGTTCAGCCAAAGGGTCCGAATCAACGCAAATTTTGAATTTGTGGTTTCCGGGTGCAACAGAGCTGATGAAATCGGCCAGACTGCGCAGCCGGGTTCTTATAAATGGATGATAGTCCTCATATTGCGCATAGGTGGCGATTCTGCAGGCAGCAGCTTTTGGGTAATTAAGATGAGATTGCTTCACATCGTTTCGCGATGCCTGCAATGACGAGGGCTGCGATGGTTTGTAATTCAGGCCCACAACGATTACCGATTGCGCATCCTCCAGAACTGCGGCGGGGTTGATGCGTTCTTCGAGATTGCGGTGCATATAGTTCATTTGGGCGGCGTACCCGGCCTTCAGCCAGTCCTCTAAAAATCGCACCTGCTCGGGATTCAGCGGCGAGGCATCCGTTACGCCGACCAGGTCAAAGCCCAGCTCGAGCGCCTTGTGCTTTACATCGTCAGTCAAGCTCATAACCGTCATTATACGAAATCAAGCCGCGAGTTTTGAGTTCATAGTTTTTAACTTTGACGCCGGCCGGCAATTTGGCATATAGTAGAAAAGATGGAGTTATGTTCTTTTATTACGGCCGGCCAATTGTAAACTCAAAGGAGTCTTTTATGACAAGCACTGCGATGGGGCAGGATTCTTACGTAAGAGCGAGAGATGCGCACTCTGCGGCTAAAACAGATTTAGTGTTGCAGTTGCTTTTGGGCTTTATGGCGGTTGCGGAGTTTGCCGTCGGGGCTTTTGGGAAAACAGTTGTAGAGTGGGACTTTAGCAAAGGTGCACACGGCTGGGCGGGCAACCGTATGGTGAAAGACCTGACCTCTTCGCCGGAGGGACTGGTCATCAAATCACAAGGCGATGACCCGTGGATAGAAGGACCGGCTGTGGATTTGCCCGGCGAGGAAACCAAAGTAACGATACTGATGAAATCGGATGCGGATACAAGCGGAGAGCTATTTTATGGCAGGGAGTTCGCAGCGGAAAGGTCTATCCGATTCACCGTCCAAAACGACAATCAATGGCACGACTACCACCTCATCATTCGCGAGAGACTGGGCGCAGGAACGCGTTTTCGCCTCGACCCCTGTGCCGGTAAGGGCCAGGTGACAGTCGCTTACATCAACATAGAGAGTATAAGCAAGATGCCTGCTCCGCCATTAGAAAAACCGATGGGGCCGGACAAGACAAAGGGGACGGCGGGTTCCGTCAAATCCGGCGTTCTGGAGTTTGAGCACTATAAAGGCGGCTGGGGACATTTCGCTATCAAAGTAGATGGCATCGAAATGGCGGCAGGATGCGAATGCGAATTACTCGGCCTGCGATTCGATGACCGCGGCGAATGGCTCAACCTTAAAAACGCAGAAGTGACATCTGAAAAAACCTCCGAGGGGGAATTCATAAGTAAGGCCGGAATCAAAGACAGCGGCGGCGCAATGTGGGAAATCCGCAGATGCGTTCGAGCAGGCAAAAAGGATGGGACGCTCATAATAGAGACCGAACTGAGAGTGGATAAGGATAGAGCCGTTGTGCACATTCCGTGGCTGACGATTTTCCCGGGCCTCGGCACGTTCGGCGAACACAAATACCAGGGCTTACTCGCGGGCGTGGAGTATCTCAGCGATGAACCGAGCAGCAGTGACGCAGACATAGCCGGTCCGCAGCACATCCGCCGCGTTCCCGATGCAATCAAGATAACTTTCCCGCTTATGGCGATTTCGCACAACGGCAATTTCATCGGCGTAATTTGGGAGCCATCTGATTTAGTGGCGGCGACTTTCGATTCGCCAGACAGGATTTACAATTCAGGCGCCCACGTCATGGCGTTGTCGGCCCCTGCCGTGGGGCAGCTTTGTTTCGAGAATGATTTCTATGCGTATATGCCTCTCAGAATTGAAGCGAATAAGCCGCTCAAAACTTCAGCAATAATAATCGGCGGCAAAGGAAAAACCGTTGTCCCCGCGGTCAAGCTCTATGTGGAATTGAAAACTCTTCCCGATGTGCCGGAATTTGAAGGAGGATTCGAGGCAGCGGTCAATCTGCTTGCCCACGGCTGGCTGGATTCACAGGTAAATGTAAATGGTCTCTTCAGACATGCGGTCTGGGGCAACGCGTTTGGACCGACACCTGCGGCAGATGCGGTAATGTTCATAGACTGGCTGGAAAATCACACTAAAGATGAAACGCTGCGCGAAAGACTTACAGGTGCAAAACAACTGGGGCTTAGCAAAATACCGCCGGAGTATTCCTTCTCAAGCGCTATTTCGCATCCGCAGCCTCCAACAGCGCCTTTTATCTTCGGACGTCTCTGCGAATTTGTACAGCAGCGCCGGAACGAGGCGCTGGCCCTGCTTAATCACTTCGACCCGAACGGCGTCAAACTATACAGACCGGGTGCTACAGATTTCTCTAAAACGCACTTTGAAAAACACGCTAACGGCTACTCAGGCAGAGACATGGTCAGGATTCTCGAAGGTGCCGCTTTGTCGGGCGATAAAGAACTAATT
>Ga0315282_10012896_pt1 | contig 12704 bp, 12 predicted proteins | sample YL17G07_20_MG_FD_203693 | JGI IMG/M metagenome (GOLD analysis project Ga0315282, IMG submission 203693) | Sediment microbial communities from Yellowstone Lake, YNP, Wyoming, USA - YL17G07_20 | ecosystem: Environmental > Aquatic > Freshwater > Lake > Sediment | place: USA: Wyoming | collected... | reverse complement strand
CCTGGACACCGGGTCCGCAACGTCGATCCATCCGAGCCGCTCCGAGAGCAGCGGGTGGTCCGGCGCCTGCTCCAGCGCCCGAAGGTACTGCTCCCTCGCCTGCTCCAGCTTGCCTTCGCTGAACAACTGATCGCCCGGAATGGCCGGCCTCAGCTCCTCGTGGCGCCGCACCTTGGCCCGGCGCGCCTCCTCGTTCTCCGGCATCGAAACCGCGTCGGCCAAAGCCGTATCCGAGGCGCCGAACCGGATCCAGGCCTGCTGCGGCTCGATCCCGAACCGGACGAGTTTCGCGTCGTCATAGCGGGGAAGCCGCCATCCGCGCGGCACCAGGAGCCGGATGAGGACGTTCTTGATGAGCCCGGCAAAGTCCAGGGAGAACCCTTCGGGCGTCGTGACGCTTCCGAGCACGGTCCGCATGAGGTCGAGCGCGAGGAGCGGGGCCGGCGTGCCGGCCGGGCTGTAGAGCCTGAGATCCGAGATGCGAAGCGTGGGATCGCCGGAATCGTCGTCGGGATAGAGCCGGAACGAGAAGGGGACATTGGCCCCTTCGGGCCCGAAAGAGGTATAGACAACGGCTGCGTCATGGTCGAACGCGATCTTGAGCTCGCCGATCCCGGACGGCGCAGGAAGCCGGGATCGGGCCAGGGGCTCGAGGCCTGCGAGGTCCACGGTGATGAGGAGCTCGGCGAGCCGGAGCCGCCGTTTCTTCAGCCCGGCCGCCCCCTCGGCGAAGTTGAACGGGAACCGGAGGTCCGGGATCTCGATGTCGACCCGTTCGCACCGCACGCCGGGCAGGAGCTCCTGGGGCGAGAGGCGGAGGATTCCCTTGCCCTCATGGATCAGGATCGAGAAGCCCTGGGCCGCAAGCGAGGAGGCCGGTTCCTCCTCTGTCTGGGTGGGCCCCGCAGGGCCGCTGATTCGTCGTATCCGCTGCATCATCCGAGCCTGGTTCACCTAAATCGTACAATGTTACCATTAACATTTCCGGTTGGCGAGGGTTGACATGGGTTCATTGACACCCCCCACGGCCCTGCTGTATAGAACGCGAAGTTCTCGGCTCGGGAACCCCATGGGGCCATAGCTCAGCTGGGAGAGCGCATGACTGGCAGTCATGAGGCCGGGAGTTCGATCCTCCCTGGCTCCACCAATCCATGAAAATTCCCATGATCTCCAGGGTGGACTCTCTCACCCGCATCCCGGGCTGTTGTCGCACCACGGGGCCTCGAAGTCTGCGGACATCGCGCCGCTGGTGAAGGTCGCCTCGTAACGGCCGGTCATGCGGGTCGAGTCGATGAAGTCGATGGTCAGCACCGTATCGGCGCCGATTTCGGTGGTCGACGACATGGGAGAGGAAAAGTAGAGGGCCATGCCGGAGCTCGCGTCGAGCGCGTGGGTTCCGACCTCGAGCGTGTCCCAGGAGGTGTACCAGACGGTGATGACGACGTAGGCTCCGGAGGGGGTGCTGCCGCAGCTCGCCGCATCGACACCGACATGGAACGAGACGGCGGGCGCGTCGTTCGGCGAGCAGTCGCCCGCGGCCACGGCCGGGACGACGGACGCATCGGGACCGCTGTCGGCGTCACTGTCGCCATCCGAGTCGCCGTCGGCGTCCGCGTCCGTGTCGCTGTCCGTGTCGGCATCCGTGTCGGCGTCCGCGTCGCTTCCGCTTGAAGCACCGCTGTCCTCGCCGGAGCCATCACCAGGGATTCCGTTGTCGTCCGGGGTATCGTCCCCGCAGCCCGCTGCAGACAAGCCGACACCGATCAACAGAACCAGAATCACCCAATACCGTCGAATCATGATCCGCCCCTCCTTGTCATGGAATGATATTTCCCATCTCAAATTGTGCATGGAATAGGCCAAACCTTCAATCCATAAAGATGCCGTCACCCTGATCTCGAGTCACGTATTTGTCCGACGCCGGACACCTGCAACAATCCCTGTACCACGGAGTGGCTTTACTTGGAAAAAAGCGTGTGCTAGAAAGACCTGCAGTCGATCCTCGAAAAACGGATGGAACGGGAATTCGGCTCCAGGACCATCCTGGCAGCGGAAAGCTTGAGGAAGGGTAAACGTTCAACAGAACAGAAACGGAGGGAACGATGAACTGGCTGAAGATCCTTGTATTGCTGGCAGCCGCGGTATTGTTCGCGGTGTTGCTCACGGGCTGCGTCTCGGTCACCAGGGTCCAGTCGACCCGGGGCAAGGCCTTCGTGGAGCACGGCACGGTGTTCGGGACCAACATGTACAACTGCGACGCCTCCGACGGCAAGCCCGAGTGCTGGCCGGTCAAGGAGAACGAGCTCGAAGGAGGTGACCAATGAAGACGCTGATATTCGCCGCAGTCCTCGCGTCCCTGGCTCTCGGGCTCATGGGGTGCACCTATGTGACCTCCGGCATGCCGACCACGGAAACCGTCAGCGGGGAAGCCTGGTACGTGAAGGATACCGGGTTCGCCATGATGACGTTCGCCACGAAAGTCTACTACTGCCCGGCCCCGTCCGGAAAGGGCGAGGCCACCTGCACCCGGGCGATCATGCACAAGGCGGGAGAGGGCCCGGCCGCATCCAGCAAGTCGGCATCGACCGCGGAGCCCGCGTCCGGCGGAGGGGAAGCGTCAGGACAAACCGAGACGCCGTCCGGTCAATAGCCTTTCATTACCGACGATCTTCTGTTTCAATCGCTTATCATTTGTCGATCGTGATAGATTCCGACCTCAGACGGAGGGGACGCGAGCCATGGAAGACACGAGCAAGACCAAGGACGAATACGTCAAGGAAATCCTGGACGCGGCCAGGCAAGGGAACACGGCCGAGCTGGAAAAGAAGGTCAGGGCCCTGGCCGCAAGCGAAGAATTGCACCGGAGCCTGATCGAGAACTGCTTGATCGGCATCTACCGGTCCACGCCCGAAGGCCGGATCCTCTTCGCCAACCGGACCATCATGGAGATGTTCGAGTACAACACCTTCCGGGACTACAAGAAGATCGACCTGGTCCGGGAGGCGTACGACGCGGGCTACCCCCGACGGGAGTTCCTCGAGGAGATCGAGTTCAAGGGGGTGGTGAAGGGGCTGGAGGTGACCATCGTCACTCGCAACGGCACGCGCTTCAACGTGCGCGAGAACTCACGGGCCGTGCGGAATGCGGCCGGCAAGACCCTCTACTACGAGGGCACCATGGAGGACATCAGCGAGGGTCACCACAAGGACTGACGCCTTGACATCGTCTTGGGTCCCTGTACTGTGGGGATCGACCGCGATGAAGAAAGGAACCACACGTCCCATGGCCTCCCGCAATGCGAAAGACGCCCCCTCCTCCGCCGACGGAGCGCGCGAATCCTTCGAGCAGGTCCTCACGAGGCTCGAGAAGATCGTCACCGACCTCGAGCAGGGCGACCTCTCCCTCGAGGACGCCCTCGGCGCGTTCGAGCAAGGCATCCGTCTCTCGCGCGAAGCGGCCCAGCGGCTCGACAGCGCCGAGCGCCGCATCGAGGCCCTGCTCGCCGACGGCACCATCGAAACCCTCGAAACCGAGAACGAAGAGATTGAATCGGTCTGATCCCCGGCCCTAGCGGAGCTGCTCCTCGGCCCAGTCCAATATCTCGTCCTGGCTGGTGATGTTCGGATCGGGATAGGTCCGCAGGCGGAAGTCGAGGTCCAACTCCCGGCCGATCACCTTCTGGAGCAGGACCCGGAGGCGTGCGACGAGCTTCTTGGCCGCCTCGATGTCCGTATGCGGCAGAAGCATCACGGTCCGGTGTCGATAGAGGAAGATCATGTCGCTCTTTCGGAGGCGCTCGAGCACCGCGTCCAGCACGCTCTGGTAGAGGCTCTCATCGGCGTGGGCCTCCAGGATCATGACCAGGACGGAGAAAGGCTCCTGGTAGCGATCCGAGAGGGCCATCTGATCGCGGAGGCTCCGCCGGAGGTACCTCCCCTCGAGCATGGCCGCGGCGGTCGATCCGGTGTCGAGCGCCGCCTTGAGCACGGCGAGGATATCGTCGACGAGCCACTTCTTCTCGGGAACCATCCTCTCGGCCGCTTTGAGGAGGTTGACCACAAAGGCGTTGGCCATGTCGCGGTTGGTGGTGACGCCGGTGTAGCTCATCTGCGGGAACTCGGCCTGCTCCGGCGGCCTGGTCACCTTGGTCACCGAGCTGCTCGTGGTCATGCGTCACCTCCCGGACTGGCGGATTCGGGGCTCATGATACCACCAAGCCGTCCCGGGATGAAAGGGAGAATCCTAGAATGTCGAATCGTTGTTGGTGACCCAATAGCCGGATCCGGTGGAGGGGTTCGCAAGAGGCGAAAGGTCGCAGCTGGTGACGCCTCCGGCGTAGTGCGCCGCAACGTCGACCACGCGCCACATGAGCCCCGCGTTGTATCCCGAGCCGCTCGTGAACCCCTGGACCTGCGGCGCCACGCCGTACGTGCCGAGGATCTCTCCCTGGCAGTACACGTTCACCACCGGATGCGTGAGCTTGCTGCCGCCGTAGTAGTGGACCATGACCCGGTAGTTCGCCCCATCGACCGGCGCGTCCACGTTGATGTTCTCCGGCTTGCCCTTGACGCTGATGTTGTCGATGTCGAGCCTCGGATTCCGGCATCCGCCCATGGCCTGCCACGTGAGACCGCCCGGCGTGGACTTGCAATTGGCGATATTGCTCATGGGATAGCCCCAGTTGGCCCAGGCCGTGCCGGCCCCGGCCTTGCAGTTCATGTAGTAGCAGTCGTCCGGCGTGGTGAACCAGTTGGTCTGGTTCGCCGGGTTGTGCAGATGAAGATCGATATCGGTGCCGAACATGCCGGTCGTGTCCCAGCATAGCTCGACCCGGAGACCCGGCCCCTTGAAGTGCACCACCCACTCGCACGTCAGGGTGCCCTTGGCCGTGTCCACCTCCATCTTGACCTTGTAGTCCCCGGAAAGCGTCGTCTTGAGCGTGGCGGCCGAGGTGTTCTTGCCGTCGAGCGTGAAGCTCGTGTTGCCGAGCACATCGTCGCACGGTCCGCCTTTCACCTCCCAACGCCAGGCCGAGGCCTGCCCCGTGTAGTAGTCGGTCCCATCCATGGGGTACGGGACGAACGGGAACCCTTCGGGGACCGACGAGGAGGTCGGGCAGTTGATGGGCGGCGTGCAGCAGAGCTTGTCGTCCGCGCACCCGTTGCAGTCGTTGTCCGTGTTGTCGCACGTCTCGGCCACAGGGCTCATTCCGCCTTTGCACTCCCCCCATTTGGTGAACTCGCCTATCTGCTCGCAAAGGATGGTGCCGTCCGTGCAGGCCCCAACCCCGCGCCGGCCCGGAGGACCGATGAAGCACGGCTTCACCGCGCCGGCCGTGCAACCGCCGCAATCCTCGTCCACCTGTCCGTTGCAGTTGTTGTCGAGGCCGTCGTCGCAGATTTCGACCGGGCCGCATTGGTCGTCGACCAGCTTGACGCAGTTCTCCGTGCAGGCGTCCGAGCCCCCATCGAACTGCCAGGGGTTGCCGCTGTCGCTGTCCGCGTCCATGTCGCTGTCCGCGTCGAGGTCGCCCGAGCTTGCGTCGTCACCGGGCGCGTTCGCGTCCTTGTCCCCGTGGCTCTGGCCGTTGCCGGCATCCTTGCCGCCGACCACCCCCTTGTCCGCGCTGTTTCCGCCCACGCATGCGGCTGTGGACATCAGGGCCGCGCAGCCGAGAACGAGCATCCACGGATATGATTTTTTCATGAGTCGCCGCCTTGTCCTCGAGGCGCCGAGCGCACCTCCATATACTGTCAGTGACTATTTTAACTCATTCTGGATGTGTAAAAAATAAATTCTTTAGAAAGCAGCAATATTCCAATGTCAGCGGATCAGCATGGCGTCGCCGTAGCTGTAGAAACGGTATCGTCTGGAGACAGCCTCTTCGTAGGCTCTACGGGCCTTCTCAGCGCCTGAAAAGGCGTAGACAAGGGCGAGGAGCGTGGATCGGGGAAGATGGAAATTGGTCATGAGAAGGTCCACGACGCGGAACTCGAAGCCGGGCATGATGAAGAGACCTGCCCTGGCCTCACCCGGCCGGACCTCGCCTCCCCCTTTGTCGGCCGCGTCCTCCAGGGTCCGCACCACGGTGGTGCCCACGGCGAGCACGGACCTCCCCTCTTGCCTGGCCTCCCGGATCGCGCGGGCCGTCTCGTCCGGGATGCTGTAACGCTCGGAGTCCATGACATGGTCCTCGACGTCATGGGAGGTGATGGGCCTGAACGTTCCGGGCCCCACGTGAAGGGTCACGCAGCAAAGCTCATGACCCGCAGCCGTCAGCGAACCGATCAGCTCCGGCGTGAAATGGAGCCCGGCCGTGGGAGCGGCCACTGCGCCCGGATGCCTGGCGAACACGGTCTGGTACCGCTCGACATCGTCGGGCTCGGCCTGCCGGCCGATGTACGGAGGAAGCGGAACCTCTCCGTGCTCCTTCAGGAGCTCGAGCACGGCATCCGGGCCCAGGTCGAATTGCACCAATGCGGTCCCGGAAGGCTCCCGCTCCGAGATCAGGAGCGTTGCGCCTCCGGCCTCGATAATCTGCCCCGGTTTGAGCGGCCGGTTCGACTGGGTAAGGCACCGCCACGTGGATCCAGCCTCATCCGTTTTCACCGGCTCCACGAGAAGGATCTCGACCACGCCGCCGGTAGGGGATCGACGCCCCTTGAGCCGGGCCGGAATCACGCGCGTGTCGTTCAGGACGAGGAGGGTTTGCGGAGGCAGGAGCATCGGCAGGTCGCGTACGAAATGATGTTCTACCTCTTGATAGCCTCGGGAGGGGGAGGTACCCCTCCAGGCTTTCGGCGCACCTCCCCCTCCCGAGGGTACAGGCTCTGCTTCACCTTCTGTTTCACCTTCTGCTTCTCCCCTCTCCCAAACTTGGGAGAGGGGCCGGGGGTGAGGGCGATCGAGGACGAGCAGCCTCGCCTGATCCCGCTCCGGAAGCGGGTGCTGGGCGATGAGCTCCCTGGGCAGGTCGTAGTCCAGATCCTCGATCCTCATGGCCCTACGATAAAGAGCCGCGGCCGCCGAATGTCAACCACGACAGGCGCTGCCCGAGCGCGATGGTTATATTCGAAAAGAGGATTTGGGATAATAGGGGTATCCGGGTATATATCATTTTTGAGAAAGGAGTCTGATCATGAATCATCGCAACCTTTCCATGGCATCCTTCACCGCGATCATCCTGTGTCTGACCCTGCCTGCCTCGGCGCAATCCCCGGACACGGCCAAGCCCGACTCCGGGACAGGCCAGGCCGCCATGCAGGAGAGCAAGCCGCCGGCCGGCACGGGCAAAGACACGGCCAAGCCGGAGGAAAAGAAGGAAGAGGAGGACGAAGGGCCGTCGAAATTCGAGTTCTACATGCTGGGCCACGGCGGCTACGAGTACTTCAACCTCATGGCGCTCCATGCGGACCCGTCGTTCGTGAACTCGTCCGAGGCCGAGTTCACCGGCAACGGCGGGTGCGTAGGGGCCGGGCTCGGCCTTCGGTTCCTGTTCATCTCCATCGGGCTGGACTACCAGTATGCCATGGTGAATCTCTCGGGAAAGACCACGGACGCGTTCAACCACGTGACCCACAGCTCCGGCGATCTCGACCTCCACACCCTGATGCTGGAGCTCGACCTCATCCTTCCGCTCAGCGTGGTGGACATCATGCTCCAGGCCATGTTCGGCTATGCGCGCGCATCGACCAGCCTGGACATCGGCGAGGCCTTCGACAGCGACGGCCTTGCCGGCCGGGTCGGCCTCGCGCTGGATATCTATCTCGTCAAATGGCTGAGCCTCGGCGTGGGCGGCGACGTGGGTTTCCTCTATTTCTACAAAGGCAACGCCACGGCCGGCTCGCTCGCCGTGGACGCCCAGGCGAGGCTCGTGTTCCACATCTACTGACAATTCCCGCGGCGCCGGCCTATTGGAGCACCTCGTTGTACACGCCCACATCCGGGTACAGGCTCTGGATCGCCTTGAGCTGCTCCCGGCGCTCGGGAATGCACATCAGGATCTCCTCGAACGCGGCCGAGGAGGCATAGTTGATGATCTCCCAGCCCGTCTCGGCGTCCAGGCTGTCTGCTCCGCAGCCGTCGCTCGCCAGCGGCTCGATGAAGGCCTTGAACAACGGATTGAACGTGACCCCCGCCTTCTCGGCGGCCGCGATGATGCCCCCCTGGCCCGCGCCGATGGGGCAGAAGGAGGTAAAGGCCATGTGGCCGGCCTTCCTGAGCCCCACGAGGCGCCTGGCCGGCGGCGACGAGGCATAGCCGCTCGTCGTGTTGCTGAACTTGACGATCGAGTCGGCCATGCCGCCCATGACCAGGGTGGATTCGAGGGAGGCGCCGCCGCAGGTTCCGCCTGCCGCCATGGGGACCACCACCTTGACGTTCGGATAGGCGCCCATGGGGTTGACCGCGCCGCCGCCCGCGCTGTGGCCCGACGCGCCGATGCGGCCGAGATCGATGCGGCCCTTGAGGAAGGCGAGCCCGCCGGACGGATCCTTGAGGCTGCCCAGCAGGAACACGAGGTCCTTGGTCTGGCTGTTGCCCTGCGTCGGGTCGCAGGGTCCGGTCGGATTCATGGGGTTGCCCATCTCCTGGACCAGCTTCCAGAGCTTCTGCATCGCCGCGACCGACGTGCCCGAGAAGATCTCGAGGAAGGTCTTGAGACCGATGCTGGGCGCGTCGGACGAGAGCACGACAAAGCCGCGGCTCGCCCAGTGCGTCATGAACTCGAGGCTCTGGCCCTTGAAGCCGGACATGCCGTGAGCGAACACGATCACCGGGAAGGGGCCGTGGCCGTCGTCGATGGGCAGGTCGCGGAAGCAGTCGCAGGGCTGCATGATGGTGCCGGCGTCCACCGCGCCCTGCTGCTCCGCAGGGAGATACTCACGCAGGTCGTAGACGTACTTGTCCAGGCCCTGGCTGCTTCCTGGCTCGGCCGGATACCACACCTCGGTGTGCAGGGTGCCTATGTCCACGGTGCGTGCGCCCACGGCCCACGGGCCGCGCTCGGCCGGGTCCTCGGGAAGCTCAAGCATGGGAAGGCCGCAGTAGGCGGTCTCGTGCGGCGCCGAGGCGTCGAGCGGGCCTGCATCCGTTTCCCCGGACGCGTCCGGGGATGCATCCGCGTCCGAATCCGCATCGGAGTCCGCGTCCGCGTCGGCGCCCGCAGCGGCGTCGGTGTGGTTCTTGTTCTTGTCGGCTCCGGTTTCCTGATCGATCTTTCCGCTGCCGCAGCCGAGAACGACCGCCCCGAGCCCCATGAGCACGACGGCGAGCCACAATGTCTTTCGTTCCATGGTTCCCCCCTCCCCAGGATGGAGAGTATTCCAAACCATCGGACGGATCAATGGAATCGCACCGGGTCGCCCACCCAAGGACATCTTCAGGGGGTCCTTCCCCTATTTCTTCTTGGGCCGGTACTCATACGCTCCCATATCGGCGTGCGTGCCGGGATTGCCTACTCCCGGGATGTCCACTCTCGGATTCCCTTCAATATCGGTGCTAGGGGCGTCATCGTCAAAGGCCGTATCGATACAGGGAGAGTCCGAGTTCAGGTGGAGATCAAAGATCCTGTATGTATCGCCTTTCGTCACGAAATCAGTCACATTTCCCCATATAAGTATTTCAGTCGTCGTATTTCCGGCGATGAGAAACATTCTCGGATCTTCAACGTTGGGTTGCAGAAATAGGTTTTTCATGGTGTCCTGATTTGCGATGGGTTTGCCCGGGCTAAGCATGGTTTGATAACTATCGGTATGATAGGATACGTTGATCCATGCGCCCGTATCCATCGGAGCGCCGGAAAAACTCGGGTCTGCGTTGATAGTTCCTGTTCCAACAAGATCTTGCTTGATATCGCTGTATGTAATTTCAGGATAGGTGACATCTTGGGATGTAATCTCACTAGGCAAGTTGTTCCAGAATATAGAATTTTCTATCTTTGAATTGCCAGCATCAATAACTATTCCACCCTCCTTCCCCCCTACATTTCCATAGAGTATGCAATTGGTAATGGTCTGAGAACTACGATATATCGAGATGCAGCCAGTATTTTCAGATGTATTTCCTATCAATATGCTATCGGAAATATTGCAAGTGCTATCAGTATCTTCAATACCCCCAGGGGACCATGCGGAATTCCCCGCGAAAATGGAGCCGAATATGAATGCATTACTATAATAGTTGGAAACGCCTCCACCGAATACCGAATAATTGTTTGAGAAAAGGCAATTGTAGATAAATGCGGCGCTGTACTTATTGTACATTCCTCCGCCTCCTTGGCCATAATCCATTGGATCCGAAGAACTCGCATTGTCGATGAATAGACAGTCCGAAATGTTTGCAGTGCTGTTGTTGTAATTCCCTATTCCACCGCCTGTTTCACTAGCCGTGTTTCCCGAGAAAATGCAACCCGTCACCGTTGACGAGCTTCCGTCGTTGCTCATCCCGCCGCCGGTGCTCCCAGCGGTGTTCTTGGAGAACGTACAGTCGATGACGGTGGTGGAACTGTCCTTGTTGTAAATACCACCACCCCACCGGGCCCAGTTCCCTTCGAAGATGCAGTTTGCGATGGTGGGAGCGCTGTTTATGTTGGATATGGCCCCGCCTTCCCCCATGGAGCCGTTCTTCTTGAACGTGCAGTTCGATATCTTGGAGGAACTGTTCTCGTTATATATGGCTCCCCCATTGGAAGACTCGTTCAGGTTGAAAATGCAATTCCGAACGTTTGTGGAGCTGTTTTTGTTATTCAAACCGGCCCCGAAGTAATCGACAGGCAGTGGCGTTCCGGCTCCGCCCCATATCGTACTGCCGCCAATAACGGTGAAACCGTCGATGACCGAAAGGTCGCTGCCGGTCACCACATGATACACCTTATACTTATCCATGAACCCGGCATCCGGAGCCACCTCCTCTTTGCAGCCCTCCAGAACAGTCTCGTTGGTCTTCCAGTCTCTCTCGTCCCTGGAGGTCTCGGTTCCTATGAAGCCGCCGTACAGATGAACACCGGGCCTCAGCGTAATTGTATCTTCCCTTACTGACTGAAAGACGTAGTAGGTCCCCTCCACCACCCAGACATCGCAGACCGAATCTCCGCCGTCGACTTGAACGGCTTGATATGCCGAATCGATCCCTTGCTGAACGGTTTTGAAAGCCGTAGCCCAGGACAGACCGTCAGGATTGGAAGCCGTGGAATCGATATCCACATACCTGAAACAGGTCACCCCCGCGTCAAAGCCGCTGTCAGCGTCGCCGTCGCCATCGCCGTCCGCATCAGCACCCGCGCCCGGACGCGGGTAGCACTCGCATGCGGTAACCTCGCAGTGTCCCAGCAGACCCTGCTCGGCGCACGACTCTCGGCACTCCTGGAAGTTGCAAAGCGCCGCATCTCCCGCAGCGTCCACCGAAGCGTCCGCTTCCATCTTCTCGCCATGTCCGCAGCCCGAGAAAAGAGGCAAAAACAACAAGATTGAGCACAATGTAAATCTTTTATAGGTGAAGCTCCTCATGACATCTCTGCCCCTGTCCCCTGCTGAGTAAGTGCGATCATACCACAAGATCCATCATCCGGAGCGCAGACATAGGAAAAGACGTCGCGGGAGTATCCCCCGGATGGGAATTCCGGCCGGATTGGGTGGGAAGTCTATTCGTGAATGGAGGTCAGACCGGGTTCCGGGTCGCTTCATTGCCCTGGACCGGAGCTGAGGTGCTTCGGCTCGGTTCCTTGGGATTGCGGCGCATGCGTTTGCCGGTGAAGAGGCCGGGGTAATCCTTGAGCACATCCGGCTTGCTCTTGAACGTCATCATGGCCGCGAGCCGGATCGAGACCACCCCGTCGTTCAGATAGGTGCCGGCCCGGTCGCGCTGGTCCCGCCAGTAGGAGCTCTCAGACGTATCGACCGTGGTGTTGAGCGCGTCCACGAGCAGGATCGACAGGGCTTTCGCGGCCTCGATGTCGGCCTTGGTGATGCCGCAGCAATTCTCGGCCTCGGCCCAGCGGCCCTCGAAAAGGTCAGCCAGCGCAGCCAGATCGTCGGCCGTGTCGAGCCTGCTCCTGCCCCGCCGGATCTCGGACAGCACGCTGCCGAGACCGTTGTCCTTGCCCCAGAGGAAGAGGGCGTTCTTGCGGAGCTTCTGCTGGAGCGCCTTGGCCTCGGGCAGCAGCTCCGGAAGCGAGCCTGCGGAATCCATGGCCCGCCTGAGCCTGATGTCCGCGTGCCAGAGCGCCATGACGCGATCCGGCAGGTCTTCGAGCTCCTCGGCCTTGATCACCCCGGCGGCGAAGAGAGGCGCGAACCCGGCCTTGTCCCGGTTGAACGATCGGATGATCCTGACGGCGTTCGACACCGCCTTGGGCACATTGGCCTTGAATCCCTGGACCTCGCTTGCCGGAACGGCCGCGAGCCTCGGCTTCAGGCGTTCGTAGGCCTGCCACGCCTCAGCAAGATCGAAGGGCGCATCCTCAGCAATCCTTTCGTTCTCCCCGCTGCCGTTGCCTTTGTCGTCTCCGGCCGCGGCGCTCACCGTGAAGTTCTCTTTCTCTTTTTTCATGTCCGTTCTCCTTTCCTGTTCTGTTTGCGGTTTCTTCTCCCTGCGACCTGCTCCGGTCGCTTCTGATAAAATTATCGGGTTGGGGAGCACGAACGTTGCGCTTCGGGATGAAAAAAAGTGAAAAAAAGTCACCCCAAAAGCTCCGGACCAAGAAAAAA
>Ga0315282_10012895_pt1 | contig 12705 bp, 14 predicted proteins | sample YL17G07_20_MG_FD_203693 | JGI IMG/M metagenome (GOLD analysis project Ga0315282, IMG submission 203693) | Sediment microbial communities from Yellowstone Lake, YNP, Wyoming, USA - YL17G07_20 | ecosystem: Environmental > Aquatic > Freshwater > Lake > Sediment | place: USA: Wyoming | collected... | reverse complement strand
TGACAAGATAATAGCTGAGTCTGGTGATGTAGATATATCCCAGGTCATGAGTAAGGTTGAAAATCTTTTGGATGAATCCATAGGGGCTGAGGGGTATATAATCAGTGAGCCTCTTGCCCCATATGGAGAGCACGTCACTGACCTCTCAAAGATTGATTTTGAGGCTCTGAGAAAGAAATTTCAAAGGGAACGGAAGCACATACAGGCTGAAAAGTTGAGGGGAGTAATCAACAGCAAGCTCACTCAGATGGTAAGGCTGAACAAAACACGAATAAACTTTATGGAGAAATTCCAACAACTGATTGATGAATATAATGCTGGGGCAATAAACATTGAAATTTTCTTCTACAGGCTGATGGACTTTGCCAAACAACTCAATGAAGAGGAGAAAAGAGGTATTTCTGAGAACCTTACAGAGGAAGAACTGGCTCTGTTCGATATGCTCAGTAAACCCAACTTGAGCAGCAAAGAAAAACAAGAGGTCAAATTAGCTTCACAGAAACTCCTGAAGGCATTGAAAGAGGAGAAGTTTGTTTTGGATTGGAGAAAAAGACAGCAGACAAGGGCTGATGTCCTCTTTACCATAGAGACTATTCTGGATAAGATGCTTCCCGGAACATATAACCCTGAGATTTACAGGCAGAAATGCGATGTTGTTTACCAGCACGTTTATGATTCGTATTATGGTGCGGGGAAAAGCATATATACCCACGCTAACGCTTGAGAACTTTTGCGACGTAGCAGAAGGGTGGAAGCAAGCAGTCTCAGAATTATCAATCAAAAACCTTAACTCTATGAGGGGCACATCCCATATTTCTGCATGAGTAAGGAGAGAATCACATTATGGCAAAGGTATTAGGCGAAACAGGCCGAAGAGCAGAAGGCGGGAAGAGATTGCGATGGTGGAAGGGGAGATGAAAATACAAGAAATGTAATATAATAGAATCATACAGTCTCAAAGGAGGTGCAAGCATGAAAGTGGCTGATTTAAGCACAGATGAGCTTAAGGAATTGATAAGCAAAGTAATTGAAGAGAAATTCAGAGAGCTCATTGACCCGGACATAGGCCTGGAGTTTCGAGAGGATTTTGTTAAAGACCTCGAATCGTCCATTAAGTCTAAAAAAAGAATACCTTTTGAAGATGTGAAAAAAAGACTCAGGTTGAATTGATGACATATTCGGTTGAGTTTACGCTTCAGGCTGAAGAAGACTTGGCACGCCTTGATAAAACCGTCGCCCAACATATCGTTAACAAAATAGACCGGCTTTCTCAAAGCATAGAAAATATTGTCCCCGCTCAAGGGGAAGTTTAAAGGCAAATATAAACTCCGAGCCGGCGACTGGAGAATAATATATTCCTTTGAGCATTCATCTCAGGTTATTACTATTTATGCTGTCAGGCATCGCAGAGAAGTTTATAAAACATGAAGAAGAACAATATTTTGAAAGGAGAAGATAATACCATGAAAAAAGAATACGATTTCTCAAAAGCCGTACAGGGAAAATTTTATAGGCCAATTGCAAAACTTGAAATCCCTGTATATCTGGACAGAGAGGTTAAAGAGTTTTTCAGTAAGACAGCTTCAAAGAAAAAGATTGATCTTGATAAGGTTGTGAACACCATCTTACGCAAAGAGATGGAGATGCTGAAGGCCATTGGCGTTTGAACTTACAGCTATTGCCCGAATCCTCGCCGCCAAAAAGAAAGACCCCAACGCTGACACCTCTGCCCTTGAAAAACAGATCGACGAAATGGTCAGGGCAGGCACAGAGGCACTGCCCCTACAAAGCCTCACGCCGGAGGAGATTGCGATTGTGGAGGGGAAGGGATAGTAATGCAAATAAAATATTCAAAACATATTGAAACAAGAATTGCCATAAGAAAGATTGAATATAGCCTGCCGAAAAGAATTTATGAAAATGCAGGGGAAAGATTCACAGATACTGAAACTGGGCATTCAATTGCAGTTATGAGGGCAGTAATATATGGAAAAGAAAGGGATATAATGGTAGCATATAGGCATGAGGATGTAGATATTAAGCTGTTAACAATACATCCTTTAAAGGAAGGGCAAAAAGAAAATCGCATTCAATCAGGAAGATGGAGGAAAATCTAATGGACGATTTCAAGGTTTTTTATGATGAAGAAGAGGATATCCTTTACCTTGCAAAAGAAGGTGAGGAAGCCGAAGTTGTAGAAATATCTCCGGGCGTAAATATGGAACTTGACGACAAAGGGAATCTCATCGGGGTTGAACTGTTTAAAGCATCTCTTATGTTTAAAAACGTCCTAAAATCAATGGAGAAGAAACTTCAGGTTGCATGACTATCAACACCAAATCCTTACCGCCAAAAAGAAACATCCCCCTTCATCCCCCTTTGATAAGGGGGAATTGCCGATTGCCGACATCTCCGCCCTCGAAAAACAGATAGACGAAATGGTCAGGGCAGGCACATAGGCGCTGCCCCTACAAAGCCTCACGCCGGAAGAGATTGCGGTTAACCAGGGACACAGAGCCTGTCTAAAAACTGCGATTCCGATAAAAATTCGTCATTCTCGCGAATCCGTCTTACGTATTGACGGAGGGAATCCAGTCTTTTCAAGAGGTTCTGGATCCCCCGGTCAAACCGTAGGATGACAAAACCTTAGTTTTTAGACAGGCTCCACATCCTATATTTTGTCGTTGTAGCCGTTCAATCTCGCTTTTTGTATAGTGATCTTAAAGAAATAAAGAGGGATAACACAGCGAGGAGTCAATAAGGAATCTAAAGATACTTCTCCAGCCTTTGCATACTCTTCAAAACATCCTCTGGTGTATGTGCCTCGATTGTATAGATAAGGTTTTTATCCTTAAGCGCCAAAAATAATGTATCAAAGTCGAAGGTCCCATCACCTATTGCGAGGTGGTCATCAGAGGTCTTATTGTTGTCGTGAAGGTGTAGTTCGAATATGTAAGGCTTTAGCTGACCTAACCATTCATCGAGCGGAATCTTAGAGAAGAGATTAAAATGACCTGCATCGAAACATATTCCAAAATATTCAGAACCCATCTCTTCCATAAGAAGTCTGAGATTAGTTGGGTCATCCTCAAAGACATTCTCTATTGCTATCTTAAGACCTGTATCAGCAGCCCTTTTTAACAAATTCCTCCATGTTATTAAACTATTTTTAAGCCAGATATCAATCCTCATTGAATATTTCCATTTCTCATATCCTGAATGAAAGACTATTGTTTTAGAACTAAGGATTTCCGCTATATCAAAGATATGTAAAAACCTCTCAATAGTGACAGCCCTGACCTTTGAGTCAACTGCTCCTGGTGACAGGTCCATGAATGGCGAATGAATGGTAATGGAAGGCTTATATTCGAGTTTTTCTTTAAGCTTTATAATGTCAGAATCATTTATATAATCAAGGGAATCAGAAGGAAAATATATCTCAAGGTTTATTTGGTTTTCTTTTATAAATCTCAGATAATCCTCTATCCGATGATAGGGAACATGGACTTGAGGATTTACCATTAACTCTTGGAAGCAGCTTCTACTTTAGATTCGATCTTTCTTTTGGATTTGCCTTCAGCCTCTTTTGCTTTCTTTCTTTCAGGAGACGCATAGTCTGTAACATACCATCCTTTTCCTTTAAGGACAAATGAAGTATGGGAGATTAATTTGTGCATATGACCACCGCAGTCAGGACACCTGCTTAATGGATCATCATCGAATTTCTGAATTACCTCACATTGTTTGCCGCAGTCGAGGCATTCATACTCATATATCGGCATTCCTCAATCCTCCTGTTAAAAAATCAAACCTGTGAAATTATACCATAAAGATATTATCTTTTTCATGACATTACCACTGCAGCTTTCTTTGCATCAGCTTCTCATACATACCTTTTGGCATAAATGACTGCCGGTGGATTTCATCACTGTAGTACTTCGTTTTTATCTTAGTTTTATGCCTTACTTCCCTTGGTGAAAGTCTTTTGGATGCTACTGAAAAGGCCCACCAATTTCCCGGATATGTTGCAATCGGAGCAGTATACAGGTCAACCAAAGGAAAGACCTTTTTCAGTATTTCCTGAATCTCGATAGTCATATCCTTATGAAAATGAAGTGACTCTGAATGTGTAACAAACATACCTTCATCTGTTAGACAATTTCTTACAGAGGTGAAAAAATCTATTGTGAAAAGACTCCTTGCAAAACCAATTATATCTGTTGAGTCGATTATAACAGCGTCTATGTCGGGACGTTTTCTTTTTTTAACAAACTCTGCGCCGTCCATAATCTTTATCTCCACACGCGGGTTATCGACGCCTGAGGCTACATTCGGGAAAAATCTTTTTGAAACATTGATTACATCTTCGTCTATTTCTACAAAATAGACCTTTTCAATAGTTCTGTGTTTTAAAACCTCTCTAACTACTCCGCCATCGCCGCCTCCGATAACAATAACCTTTCGGGGATCCGGATGTGCATGCATCACGACATGGGTAAGCATTTCATGGTAAAAAAACTCATCTCTTTCAGTTAACTGAACAACATCATCGAGGATGAGCATTTTTCCGAAATATGGATTTCTTATAACCATGATGTCCTGAAATTTACTTTTACCCTTATAAAGTATTTCTTCAACATCATATAAATATTCAACCGGTGCATATGGGGCCTTTTCAAAAAATTTGATCATCTTTCATCCTTTCTTTTTATAAATATTTCAAAACTTGTTTTTAACCTATGAGGCAGATGTGCTGAAAAAGCTTTTCCAGAGACACCTTATTGCCCTTCAGTCAGGCCAGCCAGCACTTTATCAAAATGCACTGAACGTTAACAGCACGGTCACGTGAATTACAATAAAATTTTGTCGCTTTGAAAAGGTTTTTCAGCACATCTGCCTCACTTTTTATGCAACGTTCGGGTCTATATGAGAATAGTTTTCGGTATTGAAAACCCATTAAATTCTGAAGCATAGGATACAGTGTATGCACCACTGGATAATATAAGGATCAGATCACCGACATTCGGTTCCGGGAGTGATACATTTTTATCTATTACATCAAAACTGTCACAACTTGGACCTGCTATTGTCCACCTTTTTTTATATCTTGTATGTTTATAGCTCTCAACAATATAGCTGTATTTTATGCCGCCAATACTTTCCATAAGTCCGTTAAAAACACCAACATCAATGTAAAGCCAGTCCTCATTACCCCTTCTGGCCTTGCCAATTACTGTGGTTACAAATATGCCGGCGTCTCCTATAACCGCCCTGCCGGGTTCAATATATATTTCTAAACCTTTAGGAAATCTCTCATAAATAAGCTTATTTACATTTTTCTCTATTGTCTCAACGCTAACCACATTCTTGGTATATCTTATCGGATAACCGCCGCCAATATTTAAAAGGGTCAATTTTATTCCGTTCTTCTCAGCCATATCCCACAGAGCCTTTGCCTTATCAAGGGCAATATTCCAATTATAAACATTCGTACATTGGGAGCCGACATGAAATGTGATACCAATCGGATTGATCCCCTTTTTCTTTGCATAACGCAATAGTGCTAACGCCTCGTCAAGTTCAACACCGAATTTTTTACTAAGCGGCCATTCGCTGCCCTCATTAGGGACTGAAAGCCTTACATAAACATTGCAACCATGAATAAACTTTGACAGCTTGTTCACTTCATCTTCAGAATCAAAAGAAAAATAATTTACACCATTAGATGCAGACAACTTCAAAAACTTCAGAGATTTTATGGGATTGCTTGATATAATCCTTTCCGGTTTTACACCCAGCGATAAAAGTATTTCCAGTTCTCCTTCAGATGCAATCTCAAACCCTAATTTAAGTCCATTCAGGAATTTGAGTATCTCTATGTCAGGGTTTGCTTTAACAGCATAGAATACTTTTGAATTTTTAATATGGCGGCCAATCATGAACGCCTTTTCTTTAACCTTTTCGCTGTCTATAAGGAGAAACGGCGTTTCAATATTCTCATTATCAAGATATCTTAATACCTTAAATAACGTAGATTCAGGGACAATACCCGCATGAAATTTCTCTACTTTAAAGGTTCTAAGCATAGGGTTTTCGAGTCTTTCTGTCAGTGTGACTTTCTGGCTCGAAGAATTTTCTTAGCAGTAGCACGGACTCCCTCTATAACATTCTTGTTTTTTTCAAGTATTGCAAGGTCTCTTGTTTTTAATTCATTGACGAGTACAACTGAAACGCCGGGCGGAGTTTTAGGGTTTGTCACAAGTCCCAGGACTACGTTATAGTTCCTCATCCATTCTCTCTTTTTTGTTATTTTCCTCAGTACTTCATCAGGTATAGAGCGCGACTTCGAAATTAATTCTATTTCCGTCTCGGTAAGCTTTGGATTTTCCAGAACAGTCAATACTACCTCTTTGCTTGGATCCCTTAACAGAATTGACCTTATTTCTTTTCCGCCCCTCAGTGCAAGATGTATCTTATTTGAGACACTTAATTTCTGGATCTTCTGGAGGATAGTCTGTGTGCGCGCTTCGGGTGATTTTTTAACCTTTACAATTTCTGATCTTGCCTTTACAGGGACCTGCAGGGCCCCAGCTACCTGTTGTCTGACCTCATCAGGTATATCAGGATTTTCGAGGAGGAGCGTAAGTATCTCAGGCCTATTCATGTTTGCCTTTGCGATTTCTTCAAATATTGAAGTTTCTGAGGCGTCCTCAATTAGCAGTTCTATTACTTCTTTGGATGCACTTGAAAAATCAATTCCTATTAAAATCCTATCTTCTTCCATAAAATTCTCTCTTCATGTACAAAAAAATTTCTATGTTACCTTTTTGCCCGGTAATGGGAGATTGGAATAAACCAATGGTCTTAAGGCCAAGCTTTTCTAAATCTTCCTGCACACCCTTGACAGCCCTTAACCTTTTCTCTTCTTCTCTGACTATTCCGCCTTTTCCCACCTCTCCTTTTCCTACCTCAAACTGTGGTTTTACAAGTGCAAGAACCTCACTTTCTTCCTTAAGAAATTCAAGCACAGCAGGTATTACCTTTGTCAGAGAAATAAACGAAACGTCCGCTGTAGCCATGTCTATATTGCTTTTTATAAGATCTTCAAGCTCCGGACTTTTGACTTTTGACTTTTGACTTTTGACTATATCAGTGAGATATCTTATATTTGTCCTTTCCATAACTACAACCCTCGGATCTTTTCTTAGTGACCATGCAAGTTGTCCATAGCCTACATCTATACAATAAACCTTCGTTGCACCCTTCTTCAATAAACAGTCTGTAAAGCCACCGGTTGACGAACCAACATCCATTATAATTTTATTATTGACATCAATGTTGAAAAAATTTATTGCTGCCTCGAGCTTAAGTCCCCCTCTGCTGACATAAGGCAGTTCTCCTTCTTTGAGATATATATCTGAAGTCTCGCTTACAGAAGTGCCTGATTTTGTTATCTTTTTACCGTCAACAAAGACTTTACCTTCAATTACAAGGGCCTTTGCTATCTCTCTGCTCTTCACAAGACCCTTCGAAACAAGAATCTTGTCCAATCTCTCTCTCAACGACTGTATAACGGCTCTCTGAAAAATGAAAGTGCAGAAAGATATATTCCTTCTTCATCAAAGCCGTATTTTTTCCTCAATTCGCTTTGTTTACCCTGTTCAATAAATCCACTTGGCATACCCAGTCTCCTGATTTTTACATTATGGATATCCGTTTCATTCAGTAATTCAAGCACTGCACTGCCAAAGCCGCCCTGAAGGGTATTCTCTTCTATCGTAATTATTCTCGGAATTATCGACGCAACAGAGAATATAAGATTTCGGTCCAATGGCTTTACAAACCTTGCATTTATTAGCATAGCAGTGATACCATCTTTTTCGAGTCTCTCTGCAGCAGACAAGGCTGGATAAACGGTATTACCTATTGCAATTAATGCTATGTCATCTCCTTCTTTAAGAATCTCTGCTTCTCCAATCTTAAAGGTGGAGAGCGACCTTTTTACAAATTCAGGGTAACTCACGGCTGATGATTGTATTTTTCCCCTTGGATACCTGATAGCAACAGGTCCTTTATGTTTTAAGGCAAGGTCAAGCATTACTTTAAGTTCAATACCATCCTTGGGCGCCATGACAACGAGATTCGGGATGTGCCTCAGGTAGGATAAGTCAAACAGTCCGTTATGTGTGGGTCCGTCTTCTCCGACTATCCCTGCCCTGTCGACCGCAAATACAACAGGAAGATTCTGGAGACATACATCGTGGACTATCTCATCATATGCCCTCTGAAAAAAAGTAGAATAGATTGTGACAACAGGTTTTAAACCCTGTGTTGCAAGCCCGGCAGCAAAAGTTACAGCATGGGGTTCTGCAATACCAACATCATAAAATCTGTCAGGATATTTTTCTTCAAAATGTTCAAGTCCTGTGCCTTCCTTCATCGCTGCTGATATCGCAATTATTTTATCATCTCTATCTGCAAGTTCTGTCAGGGTATCACCAAATACCTCACTGTATGTAGAGCCGCTTTTATTTAAGGGCGCTCCGGTTTCGAGATTGAAAGGTCCGATCCCGTGGAACAAAGAAGGGTTTTGCTCTGCAAAGGCATAACCTTTGCCCTTTTTTGTTATAACATGTACAAGGGTAGGAGACGATGCTGTTTTTATCCTTTTTAATGTCTCAATTAATAGTTCGATGTTATGGCCATCTATTGGACCAACATAATTAAATCCAAGTTCTTCGAAGATTACCCCCGGCAGGAAAAAACCTTTAAGCATCTCCTCTGTCTTCTGCGCTATCTTTGCAGCCTTATCCCCTAATTTTGGTATGCCTTCGAGAAAGGATTTGGTTTCTCTTTTAAATTTCTGATAGAACTCTCCTGTTAGTATCCTGTTCAGATATGCAGAAAGTGCGCCAACATTCGGAGATATGGACATCTCATTATCATTTAGAATTACAATAAGGTCTTTTTTAAGATGGCCTGCGTTGTTTAATCCCTCAAGTGCAAGTCCTGCAGTCATTGCGCCATCACCGATAACAGCTATGACCTTAAATCTCTCCTTATTTTTATCTCTCCCTTCGATTATTCCAAGGGCCGCAGAGATTGAGGTAGAGCTGTGTCCTGTACCGAAGATATCATGTTCACTCTCCTCTCTTTTAGGGAATCCGGATATACCTTTATATTTCCTGAGGGTTGAAAACCTTTCATATCTTCCTGTAAGGAGTTTGTGGGAATAAGACTGATGACCAACATCCCATATTATCTTATCTACAGGAGAATCGAACACATAATGGAGGCTGATTGTCAGTTCTACTACTCCAAGGTTCGATGCCAAATGGCCTCCATTTATCGAGACCCGCTCAATTATTACCTCCCTTAGTCTTTTTGCAAGTTCCTTTAGTTCCGTAATAGAGAGCTTTTTTAAATCTGATGGTGAATTGATCTGCTTAAGGTACATCAAGACCTCCTTTTTATTAGATAACGTGCAATCTCCCTTAAAGGGTCTGCCTTAGAGGAAAATATACGGAGGATATTTATTGCCTCTGAGATTAAATCGTGTGCCTTTTGCCGGGACCCTTCTATCCTGAACAGCGATGGATAGGTCATTTTTTTCTTCTTCTTATCTGAACCGGATGATTTGCCAAGCTCCTTTGTATTGCCTTCGACATCGAGTATATCATCAATAATCTGGAAAGCAAGTCCTGTATTTTTTCCATAACTTGTTAATGCCTTCAATGTATCTTCGTCACTGTCTGCGAGTATCGGCCCCATTCTGACAGATGCTGTTATAAGCGCTGCTGTTTTGTGAAGGTGTATAAAGTGCAATGTATCTATATCGGGTTTTGTATTTTCCGAAAGTATGTCCTGGGCCTGGCCTCCAACCATACCACAGGCACCGGCTGAAATGGCAATATCACGAATAACCCTCATCAGAGCAGAAGGTTTAATCTTCATATCTGAGGCCCCCCCCACCCTATCCCTGCCCCTTGAGGGGGGAGGGGTGGGAGGGGGTGAATTTTCACCTGATAATCCCCCCATCTCCCCTTTAGCAAAGGGTTCCATATTGTTATCCCTCCCTTTAGTAAAGGAGGCCCTTACTTCCGTGTTCCCCCCTTTAGTAAAGTCGGTACGACTCGCAACCGAGGGGGGTGAGGGGGGATTTGTGTTTGTCATCATAGAAAATGCCTCTGTAAGAAGTGCATCGCCTGCAAGTATAGCCATTGCCTCCCCAAATACCTTATGGTTTGTTGGTTTACCACGCCTCAGGTCATCATTGTCCATTGCAGGCAGGTCATCGTGGATAAGGGAATATGTATGTATTAGTTCAAGAGCTGCAGCCTGAGGTATGATGTCATTCGGATCTCTTCCACATGCCTCGTATGACGCAAGTGCAAGTATCGGCCGGATCCTCTTGCCACCAGCAAAAAGAGAGTACCTCATCGCCTCGTGAAGAACAGAAGGCAGAGATGGAGTGGCAAAATATGATTCAAGATATGAATCAACAAGTTCACGTTTATCTTTAAGATAAGTCTTTATATCAAACTTAGCCATTTTCACAAATCACACCTTTTTCACTCCCACTCTATCGTGCTTGGTGGTTTTGAGCTTATATCATAGACCACCCTGTTAACCCCTTTCACCTCATTTATTATCCTGTTTGATATCCTTTCCAGAACATCATATGGTATCCTTGCCCAGTCAGCAGTCATTCCATCAAGACTCTTTACTGCCCTTACAGCTATAACATTCTCGTATGTCCTCTCATCGCCCATAACTCCCACACTCTTAACAGGCAGGAGCACAGCAAATGACTGCCACAACTTTTTATAAAACCCTGCTTTTTTTATCTCTTCTAAAACTATTACATCTGCCTTTCTCAATATATCGCACCTTTCTCTTGTTACCTCACCAATAACCCTTATCGCAAGGCCAGGCCCGGGAAACGGCTGCCGGCTTATTATCTCATCAGGGATATCGAGTTCTTTTCCAAGAACCCGCACCTCGTCCTTGAATAACTCCCTCAGAGGTTCTACAAGCTTCAACTTCATTCTCTTCAGTAGTCCCCCTACATTATGATGGCTCTTTATTGTAGCTGATGGACCTTTAAAAGGTACGCTCTCTATGACATCAGGATATAATGTGCCCTGTGCAAGAAACTCAACACCTTTGATTTTTTTTGCCTCTTCTTCAAAAACTTTTATAAATTCATTTCCAATGAATTTTCTCTTTTTCTCAGGATCAGTGACACCTTTCAATTTATTTAAAAATCTCTTAGAGGCGTCAATGCAGTTTATATTCATATGAAAATGTTTGCGCAGAGTTTCTTCGACCTTCCTTGCCTCTCCTGTCCTTAAGACTCCATTATCCACAAAGATACATATAAGCTGTTCGCCAATACCTTTGTGTACCAGTACTGCCGTAACTGTAGAATCCACTCCACCGCTAATACCGCATACAACCCTTTTATTTCCAACCTTATCTTTTATCTCTTTTTTAGCAGTCTCTATAAAAGACTTCATATTCCATATTGGTTTGCATCTACATATCTTGAATAAAAAGTTTTTTAAGATCTCAAATCCCTTCGCGGTATGTACTACCTCAGGGTGAAACTGCAGGGCATAAAATCTCTTGCCTTTATTTGCCATCGCTGCAACAGGCGAGTTATCCGTATGTGCTATTGGGTTAAAGCTGGGCGGGCAACGCTCAATCCTGTCTCCATGACTCATCCAGACAGTTGTTTTTACTGGAATACCTTCGAATATGTCTTTCCTATCGTCAATTATAAGTTCTACTCTGCCGTATTCCCTTTTCTGCGCCTTTGCAACTTTTCCTCCAAGGCAATGAGCCATAAGCTGCATGCCGTAACAGATACCGAGAACTGGAACACCAAGTTTAAATATCTTGAGGTCCGGGATTGGTGCGCCTGAATCATAAACGCTCGATGGACCGCCTGAAAGGATTATTCCCTTTGGATTGAAATTCTTTATCTTTTCAATTGAGGCGCTAAACGGAAATATCTCTGAGTAGACTTTGCTTTCTCTAATGCGTCTTGCAATTAACTGGGTATACTGAGAGCCAAAATCAAGGAGTAATATTTTCTCTTCATGCATTATCTATTTTAGTAATTTACTAAATGGCTTATTATTATCTATTACTTACTACTTAACTGTTTTCACCAATCAGGCCTGTAATTTGGAGCTTCTTTTGTTATGATAACATCGTGAACATGACTTTCTCTTAATCCTGCATTAGTAATCGTTATAAATTTTGCCTTTTTCCTTAGCTCATCAAGGTTTCTACAGCCACAGTAGCCCATCCCTGAACGTAACCCTCCGATTAACTGGTTGACGCTCTGAGAAAGCGGACCTTTATGTGGCACCCTGCCCTCTACACCTTCTGGTACAAGCTTTGTCGATTTCACGCCTGCCTGCATATATCTGTCTTTTAAACCTTGCTCCATTGCACCTAAGGAGCCCATCCCCCTGTAAACCTTATAACTACGGCCCTGGAGGAGCACTATCTCCCCCGGAGACTCATCTGTACCTGCAAACAGGCTGCCTATCATTACAGAGTGGGCGCCTGTTGCAAGCGCCTTTGTAATATCCCCTGAATATTTTATTCCGCCATCTGCAATGATGGGAACTCCATATTTCCTTGCAACAGAATAACAATTTTTTATTGCTGTAAGCTGCGGCACACCAGTGC
>Ga0315282_10012894_pt1 | contig 12705 bp, 8 predicted proteins | sample YL17G07_20_MG_FD_203693 | JGI IMG/M metagenome (GOLD analysis project Ga0315282, IMG submission 203693) | Sediment microbial communities from Yellowstone Lake, YNP, Wyoming, USA - YL17G07_20 | ecosystem: Environmental > Aquatic > Freshwater > Lake > Sediment | place: USA: Wyoming | collected... | reverse complement strand
CTAGTCATCTTGACACCATCAATGTAGAACTCTAACCAGTCGTACCAGCGCGGGTCACCAGGTCCTTCCGAACTCACCTTCCACCAAAACGTTACTGTTCCGCCGCCTTCGCCTATGGTGAATTTTCTTTCAACATAGGTGCTTGTGTTGGCTTGAGAGTCAACGCCACTTCCAATATAAGCCGACCGGAGAGAATAGGAACCAGCATGTTTTTGACCGCTTGTGAGAAACCATTCCGGGCTGGTTCCGCCTGTTGTCCACCCTGCCAGATTGCACGGGTAATACTCAAATCCTTCAGTAAATGTGCCGGAGTCTGTATTCGTAATTGTTATGTCATCAAGCCAGCCGCGGTCGCTGCCTACAGCAAGATAATTATTCTTTGTGTAAACCCATCTGATAGTTCTTGTCCCTTCCGCAAGCGAGAAGTTTCTTGACTCCCAGTCCACTGTGCCGGAGATAGCAGCCTGCTCAACTCCGTCAATGTAGAACTTCAGGTAATCGCCGTTAGACTCTGAAGAGACTTTCCACCAGAATGTAATATCACCGCCTCCTGCCGCTATTGTGAATGTCCTCTCCATATAAGAGTAACAGTTATCGGCGATAGCGCCTATCGCAGCACCGTAGTAATATGAAGGTCCAGAGTGGTACGTATTGCTCCCACCTACCAACGAGCCGCCGGGAACCCACCACTGGGGCGTGCCTGACTCAAATCCATCTGTGAACAGGGGTGATACTAACTGGAACTCGGGGTCGGCTACTGAACAGTTCTGCGATGACCCGTAGTCGCAAATGTGCGTCCCTGCAGCAGGTCTTGGCGAATCGTGACCTGTCGGGTTGTAAACTGTCAGCGTCGGCTTGAAGAAGTTGGCTGTTATGCTCTTCGGTCCGCTCATTGTGAGGTCTTTCGGATTCTGAGTTCCGCTCAGGTCGCCGCTCCACTGCACGAATCCCCAGCCCGCGTTCGCAGTCGCAAGACAGGAGATAACTGACCCTGAATCATGCCAACTGCCGTTGTCAGGAGTCACAGAACCTGTTTCAGCAGGAGCGACTGCTGTCGTCAACTGATATTCGGTATGCCAGGACCACGTGATTGTGGAATCATTATGTATCTCGGCGATGGTGTAAAAGGTTTCTGTTCCCGTTGGAGGTATATCGCCTGTTCCGCCTGACCAGCCTGTGCAGTCATACCGTGTTCCTGTCGCGCCAACTGGATACGGAGCAGGTCCGCAAGAAAGCGGAACTGCGTAGCCGTCAGGACAACTTATCGCGCCTGCTGGCGGAGCCGGCTCGCCGCGTTCAGAAGTAACAGTGACCACACGCGGAGTCAGAATCGTGAAGTTCGCGACTACGTTCTTCGGACTATTCATTAGAATGTCTTTCGGATTCCCACTTCCGCTCAAGCCACCTGACCAGTTACCAAACGCAAATCCCGAGGCTGGGTTCGCTGTCAAAGTGACTGTTGTGCCAGAGTCATACCACGTGTCATCAGGTAAACGCGTTATAGTTCCGCCGCTCGCGGGGAATATTGGCGTGACGGAAGTGGTCAGAAGATATTGCGTCTTCCAGGTCCACGTAATTGCGCAGTTCTGGCTGATAGTGAACGTATAAGAAGTTCCAGTTCCTGTTGCAAGAATATCGCCTGTTCCGCCTGTCCAGCCAGTGTTCACATATTGAGTCCCTGCAGAACCAGCATACGGAGTCGTCCCGCAGGAGACTATGACAGAAGTACCATTGGGATAATAGGTGGTTCCCACAGGCGGACTGGGAGAGCCCTGAGCCGAAGTGACAACAACTGCGCGTGGAGTGGGAATGAAGTTGGCGGTGATATACTTTGTTTTGCTCATAGCGATTGTCACAGGATTTGTTGAGCCTGTCAAATCGCCGCTCCAGTTGGAGAACGTGTAAATTTCGGCGCTCGGAGTCGCGGTCAACTGAACAGATGCGCCTTCAGCATACCACTCCTGAACCGGGTCAACAGTTACACTGCCATAGCCCACAGGGTCAACTGAAGTGAACAACTTGAAACTGCCAACCCAGTTCCAGGTTATAGAGGAATGAGTATTGATTGTGAACGTAACTGAAGCGCCTGAGCCGCTCGGGCAACTGCCTGTTCCAGTGTATCCTGTACAGTAGAACAGCGTGTTCGGGTCAGGTCCGCTTGTATTGGTTACAGTTATATCGTCAAGACCGGCGTAGGTGGGTGAAGTAGTGCGCGAACCTCTATATAATCTCCACTTCAGAGTATGTGTTCCCGCGGAAAGCGAATACGACCCTAATGTCCAACCAATAGTGGAATTGATAGAAGTTACATCAGAACCATCAAGATTGAAGTAAAGATAGTTACTGGTGGTCCCTGTATTGCAAGCCCACCACCAGGTGACAGTTCCGCCGCCAGGTCCTATGGTGAACGTCCTCTGTACGTAAGAATCGCTATACCTACTGGTGGGTATTCCCGCCCTAGCGCAGTAGGTGCCAGAATGCGGAGAACTCGTAGTAGCAGACCAAGCCGGACTGCCTGTTGTCCACCCGCTAATATTTCCTGATTCAAATCCTTCGGTGAATGTGACGTAGGTTGTCCCATTCACAGGCAAATTAGTCATAGAGCAGGTGACAGATGTGCCACGGTCATAAGGATATGTTCCAACCGCAGGAACAGGGGTATCATGGGTTGTCGGGTTATAAACTGTGAGAGTTGGCTTCTCAAATGTCGCGGTCACGTGTTTGGGGCTGTTTACAGTAAGAGTCTGCGGATTAGTAGTCCCTGTCAGGTCACCGCTCCAGTTCTTGAATATGTAAGCAGCGCTCGGGAGAGCGGTAACAGTCACAACTGTGCCGTCAGCAAAGAACCCGTCTGTGCCTGCAGGCGAAGTCTCTATTGTGCCTGTGCCTGCAGGAGTAACAGTCGCGAACAGTGGATGTTGGAGCGTCCAGTTCCAGGTTATTGACGATGCCTGGTTTATTGTGAAAGTAACTGAATTTCCTGTCCCGCTCGGACAACTGCCTGTTCCTGTGTAGGATGCAGAATACCGCGATGTGGAATATTTGAAATTGACTGTGATGGGTGTGCCAACAATGGTACCATTCTTCGGGTACAAGGGACCTGTGTCTGAATATAAGCCATCAACCCGATCGGGGTATTGGTCATATAGGTCAGGGCTGCCTACAAAGTCATAATTACAATCGTACCAGGTTGGGTCCCCGTTCCAGTAAGCGGCTATGCGATAGCCCTGCCCTGCAGTCAACTCCAGCGGCGGGTCTACATCTGCCTCAGTCCATACGCCTACGGAAGTCCCCTCAACATTTATTGTCCTCAGAAGTATTCCAACATAATAATCTTCAGTCTCTTCCCAGATTGAGACTGGAATTGTCCCATTTCCTCTAATTGTCATAACCTTTGATATCGCCATGTCCACCTTCGGGGTAAATCTGAATCCCACATAAGACTCATATCCTCCCCACGGGCCGTCGTGCGTGCCACCATAGGTTAATGCTGTAGTTACGGGTGTCGGCGCAACTAAGGACGAGGCAGAGGAACAGGTTACAGATGTGCCAGCAGGATAAGTATATGTTCCAACCGCGGGGTCAGGCGTATCATAGCCTGAAGGGTTGGAAACTGTCAGTGTTGGTGAGCCAAAGTTCGCCGTTACACTCTTGGGACTATCCATAGTGATGTTTTTCGGGTTCTCAGTGCTCAAATCATCCCAGTTGGTGAACCCGTATGGGGGAGTTCCGGTCGCTGTCACACTCACAACAGCGCCCGCGTTGTGCCAGGTCTCGCCTGAAGGCGTTACTGTGCCCTGCTCAGAAGGACTCGCGGCAGTGGTCAACTTATACTGCATCTGCCACGTCCAGGTGACAGAAGAGTCAACTGTTATCACAAACGATATGCTCGTCTCAGAACCACCAGTTACATCGCCAGTTCCTGAGTGTCCTGTGCAAACAGACTGAATTCCTGTTCCGCCAGAATACGGCGTTGGTCCGCAGTTGGCGCTCACAGAGTCATTATAGTAATACTCGTGTATGCCGACCGCTGGAACAGGCGCACCTTGTGCGGAGTAAACAGTAAGGTATCTGGGTTCGGGAATGAAAGTGGCAACGACATTTCTCGGACCGCGAAGCAACAGGTTCTGCGGATTAGTAGTGCCTCTCAAACCGCCTGACCAGTAACCAAAATCGTAGGGCTGGAAGGGAGTCCGGATCGCGGTGAGAATGACAGTGTCTTTCGCATCATACCATCCGTCAGGGCTTGTCGGCGAGATCTCCACTGTTCCGCTTCCATCAGGAGTGACAGTAGCGGTAAGACGATACTGCGTCTTCCACGTCCAGGTCAGGGTCGTGTTCATTGTGATTGTGAACGTTACAGAGTTTCCCTCTCCTGTCGGCGCAAGAGTTTCAGGCGAACCTCTCGCTCTCCAGCCTGTGCAGACGTATCTTATTCCGGGAGTCCCGTAGACAGGCGTTGCCACGCTCGCCGTGATTTCAGTGTTTAGCGCGTATGTGTGAGTTCCGACAGGCGGGTCTGGCGAGCCATATCGCGACCTGACTGTGAGAGTTGCAGTGTCTTGACTATACGCCGAAACTGACCAGACAAACACAAAACAAAATAAGACCAGAGCGACAAAACTCCTCCTCACAGCCCACCTCTCTTTCCACAACGCGGCCTAATAGGTATTTCTATTTATGACACTCTGTATTTTTATACAGATAGAGTTACAAATTTCACATACACTCCCTATAGGAAATTTATCAGATTTTCCCTTCCTTGTCAAGATTTATAGCGGTTTTGTGTCAAATCCATTGAGAAGTGGTGTCATCAGACCGGGTGGAGGCGAACAAAGGAAAGCAGGTTGGGCAGCGCCAGAATATCGCTGCTGGTCTGATACAGCACGCGATTCGCAGAGGAGTTACAAAACGCAGAAGCAGATTTCAACGAATTTCTCTTCCATTCTGTTTGCACTTTTATCTTGAACGCGTAAAATTGGAACAAAACACGGGTCACCTGAGGGTGGTGAAATGAGCCCGGAAGTGGTAGATGTGAGTATGAGGATTGCGCGGGTAAGGCTAAAAATCCCTGTCATAGCGGCGGCAGGAACTTTTCCCGAGGTGGACGCGGATAAACTGCTTGGACGTAGCGCCATCAGACGCCTTGGTGCAATCGTCACCAAGACAGTAACTGTCCAGCCGAGAGCGGGAAATCCGCAGCCAAGAATCGCTGAAACGCCTTGCGGAGTCATCAACTCAATAGGGCTGGAAAACGAAGGGGTGGAGAAGTTCATCTCAGTTCGTCTGCCTAAGGTTCTATCTTACAGCGTTCCCGTGTTCGTCAGTATCGCGGGCTTTTCTGTGCGCGAATTCAGTCAACTTGCGCGAAGGGTCAGTTCTACCGCCGGAGTATCTGCGCTTGAGTTGAATATCTCCTGCCCAAATGTGGAGAGAGGGGGCGCTCACTTCGGGCTGGATAGAAACGCGTCTGCCAAAGTTGTGTCCGAGGTGAAGCGCTTCACCAGTTTGCCTGTCTTTGTCAAACTTCCGCCCGCCACGCATATCAAGGAGATTGCGGTTTCCGTTGAAAGCGCTGGCGCGGATGCGGTTGTGGTCGCAAACACTCTACCCGCTTTCGCATTTCTGAATAGAAGAGAAGGAATATATATTTCAGGCGGACTCTCCGGTCCCGCGGTAAAACCGCACATAATGCACCTTGTCAGAGAGGTTGCCGGCTGCGTGAAGATTCCTGTGATTGCCTGCGGCGGAATCAGAAGCGGCGAGGACGCGCTTGAGTATTTGGCTTGCGGCGCAGCCGCGGTTGAGGTCGGCACAGCAACTCTAATTGACCCGAAAGCGACGATAAAAATAATTGAGGAAATTGAGCAGATTTTGAAGTACGAAAAAACCATCAAAAAGAGAGCGCGAAATTGCAAAAAATAGTTTTCGGAAAAGATGAGAAAGTTTTATCTGACGCGGTCAGTGCGTTCAAGAAATCCAGGAAAAGCGCGGCAATAACTGGTGCGGGAATATCTGTTGAAAGTGGAATCCCTGATTTCCGCTCGCCAGGCGGGCTGTGGACTGTTTTCTCTCCTGAAGAATACGCCACGATAGACGTGTTTATTGAGAATCCTGCGAAGGCGTGGAAACTTTACCGCGAAATGGGGCGAACACTTGAAGGGAAGAGACCGAACGCCGCACACATCGCGCTCGCGCGACTTGAAGCGGCAGACAGACTCGTGGGCGTTGTGACACAGAACGTGGATGGTCTTCACCAGTCCGCTGGCAGCAAGAATGTGATTGAGGTTCACGGCAACCACAGAAATCTACATTGCATCCAGTGCGGGCACCTGGAACCCGCGGTTAGAGAGCATCTCTTGGGAACTGATGTTCCGCGCTGTCTCTGCGGCTTTCCGCTCAAACCGAATGTCGTTCTGTTCGGCGAACCTGTGCGCAATCTTGACCAAATTCTTTCCCTCCTTTCCGATTGCGACGCTCTCCTTGTGATTGGCACATCTGCGCAGGTCTATCCAGTCGCGGCGCTGCCGGCAAACGTGAAAGCGTCAGGTGGGAATAATTTTTGAGTTCAATCTGACCCAGACAGCGCTGACGCGAGGCGAAACAGGGATATTCTCTCTTTTCCCGGAGGTGCAAACCGACTTCCTTTTTGAGGGGAAAGCATCTCTTACAGTCGCTTCATTCGCCGACGCCGTCCTTTGATGCGACTCGCGCGCGAGAAATTGGGTTGACGCTTCCTTGCAGCACAGATATAATGCGAGTCTCAAGAATCCACTCTCCAGCGAGGAAGATATTATGAAAAGACCGATTGCGGTTGACGGCACAAGGTGTTCGGGCTGCAGAACCTGCCAACTTGTCTGTTCGCTGACAAACTTCAGAGTCAATAATCCGAAGAAGTCTGCGATTCGCGTCTTCGGACTTTTCCCGGAGCCAAGGTTTGAAGCGGTTGTATGCAATCAGTGTGGCAGGTGCGCTGAAATCTGCCCGGAAGAGGCCATCAAAAAGAAGAACGGAGTCTATGTAATTAACAAAAGGAAGTGCACAAACTGCGGTATGTGCGTTGATGAGTGTCCCACTGGCGCAATCTTCACGCACCCGGATTTGAAAACGCCGATAAAATGTGTTCTCTGTTATAAGTGCGTCAAAATGTGCCCGATGCGGGCAATAACAGTAGCGAGTAGTGAGTAGCGAGGGATGAGGGAAGAGAAGCCGCGGACTTCAGTCCGCGGGTATTTTAGCCGCGTCGCCTGCGACGCGAAAGGATTGGGGAGCAGCAATGAATGCTTACGGTGGAAGTCTGCTTCGTGTTGATTTGAGCACAAAGAATGTGAAGCGGGAGCGGCTCAAGGAAGAGTTCGCAAGAGAATACCTTGGCGGACGCGGATTCGGCGCACGCATTCTATGGGATGAAGTGAAAGGCGCAGAACTCCTCTCAAGTGCCAACAAAGTGATTATTGCCGCCGGACCACTTTCTGGTCTATACATACCGGGCGCGGGGAAAACCTCGTTTCATGCGAAGTCGCCGCTCACAGGCGGCTACGCAGACTCAAATGTGGGCGGACTCTTCTCGCCTGAGATGAAACAGGCGGGTCTGGACGTGATTATTATAGAAGGCGCCTCGCAAAAACCTGTCTATCTTTTTATTGACGACGATAGAGTGGAGATTCGCGATGCAAAGCACTTATGGGGGAAAGGGGCAATCACAACTGAAGAGATTTTGAAGAAGGAACTGGGCCGGGAATTCCAAATCGCGGCAATAGGGCAGGGCGGAGAAAATCTGGTCAAATTCGCCTGCGTAAATCACGATTACGGACGCGAGGCGGGGCGCGCAGGAATCGGCGCTGTTATGGGCTCCAAGAAACTGAAGGCTGTCGCAGTCCGCGGAACAAAAGATATACCCATCGCGGATTTGAACGCATTTATGAAAGCGGCAGATAAAATCTGGAAGGATTGCTTCAAGCATCCCGCGCTCAAAGAGTGGCAGAACTACGGAACAACATCATTTGTTGAATGGGCGTCAGAGGCGGGTGCGCTTCCTACACGAAACTTCCAGACAGGTGTATTTGAGCACGCAAAAGATATAGGGCACATCACAATGCGCAGTAAAGTGGTCAAACTGGATAAGGCGTGCTACACCTGCCCGATGTCGTGCGGAAAATATTCCTATTCGCCAAAGTATAACACATACGTTGAAGGTTCAGAATATGAAACTCTCGCGCTTCTGGGTGCAAACTGCGCAATCTCTGATATAGAAGCGGTCATTCGCGCAAACTATCTCTGCGACGAATACGGCATAGATACAATCTCCACAGGGAACGTAATCGCATTCGCTATGGAAGCGACTGAAAAGGGAATTATGAATGTGCTCAAGTTCGGCGAAACAGAAAAATATCTTGAGATAATTCCAAAAATCGCGCTGCGAGAAGGAATCGGCGCTGAACTGGCGGAAGGCGTCGCCGCGCTTGCAAAAAAATACAATGCCCAAAATTTCGCTATGCACGTGAAGGGAATGGAGCAGTCAGGCTACGAATCGCGCGGCGCGCCCGCGATGCTTCTCTCTTATATGACCTGCGATGTGGGTGCGCATCATAACAGGTCCTGGGCTATTATGAAGGATTTGCAGGCGGGGCGCGATGTCCTTGAAGGAAAATCTGCTCACGTTGCCGACCTTCAGCACAAAAGGTCAATGTTTGACATTCTCGGACTGTGCCGCCTCCAGTGGATTGAACTCGCGTTAGACTTGAACGATTACGCCGCGCTTTACTCTGCCGCAACGGGCTGGAAAACTACTCTCTCAGACCTCCTTCTCGTCGCTGAGCGGGTGTATAATCTCACCCGCGCTTACTGGTTCAGAGAGGTTCAAGACTTCGGGCGAAAATATGATTATCCGCCGCTGCGCGCAATGAACGAGGAGGTTCCAAGCGGTCCGACAAAAGGGTTCAGGCAGCCTAAGGAGAACGTGGAGAAACTCTTGGCAGAATACTATAAAGTGCGCGGCTGGGACGAAAACGGAAAACCGACAGAAGCGACTCTGAAGCGGCTCGGACTCGCCGATGTGGCGAAATAGCAAGCCCCGGCATTTATGCCGGGGGTAGAATGTAGCGGGAGAAAGCCGTGATTCCAGGGGTTTTTATAACAGCGACCAACACTGGCGCGGGAAAGACGATACTCGGAGCCGGTCTCGCCGCCTGTCTCAAAAAGAGAGGCGTAAATGTCGGCGTAATGAAGCCTGTTGAATCAGGCGGGAGAGCAGATTCGCAGTTTTACGCCTCTGTCATAGATACTGGCGACCCGATAGAACTGATAAACCCTTATCACTTCAGCCTTCCTGTCTCGCCGCATCAGGCTGCGCGGGAAGAGGGAAAAGAGGTGAAATACGAAGTGCTGGAGAACGCTTATAAATCTTTGCGTTCAAGGCACGACTTTCTGATAGTTGAGGGCGCAGGCGGATTTTTCTGCCCGTTTTCCGAGACGCTTCTGGCGGCGGACGTGATGGAGAGGTTTGGACTGCCTATTCTGGTCATCGCGAAGCCGCGGGTTGGAACGATAAACCATATCCTTCTCACCTTAGATTGTGCAAAGCGCAGAAGGATTTCCGTGGTCGGCGTAATAATCAACCACATACAGGATGAAAGTGGCGGAGTTGCCACAAAAAGCAAGCCCGAGGAGTTCACCAGATTCGCAGATGTCCCACTTCTCGGAGTCCTTTCCTATATCGGACACAGCGGTCAGGAAAGCCTGAATATTGACGCGATAGTTTCAGCCATAGAGAAAAATGTGAATCTCTCCTGGCTTCGCATATGAATTGTGTCGTAAGGAGGTAACAGGATGCGACAGGATACGGGACCGGTCTTTACAAAACTGCGAGAACTGATAAGACGTGAACTGAAGCGCCGCGGGCTTCTCGCTCGTGAAGTCACTGTCACTGCGGCGGGCAACAACGTACTCGCGATTGAAGTGCTTCTTTTGAACGGCAAACAGGCTTCCCTTCGCGAGAAAGTTCAACAGTTCCAGTCATATTATGAGCAGGGCAGGTTGAACGCTGTAGTCGGACCGCTTGTGAGCCGACTCGCGGCAGAACTGCGCACCTCAGAAAGACACTACTGACCTACTTTTGAGACCTCTGAAACCCGGACGCAAGAAGGGAAAATAAGTATCGCGCCCCCAAGACGTGGAGAACTATGCGGCAGTTACGGGTGAGTGTCTCCGGAACTCCCACGAGTGAAGGACGTAAGTGTTTCCTCTACAGTCTGGGATAAATCAGTTTTTGTGCTTAGGAAAACGACAACACGGCGTCCTCGGGGTAACACAATCAATACCTGCCAATAACAGCCATCTGAATGTACATCGCTATCTATTTGGAGCCTTCTTTCAACCTTGACGTCAGCCGCAGGATATGTCTTGACGACCAGCGGGAAGAGTAACTCATCCTGGTAAGGCCAGGGGATTTTTACTGTGCCTTTACGCCTATCTACACAGATTGCGTAGCGAATGCGAAGACACCCCACGACGTATAGCAGAAAAAGAATGGCTGAAACCAATATCCCAACAGGTAGTAACTCCCACCACAATAACGCGGGTACGAGGGCTAACGTGAGGATAGGCCAAAGAAGGACAGCGACAATGAGTCTCGCCCACAGTCTGCGTCTAATGACCAGATACTGGTCTGAGACAATAATAACTGTTCCCTCCGAGGCAAGTTTCATAGGCTTTTCCCCGGAAATAACGAGGCGCTTCCTATTGCGTTTCTGCGCTAACTGGCTGTCCGTATTATAGACGTAATTTGTCTGAATTACATCGTAGATTTTTCTGTCCTGATCGCCAGCGCGTGGAAATCGGGGAGGCGCGGAGAGCAAACTCGCTGGCTAAAGACGCACGCCGGCTAAGATGTATTTCCAAATCTATCTTGACAGTTGGGGAAGACTGCTTTACCATTTTTTCAGTATAGTCGCGGAAGTTTGGTCCGCCGAACAGCGGAAACAGAGGGACAGTGGATGCGGGCTCTGCATCTTTTCAGCAATATAAATCTGACAGTGCAAGCGGAATGCGCACTTGACCTGTGCGCTGCTCTGCGAAACAGAGGGCACGAGATTCTCTTCGCGTGCGGGAAGTTCTATGAAGGACAGAGGTCAGTAATCCAGGAGCGCGCATTTCAACTGGGGCTTGATGCTGTGACAGACTTCAATCTGAGGAAGTATCTGAATATCGCGGATAACCTGCGCGATATCCCCGCACTGACAAAGTTCATAATTGAGGAGAAGGTTCAGATAGTTCACGCTCATCTTTTGAACGACCACATTGTCGGCGGCTACGCCGCGAGAAACGTGGGTGTGCCGGTGGTAAGGACTGTCCACGGTCTTGGCAGACTGTGGCAGAGACTCCGCACAAAGCATCTGACGCGTGGACTCACAGACGCGGTCATAGTTGCCAGCGAGTGGCACAAGAAGAAGGCTACCAGACTTTTTGATTCTCTCCCGGAGCGAGTCTGGCTGATTGAGCCGGCTGTTGACCTTGAGAGGTTCAGCCCTGAGCGTGCCCTGCCTGATAAGAGAAAGGAACTCGGACTTGATGAAGGCGATTTTGTGGTCGGCATAACTGCCTGGATTCCGGCAGGTCACAGGTTCGCTATATTCCTGCGAGGCGTCAAACTCACTCTTGAGAAGTATCCCCACACGAAAGCGCTGATAATCAGCCGCGCAGGGCACAGAGATGACGCTGCTTTTGAAGCCACTCGCAGACTCGGTCTTCAAGAGACTGTGGTCTTTTCGGAGTGCGAGAAAGCGGACGACTATCCAGCGCTGCTCAAAGCGCTTGATGTAGAGGTCTTCCTCACGCCCGGGCTGGATGAGACCTGCCGCTCAATTCGTGAGGCGTTCGCTTCAGGAAGACCTGTTATCAGAGCAGACAGAGGAATTATCCCGCAGATAATTGACAATGAGGTGAATGGATACGTTCTCAAAGATACTCCTGAGAAGATTGCCGATGCGGCTGTTAGGCTGGCGAGGAACAGAAATCTTCTTGAGCAGTTCTCCTGCAACGCGTTAGCGAAGGCGCGGGAAAAATACGACCTTAAGAACTACGCCGCCGAGGTGGAAAAAATCTACGAACTCCTCCTTTCCTCTGGAAAAGGAAATGGCAGCACGCCGAGTCCTGCGAGCGACCTCACAAACGTGCCTCTGTAGGTTGTTATATCTGCGACAGCGGCTGAAAAACTGGTGAGAACTGCGGGAAGCCGCATCAGAGTTTCGTATACGAATTCCTGCTGCGAGTAAAAGAGACGCGAGAGGCTGAAAGAGAACAGCATATCGTCAAGATGCGCTCCAGCGGAGTTCAGGTAGGAAGCGGCTGCGTTTTGCGGTGAACTGATGATTGCGTCTGCTGCGAGAATTGCTGTCTTGAGCGCTCCGTAAACTCCTTTTCCCATAAACGGGTCTGCTGCGCCAAAAGAGTCGCCGACAGGCAGAATGCGCTCTCCAAACCGCCGAGGTGCGGACGGAAGCGCAATAGGCGCGACTCTCAACCTTACCCTTTCCCGTGAGTCTGTGCAACGCGAGAGGAATCTCAAGAAGTGCGACAGGAGTTTTCTTCCGCGCACTCTGAGCGAATAGACCCCAATTGAGACTTTATCGCCTTTAGGAAAGACCCAGCCATAGCCGCAAGGAACTGCGGCAAAATCAAAAAGGAACTCTTCTCGACTAACCTTTT